>Ga0209499_1000617_pt1 | contig 26135 bp, 22 predicted proteins | sample C_130208_EF_Meta_FD_187306 | JGI IMG/M metagenome (GOLD analysis project Ga0209499, IMG submission 187306) | Freshwater microbial communities from Lake Croche, Canada to study carbon cycling - C_130208_EF_MetaG (SPAdes) (version 2) | ecosystem: Environmental > Aquatic > Freshwater > Lake... | reverse complement strand
CACGTTGCAGTATCTGCCACCAAATCCATGACCGGCCACTTACTTGGTGGCGCCGGTGCTATCGAATCTATTTTTTGCGTACTTGCGATGCATCATCGCAAAGCTCCACCAACGATAAATATTGAGAATTTAGATGAAGCGGTGACTGTAGATGTGGTTCGCGACAAGCCGCGTGTTCTACCAGCAGGACAAATTGCCTGCATTAATGATTCATTTGGCTTCGGCGGCCATAACGTCGTGCTGATCTTTCGTTCTTACGAAGGTTAAAGTTACTTACTAACCTTAAAGCCAACTGAAACGGTAACAGTCACAGTTTTTGGAATCGAAGATGTGTCATACATGCCACCTGCAGATGTATCTACAGAATCTGGCGATGTAACCTGAACCGGACCACTTGATACTGAAAGTACTGGACCAAGAGTTGATCCAACTGCTTTAGTGATTGCCTCGCCGCGAACCTTGGCATCCTTCATTGCATCAGCCAAGAGTTGTGGGCGAAGATCAGCAAGATTTGAAACATAATATTGTGGGCCGTAATTATTTACATTGACACCACTTTGCAACAAGCTACCAATACCGCCACTGAGCTCTTTAATCTTTGCAACATCCTTCGAGCGAACTGTCACGTTCTGGCTCGCTTGGTATGAAAGTACCCGACCGGTCTGATTACCATTTATATATTCATTAATCGCAAAGGAACTTATACCAGCAGTTTCAATACCAGCGGCATCAACGCCACCTTTTGTTAAATAATCCTTGAGCGAAACAACACTCTTCTCAACTTTTTTTACCGCAGTTGCAACACTTGGTGAACTCTCTTGAACGTTCAACGTCCAGACTACATTATCTGCAGTCGCAGAAGTCTTGGCGGATCCAGTTACCGTAATTGAATTACCGGCTTTCGCTGCTAAACCATTACCAACCAAACTCATTCCGTATCCAAGGCCGGCTGCAAGAATTACTGCAGCAAGGATTGTAGTTACCGAACGGGCACGAATCTTCTTATCTTGGACTGGATCGCTCATAGTTAAATACTAGCAACAGTTGAAAGTGGACCGCTATCGATTCCCCGGCGGTAGCACTCAAGCTCGTCATCCCAGCGCGTTCCCAGCGCATCTATTACCGAACTTCGCAGCGCTTCATAACTTCGATTTGAATCCAAGGCGGTTATCAATCGATTTTCATGAATCATCACATCACCTGTGGACGATGTAACGGCTTGATGTAACCCGAGATCCGGAGTGCAGCGATACAAGACACCTTCTCCTGCCAAAGTCGAAAACTCACGGACCTCAAAACGTAAGTAATGCCACGACTTCAGCGTGCTTGCAATCTTCGATGCGACTGGTTTTACATCACGCCACTGCAACTCACATGCAAGAGTTCCAGTAGATAGTTGTTGCGGTTTCCATTGCAACTCAATTGGATAACCAAAGATCTGATTTAACGACCATTGGATATGACGCAGCAACGCCCGCGGTGCGGAGTAGATCCGAAGATCTCCGGCCAACAAACTATTACTGCTCGGTAATGTGCTCATAGAAGTACTCCCTCAAAACCAAACCAAGGTCTGCCTTGATGCGACCTTCCCCAGTCCACCAGGCTCTGACCACGCTCAATTTGAGGTGAATCTTTAACTTCTGAGATAAGTATTGCGCTAAAACCGTGCACTTGGCTAGTCCTAATTTCGCACTAATTACAAGAATCTGCTTTTCGCGATTGGAGATATTGCCGTTACACTTTGAAACAGTCCGACGCTTGGCAGTACCCGTTTTTACGGTAAATCTGTACAGAGGAAGACCGGTTGCTAAGGAATTCTTAGTAATCACATTTACCGTAAGGAATAAGCTACATGGCAACAGGTACAGTTAAGTGGTTCAACTCTGAAAAGGGTTTTGGTTTCATTGCTGTTGATGGTGGCGGACAAGATGTTTTTGTTCACTACTCAGCAATTCAAGGCAATGGCTACAAGTCTCTTGATGAAGGTCAAGCCGTGACTTTTGAAGTCGTACAAGGCCCAAAGGGTCCACAGGCTGACGCAGTTAACCCTGCTTAATCAACCATTAATAAAAAGGCCCGCTAGCAATAGCGGGTTTTTTTATGCCACAAATTAATAACCAACTTGTTTTGGAACTGTCCCAATCTTTTTCTGTAGAACTGCAACAGCCTTTGCTGGCGAAACATCTTTTCCAGCCTTCCAAGCATCTAAATATTTCCAGGGATATAACTCCCCGCGCCGAACCCACCAGATACCTGCTGGAGTCGGCCAAGAAATTCCAAAGTGAACATGTGGCGCGGTCCCCTTCGCATCCCCTGATGCACCAAGTTTTCCAATTAAATCCCCCGCACTGACGCGCAAGCCATTAACCATCTCAGGTGGAATAAATGAGAGATGTGATCCGTAATAACGAACTCCATCATCACCAATCATGGATATTGATAACCCACCACGATCGGCACCTAAATTAGTTTTCCAAGTAAAACGATCTACCCGATTTACTTCATCGATCACACCCGAAGTTGGCGCCACAAATGCACAACCAACCTTTCCCAAAATATCTGTGGCCGGATAATTGTGGTGTGAATGGGCATAAGTAACCTTGCAATCTTTGACGGGGAATACATACTTGGGCGCAGCAACCGCGTTACTAGATCCACTTAAGATTTCTATAATTACCATTGCGCACACGCTGAACCAGGTAAATATTCGGCGCATCACGACCTTTAGCATAGACTTCGCACAACCCAAGATGGTGCTCATCGCGAGTTCACTCTGCGGGGCGGTAGCTCAGTTGGTTAGAGCCCCGAACTCATAATTCGGTAGTCGTCGGTTCGAGCCCGACCCGCCCCACCAAATTAATGCTGCTAAGTACTAAGCCAGATCGAAGCGATCTAACTCCATGACCTTGGTCCATGCCGCTACGAAGTCTGAGACAAAACGCTTTGCACCATCACTAGATGCATAGACTTCAGATAGTGCGCGAAGAATGGAATTAGAGCCAAACACTAGATCTGCTCTTGAACCAATCCAATGAACTTCCCCAGTCTTCCGATCGTGAGCTCCATATAGATCAGTACCTGACTTAGGAGCCCACTCAACATCCATAGACATCAGATTTACAAAGAAATCATTGGTTAGTTTGCCTGGTCGCTTTGTGAACACACCAGTTTTGGATCCATCAACATTCGTCTCCAAAACTCTAAGACCGCCTACCAACACTGTCATCTCTGGCGCAGTTAATCCAAGCAGCGCTGCGCGCTCAACTAGGAGAACTTCATCTGGTTGAGAAGTGCCACTGGACTTATAGTTTCTAAAACCATCTGCGTGCAGCTCCAAGAAGGCAAATGAATCAACATCAGTTTGTTCTTGGGTTGCATCCACGCGGCCTGGAGTAAATGGAACTTGAACTGGGTGGCCCGCACTTATGGCAGAAGCCTCAATACCAGCTACGCCACCTAGAACTATCAGATCAGCCAAGGAGACTTTCTTTTCTCCCCCGTTGAACTTACTTTGAACTTGGCGAAGTGTTGTGAGTACTTTCGCTAATTCAGCCGGCTTATTAACTTCCCAATTGCATTGTGGTTCTAGTGCGATCCGGGCGCCATTGGCCCCGCCACGCTTGTCGGTGCCACGAAACGTTGCCGCTGAAGCCCAGGCAGTTGTGATCAACTGTGAAATTGTTAAGCCGCTAGCGAGTAATTGTTTTTTCAAATCTTCAATTTCTTGCGCGTTTATTAATGAGCCTTCTACTTTTGGAAGTGGATCTTGCCAAATTAATTCTTCACTAGGAACATCTGACCCTAAGTATCGAACTACTGGTCCCATGTCACGGTGAGTTAATTTAAACCAAGCGCGGGCAAAAGCGTCAGCAAACTCTGCTGGATTTTCATGAAAGCGACGAGAAACCTTTTCATATGCCGGATCGACTCGAAGTGCCAAATCTGAAGTCAACATAACTGGGGCATGCTTCTTGCCAGCTTCGTGCGCATCAATTACTGCATCACTTGCTGTTCCATCTTTTGGAATCCACTGAGTGGCACCAGCAGGTGACTTTGTCTGCTCCCATTCATAGCCAAAGAGAACATCAAAATAAGAGTTATCCCAAGTTGTTGGTGTTGGGGTCCAGGCTCCTTCAAGTCCACTGGAGATTGTGTTCACGCCATTTCCAGAACCCATGGTGTTTTTCCAGCCAAGGCCCATCTCTTGAATTGGCGCCCCTTCTGGTTCGGCGCCAACATATTTATTTGGATCGCCAGCGCCGTGAGTTTTACCAAAAGTATGACCACCTGCGATCAGCGCAACGGTCTCTTCATCGTTCATCGCCATTCTGGCAAAAGTTTCCCGAATATCCCTTGCTGATAAAAGTGGATCAGGATTTCCATTAGGACCTTCAGGATTTACATAGATCAATCCCATTTGAACTGCAGCAAGTGGATTTTCTAGATCACGATCTCCGCTATAGCGCTCATCTGCCAACCACTCTGCTTCATTGCCCCAATAAGTATCATCTGGCTCCCAAGCATCTACGCGTCCGCCACCAAAACCAAAGGGCTTAAGACCCATTGATTCGATTGCACAGTTTCCAGCCAAGATTATTAAATCCGCCCAAGAAAGCTTCTGACCATATTTTTGTTTTACTGGCCAAAGTAATCTGCGTGCTTTATCTAGGTTTACATTGTCGGGCCATGAGTTAAGTGGGGCAAAGCGTTGCATTCCAGAGCCCCCGCCACCACGACCATCTGATGTGCGATAGGTGCCGGCGCTATGCCAAGCCATTCGAATAAAGAACGGTCCATAATGGCCATAATCAGCTGGCCACCAATCTTGGGAAGTTGTCATAACAGATTCGATGTCGGCCTTTACTGCCGCTAAATCAAGGGAATTAAATTCTTTTGCATAATCAAAGTTGGCATCAAGTGGACTAGCCGCTTGTGAGTTTTGTTGAAGTACTTTCAGGTCAAGGTGATTTGGCCACCAGTCACGATTAGATCTTCCACCAGCTGCAGTGGTGCCGACTACTGGACACTTGACCTGATCAGACATAAATCCCCTTTGATTGTGATCCTATAGGGGCAAGTCTAACCAAATCCGCCTACACCTCAACTTTTAAATACATTTGGTGAGCGTGATAAATATCGGGCCTCCCAATCCAAACAGTAGAACTCTCCTTGTTGCTGTGGTCCAGTTCATGTTTCCAACTACCATTTTTGTGATCCAAAAAGAAATTTTGGGCATATTCCCACCAAACCTGGAAATCATTGAAATATTCTTCCAATCCTGTGAAGTCACTTAGGGTCCAGGCGGCGGCAATGGCTTCTGTGATAACCCAGTGCATTCGCATATTAACTATTGCCTTACCGTCAAAATCAACGGTATAAACAAAGCCATCGGAGTAGTCAGTATGCCAGCCAATTAACTTTGCGATTTCATAAATTCTTGCGGCTTCTGAGGCAAGCCATGTTGGGGCGCCTTGTCCCAAAGCAACAGAAAGTTCAATTGCAAGTCTGCACCATTCGAATTGATGCCCAATAATTATGCCAAATGGACGAAATGGGTCATCCGGATGATCCTGATTGAATTTATGATCTATTTTCCAATTCTCATCAAAATGTTCCGGAATTAGGCCAATTGTGGTTTCCCTGGAACTGTCAAAGGCAAATCTGCAAACCCTTACGGCGCGTTTTAGCCATTTAGGATCAGAAGTTGATTTAAAAAGTTCAAGAAATGCTTCCACACTGTGCATGTTTGAATTTAAGCCATGATACTTATTGCAAATTGTAAAACCTTCATCCCATGACTCATTAACTAAGCCATGAACCTCATCCCAGAAATACTCTTCAAAAATCGAAATAGCCAAATTTAAATCAGAAATTTCCTCAGATGCGTTGGCTCTATTGCCCGCGCTTAGAGCAAGAAGAGCAAAGGCAAATTCGTAGGCCCTTTTTTCTCTTTCCTTTTCCCCAGATGCCGGAGCCCAAGAGTAGTAGCCACCATTTGATTCATCTAGGAAGAGTTGTCTCATAGCCAATAAGCCATGCTTTAGATAATCATCTACTTCCCTATTGCCATGAATTGCCTCTAAGGCAAAGACATAGGTCATTCGAAAATTCACCCAAGCTTCTAATTTATCCCTTGGCATCAGATCCCCTGACTGCGCTAGCCAGCCAAAACCGCCAGAATCCAACTTTGACTTCTTTGCTAATTCTATTAATTGCTTTTTATAAAGCTGTTTCACAAGTTATTTACCGGGCAGAACTACCGGAACTTGAACAGTCAAACCACCATCAATAACAATGGAGGCTCCAGTTATGAATGAAGAGTTATCAGAGGCTAAGAAAACAGCCAGATCGCCAATTTCCGAGCTCTTGGCAACTCTTCCTAGTGGGTGGCCAGATCCCCAGTCAGCAATGACATCATCAATGCTCAAAGATCCTCTATGCAAGTCTGCGGCTTGTCGAAGCATTGGAGTATCGACAGAACCAGGAAGAATCGCGTTTACCCGCACATTCGATTCAGCAAGATCTATTGCTGAAGCCCTAGTTAAAGCATTTATTGCACCCTTTGAAGCCGAGTAAGCAATGACTGTTTTCTGACTTACAAGAGACTGGACAGAGGAAATGTTTACGATTGAACCATATTTCTGAGAGATCATGATTTTTGCAACATGTTTAGAGGTAAGAAACATTGACTTAACGTTTACATTGAAGGTCTGATCCCAAACACTTTCAGTAGTCTCTGTTAGACTGCCATATGTTTGAATTCCGGCACAGTTAATCAGAGCATCAATGCGACCATATTTAGCGATTACCAGATCCACTGCCGCTTCAACTTGGAATTCTTTGCTCACGTCAAGCACATGAGTCGTGAATCTATCCCCCAACTTTGAATACGAATTGCTCTGATTTTCAAGTGCCTTAGCATCTAAATCAAATGAGGAGGTTGTGGCACCAGCATCGATAAACTTACCTATACAACCTTCACCGATGCCCTTAGCACCGCCAGTTACAATTACAACTTTTCCAGTTAGATCAATTCCCACTTAATCACTCCTAAAATCAATTAAAGAGCAGGTGCCCAGCGGTCATTTGGAACAAGTGCGTACCAGTCAGGACGTTGTGGATCTTTGTCATAAGGGTAGCCACCGAGCTCGCAATACAGTTCGGCGTATTGTCCTAATTTATCTCGATCTAACTCAACCCCAAGACCTGGCTTATCCGGGACTTTAATTTTTCCATCAACATATTCAAACTTTCCACCAACGATAATGTCATCAGTTAGGTGGTGATAATGAGCATCGGCTGCATTGGATAAGTTTGGAACTACTGCCCCTAGGTGCAACATAGTCGCAAGTTGAATGCCCAACTCACCAGAAGAGTGGACAGCAACTCCAAGCTGGAAAGTTTCACAAATACCGGCTGCTTTAATACAGGCACGAATTCCGCCCCAGAATGTTGTGTCTAACAAAATAACATCTACGGCTTCTCTGTGGACATTTTGAGCTAACTGCTCGAAGTTAACAACCACGGTATTCGTTCCAGTCTGCATTGAAGTCAAATCACGGAGCTTCTTCATGCCGTCAATTCCCCAAGTAAAGTCCTCAAGATAGTCATTACGCATATGTCGGATCGCATTAGCGAATTCGATACTTTGAGTAAGGCTTAAAGTTGCATTTGGATCGTATCTAAATCGATCATTCGGGAATGCCGCCCCGAGGGCTAAATAGCATTCCAACTCATAGTCAGGGTGGAAAACGCCTCCCTTAAGCTTATGAGTCCTAAATCCATTTTCATTTCGTAATTTAGTAGCCGCTTCGACGAGTTGCTTCGCATTCTTAATCTCACCTTTACCTGTTTCCTCATTTGGATACCTAAAGAATAGGTAGCTTGCAAATTCCACCTTGTCGCGAACTTTCCCGCCAAGTAAGTCATAAACAGGAACACCCATTTTTTTCCCAATGATGTCTAAACAAGCAAATTCAATGGCTGCGAAAATCTGAGTTCGATTGTTATATAGGCTGGCAGTGGGATTGCATATCTTGAAGCGCAAACCTTCGAGGTTGAATGGGTTCTCGCCAATGATGTGACCCCTAAGACCTTCAAATGCCAGTTCAGCACTTTCTCCGCCACCTCCCATTTCTCCAAGTCCGGTAATACCCTCATCTGTTTCTAATTCAAGAATAGTGCGAACAAACCTTCCCCAATGCGCACCAGAAGCATGGCGCAGCGGCGCTTCGAGAGGAACCGTCACAGTTGTCACGCGCAGGTTAGTGATTTTCATTTAACGGACCTCCCGCTGGTTGGTTTGACTTCCTTCGCTGAATTATTTTCTTCTTTCACCAAATTCATCACTTCGAAATCGATATCAGCATGACTGCGAATAAGCGAAGAGCATCTCTCAGAATCTCTTTCCTCTAACGCCTTTACAATTTCAATATGTTGATTGAAAAGCGTGGACATTCTTGGGCTATGCGGTTGATTCAAGGCATGGAGCCTATCTAGAGGCACTTTTTCTCTTCGAATTAATTCCCAAACTCTAGGTAGGCCATTAAAATCACAGAGAAGCAAGTGGAATTCGTCCATAGCGTCATACATTTCAGTGTAGTTATCTTCTAAAAGTGCTTTACGTTGTCTTTCTATATTTTCCTTCATAATCGAAATTTCTTCGTTGGTTATGTTTTGGGCAAGTAATTCAATATTTGTTGATTCTAGTGAAATTCGAATAAATAAAGCCTGCCGAAGTTGAGTTTTATCAATTGTTGTGATTACGCTTCCTTTTTTAGGGAATGTGGTTACAAGTCCTTCCTGCTCAAGTTGAACTAAAGCTTCGCGAATAGGAGAGCGACTTGCCCCAAATAGTTTCGTCAATGCAGATTCATGGAGGGTGTGGCCGGGGCGAAGTTCACCGCTCAAAATGGTGGCACGGAGGTATGTAACAATTGCCTCTTTAACTTGATACTTGGCGTTGAGGACTGGTTTTTGATTCGTTTCTAAGTCAGCAGGTTCTAGATACTCACTGTTCCAGTTCATGACATCTCCAATACTCTGTATTCGATGTGACCAGTCTTCTCTTCAAGCGGTCCAAATACAAGCGCTGAACCATTTTCAACTGCCTGCGCTAAGCCATTTGTAGGATACGAAGAAAATGGTTCTAGCCCAATATTGAAGTGCTTGCCAAACCATGGGTACTCATTTGCACCACCAAATTCTTGCCAAAACCATAGATAAGGAAAATTCTTTCCATCCCAGGTCACTTGTACGGTTAGACCAATAGTTGGACTAATAACAGAATATTTAAAATCTTTTAGATTATGTAGATAAAGAATTTCGCTCTTAGTTTTCCGGGGAGGAATTTTCGAAAAGTCAATTAGAGCTCCGTCCTCACCAATAGCGTCAGGCCAGGCAAACTCCTCATTTGAATTAACTCGGCGACCAACACTGCTTATCGATTCCTCATGTGGAATTACCCGAGCTCCTAATCCAATGTCAATTGTTGAGAATTCGTCAATAAATGGCTCACCGAAAGAGATGTGATTTCCCCACATCGTTTTGACGGCTTCCTTGGTTAAATTCGAGATTCTTTCACTTATAAAGACCGAAGCTATTCCTTTTCGCAAGGTAAAAGTCTTCTCATACGTAAATTTCAATTTTCTTGTATTCGTTAGAAATTTAATACTTAACTCATTTTCATCATCAACCAAAACTTCATAGTTCCAAGCAAGAGTGGCGACCTCATCGTGCTGCCCAAAGGCGATTCCATTGAATTCAGATGGAGCACCTCCATTTGGAAACACACTTTGCCACCCACCAGGATAGCCATCCAAAAATGACTCAACATCGGCCGGATGATCTGCTGGAGTCTTTACTACTGGCCACCCGGTATTCGATTGCCAGGCCAGGTCAAAATTCCTGGGTTTGTATAGAATCTCGACGAGATCCGCACCGCGGCCAGCCAAAATTGAAAGTTTTAAAAAGTCATTTTCCATCTCAACAATTTCGACTTCACCTGACATAAGCCCGGTTCTAAAACTAGTTACATTAGTTTCAACCATAATATTTAGCACTTTCTAGAGCGCTATAGCCCGTGCCAGAAACTGCAAAAAGTTTTCCACTATCTGGAAATAAGCTTGCATCAAAATCTCGGCCATCTGAAGTCACAATCAAGGTTTCACCCTTATCCCCGCCGAAAGCGCATGAAGTTGGGCTTTTAACGGGCATTTTTATAGATTCAAGGGCTTTACCATTCGCAGAGAAAACCTCAATCCTGGCGCCACTCCACATTGCTACAAATAACGTTCCATCTGAAGCAACACACATTCCGTCAGGAAATGATCCATCTTCTGCAAATTCTATAAATAGAGATCTATTCCATATTTGACCCGCCTCTAAATCAAAATCATACCGATACATAGATCGTGCAAATGTGTCTATCAAATAAAAGTACCTACTATCAGGGCTCCAACCCAAACCATTTGGCAGGGTTAAACCCTGCTCCATAACAGTTACATTTCCCTCGAGGTCTAATTTATGAAGCTTTCCAGCCCCTGCCGTGAAATCTATTGCGTTACTACCTGACCACCATCGACCCTTAGCATCGGCTTTAGCATCATTCATTCTTTCTACTTCTGGCAAAAAATTATGTGTTACGAAATATCCATCCTTATTTAGATTCATTTTGGCAAAACCTTCTTCAACAGCGCCTAATAATTCGCCGTTTTTTGTTTCCACAGCCGCTCCAAGCATCGTGGGTACGCTATGGGTTTCTACAGAACCTGAATCGATTGCAAGCCTGTGCCATTTCTTACCCGTGATATCGACCCAAGTGATCGTGCGCTTGGCTTCATTCCAGATTGGACCTTCACCAACCTCTGACCAAACTTGAGATAAAACATCAATTTGCATTGGCTTAGCTTCCGGCTTTCAGACCAGTAATAAATAAACGTTGGGCAACGATGTAAAGAAATGCCGTTGGTAAAGAAGCAATCACGGTAACACAAAGGACTATTGGCAGTTTCAAAGTCGAGTATTGACCTACCAAAGTCGAAAGGGTCGCCATCAATGGCCGCACGTTTGAGCTAACTGTCAAAGTTAAACCAAATAACAAGTCATTCCAGATCCAAGTGAATTGGAAGAGAAAAGCCGCACCAAGGGCAGGCCAGGAAAGCGGTAAAAATATTCTAGTGAAGACTAAGAGTTTGGAAGCGCCGTCAATTAGAGCAGCCTCTACGATCTCTCTAGAAATAGAAAGCATGTGATTTCTACTTAAGAAGAAGGCAAATGGTATTGCGATGCCGATATATACAAGCAGTAACCCAACTCTTGTGTCATAAAGACCAGTTCTTGCAAAGATATCGAATAAAGGAAGCAGCAACATTGGGATAGGTACTAAATTAACTCCGTAAATTAACCAAAACCATACTTGCTTTGCTTTTGGGTTCAAAGCAACTACTCCATAGGCTGAAAGCGCAGCTAATGCAACGGAGACTCCTGCCCCAACAATTCCATAAATTGCATTCGAAATAAGTCCTGGAGTTAAATCAGCGGCTGCCCAGGCTGCTTTGAAATTAGGTAGTGGTTGAAATCCTTTGTATGCCCAGTCAAAATTATCCACATAGTTTTTCGTGTTTGCCATGGCATTGATGATTAACAAATATATTGGGGCTAGCCACATCGCTGCAAAAACCATTAAGAATATGTGACGCCCTACTTTTGCAGTTCTCATAATGAGTTCTCTCGCTTAAGTCCCCCCCGTAGCGAGAGGTAGGAAACTGAAACAACTAGGACCATTAGCAGGACGGCGATTGAGGCGCCATATCCGTAACGATTTAGTAAAAAGCTCTCGCGATACATTGTTACACCTAAAGTTTCAGATGTTCTAGAAGGTCCACCTTGGGTCATTACCCACACTATGTCGAAAGTTCTTAGGCTATTAGCTAATGCTGTTCCAATAACGACAGCTCTAATTTGTTTTAATTGTGGCCAAATAATACTTCTAAACATTTGCCAACCATTGGCACCATCTAGGGTTGCTGCTTCTACGGTCTGAAGTGGGATATTTTGAAGTCCAACTGTGAAGAGGACAACAATCAAGCCAGTTCCTGACCAAGTTGCGGCGATAATCATCGCAATTGTATTTTGTGGGTAATTGAGAAGCCAAGATTGCTGATACCTCTCTAGGCCTATACTGGAAAGAAACTGATTTACGAGGCCCTTTGTCTGGAAAATATGAAACCAAATTGATGCAACTGCAACTCCAGAAAGTACATATGGAAGAAGGAAGATCATGCGGTAAATTGCAGAACCTTTGAGACCCAAAGCCAGGTACGCAATTACTAATCCTAAAAAAACAGGCAATGCCATTGTGCCAATCGTCCAAATGGCAACATTTGACATAGTTCTTAAAAGTATTGGATCCATTATCAGAGTTTTGTAATTATGAAATCCAATAAATTTTCCTACTCCAGCTCCTTCAGTATCTGTAAGGCTGTACCAAAGAGTTCTTAAAACTGGGTAAAGCAGTACAAATAGAACACCGATTGTTGCTGGGACTAGGAATAGATAAGTTCCAAACCCTTCCTGGCGGCGCTGGTTCTTTGCGTTTTCTAACTTCCCACGAAAAGCAAGCCAAGAAGGCCGAGAGGTATTACCCCTCAGCCTTCCTAACTTATTTTCAGTTTGGATCACTTACCGTACTTTGCGGTCCAAGCAGCCCATTCTTTATCTGACAAAGCTGCCATTTCTGTTGATACTTCATCAACAGTCTTCTTGCCCAACATGAAGGCAGAAAGTATTGCGCAGCCATTCTCGATTAGTGGAACAGGGCCAGACTCCCAATAGCGTTGAACCTGGTTTACATGGTTTGTTGCAACGTACTTAGATAGTGACTTAATTACAGGATCAGCAACTGGAACCTTTGGATTTGGCACGCCATCTCCAGAAACGTCAGCCCACATTGCTTGAGCAGGAAACTTAAGCCATTCGCGAAGAGCGACCTTAGATTGAGCAAGGTTCTTGCCCTTTGCAAGTGCACCAATCGCTCCGGCCTCGACGATGATTGACTGTGTCTTAAGCGCTGGGTTGATATTTGGGATTACGAAAGCATCGTAATCTTTTCCACCAACTAGACCACCTGTAACGCTGAAAGCACTGTTGTTCCAAGTTCCAACAGGAATCATTGTTCCCTTGTTTATTAGAGCAACTGCAGCTTCACCAAAGAAGGATGTATCACCAGCGGTGAAGTATCCCTTATCAATCATGTCCTTCCATATTTGCAAGACCGCCTTAACCTTTGGATCTGTGTACTTGATCTTGTTAGAAGTTAAATCAAGATAGAGTTTAGGATCTTGGCTAATTAATAGCTGCTCAAACCAAATGAATGCTGGCCATGCACCATCTACAGAAGCTGTAAGTGGTGTGATGCCCTTTGCCTTCAAGGTATCGCAAATATTGATGAATTCTGCCCATGTCTTTGGAACTGAAAGTCCATATTGAGCAAATATCTTTTTGTTGTAGAACATAGGCCAGAATGAAACTCCGTTAGGAATACCATAGGTCTTATTTCCTACCTGGAATTGCTTCTGCAAATCTGCTGACACGTCGCCAGCCTTGATAGCAGATGCCCAGACATCAGAAATGTCCGCGAAGATTCCATTCTTTGCACCGTCAACCATGCGGTAGCCAGACCACCAAGTAAGTAGGTCGGGACCTTTGCCGGTCTTCGCTGCTTGATTTAATGTATTTTGATAAATTGTTGTGTCAGCAAATGTGCTTGGCTTGAGTTTGATATTCGCGCCATCTTTAAGTGCTGTACTAACAGCTAGGAATCTTTCATCCCAGCCTTTTTTATCATGATAGAAATTAAGGGTGGTAGTTTTTCCTGCTGCAACCGCAGGTCCTGCATATGCAACAGAAGTTAACGCAAATGATGCGACAACCGCGATTGCAACTTTCTTAGAAGACATTTTCATTCAGTTTTCCTTTCCGAAAATTGAAAGAATTAGTTAACTATTTGAAGTGCCTGGGCGGACGGGAATCCGTTCATTGCACGCAAACTTAAATGTATTTACATCAAGCGTCAATAGAAATCGCGACCGGTATTCCATTATTTTATAACTTTTCTATAACATGGAAAATCTAGTAGGACAAGATCCCTATCAACGCACGTGCATAAGACTCGTGCATGTGAATCTTGTCCGTCTATTTGTTCAACTACCAGCAATCACTTAACGGTAAATATGACCGCGCTGACTGCCAACCTATTCATTGGAATATTGACGTAATCCTTTTCAATTTCCAAAGGCGATAATTCTTCACCTAAGAAAGTAGAAGAGTATGGTTTAGACAAACTCTCGTGAATTCTTAACTTCAAATTTAATTTTGAATTTGCAAAAGATTGAAGACGAAGCATGATCCGGCCATCATCAAGTGTCGTCATACCGACAAGTCGAACTCTTGGATCTTCGATTGAAACTAATTTGAATTCAGAGAAGGACTTTCCATTTAAATTAGTTCCTAGTACGGCGCGAAGTCTTCGACTCTTTCCAGCAGCAACCCGAGCTCCAAGTGCCGGCCCTGATTCTCCAACAGTTGTTACTTTGGTAGCCCCAACACTGTATTTGAAGTTCATTTCAAACCCTTGTTGTGGTGGAAAATTTGTATCCCAGATGTTGTTATAGATCCAGGAATAAACTGTGGCTGGCTCTAGTTCACCCATTGTTTGTGGGAATGGGGCATAAGGCAATGAGATTCCTCCCATTTGAATCAGAGGTGCATCATGAATTGCAAGTGCAACGGCAACCTCTTTGTCTTCAAAAGAAACCCATCGTCGAGCAGCCCGCATGTGAAGTGCAGAACCAGGAACTAATGGAAGTCCAGTTCCGATCATTCCACCAGAGATTTCAACTCTAGCAGTTGAATCATCAATAGCAAATGGAAATGCGAAGTATCCGCTTTCCTTTGTCATTGTTGCCTCTTTATAGATTCGATTCTCAATATCGACTCTGTCGACCCCATTGACTAGGGAAACTTTAGTTCTTATCCAAGAACTACCAGGTGCTTTTGATTCAATAGTTATCCACTCACCAACTGCGTTAGCTCCACGTTCTAAGACGAAAGCAGGTCGAGTAAGGGATCTAGTAGCCAGTAAATCGAGTCGAGTATTTCCCTCCATGCGACCTGATTGGTGATTCCATCCACCTTGTGAAGCATACTCATCGTAGATATATCCATTGAAGCCAACTACCGCGTCCTGTCGAACAATTTCCTTTTTGGCAACTTTAGAATAGATAGAGGAAATCGAAGAGGTCTTAGTGTCGATTACAACAGAATAGAACTCATTTTCTAGCTTTAATTCTTCTCCGATTTTCTTTATGGAATCTTTATGCTCTTTTGCTTCCTTAATATCGAGCCTAACGATTCCAGTTCCGGCTATATCTTTCACCAAAACGTGTAAGTACCTGCCAGCATTGCGGTGCTTTGGGTTTACTTGAGGAGTTTCGTAGTATTCAATTTCTTTGCCAGTTCTTGCATCAAATACAGCTACTGGTTTTTCAAGTGGGACTCTACTTTCTGGCAAGAATGCGACAACTTCATCATTTCGTTCCCAGATTGTAGAATTTGTAACATAGAAGGATGCGAGCGCATCTTTAGCCGTACCCATTAAGTCACCTAAGTGTGAAGAGGCTCGGTCTAAAAGGACCTCACCCTCATCATCTGCGGCTATCGCCTTTGAATATTTCCAGTGCCATTGTTGATCGCCAGAATCCATTCCGGCGTCTCCAATAGTCCAAGGGTTTGCCGCTCCCCAGGTGTGCTCATCAAAGAGTGAAGCATTTGCATAAACCTCTTCGGAGGTCTTGCGAATAGCTGGGCCCTCACCAGAACCCAAGATAGAAGCAAAAGTTCCAATAGTTTGAGCATCAGCTACGTTGGCTTGTGCATTTCTAACCATTGCATTTGGCCGTGCTCCAGAACCTACGCCTTCTACCCACCAATCAGTCCAATCACCTTCAAGAGTTTGGATCTGATCACCAAGGCGTGATTCAGCCTCTTCAAAGAAATCTCGGTTGGTTGAGAGTCTTAGTTTAGGGAACTCCCAAGTCTCATTCCATCGCTTAATGGTTTCAGACATAATCAATCGTGGTGGTGAATTATCAGCAAACTGCCCTTGGATGCGCATATGTAGTAAATCCCATGGATATGGCTTACGAGTTATTTCTGCTTTATCTACCGCCCAGCCAAATACTCCACCTGGATATGGGTAGGGATGCTCAGCGTGTGATTGCAAATATGCAGGAAGAAGATCATCTACATAATCGTATTTTTCATGGAATCCAAGCATTGGTCCTTCCATGTATGCCAATCCATGAGGGGTATCTGTTACCCAAACAAGAACGCCCTTACCACTTGGCCCAACCCAACGAAATAGTCTTGGCTGATCTTGCCCTCCAACTAAGTGTGGGACTGACCGTCCGGCCCAGTTGTGAGCTACAGATAAGTACTTGACACCGTTTTCAGAGAAAGCATCAGTCAATCCCACAACTGCACCGGGAACATCGGTTTGCATAGCCGAAGGCATTTCAAGACCGTATTGTTTCTTAACTTTCCCAGCTAGGCGAAGTAGCTCGTGCAATTCATCAGTCGAACAAGTTTCTGAATGTAAGTTATAAGGCATCGCAGTCAATTCCAGACGACCCTCTTTAACGCGCTTTACAAATTCATCTATTTTCTCTTGCGGCCTGACCTTGGTCCATTCATCAAAAGACCAGAGGGCTTCTACGGTCCAACGAAACTTTGAGTCCTCAGGCCAATCGTCAGTAACTTTAATAATGTCAAGGGCAGAATCCAGAAAGGCTAAATGTTCGGCTAGAACGGTTCCTTGAGGATCCGTATATCCAATATCTAAGTGAGTGTGATGGACTAGATGTATTTTCCAGTGGCGCTGAGGATTTACTTCAACATTGACTTTAATATCTTTAACCTTGGCAAAAGTAATTGTCATTAATTCATTCTTCGAAACTTCAGGGACGAAAGTTCTCCAACTACCAGTTGGGGCTATTTCCCCGCCAACTGAAATTGATGTGCCAGCTTGATCTAAAACAATTGTCTTACCTAGGGCTGCTTCAACATTTGATCCATCAAGTGCCCTAACTCTGATCGTCTGTAAAAGTTTTCCGCCCTCACCCTTTCTTATAAGCGGCTCTACTGCTATTACATAATCAACACCGCCACTTTGAAATGATGCTCTAATCGCGCGAACGCGCAAACTCTCTTTAGTTTTTGTGTGATCGAAATGACCACCCTCTGGCGAGAAGATTAGAGCGCGTGTTGTCATGTGTATCTCCTATATATTTGGTTTATCGACGCAATTGACTTAACGAAGACTACGAGCAATGAACAGACTTATACAAGAGTAAAAACTTATAAAAAGGAAATATTACAAATCTAATAGGACAAGTTTTAGCTATTTGGCAAGACTAAAGTCTTTAGCTCCCCTGCACGAGGCTGGCCACTTAACATTTTAGGAACTTCATCTAAAGTAATTAAATGGGTGATCAAAGGTTCAAAATTAATAGTTCCTTGCGCCACCATTTTGGCAGCTTCCCCGTGGACTTTGGATCCAGTAAAAGCACCCTGAATTCTCAATTGCCGGACGAAAATGTCAAATGGTGTAATCTCAAATTTCTCGTCTTGGGCCATAACGCCGAAGAGAATTACAGTACCGCCAGAGCGGGCTAACTCCAGGCTTTGTTTTAGAGTCTCTTTGGTGCCAGCGCATTCAATGACGACATCAAAGCCGCCGATTGCAATACCTGAGTTACCGATATATTTTTCATTGGAAGTAAGTCCAGTAGGGTCAATAGAATGCGTAGCACCGATACTTTCTGCAACCTCCCTACGAAATTTTTGACGTGTAGAAAGCAAAACAATTTCAGCACCAGCTATTTTTGCCAGCTGAACCATCAGTTGCCCAATGATTCCTCCGCCAATAATTGCAACACTATCTCCAGCCTTTATTTGCGCAAGTTCAATACCTTGAATGCAGCAGGCTAATGGCTCACATAGGGCACCAAATCTAGGATCTAGAGATAGCGGTAATGAGAATAATTGAGTTTCAGGAACGGCAACAAAATTCGCCAAACCACCGTTGCGATTAACCCCATGAGCAATATTATTTGAACAAAGGTTAACAATCCCCATTTTGCAGTATTTGCAATTTTGGCAAGCAATATTTGGATTTACATTAACTCTTTCGCCCACTTTAAATTTACTGTTAGCAGGGGCGGCTTCGATAATTCCAGAGAATTCGTGGCCGAGAATAACTGGATAATTTGCAGGGTAAGTTCCGTGCAAAATATGTCTATCACTTCCGCAGATACCTGCAGCTTCTACTTTTACTAGTACTTCTCTGACCTTACGGTCGTCAACTGGAACTTCCTTAGTAGAGACCATATTAACTGCATCAAGAACCACGCCTTTCATATGCACTTCACCCTAAATCTTTAACGGTGAAATGTATGTTTTACCGATTGAACCTGCGTAAAATTCTGCGAAGAGTTCTGGACCTTGCGAGATAGGTCCCGTCTTATTAATAAATTGCGATAAATCAATATTTCGTTCCGAAGAAAAGGCTACTAATTCCTGTAGCTCTGAAAAACTAAAAACCCAAGCGCCCGTTATAGTTAATTGCTTTTCAATGACCTGTAGTTCTGTCTCAATATTGGTATATCCCTTACCAAAACCGATCAAAACAACTCTGCCCCAAAGTCCAGCTGCCTCTATTGCAGTGATACGTCCCTCTGGTGCTCCTGTGTAATCGATCGCGAGCTCTACGCCCCTACCTTTTGTTAACTCAGCTATCCTGGCTTGGACATTTTCCACAGAGGCATTTATTGAAACTTCAACACCAAATTTCAGAGCATGTTTGCATCGCTCTTCGGATATATCGACACCAATAACGCGCGCTCCTAACATCGAAGCGAAGTAAGCGCCAGCCAGGCCTACCGGTCCAAGTCCTACGCATAGCACCGTCTCTCCACCTTTTAGGTTTCCACGTTTTAATGAATAGAAACCTGTAGATGCCCCGCAAGTGTAGAAGGCACCATCTTCGTAAGAGATATTATTTGGAAGTACAACGCAATCTTTTGCGCGGGCAGGCATATATTCGGCAAAGGCACCTTGAATATGACCGCCATAAATCTCTTTGTATGGACAATGCATATCCCATCCTTTGCGACAATTTGCACAATTGCCACACCCAGAAATATGAGCCACTGCAACGCGGTCACCAATCTTTAAATGCTTAACTGCTGATCCAACTCGCACCACTTGCCCACAAGGCTCGTGGCCAGGAATCGTATCTGGTGAAAATTTCAATCCAAATATTCCGGCTTCTTTTTCAGCTCTGCTTGGCGTATAAAAAAGATGAAGATCACTTCCACAAAGGCCTGATGCTTTCATTTCCAATAAAACTTCGTTATCAGAAATTTGGGGTTCAGGTAGGTCAATGAGGTTTATTTTTTTTTGACCTAAAAAATGCATTGCTTTCATGGCTCTTCCTTCACTAACTCAAATGCACGCTTGAGCCATTGTCCTGGAATTCTCAAAGGCATTCAATAGTTGCACCTATATTTTCTTGTCGGACAAGATGCTGCCCATCCAAACCCTTGAATTCCCCGTTTTTTGCTTTAGATTTCTCCTACAATGTTGACTGACTTGCCGCTAACTCCCCCATGGATTACACCAATGCACAAGCGTTGGTTAGAAATTGGTGTACCAGAATTTCTGGAAAACATCGGGATTAATTTCAAAAACTCTTTCCGTGAACCGCTTATCGCATGCAATCAAGCTGCGAATCCATATCTGAAGTCACTTTGGAAAATAGTGCCACATTCTTTGGTTCCTGATGGGGTCTTGCATTGCTATCCAAGTGAGATTATGAGTTCAAGAGTTATTTGGGAGGAATGGTTCTTACTTGATGGAGCGATTCACCACCACATACTTTCCAATCTTCCATTTGATTCTCAAGATGGAACTTGGACTCCTGAACCCGATGACAAAGATCATCCAGCCGAAGTTTTAGGCTTGACCTGGCATTATGAGAATCTCTCGGATTTACGCCCGGCATTTTTAGCTGAGTCAGGTTTTTGGCTATGAAAAAGGTTGTTGTGATCACTGGAGCATTAGGTGGGATGGGAAGTGCAACCTGCCGTTTATTGCAAAGCCAAGACTTTTTTGTAATTGGAATCGATAATTCGGTAGGTGGCCAACAACTTGAGATTCTATGGCTCGAGATCGCAGAATATACCCAAAAAGAATTTGGGAAATGTGATGCACTAGTAAATATTGCTGGAATTAATTATTTGAGCGCAATAGAAGATACTGATCTTGATCGTTGGCGAAAACTCTTTGATGTTAATGTTTTTGGAATGGTTGCCTCGATTAAGCACTTGACACCACTCATGCGTTTGTCCACCAATCCTGCCATAGTAAACATGTCATCTATCGCTGCACTTATAGGCTCGAATGGATACTCTGCTTACACTGCTAGTAAAGGTGCGATTGATTCGCTGACAAAAGCTTTAGCTCTAGAGCTTGCCCCAAAAATTCGAATAAATGCCGTTGCTCCAGGTTGGATCGAAACTCCTTTCACCCTTGAAGGATTGGAGAAATCGGCTGACCCAGTTTCATATCGCAAGGAGGTTGAGGCCAAGCACGCAGTTGGTCGAGTCGGCTCACCGGATGAAATTGCAAATGTGATATCTTGGTTATTAAGTGACAAGGCAACTTTTGTAACGGGAACAACTGTCACTGCTGATGGTGGCTACCTGATTAATAATTAAAATCTTGTCCGACAAGATTAATTTCAATTCTCAAAACCTATTGATTACAAAGTTAAGCATGTCTAATATCCCAATAAGCGTGAAGCGTTAAAAACTAGCGAAGGTAGGCCACTATGGGTTCAAAAATTGAAAAGGTCTATTTGGCAAATCACAGCCATACAGATTTAGGTTTCACAGATCACCAAGATGTAGTTTTCCGCCAACATGTAGAGTTTATTGATAGAGCCATAGAACTTTGTGAGTACACAGCAAACTATCCAGAAGAATCTCAATATCGATGGGTTTGTGAAGTTACTGGAATAACCGAGCGCTGGTTTGCACAAGCAAGTAGAGAAGATATTTCTCGATTTATGAAATGCCACGAACGAGGCCAAATTGAAGTAACTGCGATGCAGTGGAACTTCACCCCGATGCTTGGCCCAGAGCAGATGGCACGCAGCCTTTACCCAGTATCTAACCTTCGAAAGAAATATGGTGTGAGCATCACAAGCGCCATGCAATCTGATTCAAATGGAATTAGCTGGATGTTCGTCGATTTTCTAAAAGAGAATGGAATTGATTTCTTGACAATGTCAGTAAATCCAATTCGTGGCGGAGTTCCAAAGCCAACTCCCCAAGCATTTCAGTGGGAGGGACCATCTGGAAATAAGCTTCTTTCATGGAATGGATTCCACTATTTATTCGGAAGAACAAATGCAAAAATTGGTGACTGGCGTTATGTTGACCGTTTTCTTCCTAAATTATTAGAAACACTCGAGGAGAGCGATGCTTATCCTTGGAACTTCTTGTATTGCCAATCAACCCACCCAATTCGTGTCGACAATGGGCCACCAGATATACGTATGGTCGACTTTGTAAGGGAATGGAATGAAAAAGGACGTTTCCCTCAAATGGTATTTAGTACCCCAGCTAAATTTCGTACAGAAGTTTTAGCAGAGCACGAAAAAAAGCTCCCGGTACTACGCGGCGAGTGGCTGGACTGGTGGGTTGATGGTGTCGCGTCTAGCGCATATGAAACAGGTTTGAACCGTGCAACTCATTCCATTATGCGAGCTGCCGAGACTATTTCTTCATGGGGAGGTGACGCTGATCGTCCAGTAAATGACGTTGAGCGTTTATCAAACGTCTTTGAGATGATGAGTCTTTATGATGAACACACGTGGGGTGCTTTTGCCAGTGTTTCAGCACCAGATTCACTTTGGACCAAGGGCCAATGGAACTACAAAGCTTCTTTTGCATATCGCTCCTCTGGTGAAGCACACGATATTTTGGCGCGAGCTGCCAGAAGATTCGCAGATGATCTTGCAGATCGTGGGCCGGAAGGTAGATTCAATGTTGGCGACTTAACTCCCGAGGAAGCCTTTCCTCCATCTAACACAAATGAATTACTGATTTATAACACTTTGCCTTGGGCCCGATCTGTTTACGTAAAAGAGCCAGAAATCCGCGCAGGAGGAGCTCCAGTTGGAATGCTGGAATCTTTTGTTCCTAGAGGAATTCCATGGGGTGGCGATAAGCCTTCAGTTCAAGAGCGAAGAATCAAAGCTGATCTTCCAGCCTTTGGTTACGCCTGGGTGGATATGGATATAAAGGTAGACGAATCAGATTTAAAGTTTTCTACCAACACCATCGAAAATCAATTTTATAAAGTCGAGTTAGATCCAAAGTCGGGTGGCATAAAATCATTATTCGATAAGGAACTAAACAAAGAGTTTGCTGGAAACTATCGTGGCTGGAAGATTGGTCAACTTATTCACCAGGAAGTAGATCCTGGAACTGATGGGTATGACAATGTCTCTCTTACCCCTGGTCGGGATACTTTGAATTCTGCCTTTGACTTCTCACAAGTACCAGATTTTGGTGCATGGAATACCAATATAAAGTTTATTGACCGAGTTGCTGAGAATATAGAGGTTAGTTCTTCAGTAATAGAAAAGGGACGAGTTGCGATATCAATCACCTGCACATTAAAGGGAGTTAGAAGAGCCTCTGGCTTATTCTGGCTAGACTCCAGAATTAAGTCTCTTGGAATTGAATGGGAAATCGACAAAGAGCACGTGCGCGAGGCAGAGGAAATATTTGTTGCATTCCCTGCAGACTTAACTACTGCCAATTTCCGGGGAGATATAAATGCAGTGCCATTTGTCCCGGATCAAGATCAACTACCAGGAACAGTTAGAGATTGGTTCCCAGTTCGCGATTGGGTAGATGTATCTGACGGTAAGTTTGGACTCACGCTAGTTCCAATTGATGCGCCACTTATCCAACTTGGTGGCATCACTACTGCAAAAGCCGCTGCTAAATTAAATCCTGAGGGTCCAGTAATAATGTCTTGGGCTCTAAATAATCACTGGATGGTTAATTTTAAGGCTAGCCAAGGCGGAATAATTCCACTTCGTTACCAAATTACAACTCACTCGGGCAATGTAGATGACGCAACCGCATCTAAGTATGCTGGCGAAATTCACCACCCTGCCATAATCATGAGAGATTATGAACGCCGTGGGAAAACTATGAGTAAATCATTCTTGGCTCTTAAGAAATCTGATGGCGTAAACATTTCAGCTAAAGAAGCTGATGATGGTAACGGCGTAATTCTCAGAGTCCATAGCGTAATTCGCGAAAAACAGGTCGCTGTCATAAATATCTCGAACTTTGGATATTCAAGAGCTTCTGAAGTCTCGGCTTTAGAGATCGATACTGAGAATATTTTTGCGATAAAGAATGGCGAAATTACTCTAGATTTGAATCCCTCTCAATACCTGTCAATCAGATTAACTAGATAACAAGAGAAGTGAATTAAACTGTCTATATGAAATTGTCGATCAGAAATGCCAGGCTGCAGGACTTAGACCAGATTCTTGATCTAATAATGCAGCTAGCAATTCAAGAGGGTCTTCCTGGAGAAGTGAAAATAACCAAAGATCAACTCTCGGCTGCGCTTTTCAATGATAATCCAAAAGTATTTGTAACCGTGGTTGATGACCCTAGAAGTGCTGATGCATTAGCTGCCTTTGCCCTCTACTGGATTGATTTTCCAACTTGGCTAGGTTCTCATGGTCTATATATTGAAGATATCTGCGTCACCAAAGAACTTCGTGGCCAGGGAATTGGTAGCGCTTTGATGAGCTATCTTGCCCAAATATGTGTTGCCCGAGGTTATGCCCGATTGGCGTGGTGGGTTAAAGATGACAATGAATCGGCTATAAAATTTTATGAAAATGCTGGGGCTGACATCAAAGATGACTTCACCGTAAGACATCTGACTGGGCACAGACTTAAGAGCCTTGCTACTCGAAATATTTAATATGATTGCCAAATGGCCTCCCAGGACTTGGCAAAAGAACTTGCAGCCCTAATTGGCTCGGCCAATGTTCGCGCTGATGCAACCGCTCTTGAGGCCTACAGTCGAGATGCGACACCACTATTTCACGGCCTGCCAGAGGTAATTGTTAGTCCACGAAATACGCAAGAAGTTGCCAAAGTTGTTAAGTTCGCAGCTGATACCAAAACTCCAATAATTGCTCGAGGCGCCGGAAGTAACTTATGTGGTGCAACCGTTCCGCTGGCCGGTGGCATCGTGCTGAGCATGGCAAACATGAAGAAAATAATTGAGATCTCTAAATCAGAGGCGCTCGCGGTGGTTCAACCTGGTGTAACAAACATTGAATTAGATGAAGCGGCAGCAAAAGATGGCCTGCGCTTTATTCCAGATCCAGGATCCAGAAATGTTTCAACTATCGGTGGAAACGTCGCAACGAGTGCTGGCGGCCTTCGTGGCCTTAAGTATGGAACCACAAAGAATTATGTGTTGGGCCTTGAGGTTGTTCTGGGTACAGGTGAAATTCTTCGAACCGGTGGTCGCTTAGTAAAGGATGTCGCCGGATATGACGTAACCAGACTTCTGGTTGGCAGTGAAGGAACGCTCGGTGTCTTTACCGAAATTACCGTTGCACTCGCCCCTCGCCCAAAAACTTCTAAATATGGCGTTGCATATTTTGATGATCTTGCTGCTGCGGCAAGTGCCGTTGATCAAATTATTTTGTCCGGCATCATGCCCGCAACTTTGGAATTCCTAGATAACACCTGCATCGTTGCCGTCGAGGAATTTGCGAAACTCGGATTGGATACCAAAGCTGGCGCACTGCTTCTTTTTGGTGATGATGGCGATGAAGCATCAGTAATTCCAACTGTGGAACGAATGTCCGAAATTGCCAAGGCGGCGTCAGGTTGTCGTGGTGTGACGCTGGCTGCAGATGTTGCCGCGGCAGAAGAACTTCTATACGCCCGCCGCTGTTCACTACCTGCACTCGCTCGTCTTGGCTCACTCTCAATTTTGGAAGATATTGCGGTTCCTCGGCCAAAGATGGCGGAGGTTGTGAAAAGAATTGAAGAGATCGGGCAACGATTTAACTTGCGAATTGGAACCTTTGGCCATGCTGGTGATGGAAATCTGCACCCAACAATCGTTCTTGATAAAGATAATGTGGAAGAAGTAAGGAAGTCTGAACTTGCACTGCGCGAGATTTTTAATTTAGCAATTGAATTTGGTGGAACTATTACTGGCGAGCACGGCGTGGGCAGTGCGAAACTCCCATTTCTTGAAGGTTTGATCGGGCCCGGAAATATGGAACTCCAAAGATCGATCAAGAAGGTATTTGATCCAAGAGGAATCCTTAATCCTGGGCGGTTGGGTTCATGAGTAAACCATTTACCCAAAATAAATTAGATCGCTGTATTTCATGTGGCTACTGTCTACCTGCCTGCCCAACTTATAAGTTAACAGGCAATGAAGAGTCCTCACCGCGCGGCCGAATAACATTGATGCGCGCAGTACAAGACGGAAAGTTGCCACTTGTTGACTTGGTTCCAGAATCCAATTTTTGTTTGGGTTGCCGGGCCTGTGAACCAGTTTGTCCCGCAGGTGTTGAATATGGCGTTTTGTTAGAAGAGATGCGCGTTGCGACTTGGACTGGGAAAAATCGGCCCCTAATCGTTCGTGGCTTATTTATCGCAGTTGGTACCAAATTTATGGTCCGCTTACTTGGGCTCTTCTCCCCTTTGGCAAAGAATCGTAAATCTGGATCCGAAGTTCATTTGGCACTTGGTTGTTTTGAACGTGCACTATTCCCATCAGTAAGCAAAGCCGTTGCGGCGATCGAACCAAATTGTTCAATCTCAGCAGACCAAGGTTGTTGCGGCGCTTTGCATGCACACAATGGTGAATTAGAAAAAGGCAAAGCGATGGCGGTTACTCTTGGTGAATCCATGCCTGGAACAATTCTTTCTACTGCTGGT
>Ga0209499_1000616_pt1 | contig 26195 bp, 5 predicted proteins | sample C_130208_EF_Meta_FD_187306 | JGI IMG/M metagenome (GOLD analysis project Ga0209499, IMG submission 187306) | Freshwater microbial communities from Lake Croche, Canada to study carbon cycling - C_130208_EF_MetaG (SPAdes) (version 2) | ecosystem: Environmental > Aquatic > Freshwater > Lake | place... | reverse complement strand
ATGTAACAACAATAAGCACTAATCTTAACACGGTAAGCAATACTACTGGAACTAACACAACAAATATAGGAACTGTTAGTAATTTACTCAACTCAGTTAGCACAAATGTAACAACAATAAGCACTAATCTTAACACGGTAAGCAATACTACTGGAACTAACACAACAAATATAGGAACTGTTAGTAATTTACTCAACTCAGTTAGCACAAATGTAACAACAATAAGCACTAATCTTAACACGGTAAGCAATACTACTGGAACTAACACAACAAATATAGGAACTGTTAGTAATTTACTCAACTCAGTTAGCACAAATGTAACAACAATAAGCACTAACCTTAACACAGTTAGCAATCGTCTCAATGGAGTTAGTACAAATGTAACAACTATAAGTACTAATCTCAACGCAGTAAGTAATACTGGAGCAACAAATGCGACTAATATTACCACTGTAAGCAATTCTGTAAACTTTCTTTTATCAGTTTCAAACTACTCGGCAAATACGATTTCAACTAATTATGGTACATTCAGTTCTCTTTATGCTACAAACACCTACATCTCCTCCTTAGTAGTTGATTCATTAACAGTAGGATTTTCAACTGGTTATATTCTTATGGCAGACTTAGTTACAACATCATTAAGTTCAATACAAGTAAATACTGGAAGTTTAGTAGCAACTAGTGGACTATTTTCAATAATATCATCAGTAAATATTTATGGTAATTTTATTGGAGATGGTTCTCAATTAACTAATGTAACTGGCACTGGAGCAGGTACTTTTTCAATCCCGCCTGTAATTAGCGCAAATACAATAAGCACAAATTTAATCACTGCGTGTAATATTTCAACCAATTCAATTTCAACAAACTATGGATTCTTTACAACAATTTCAGCTAATACTATCTATGCGAAGTTTGTGGGTGATGGCTCATTATTAACAAATGTAGCAGGAACAGGAGGCACTAGTTTCGCAATACCACCACTAATTAGCGCAAATACAGTAAGCACAAACTTAGTAACTGCCTGTAATATTTCTACAAATTCAATTTCAACAAACTATGGTTTCTTTACAACAATTTCTGCGACTACTATCTATGCTAAGTTTGTGGGTGATGGATCTCTTCTTACAGCGATTCCAAATACTGGGGCGGTTCTAACTGTCAGCAATAATGTTACAACTGTTAGCAATTTATTGAACGCGGTTAGTACAAATGTAACTAATGTAAGTACTAATCTTAATGGAATTAGTACAAATGTAACATCAATAAGCACAAATCTAAATACACTCAGCAACTTATTGAACGGAGTTAGCACAAATGTCACAACTGTTAGCACAAATCTCAATACACTGAGCAATAATGTCACAACAGTTAGCAACTTATTGAACGCAGTTAGCACAAATGTCACAACTGTTAGCACAAATCTCAATACACTGAGCAATAATGTCACAACAGTTAGCAACTTATTGAACGCAGTTAGTACAAATGCTACAACAATAAGCACTAATCTTAATACACTGAGCAATAATGTCACAACAGTTAGCAACTTATTGAACGCAGTTAGTACAAATGCTACAACAATAAGCACTAATCTTAATGGAATTAGTACAAATGTAACAACAATAAGCACTAATCTTAATACTCTAAGCAATCGTTTCAATGGGGTAAGTACAAATGTAACAACAATAAGTACTAATGTTTATACTGTAAGCAATCTTCTCAATGATGTTAGTACAAATGCTACAACAATAAGCACTAATCTTAATACTATAAGTAATCGCCTCAATGATGTTAGTACAAATGCTACAACAATAAGCACTAATCTTAATGGAATTAGTACAAATGTAACAACAATAAGCACTAATCTTAATACTCTAAGCAATCGTTTTAATGGAGTTAGTACAAATGTAACAACAATAAGCACTAATGTTTATACTGTAAGCAATCTTCTCAATGATGTTAGTACAAATGCTACAACAATAAGCACTAATCTTAATACTCTAAGCAATCGTTTCAATGGAGTAAGTACAAATGTAACAACAATAAGCACCAATCTTAACGGAATTAGCACAAATGTAACAACAATAAGCACTAATGTTAATATTCTAAGCAATCTTCTCAATGATGTTAGCACAAATGCTACATCAATAAGCACCAATCTCAATACTCTAAGCAATCGTTTCAATGGAGTTAGCACAAATGTAACAACAATAAGCACCAATCTTAACGGAATTAGCACAAATGTAACAACAATAAGCACTAATGTTAATACTCTAAGCAATCTTCTCAATAATGTTAGCACAAATGTAACAACAATAAGCACCAATCTTAACGGAATTAGCACAAATGTAACAACAATAAGCACTAATGTTAATACTCTAAGCAATCTTCTCAATAATGTTAGCACAAATGCTACAACAATAAGCACCAATCTGAATACACTAAGCAATCGTTTCAATGGAGTTAGCACAAATGTAACAACAATAAGCACTAATCTTTACACTGTAAGTAATCTTCTCAATGATGTTAGTACAAATGTAACAACAATAAGCACTAATCTTTACACTGTAAGTAACACAGGCGCAACAAATGCTACTAATATAACGAATGTAAGCAATACTACTGGAACAAATACTACAAATATTGGCACAGTAAGCAACAGAGTAGATTATCTTTTAACAGTTTCTAATTATTCAGCCAATACAATTTCTACCAACTATGGTAAATTTAGTTCTCTTTATGCTACAAATTCCTACATTTCCTCTTTAATTGTTGATTCATTAACTATTGGATTTTCAACAGGTTATATTCTCATGGCAGATATTGTTACAACATCATTAAGTTCATTACAAGTAAATACTGGAAGTCTAGTAGCAACTAGTGGAGTATTTTCAATAATATCATCAGTAAATATTTACGGTAATTTTATTGGAGATGGTTCTCAATTAACTAATGTGCCCGGTGGAGGAGGAGGTGGCTCTTTCTCAATTCCACCACTAATAAGTGCCATTACAGTCAGTACGAATTTAGTAACTGCCTGTAATATCTCCACTAATTCAATTTCAACCAACTATGGGTTCTTTACAACTATCTCTACAAACAATATATATGGAAGATTTACAGGTGATGGATCTGGATTAACCAATGTACCCGGTGGAGGAGGTGGCTCTTTCTCAATTCCACCACTAATAAGTGCCATTACAGTCAGTACGAATTTAGTAACTGCCTGTAATATTTCCACCAATTCAATTTCAACAACATTCGGCTTTGTATCATCATTGACTGTAAATACTCTTCAAATTGGGGAAACAACAGGATTTATTACCATGGGTGATGTCTTAACAAATTCAGTCTCAACTAATCGCGCTTATATATCAACAATCGGTGATTCGGGTTATCCAATTAATTTAGTTGGCTACGGAGGTGTTAGAATTACAAATACCGCAACTGGTGGCACTGGAATATTATCCGTTGATTCGGGGGGAGCATTAAAATGGAATGGTAGTAACGTAACATTAACATAACTGTAATCAATAATCTATATACAAATATGACAAATACTATATTTCTCATATTTTTTGCTCTACATATTTAGGGATGTCATTAAGGACAACACAACAAATAGACAAATTACTCGTGGGACAAATATTTCCCCGAGATTCAAATCAGAATTTTATTTCAACAGGGCAAATTTTAGTTACTGATAATCTAGGAAGAGCAAATTGGACATCCTTAAGCACTATCGGTGTAAGTTATGCTCAGTTTACTTCACTATCAACGAATGAGGGTGTTATAGTTGCGGATCAGCAACAAACGACTCTAAACTTCCGAGAAGGTGCGGGTATAAATTTACAAATTATAAGCAATGCGCTATATCTAAATACAACAGCATTTACAGCAATTGATATAGATGGAGGAAATTCTCTTCTCAGTTCAAACATCAGTAATAATGTAATCAATCCGCGTTTGAGATTTGTAAATGGCAATTATACAAAAATCCGTGGAGACCCTGGTACAAATAGTATTTATATAGATGTAGACCTATTGAGTACTACAAGAGGTGCGCGCGCTGCGTATACAAGTTTTATTATCCAAAATAATAGTTCATATACTCAACCTCCATCAAATGAATCAGTTATTCTAAATGCTGCTCTAAGCGATTCTTCTCTTACATTAATTGGCGTAGATGACCTACTAATATCAAATGCCAATTTTTCACCATCATGTAATGTTCTTTATATAGGATTGTCAACAATCACAAGGGCAAAATTCTCAACATTATATACTACAACATTTGATGGTTTGAGCAATCTTTCAGTTAGCATAGATTTAATTAATAGTAGGCAAATTAATACTCAAGGTGTAACATGTAATCAGTTTTTCCCGGTTAGTTCTCAAGTTTGGAAAACAAGCACTACATTTTCTGCTTTTTATAATTATACATTCAATCCACTACGAGATTTAGTTACGAGCGCAGTTCAAAGTATAGATAATAATTATTCAACGCTTTCATCTTACATTCGTTTGGAGGATATATATGCGACTGGTATAAGTAATGCTGGTGTAACAACAAGTAATAATCTAGCAACAACATCAAATAATCTTACAACAGTAAGTAATGCTGGAGTTACAACATCAAATAATCTTACAACAGTAAGTAATGCTGGAGTAACAACATCAAATAATCGTACAACAGTAAGTAATGCTGGAGTAACAACATCAAATAATCTTACAACAGTAAGTAATGCTGGAGTAACAACATCAAATAATCTTACAACAGTAAGTAATAATACTGTAACAAATAGTACATTTATAGATAGTGCTTATTCAACATTGTCTTCATATATAAGACGAAATGTGGGGATAGTTAGCTTTTCATCACTAACATTAAGTACATTATTAGTAAGTTCAATTATAAATGCTAGTACAATATCTACAACTGGAAGTCTTTCAGTTGGAGGACAAACTAATTTGAATCGGACATTTGTAGTAGGCGGATTAACTGCTGATACAGTAACCTCTGTCTTCTATGGCGATGGTTCTCATTTGACTGGCATTTCGGGCGGTGGTGGAGGTGTACAATATTCAGAGTTTTATCCCATAAGTACAACTGCTATACAAGCATCTACGCTAACAACAATTTTCTATTCAACTCTTTCATCCTACATCAGATCAGCTAACTCCGGTATATCCGTTGTTCCTTCAGTGCTCAGCACAACATTCTTGAGTACAGGTTTCTTATCAGCATCCAACGTTTCAGCAATCACAATGTCAACCAATTACGGTTTTTTCTCAACAATCTCTGCTGGAACTATTTATGGAAAACATGTTGGTGACGGTTCACTTCTAACTGGTTTAACATTCTCATTTTCTGTTCCTCCAGTGCTCAGCACAACATTCTTGAGTACAGGTTTCTTATCAGCATCTAACATTTCAGCAATTACAATGTCAACCAATTATGGTTTTTTCTCAACAATCTCTGCTGGAACTATTTATGGAAAACATGTTGGTGACGGTTCACTTCTAACTGGTTTAACATTCTCATTTTCTGTTCCTCCAGTTCTCAGCACAACATTCTTGAGTACAGGTTTTTTATCAGCATCTAACATTTCAGCAATTACAATGTCAACCAATTATGGTTTTTTCTCAACAATTTCTGCTGGAACTATCTATGGTAAATTTGCTGGAGATGCTTCACTTCTAACTGGTTTAACATTCTCATTTTCTGTTCCTCCAGTTCTCAGCACAACATTCTTGAGTACAGGTTTCTTATCAGCATCCAACGTTTCAGCAATCACAATGTCAACCAATTACGGTTTTTTCTCAACAATCTCTGCTGGAACTATCTATGGTAGATTTGCTGGAGATGCTTCGCTCTTAACCGCAATTCCCAATACAGGCGCTGTATTAACTGTAAGTAATAATGTCACAACAGTTAGCAATCTTCTCAACTCAGTTAGCACAAATGTGACCACAGTAAGTACAAATCTTAATACACTGAGTAATAATGTCACAACAGTTAGCAATCTAGTAAACGCAGTCAGCACCAATGTAACTACAGTAAGCACAAATCTTAATACAATTAGCAATTTACTCAACGCAGTAAGTACTAATGTTACCACAGTAAGTACAAACCTCAATTCACTGAGTAATAATGTCACAACAGTTAGCAATTTATTGAATACGGTAAGTACTAATGTGACTACAGTAAGTACAAATCTTAATACACTGAGTAATAATGTCACAACAGTTAGCAATCTTCTCAACTCAGTTAGCACTAATGTGACCACAGTAAGCACAAATCTTAACACGCTATCCAATTCTGTCAATTTCCTTCAAAATGTTTCAAATACATCAGCAATAACAACCTCAACAAGTTATGGATTCTTCTCAACAATCTCAGCAGGAACAATTTATGCTAGATTCGTGGGCGATGGATCTGGACTAACAGGTGTTAGTGGTATATCAGTTATCCCTCCTGTTCTCAGTACAACATTCTTGAGTACTGGATTCTTGTCTGCTAGAAATATTTCATCACTAACAATGTCAACTAATTACGGTTTCTTCTCAACAATCTCTGCTGGAACAATTTATGCTAAATTTGTAGGTGATGGATCCGGACTAACAGGTATAACTAGTGGAGGCGTATCAATTATCCCTCCTATTCTCAGTACAACTCTTCTAAGTACTGGAATCTTGACTGCTAGTAATATTTCTACTGCTATTATATCCACAAATGCTGGATTCGCTAGTAGTTTCTTTATTAATCGTCTTACAACAAGTACTGTCACTGCGTTGCTGGGTTCATTCAGCTCAATTAGTGTAGGTCAAGCATATATCTCTTCATTAACTGTAGATTCACTTTTTATTGGTAATGATATTGGATTTACAAATATGGGTGATGTAATTGCCACATCATTAAGTTCTATATTAGTTACTACAGGAAATCTTATTGCTGTAAATATTTCAGCAGCATCAGCTTCAACAAATTATGGTTTCTTCTCAACAATCTCTGCTGGAACAATCTATGCTAAATTTGTGGGCGATGGATCTGGCTTAACAGGTATCGCTAGTGGAGGCATAGCAATTGTCCCTCCAGTTCTAAGTACAACATTCTTAAGCACAGGTTTCTTATCCGCATCTAATGTTTCAGCAATTACAATGTCAACCAACTATGGTTTTTTCTCCACGATCTCTGCTGGAACAATTTATGGAAGATTTGCTGGAGATGCGTCCCTCTTAACAGCAATTCCTAACACAGGCGCTGTATTAACTGTAAGCAATAATGTGACAACAGTAAGTAACCTACTCAGCGCCGTAAGCACAAATGTAACAACTGTAAGTACCAATCTTAATACACTTAGTAATAATGTTACAACTGTCAGTAATTTACTGAACGCAGTTAGCACAAATGTGACGACTGTTAGCACCAATCTTAACACAGTAAGCAATCTTCTCAACTCGGTTAGTACAAATGTAACGACTGTAAGCACCAATCTCAATACACTGAGCAATAATGTTACAACAGTCAGTAATTTACTGAACTCGGTAAGTACAAATGTAACTACAGTAAGCAATTCAGTGAATTATCTTCTAACAGTATCAAATACATCAGCAATAACAACTTCAACAAGCTATGGATTCTTCTCAACAATATCTGCTGGAACTATTTATGGAAGACATGTTGGAGATGCTTCCCTCTTAACATCAATTCCTAATAATGGTGCTGTCTTAACAGTAAGCAATAATGTCATAACAGTAAGCAATCTTCTCAACGCAGTTAGCACAAATGTAACAACTGTCAGCACAAATCTCAATACACTTAGTAATAATGTCACAACCGTTAGTAATTTATTGAACGCAGTTAGCACGAATGTAACGACTGTAAGCACCAATCTTAATACACTAAGCAATAATGTCACAACCGTTAGTAATTTATTGAATGCGGTTAGCACGAATGTAACCACTGTTAGCACAAATCTTAATATAGTGTCTAATTCAATCAATTATCTTCTAACAGTATCAAATACATCAGCAATAACAACGTCAACAAGTTATGGATTCTTCTCAACAATATCTGCTGGAACAATTTATGGAAAACATGTTGGTGATGGTTCACTTTTAACTGGTTTAGCATTCTCTTATTCTGTTGCTCCAATTCTAAGCACAACATTTTTGAGCACAGGTTTCTTATCAGCATCAAATGTTTCAGCAATTACAATGTCAACCAACTATGGTTTCTTCTCCACAATTTCTGCTGGAACTATTTACGGAAAATTTGCGGGTGATGCGTCCCTCCTAACAGCAATTCCTAACACAGGCGCTGTATTAACTGTAAGTAATAACGTTACAACAGTAAGCAATCTCCTCAATGCAGTTAGCACGAATGTAACAACTGTTAGCACGAATCTAAATACTATCAGCAATTTGCTGAGTGCAGTAAGTACTAATGTCACAACTGTTAGCACAAATCTAAACACACTGAGCAATAATGTCATAACAGTTAGCAATCTAGTCAACGCAGTTAGCACAAATGTAACAACTGTTAGCACCAATCTTAATACACTTAGTAATAATGTCACAACAGTTAGCAATCTAGTCAACGCGGTTAGCACAAATGTCACAACTATTAGCACAAATCTTAATACAGTATCTAATTCAGTCAATTATCTTCTAACAGTATCAAATACATCCGCAATAACAACCTCAACAAGTTATGGGTTCTTCTCAACAATATCTGCTGGAACAATTTATGGAAAACATGTGGGTGACGGTTCTCTTCTAACTGGTTTAACATTCTCTTATTCTGTTGCTCCAATTCTAAGCACAACATTTTTAAGCACAGGTTTCCTGTCAGCATCAAATGTTTCAGCAATTACAATGTCAACCAATTACGGTTTCTTCTCCACAATTTCTGCTGGAACTATTTATGGAAGATTTGCTGGAGATGCTTCCCTCCTAACAGCAATTCCTAATACGGGCGCTGTATTAACTGTAAGTAATAATGTTACAACAGTCAGTAATTTACTGAACGCAGTAAGTACAAATGTAACCACTGTAAGTACTAATCTAAATACTATCAGCAATTTGCTGAATGCAGTAAGTACAAATGTAACAACTGTTAGCACAAATCTTAACACACTCAGTAATAATGTTACAACTGTCAGCAATCTAGTAAACGCAGTAAGCACAAATGTAACAACTGTAAGCACCAATCTTAATACAGTCAGCAATCTAGTAAACGCAGTAAGCACAAATGTAACCAATGTAAGCACCAATCTTAACACACTAAGTAATAATGTTACAACAGTTAGTAATTTACTGAACGCAGTAAGTACAAATGTAACAACTGTCAGTACCAATCTTAATACAGTAAGCAATTTAATCAACGCAGTAAGTACAAATGTAACAACTGTCAGTACAAATCTTAATACAGTAAGCAATTCGGTCAATTATCTTCTAACAGTCTCAAATACGTCCTCTTTAACAACATCAACAAGCTATGGTTTCTTTTCTACAATTTCAGCTGGTGTTATATATGCTAGATTTATTGGCGATGGATCTGGATTAACAGGAATTACAGGAACAGGTTCATTCGCTGTTCCACCTGTTTTAAGTACAAATATACTCAGTACAGGAATTTTAACTGCTAGTAACATATCAACAATATCATTTTCAACTAATAGAGGATTTGCTAGTAGCTTTAATGTAAATAATCTTACTGCTAGCACAACAATAGGATTACTGGGTATATTTAGCACTGTAAGCACTACGCAATTAGTTGTTTCATCACTAACAGTGAATTCATTAATGATTGGAGGAAGCTTAGGATATGTGAATATGGGAGATATAGTCACAACTTCATTAAGTACATTAATTATTAATGCGGGGTCTATTAATGCATTAGGAATATCAACAGTTCTACTTTCAACATCATATGGATTCTTTTCAACAATTTCTGCCGGAACAATCTATGCTAGATTTGTGGGCGATGGGTCCGGTTTAACGGGTATTGCTAGTGGAGGCATGTCAATTGTTCCCCCAGTCCTAAGTACAACATTCTTGAGCACAGGTTTCTTATCAGCATCTAATGTTTCAGCAATCACTATGTCAACAAACTATGGTTTTTTCTCCACAATCTCTGCTGGAACAATTTATGGAAGATTTGCTGGAGATGGTTCGCTCTTAACAGCGATTCCAAATACAGGCGCTGTACTAACTGTAAGCAATAATGTAACGACAGTAAGCAATTTACTCAACGCAGTTAGTACGAATGTCACAACTGTAAGCACCAATCTTAACACGGTAAGCAATACAGTTAATTATCTTCTTACAGTTTCTAATACATCAGCAATAACAACATCAACAAGTTATGGTTTCTTCTCCACAATCTCTGCTGGAACAATTTATGGAAGATTTGCTGGAGATGCTTCGCTCTTAACCGCGATTCCAAATACTGGCGCTGTACTAACCGTAAGCAACAATGTGACGACAGTAAGCAATTTACTCAATGCGGTTAGCACAAATGTGACTACTGTAAGTACAAATCTTAATACAATCAGTAATAATGTTACAACTGTTAGTAATTTACTGAACGCAGTTAGCACAAATGTTACGACTGTAAGTACCAATCTTAATACAGTAAGCAATTTACTGAACGCAGTTAGCACAAATGTAACGACTGTAAGTACCAATCTTAATACAGTAAGCAATTTACTGAACGCAGTTAGCACAAATGTAACGACTGTAAGTACCAATCTTAACACAGTAAGCAATACAGTTAATTATCTTCTTACAATTTCTAATACATCAGCAATAACAACATCAACAAGTTATGGTTTCTTCTCCACAATCTCTGCTGGCACTATTTACGGAAAACATGTTGGTGATGCGTCCCTCTTAACAGCAATTCCAAATACTGGCGCTGTACTAACTGTAAGCAATAATGTGACGACGGTAAGCAATTTACTCAATGCGGTTAGCACAAATGTAACCACTGTAAGCACCAATTTAAACACAGTAAGCAATCTTCTTAACTCAGTTAGCACCAATGTGACCACAATAAGCACAAATCTTAATACAGTTAGCAACTCGGTTAACTATCTTCTTACGGTTTCTAATACATCCTCGTTAACAACATCAACAAGTTACGGCTTCTTTTCAACATTATCATCGGGTTCAATCTACGGAAGATTCATTGGAGATGCTTCTCTTCTAACAGCAATTCCGAATACTGGTGCTGTATTAACTGTAAGCAATAATCTTACAACAGTAAGTAATTTAGTCAACGCAGTAAGCACAAATGTGACTACTGTAAGCACAAATCTTAATACAGTAAGTAATACAGTCAATTATCTCTTAACAATTTCAAATACATCTGCTATAACAACATCAACAAGCTACGGATTCTTCTCAACATTATCATCGGGTTCTATTTATGGTAGATTCATTGGTGACGCCTCCCTCCTAACAGCAATTCCTAATACTGGAGCAGTCTTAACTGTAAGTAATAGTCTTACAACGGTAAGCAATCTACTTAACGCAGTAAGCACAAATGTGACAACTGTAAGCACAAATCTCAATACAGTAAGCAATTTAGTCAACGCAATAAGCACGAATATAACAACTGTAAGCACAAATCTTAATACAGTAAGCAATCTAGTCAACGCAGTAAGCACAAATGTGACAACTGTAAGTACAAATCTCAACACAGTAAGTAATCTAGTCAACGCAGTAAGCACAAATGTGACAACTGTAAGCACGAATCTTAATACAGTAAGCAACTCAGTTAATTATCTTCTAACAGTATCAAATACATCCTCGTTTACAACATCAACAAGCTACGGTTTCTTCTCAACCTTATCATCTGGCGCAATATACGGTAGATTTATCGGCGATGGTTCGCTACTAACCGGACTTAGATTTACATATTCCAGCCCCCCGATTCTGAGCACAACATTCTTGAGTACTGGTTTCTTATCCGCATCCAATGTTTCAGCAATTACAATGTCAACAAACTATGGTTTCTTTTCAACAATTTCAGCTGGAACTATTTTTGCTAAATTCGTGGGTGATGGTTCTGGATTAACGGGCATGCCTAGTTTACCTCCGGTTCTCAGCACAACTTTATTGAGCACTGGAATATTAACTGCTAGTAATATTTCAACTGCTGTAATATCAACCAACACAGGATTCGCAAGTAGCTTCTATATTAATAAACTTACAACAAGTACTGTTACCGCATTGCTTGGTTCATTTAGTTCATTAAGTGTATCACAAGTCTATATATCATCGCTAACGGTAGATAATCTTACAATTGGCAGTGATAATGGGTTTATAAATATGGGTGATATAATTGCTGGTTCACTGAGTACTGGTCTGGTGACAGCGGCCTCTATGTCAACGACTTTTGGTTGGTTCTCAACAATCTCTGCTGGAATAGTCTATGGTAAATTCGTGGGCGATGGATCTGGATTAACAGGAATAACAGGCGGTGGTGGTATGTCGTATATTCCTCCAGTTTTAAGCACAACTTTTCTGAGCACGGGCTTCCTATCCGCATCCAATGTTTCAGCAATCACAATGTCAACAAATTATGGTTTCTTTTCAACAATCTCTTCTGGTACTGTATACGGTAGGCATATAGGTGATGGCTCTGGACTTACAAATTTGCCGACATCTTCATTATCGCTCAGTTCGGGCAATATAAGCATAAGTACAATAACATTGATTGATACAGTTAATAATTCTACAGGAACTATATATGAAAGAAGTTCACTATTATATTTTAATGCTTTTGTGATTGGCGGCGCAGCTGTTTGGACTTCGCAGCTTCTAAGAGCAAATTGAGTATATTTCGAATATTAAAAATAAAATCTACTAATTAGAGCATCAAATGTCAATTAGTAGTTTTACAATGGTGACGATGTTGGACAGTCGTCCTGCACAAATGACTATTACAATGCCAAGAACAAATGATATTCCAAATCGTGTTATTACATTCAAGGATGTGTATGGTGCTGCTCCACGAAGCACAGTAACACTAGTAACACAAAGTGGAGATATCTTTGAGGATGGCGCATTTTCTACTATTTTATCTAATGCGTATGATACAGTTACATTTCACGCAGGGCTTCCTGGTCGTTGGCACAGAACGGCTGGAACAAATATGGTTGGCGGGACAGCTGCTTCTAGCACATTCACAAATTCGCTTTCAACAACAGCTGTATATGCTAGAAATTTCTACGGCGATGGTTCTCAGTTAACGGGTGTTCTTACTACAGGTGGTACAACAACATTTAGCAATATTGTTGCGATCGTATCAATTTCAAATGCTGGATGGTTATCGAATTTTGGAGGTGCTACTTTTTGTAACGGCGTTACAGTTGCCAGTGGTACTACAACTCTTGGTGTTACAAATACAGGTTTAACAAATACCACAATTTTATCAAATACTGGGTCAATCTGTAACTCTGGAATGTTAAGTAATGTTGGAATAAGTTTTTTTAATGGTGCATTAACTGCGACAGGTGGAATAACTGGAACTGCTGGAACTACGAATCTTGGTACTACTAATACAGGGTTAACTAATACAACAATATTGTCAAATACTGGGTCAATCTGTAACTCTGGAATGTTAAGTAACGTTGGAATAAGTTTTTTCAATGGTACATTAACTGCGACAGGTGGAATAACTGCTACTGGCGGTATCACTGCTACTGGTATAACTGGTACTGCTGGAACTACAACGCTTGGTGTTACAAATACAGGTTTAACAAATACTACAATTTTATCAAATACTGGGTCAATCTGTAACTCTGGAATGTTAAGTAATGTTGGAGCAGCTTTTATTATTGGGAATTTAACTGCTAGCGTTGGAACCACAACTCTTGGTGTTACAAATCATACAGGTTTAACAAATACTACAATTTTATCAAACACTGGAGCAATTTGTAACTCTGGTATGTTAAGTAACGTTGGAATAAGTTTTTTCAATGGTACATTAACTGCGACAGGTGGAATAACTGCGACAGGTGGAATAACTGCTACTGGAATAACTGGTACTGCTGGAACTACAACTCTTGGTGTTACTAATACAGGTTTAACAAATACTACAATTTTATCAAATACTGGAGCAATCTGTAACTCTGGTATGTTAAGTAACGTTGGAATAAGTTTTTTCAATGGTACATTAACTGCGACAGGTGGAATAACTGCTACTGGCGGTATCACTGCTACTGGTATAACTGGTACTGCTGGAACTACAACGCTTGGTGTTACAAATACAGGTTTAACAAATACTACAATTTTATCAAATACTGGGTCAATCTGTAACTCTGGAATGTTAAGTAATGTTGGAGCAGCTTTTATTATTGGGAATTTAACTGCTAGCGTTGGAACCACAACTCTTGGTACTACTAATACAGGTTTAACAAATACTACAATTTTATCCAATACTGGGTCAATCTGTAACTCTGGAATGTTAAGTAACGTTGGAATAAGTTTTTTCAATGGTACATTAACTGCGACAGGTGGAATAACTGCTAGTGGTGGAATAACTGCTACTGGAATAACTGGAACTGCTGGAACTACGGCACTTGGTATTACAAATATTACAGGTTTAACAAATACTACAATTTTATCCAATACTGGGTCAATCTGTAACTCTGGAATGTTAAGTAACGTTGGAATAAGTTTTTTTAATGGTGCATTAACTGCAACAGGTGGAATAACTGGAACTGCTGGAACTACAAATCTTGGTGTTACAAATACAGGTTTAACAAATACTACAATTTTATCCAATACTGGGTCAATCTGTAACTCTGGAATGTTAAGTAACGTTGGAACAAGTTTTTTTAATGGTGCATTAACTGCGACAGGTGGAATAACTGGAACTGCTGGAACTACAACTCTTGGTGTTACATTAACTTCAGGTTTTAGTAATACAGGAACACTCTGTAACAGTGGTTTAATTAGTACAAATCAACTTAATGCTGGATCTATATCAAATAATAATTTAACTTTCTATGAACAATACACTGCTTCAGCAGGTACTTTCCGTTTTTCAACATTAACGACCCTTATAGCTCTTCCAAATACATCACTTCTCTATTTCAATAATTTTGTTGTAGCTGGTGCTTATGTGTGGCCTGGCCAAACGATCCAAGCATTAAATTGGACGACACAATCCAGTTGTAATGGATTTCAACTTAAACCTGCAGGTTATCCAGGCTCTAAATTTGCGAATATTTGTAATATAACTACATGTAACTGGTTTTTAGCTTCACCTATAACTGGAGGTTCACCTCCATATTTTTTTACTGACTTAAATAATATGTCATCCGCTACAACAGGAATAAATTTATATGTTACAAATACTGGTGCAATATGCAATGGAAGCGGCGGCTTTTGTAATGCTCCAGTAGCTGGTGGTTCACAATTTAATGGCTCATGTAATTTTAATTTTATTTTATCAGATTCATCATCACCTGCATTTATCCGTTATCTTACATTAATTATCTAATCAATATTTTCGTCCAAAATTTATCTATTTTATATCTTTCAGATATAGGATAGACTAAATGTCAATCAGCAGTTATACAACCGTAACAATGTTAGATTCACGACCCGCGCAAATTACAATTACTATTCCAAAATCAACTGATATTTCAAACCGGATTATTACATTTAAGGATTTGTATGGTTCCGCCTCTAATTCCACAATCGTCCTAGTTACACGAAGCGGAGATACTTTTGAAGATGGCACATTCTCAACAATTATGTCAAACGCATATCAAACTGTGAATCTCTATGCTGGACAGCCTGGGAAATGGTTAAATGTTGGAGCAACAGGGAGTGGAGGCGGTGGTTTTGTTGCTACAGCAACATCTGATCTCAACATGAATAATTACAGCATCAGCAATGTAAGTAGTACACTTTTCTTTCAAGGCGGTGGGTTTATAAAAGATTATAGTCCTTCTATCCATCTCTTTGATATAGATGGTAATGGTTGCACACAGACAAGATTAATAAATGGCATAGCAAATGTAGTTTTGACTACTACCGAGTCATATTTTGGAGGTAATGCCATGAATGCTCTAGGAAATCTAAATGTGACCATGAGTGGAAAGTCACTCAATATGGGTAGTAATAACATTACTTTAAAAGACGATTATCACGGACTTGTTTATGGAGCTGGTTCTTATCGCAATGTAGGCATCGATGGACCTTTTCTTTATGGTTATTCTGCGGGTGCGTTAGGTATAACTGACGGCGGAGATTCAATAAAACTGAGTTGGGATAGAACCAGTGTTAATATAAATGCTTCTACTATCAATTTTAGGGGAACCTCAAACTCGGCCGTACGAATTGGTCCTAGGCAGTACGTGGGTACGGCAGCAGACACGACAACATACGGTCTTGAGCGATCTAGACATGAACTACAATTTGCTGGATATCGTGATACTCAAATTGATAAAATTGGAAGTAAAATTGTAAATATTAACAAACAGACATATGGTGGACCAAATCAACAACTCATTCAATCTGCTGATTTAGCATTCTTTACAGTTCCACCACAGACAACTGATATTGACAATACGGTTGAACGGATGCGAATTACAGATTACGGAAATATAGGCATTAATCAATCTGCTCCATTTGCTCAACTTCACATAAAGACTGCTGGTGATGCTGTCGGTGCTGGACTATGGAGTGGAATGGAATGGACGAGTAATTTTATGGTAATAACATCTGCTGCAAACTCGGCTACACCCGGTCGGACCCCTGCTCTTGGGTTTGGGTACAGTGTCGCAAATAACACCTCTTATATTGCTTCATTAGAACCATTTGTGGCTTGGAGACATCTAGAATTAGCCGGCTCAAATATTTATCTTATGACCGCTGATGGCGGTAGTGGAAATGTTGGTATTAATACAAGGTCCCCTGCCTACAAGTTAGATGTTGCTGGATCAGCACGTATGACTTCAATTTCTACAAACTCAATTAGTACAACTACAATAAATGCAAGAGAAATCACCACATCTGGAACACAACTTTTAACTATAGGAACTAATACAACCAATCCTAATAATATTTCCTTCAGTAACTATGGTGGTAGTATAGGACTAATCGAAATAAATTCCTACAATATCGGAATAGGTAATGGACAAAACGGAAGTGTTAATATAAATTCTGGTACTTCAGGATATGTAACTATACAGGCAGCTAATATCTGGCTTCAAGGAACTATAAATGCGTTTTCTAATGACATTACAAATGTTGCTTCACTATATGCTCCATCAACACAGCAAATATCAATATATCAAACGGGCAGTTCAGACTGTACACTCTTTAATAACGGAGATGCTCGTATAAACGCAAAAAGAAACCTAGATTTGGTAGCAGATGGTAGTATTAATATGGACTGTCCATCAACAAATCAAATAACAATATATCAAAGAGGCGGTTCAGATTTTGTATTATTTACTGGTGGGGATACTCGTATGAACGCTGTTAAAGACGCTTATGTTCAAGCAAGTAGAAATATTATCGTAAGTGCCGTGGAGGGTAATATTGATATTAACACTGTATCTTCTCAAAATATCACGATTGGTATGAGAGGTACAGGAAACCAATCGTATATACAATTAGGTCCTGGTGGTAACACAGTATTAAATAGTCGCACTTATACTGAAATATTAGCAGGCGGAGGGTCTGATGGTATTTATATGACCGCGGCTAATACCGAGTTTAGAGGAAATATAGGGTTCAACAGCACCAATAGATATATTTATAATCTTGCACATATCTATGGAAATACGGCAGCACCAGGCGGAGGCTTAGCAATTGATTATATGTATGGTATGTTTTTCAACTCGGCAGGACATGACGCAAATATGTATGTTGATAGCAGTTATTTACATATAACGAATTATGCCAGCGGAATAGAAATAGCTGCTTACAACTCAACAACAACAGGTAATCTTTCTATATATTCTGCTTCTAATGATTTGTATGTAGCAACAGGAACAGGAAAATCTGTAATCGTAAATGGTGGTTCTTATATTTCTATGAATGCCGCACTGCCTAATGGCTGTATTGCTCTCTACACATCCACTTTTAACACAACGTCGCTTCTTGATACTAATATGACTATTAATGGAAACTATAGTGTTACAGGTGGAGGTGCTTCTAAGTATATGACTTTCACTAATAATGGAACTTCTTTACAATTTGCTGGACCTAATATTTATGTTGGGTCGGCTACTGGTGGATTTAACTTTAATATGCCTGTTGCAATGGGCGGGGCGTATTTTTTGAATATGCAGGGTGCGCCTATAAGCAATGTTTCAACTATTAGTATGACATCAGAAGCAACGATTACCGGAACTAGCATCAATATTAATGCATCATCAATCCAGAAATATCTAAATTATATTCCTGTTCCTCAGCCTGTTATCCAATTCGGTTCTTGGAGTGCCGATGCTGCTGATACTAGTGGAACTGGCGGCCCTTATACAATACCAATAACAGATTATGCTAATACGAACTATTGTATATATATTACAGGAAAATATAATACCTTTACTACAGCTTATTCAGCAGTACCAGTAGATGGCAGTAATTTTAACGTTTATTTTGCTAATGGAGATACGAATGGTAGTAACGTTTTTTACTGGCAAACAATGGGATACTATGGAGCATCAGCAGGACCCGCGCAAGGAAGTGGCGGTGGTCCACACTAAGATATAAAAACACGATAAAATACATATGTATGGTACAACAAATTGTTGTTGTAAAATCTGGGGCAGGCTTTGTAGATAGACTACAAGCCCTTTCTCATATAATTGAGTATTGTCTCATTAATAAAGCAGTTCTTTGTGTTGATTGGCGTGATTATAGTTGGGGACAAGGCCAGTGGGATTTTCACGATTTTTTTGAAATTCTCGGAATTTATACAATTCCATTAGATATCGTAATACGGATTGTAAATGCTAAAATTGTTCCTGTATGCTGGACAAATGAATTAATAAAAAATCCCCTAGAAAAGGATATGTACAAAGATGAATACTGCGGCCCAATTATGCAAGAAGGTTATAAAAAGATTGATGGAGATATTATAGTAACAAATTGTAAGGGCTATCGTTATTATCATACCCGAAATATTTTGACAAACATTCGTTTTAAAAAGAATATTTCTGATCTTATTCAGCAAAGATTGCTGAATTTCTATCTTCCAGCAACAGTAGTTCACTTGCGTGGAACAGACCGTTTTACACCTGAAGCAATAGATATACTATTCAAAGAGTATAATCTGCTAGATGAACAAAGTAAAAAGCGTGTGTATCATATCTCTGATACTGTGGAATTAATGAATGAATGGATTGCAAAAGTATCGCATTCAAAACTTTGTAATCCAAATTGTTCTATCCTAAAAATCACAGATACGTCAAAAAAAGCCACTCATTTAATGAATTCATCTGAATTGCAATTGTTTGGTATTAGGAAATATGAATTAATTATTGATTCTCTAGCAGATTTTGTAGCATTAACATTTGCTACCAATGCTATTGGTCAAACAAAAAGTGTATTTTTTGAAGTTGCTCGGAAATTAGCACAGTATGGAGGTCCTGACGCTATAGCAGCATGGCTTAATGGATATAAACCACAAACAGTCTAGTTTCGTAAAAATTAAACTAATTTTCTCTTACAGCATTGTAGATGGATCCTATTCAGAATATATATTTCATGCTTCGGATTGAGAAGTCAAAGATTGTTGAAACTGAAAAATTAATTTCTACTAATACAGGCGATGTACAAAAAGCCTACTCTACTATACAAAGCATTCATGTCTCAACTGTAAATGGCCTGACTACACAACTCCAGCAATTACTTTCTACCTCCATGGGTTCAAACTAAGAACCTGGTCATATTAAATGTACGAAAAAATTCCATTTTTTCTTATATTTTCCTCTGTTAGGGATGTCTACTAATCCGACAAATACTGCTATCGGGTATGGGTCTTTAAGAACCACGCTCGAAATCGATCGTCTTTTTGTCCAGCAAATTTATATTCGTACAGCCAATAACACTCCAATTTCCACTGGATATGTTTTACAATCAGATGGACAAGGCGGTACTTTTTTTGGACCCGTTGCGATTCAAGCAGATTATTTTGCTCTAAGTTCAATGATTTCTGCCGGAACCGCAGCATTTAAAAATACATTATCGACATCATATCAAAATAATGTATTCCAAATAAGTTCTGGATTTAGCACAATTCGCACTGAATTTTTTAATACTGCATCTAATCTTATTGATACAGAAAACGCAATTTTTCAAAATATTATTGACTTATCTAATTTAATTATTAGTATCAGTAGCTATAGTTCTTTTGTAGATGCCGCTAATCTAAGATATTCAACACTAAGCAGTTATATTATAAATATTACAAATACATATACTCCAAATACACAAACATATTTGTTATATAATCAAGCAATTTCTTCTTTTGCTAGTACACAGTTTTTCTTTGATAGTAATTATTCTACTCTTACAGGGAGAACAACTAATACATTTAATATATATTCTACTTCTCAACAACAGTTATATATAAATAACTTAAGTACAATATCATCAAGATATCGGTATCTTGTTAGTGCTGAAGCAGGTAATTATTCAACTCTTTCAACCACAATTGGTAATCAACAGATAAGATATAATCAGTCTCTTTCAACTGGCATGTCTTCTTACATGCGCGAATTTAGCACAATTCTTGGAAATGAAGTTTCTGTATTGGATTCATACCAATTCACCCTAACAAATACTGTTTCAACACTGAGTACTCTTTTCTTCAGTATAGCAACCTATTCATTAAGTAGCCAAATTACATCATTAAACAGCACATTAAGTAGCGCCATTCAAAATAATGTTACATCACTTTCTGGGCAACTGAGTACAATTCAAGGTACATCTATAGCAGCCTTAGCTGGAACGCTTTCAACAACAGGCACAGTTTCCAATACACTTAATTCACTGAGTACTGTTCTCCAAGTTAGTTATTCAACTCTAGCAGTAGAATTGAGTATAACTCAAACGCGTGGAATTAATTCACAGCTTTACACGCAGTTCTTCCAATTAGGTCTAACACAATCTAGTATTCTAGCAAATAATACTAGTTCAATTCAATATTTAAGTACAATAATTAGCAGTAATTTCAGTACAGCAAATTATCAGTTTTCCACCTTAATAAATACGAATTATTCAACTTTGCTCGGAGTCGGTTATAGTAGTATTCTTATAGCAAATTCACAAGTAAGATTTTCTACACAAGCCCTATTGGCTAGCACATTAACGAGCACAAATCTTTTCTTAGTGACATCCAGTAATCTTCAAAGTACATTTCTTGGAAATACTATCTGTAATTCATTCAGACAGAATTTAAGTACAATTGCTGGAAGTCTAAATACGATTAATAATGAATCAAGAGATGTTCAATCAACACTGTTTGAATCCCTATCTTCATTTAGTTCATCCGTATATCCTTTTATTTTTGAAATGTCAAATACACTTGGTGAATTAACAAGCACGCTAACTGGAAATTTATCAAATTACACTATTCGGACAGTAAGCAATGATATAAATACGGATTTAATAACTATAAGTAATAATCTAAATAATCCTACTGAGCAAAATAATAATGCCGTAGTTACAGAAATTAGCAATGTTTTACTAGGAATTATTAGTACAACATTTAGTACATTAAGTTCTTATTCGCAAACATTTGCTAGGCTCAGTACAGCAAATGTATTCACAAATAATCTTACATTTTTAGGTCCAGTTAGAGCAACACAGGGTGTATTTGCTCAGTTCTTTCAGATTTCTAACATTATTAGTACATATACGTATACATATACAGGCGGTGTTCAAACATACAAGCCTAATCCTTATGCTAGTCAAGTTCTAGTACAGTTATGGGGTGCTGGAGGAGCTGCGGGAACCAATACAAATGGAGGGGGCGGTGCTTATGTTGAAGGTATTGCGTCTATAGACCCTACACAAATATATAGCATAAATGTTGGTGGTGGTGGAGTCTTTAGTACAATTAATTATGTTCCATACAATGGTGCTGGTACAAGTATCCCTTCTATTACGGGGTCCGGTGGAGGAGCAACTAATATTTTTATCGGTAATCAATATTTGAACAGCGGTTCATGTAATATTGCGATTGCTGGTGGAGGTGGCGGTGGCGGATTTATAAGTACATTTGCGGATTGGAATGCGTATGATATATCTACATCCGGTATTATACGATTCACTTTGAATGATAGTGTTTTTACAAATCAATTTGTAGGATTAAGTACATTTAGTACATATATATATGGTATTTCATCACTCTACGGAATCTCAATATCATCTCCAGTTGTATCAAATAGTGCAGTTAATTCATATGTATTTTTTAATTTTTCAAGCCTTAGTACAGCTACATCACCTTCATTCTCAACAATTTCAAATTATTCTACATTTAATTATTCTACATTTAGTTCATTTATACGTAATCCAACACTAATTTATAATCTGTCAAGTTTTAGTACAGCTACTTCTCCAAATTTTGAGGCAATTTCAACAATTGCGTATTCGCCGTTTAATCTCTTGAATTATTCTACTTTTAATATGTCTACATATAGTACCTTGTTTTATATAACTTCTTCAATTTTATCAACCGTATTTCTAAATAGCACATTAGCTCAATTTGTAAATTCAACGATTTATATACCATGCGGTTCATGGGGTGGTGCTGGTGGTATCGCAACCGGTTTAACTGGAGTCAGCCCTATTAGTACTTTTAGCAATGGTAATTTTTCACTTGGCGGATTGGGTGGTACTCAGCGTTTTGTTGAACAACCAGTCGTTAGTAATAATTTTACTCGTAACGTAGGAACACCCCCCATATTTTCAACTATTATTAGACAATCTACATTTACATCTTATATAGGCGATTTTATTCCACAATTGATGGGTTATTCACCATATCTAAATCAAGAATTATCAACTAATCTTATTACTATATGTAATAATGCCTCAAATTATACTATAATTTCAACAAATGTAACTCAAGATGCTACATTTAGCAATTATTATTCAACTGTACAAAACAGAACTAATTCAAGCACTTTAGCATTTTATTATACAGTACGAGACTTATTTTCACTACAAAATACATTAGTTCCAAATGCTATACCAGCAGGAACGCAAGCAGTTGATTATACTACAGATAAAAAACCAACAAGTATTTATTCGTCAGATTTGAATTTTACATTAAATAAATTAGGATCTCCTTATGGTATTAATATTCATATAATGCCTTTTCCATTTGACCAATCTGACCCTCTTTTATATAGCAGTGCTAGATTGTATATAAGTAGTATGTTATCTACAATATATTATACATCAAGTGCTACAAGTGCTACAGGTCGCAGATATTTCAATAAGGAAGGTTCTATATCCAATTATAATGGAACATATGTAACTGAGGGTATCTTTTCAAATGATCTTGATAGATATACATATAGTCATTTAAGTACATTAACTAAATATGACAATAGTATTTTAACTCCATCTACAATTAACACAGTAACATCTGGTTGGATTCTTTCTAGTTTTACAGATAATATGAATTATATAATAAATACAAGTTCAATTATTTCTTCTTTATATAGACAAGTTTTTGAAGGGGGCAACTATATCAATGTACCACCTACATTTGCTCCGTATACATATGACAGTTTTCTTCCAATTGCGGCACAATCTACATTAACATCTCTTGTACAGAAAGGCGGGTTTGTAATGAATTATAGTACGATAGGTGATTATGTTACAGAGTATTTTGAAACAAGTACTTCTGTTAAATCCTTGCGAAGAATGTATAACGTATTTGTATCAAGCGCTGGAGCAAATGGAACAACATTAGTAAATTCTCTGCCAATTACAATATCTAGTTTAACACGCAATCCTGTACAAAGTACAGCTACAACATTTAATACCAATAACTTAATTTCATATATAAGTAATTATTTTGGAGCACAAGATTTTACACCTCAAAATTTTACAATTATTGATATTACTCTTACAATTAATTCTGTGGCAGATTTTCCGACAGTGAAACTTTATTTACAGACTGTTAGTACAATTCAATATGTAGCCTTTGTGTCACCAGCTCCACAACTATTTTCCAATGTAGTTCAGTATGGAAGAATGGGTGAATTATTAAAAGGTGCTAATGCGCTAAGTACAACATCAAATACCGCAGATGTAGGATTAGGTGGTGGAGGTGGTGGTGCTGGATATTATGGCGGTCAAGCAGGAGCATGGACTACTCCAGTAACAGGAACATTTCCCTATATTCAAAACAAATACTTTATAGGTGGTGGAGGCGGTGGCGGAGGTTCATCCTATATAAACCCTTTAACAGGTACTGGAAATTCTCTTCCTGGTCAAACCATATATTCTGGTTATCGTACACATCCTACAGCATCTGTTTTAGGTTCGGGACGAGGAGGTGTTGATTCAAATTCATTTAATAATTATTTATTATATTCAACATTCAGTTCTATAACGACTTTTCCCGCTGTGAAGAATGGTGGAGATGGACTTGTCATACTTACTGAATACGTAGATCCATTTAGAATTGTTATTAGTACTGCCACAAAAACATTTGTACCTCTGCGTATAGACGCAACTACAAATGAAGTTGTTGTAAATAAATTAGTAATTAGTTCACCGCAGAATATAATAATGGGTCCTAACAATCCTTCTTCCTTTTATTTAGATTTTGCCAATTATCAGCAATTTTTTATAACATTACGAGACCATTCTGTCTCAACTTTTCATTTAATTCCTCTAAGTACAGTTATGTCAAGTTTGAATTTTCAATCTGGTAGTATTTACTTAAATATAAGCACATTTTCAACAAATGCGCAATTAAATTTTTCTTCTTTCAATATTGAAAATAAATGGATAGGAAATTCGCCGGGTGTTTTATCATCGTATGGTAATAACAGCACTTTTCTGTTTGAATATTCAGTTTTTAATAGTAATGTTTATCTTACGACACCGCGGGCATGGTAGATGAAAAACCTACGATGTGATTAGGAAGACAATGTCTTATACTAGAACTTGTAACGTGGATGTTTTAAAAACTTTTGATTTACGAGTAAGAGCTGCTAATAATTTTTCACCCGGTTTGTATAGCACATTAACTGCTGGACCTCAGCAGACTTATGGTTCTCCACTTACCTGGGAGTATGTTTTATTACTGAGTGACGTTCAAGCAATTAAGGTACAACATTCTACCATTATTTCAAATGATTATATAATTTTGAGTGCGAATACTATATATATTAGTACATTGTTGGATAATACTCTAAGTACACTGAGTTCATTTGTTTTTTCTAATTATCAACTATTAGAAAATAGTAATGTTTACCTACAAGGCACGTTATTATATAATGTTTCTAATTTTTATAAATCAACTAATACGATTCCATATCCATCAACTATTTCCACAATAATTTATAATTTTAGCACACTTAGCACAATTATTCGCGGTGTTTTACCAACTCTAACTTTTCTTTCAACAACTAGCAGTCTGAATTTATATGAAATAAGTACAATTAAATCTATATATCCATCACAAATTCCTTCAATTTCTACTATTTCTAGTCTTAATGTAAATTACAGTAGCTTTCTTACATCTTCTCTTAAAATTTCAGAAAAGAATTTACAATCTACTGTATCTGCTTCCATCTATCGTTATCAATTTAATGCTTCTACAACATATTATTCATTTCAATCAACTTTATCCTATACATCAACATTTTTATTATCTACATACTCATCTCAATATCTAACCTACAGTACCATAAATAGAGTAACATTTAACAATTCTTTTAGTACTGTTCAATCCAAATTTTCCTCTTTTAGTACACTTGTAGGGTATCAATTATCTTCCGTAGATGTGCTTTACTCAAATAGTATTTTAGGAGCAATTAGTACTGCTGCTTCATTAGAAACAAATAAAATAAATAGAAATTTTTCTACATTGTCATTTTCTATTACCGATACATACTCTAGTCTTATTAATACAATCAGTACATCGCAGAATATTATTGATAATAATAGCACAAACATATATA
>Ga0209499_1000615_pt1 | contig 26205 bp, 36 predicted proteins | sample C_130208_EF_Meta_FD_187306 | JGI IMG/M metagenome (GOLD analysis project Ga0209499, IMG submission 187306) | Freshwater microbial communities from Lake Croche, Canada to study carbon cycling - C_130208_EF_MetaG (SPAdes) (version 2) | ecosystem: Environmental > Aquatic > Freshwater > Lake... | reverse complement strand
TAGAAGCAAGGAGTCGTGCATCAAAATTAAAAATCCAAATAACTTTTTATGAAGGTGATATACTATCTTGTCCATCTAATAAAAAATATGATGTCATATGTTATAACTTTTCTCTTCATTATATTTTTGAAAATAAAAAACTTTTTAAAAATAGCATCAGAGCAATCAAGGATCGTCTCAAGGATGGTGGTAAACTTATAGGTATTGTTCCAGACTCTGAATCAATACTTATGAGTACACCGTTTCACGATGAACTTGGAAACTTTATGATTCGTAAAGAAGAAACTACAGGACTTGGAAACTTTGGAGAAAAATTATTTGTCATGTTGGTTGATACACCATTTTATAACGGAGAGGCAAAAACTGAGCCAATTGCGTATAAAGATCTTTTGATAACAGAATTACTGGACCATGGTATTCACCTTGATACATGGAATAATCTAATTGGATCAAGATTATCAACCATGTATTCACAGTTTATTTTTGTTCGTAGATTATAAAATGAAATGGATTTGTATATTTTTATTATTAATACTTGATATATATCTTATTTATATTACACACGAACCTAAAAATTTAACAGAAGTTAAACGTAGATACAGAATTTTAAGACATCATATAAAAAAGAATACTAGTCAGATCCCTGAAAAGTTTTGGGTACTAAAAAATCCAATTTTACTCGTTGGAAAAAAATCAGGAGAACTTGGATACAATTCAAATAAAGGATATGAGATCGGCCTATGTCTAGATGGAAGTCCAAATGATATAATGCACGTTCTTTTACACGAGTTGAGTCATTCAACCGTTGAAGAGTATTCACATTCTGAACAGTTTTGGAAAAACTTTGCAGAATTGAGAGACACGTGTAATAAACTAGGAATATATGAAAAAATTCCAGAACGTAAAGATTTCTGTGGACAGTTTATACAAGATTAATATATTTGACTACTTTAAATGCAGACGACTACAGGTCAGTTGTTTATGGGTGTTCTTCTATGGACTATTGTCATGTTAATACCAGTGTTAATAACATATTTTAATAAAGTCAATCCTATGGTTTCATCTATTTTACTCACAGTCTTGTATCCCTTGACACTATCATACTTGTGTAGAAATGGAGCTTTCTGGCTTAATCCATTAATTATTGCATCAGCTGCAGTAGCTTCTCTTATTGTGTCTATTATGCTAGTTGTTGTAGTTAAATCAAAAAATATGGGTGTAAATTTATTTATTCCAATCACCTGTTTTATTCTAGTAGTTGCAGGGCTTTCTGCTTCACCTATCATGGACATGTATACGAATGCATTGGGTTAGTCTTTAATAACAAACTTACGTCCAAAGTAGAATAAAAGAGCTGCCAGCAAAGCAGTTACAAGCATTCCTATCGTGGACTGCTTACCAGATTCATCCAAAAATTTAGGAATCATTGTCGATAGTTTGTCCTGGGCAATTCCAGAGAATGCAAGAAGCGCAACAACTCCTGCAAGTAAAGCCTCCATCTGTTCGTCGGTTAGATTCATAGGGTTTTTACTCGGTGCAGTAGCTTGTTTCTGTGATGGCTGTTGTTGATAATTTTGAGGTAGTGGCATCTGCTGCTGTACATAAGAAGGCTGTGGCGCCATCATAAATCTAGGATCAGCTCCCCCACCAGCTGGGCCAGTATAGTCCTCCCCAGGCATCATAATATCACTAAGTGGTGTAGAATCCATTGCTTTGGATTTAACTATATTTTTTTCAGGCGCTTGTGACACATCTGGCTGATATACAAGATGATTTGTAATTTCTTGTTTTTTCTGTATTAATTTCTGTTCTGGAACTGGCTGAGATGGAAATAAAGGTGTCATAGAGTCCCCGTGAGAATCATTCAAGTTCATAGTTGTAATATTTTCCATTGTTAAATAATGCCAATTTTTTATCAATTAAAAGTCTACGCATTATTTCTTTTTTACAACCATAACAGGTGGAGGACCTCTCTTTTTTGGTTGTTCAACTCGTGTAGTTGGATCACTATCGTGTTTTGGATTATAATTTTTATTATGAAAGGCCCAAAGAGCTGGAGATCCAATTCTAAAGTTTGAATGCAATTTAGCCTTGTACCAAAAGACACAATCTTCAATCTTGTTACTTCTTGATGTATTATCAAGAACAAGACATTCAAAGTTTTCAGTACAAGAGTTCATAACCTGATTAAACATTTCAAATGATGGAAATATTCCAAAAAAGTTTTTATAAATCTTTTCTCTATTCTGTAAAATATTTTCACGAAGTACAAAGATGTAATCAATGTTGGCACGAAGATCCGGAGTTAGGTCCATACAGTACTGCATTGTCAACATGAAGAATATCTTCCAGTGTCTGCCATTCATGAAACACTGTCTGATACACGTGTCTTTCATGAATTTACGATCATACATACAATCATCAAGTAACATGAATGCCCCGCAATTTTGTTTCCCTTGACTTACAAGTAGTTTCTGGCGAGCAAGTACCCGCTCTATTGCGTCTTTATCATAGTCGCCATATATAAACAAGTCTGGAACAAAATTTTTATAATGATGGTTTCCATCTTCTGTAGCAGACATGACTATACCAGCTGGGAGATGTTTCTTGTGATATAAAATGTCAGTCACAAGAACAGATTTTCCTGTATTTCTCTTACCGATAAAGACACAAATCTTGTCATCCGCCATTCCTTCGGGCTTAAACTTTCTTAACTGTAGCTTACTCATTACTAAACTTATATAGGAATTTAGTTTTTCACAGTTTCCTCAATATCAAGAGACATACAAACAAAACGAGATAACATAAATAGGTAGTCGCTCAAACGATTGATGTACATATGAGACGGACTTTTTGGTTCAATAACAGCAAGCATATCACGTTCAGCACGACGGCAAATAGCTCGGCAAATGTGAATATTTGCACAAAGTTTATTACCAGATGGAATTAAAAATTTTGTAAGTTTTGGTAACAATACATCAAGTCTATCTATCATGGATTCAATTATAGATGTACAATTTGGATTAAAAAATCGATCACCTGATTCTGGTGTTGCAATGGTTGAAGATATATCCATTAAATTTTGTTGAATATCTGTTATCATAATACCCATAGCAAACCATTCATAGTAAAGTGGTGGACCGCTGTAATCTGCTGGCATAATACACGCTTTGTCTCTGTAAACACCTGCTCCAGCCCCAGGTGCACTGTAAACTGAACCTGTCATTATAGTCTCGTCTTTCCAGAGAGCCTTTGTCATTGCTAGTTGACAGTTGAGTTCGTCAAGACTTCCAAGTGAAATAAATATCGGATCAGTCTTGGGTACTCGTTTACCTGTATACAGTGATGTTAGTCCACAGTCTCCGGTTTTAGTATAAATCTTCATCGTATCGTACTTTATAAAAGAGTTTAAACTTTATCTTCCTTTATAATAGTAATAATGTCAAGTGGTCGTATACAGCTCGCAACCGTTGGTCTTCAAGATGAGTACTTGACAGGAAGTCCAGATGTCACCTATTTTATAAAAAAGTTTAATCGTCATACAAAATTTGCACTAGAAACTTTAGATATTTCATTTAATCAAACTAATATAGATTTTGGTAGTTGGATAAATGTTATAATACCTAGAAATGGTCAGCTTATAAGAACTATTTATTTAAAATTGGTTCTTCCGGCTCTTACAGTAGGTGGTTATACAAATGGTATAGGTAATGCAATCGTCGAACACGCGGATTTAGTCATTGGTGGACAGACTATAGAACGTATAACTGGTGAATATATGCAGATATATGATCAGACATTTATCAGCGATTCTCAACAATCTGCAATGACATACATGGTTGGAAATACAAATGGGGGTCTATATGGGTTAGGTTCGGCAACTGCATATGCAACAAACCTACAATCACCTAGTTATGGATTTTATCCAAGAACCTTTATTGTTCCATTACCATTTTATTTCATGAGAAATGAAGCCCTGTCTATTCCAATTTGCGCGTTGACTCGTTCAGAAGTTGAAATTCGAATAAAATTAAGACCATTATCAGATGTAATTGCTGGTGGATATGTTCAAAGTAATGTTCAAACAAGTGTTGCACTTAATTGGGGAATTCCACCAAACTATGGACCTACCCCACCAAACTTATTTGCACTAGGACCAATGAACGGAGTTTTAGTATCAAATGTTGTATGGTTACCTTCATCTTCTTTATTTGTATGTATACCCGCACCAAACAATTTACCAATTGCTTTAAGTACTATTTATTATTATAATTTTGGTACATTACTATTTGTTCCATTTTCAAGTTTTTCATTTGGAAGTTTTGCGGGTGCAATTACAGGTGTTTCACAGAATACTGCAGGTATTACTATTGTAGTATCAACTGGAAGTACATTAAGTAATTCTGCAACTTCACCAACACCAATTTATAGAATAGGAATTTCAGCGTTAGGACTTTTAAATAATTTTTCAGGAGTTAATGATTCAGATGTATCTAATCCAGTTAATTATATTACAATAGATAATAACGGAACTAATTTTTTAGCAGTGGGATCTAATCAAGTAGGTGGTACATATACTCTTGTAAGTTTTTCAAGTCCTTTATTCCTTGCAACTAGTACACTCATAACTACTACTACTAAACTTGTAACTGTCATATGGGCACCCAATTTAAATGCATTTATTATAGGTGATGTAAATGGTGTCATGTATACTTATAAAATAGGAGCAACTGCGATGAATATAATTGTAGGTGCAGTTGGACCATATTCTACATATTGTCCAATGTATGGACAGACTTTTAATATTTCACAACTTGCTTGCTCGGGATCTGTTATATCAAATTGTACAGCAACTTCATTCGATGGAGGAGTTACATGGCCAGGCATTGTTCCTTATTCAACAAATACACAATTAAACCCTCCAGTTGATTTTCCGGCAGTAAGTATAGCTTATTCTCCAACACTTGATCTATTTTTTACACTTATATATAATACAGCTACAACATTATATAATAACTATTCAATTGCATCAACTAATTCAATTGGTACATTAACATATCCAACGGAAATAGGTATATTTAAAGCTAGTTTACCAGTTGAATATGTATTTTTAGCAGATGAAGAAGTTAATTATATACAAAATGGAAAAATTGATTATGTTATAACACAACTACAGTTAGCATCGACTACAATTCCAGTATCTGCAGATTCTTTAGATGGATACAAACTAAACTTTATTAATCCAGTAAAAGAACTTTATTTTTTAATCCAAGATTCAAATGTAGTTCCAATAAATGACTACTGGAACTATTTAAATACAACAACCGGAGGATATCAAATGATAAATTTAGAACTTCAATTTAATGGTGAAGATATCATATCACCAACTGTTGCGGATGCACTGTATCTTAACCGCGTTCAGTTTATGAATAATCATACACGCGTCCCAGACATGTCAATTTATAACTATAGTTTTGCAATTGATCCAGAAAACTATTTACCAACTGGTCAAGTGAATATGAGTCGTATTATGAATCAAAATCTTTGGATTAATCTTACACCAAACCCAAATATATGTAATATTAGGGTGTATGCAGTTGCATATAACATTTTGCGAGTTCAAAATGGTCTTGCAGGTGTTTTATTTATAGATAATAACTTTATATAAATAAATGGAAGAACAAATTATAAAATCAGCAACTGATATTATTCAGCCTGTTTTTGAAAGTTCTATTATACTGGCAGGTGAGTACATGAAAGCATGTGGACGAAGTATACTGACAGGAGAAGATGTACAGTATGCATTGAAGTACAGTGCTATGAACTTTGTTGGTCGTCAAATTGGAACTTTATTTCCAGAAAATAATGATGATGAGGAGGAGGATAGTGAATCCGAAGAAGAAGAAGTAGATGAAGAAGAAGATCCTTTTATAAGATATTCAGGCGGTGATAAACTTATGAACGATATAAATCAGGCGGTTGATACATGGAACTCATGGATCCCAACAAGTCCCATTGAATACATGCTTAAAGATTCTGTAGATAAAACATACAGTATATGAATTTTAAAAAATTCAACAATATTGGGGATTCCGACCCACGTCCCTGGAATCGTTCAGTAGGAACACGATTTGATGAAGGTGAGGATGATGAAATACCTGTTCCATATTGTGATGAATTCGATGAAGAAGAAGATGTCGATGAAGAACCTGAAGATGAAATTGAAGCAGATGAGACTGAGACCGAGACAGAAAGTATTACTAGTGTAGGATCTAAAAAAAATCAAAAAAAAAATATTAAACAAACTATTTGTAGTATAATTTTACAGGAAGAAACTGATTTTATGCCTGAATAATAATTTCTCTTCTTTATATAAATGAGTGTCAACAATCTTGCTAGCCTTCTTAATGCTGTGGAATCTCAATCTCTTAATTCAGTCGTCACTGGATTTAGTTTCGCAGCAGCCATTGCATGGATGGATGTTGTCAGATGGATTATTGCCAATGTCATCAAGGTGAATAAATCCAGCGGAGCATTCCCGCTTCTAGCTGCACTTGCCACTACTCTACTTGCCGTGGTTGTCTTTGTTGTTCTTAAATTTCTCCAGCCAAATGTGGTCAAAGAACCCCAGCAGCCCATATATGCCATCCATTAAGAAAGTGGATGTGCAAATGGATTATTAGTAAGTTGCCTCTTTGCAATACCCAAATCACACCTACCAGGTTGACCTTTAAACGCATTAAAATTATAAAGCTGATTATTTATATAAGTTTGATTTGCCCCACTTGTTGGACCAACTGGTCCAGTATATCCATCTGTTTTATCCGAATCGGATCGAACAGTTGTCACCAATCCAACCTGATTAACAGGACCTGCACGAACATTCATTCTTCCTGCATTTCCAGCACGATCAGGGCGGCCACGTTTATCATCCACTTTAAATCCAACTTTATCAAGTTCTTGGTCTGAATTTGCACCGTGCATGTTTCTATTATAGAGCGCTTGATTAAGAGGTTCATTCGTGTACCCACCTACAAAGCTATGAATACCAGGAGCTGGATTATTTGTATGATAAAACTGTGTATCATTTAGGTCTCCTTTATTACGAGATGGAGCGTCTGATGTTGTCTGGATAGGTACAAATTTTTTAGCTGGTGCGAATTGTAAACCATCAGTTCGAAGACCAGTTTCTGACCTGTTTGTGGTGCGTTTTGTTTTTTCATATGATTCTCGACCAGTTGGACCAGTCACTGCGTCACCTTGTCCCTGTGCCCTACCTTCAACCAGGGGTCTTCTAGTTGGTAAAAATGCAGTCTTTGATGGTGCATAGTGTGTAATTTCTCCAACTGTACCAGCTCGCCAGCCTGTTGTATCAGCTCCAGGTGCAATACGACCAGGAAGAGTTGTCAACCTGTATGCTCCAACGTTATTAGGATTAACACGATACAACTGTTGAAATCCTCCAGATGCCGGAGTTGTTGGATCCAGGCCAAGACCACGACCAACAAAAACCTTTTCGGCTGGTGGTAAGTTATTCATTTTTCCAGATACATAGTATCTATTTGACATGTCATGAGTTGGTTCACCATGAACATATTGCGAAAAGGCGATGTCACCAAAGTTTCCCGTTTCTTGTTTTTTATTAACTGGTTCTGATATAAGTCCAGGTGATGAAAGATGATTAAGAATCAAATTTCTTGAATCTGGATTAAATGCATACTCCTCTGGCTCGGGATTAGAAGCGGGAGGAAGAGGGGGTGGCGGAAGATCAACCGTCTGATTATTGCTTATTTTTCTACCAACAAAAATGATTCCAAGAATAGCAGCGATAGATAACGGATCAGCCATCCTTTACCATTAAGCATATTTTATTTAGGATGACAATACCGTGCTGAAAACAATGCATTTTGTTTATCAGCTCGAGTGCTTCCAGGGTCCCAACTCATTGTTGGCGCTGGTCCAATACGAGACATGTCTTGTAAAGGAAAGAAATCTCGTTCATATGTTCGAACCAAAACTTTTTTAAATCTTTTTGTACTTTGGGAACGAAGTTCATCGTCAACCATGATAAGTTCATTTGGAGCCCCTTTACCTGCCATGTATGGAGCTGTTCCATATTCCATGGTACTAGCACGACAACATGTATTTAAAGAGCTTGGCTGAGGATACACCGAAATTACATCCCTAGCACTGTTAGATGGAAAACTTTTTTCATCAACATTTAAAAGTCCTGGTTGAAGCTGATAAGCCATTTTATATATCATTATAAAAGAAATTTATTGACCTCCAAACATTCCACTTCTCTTATTACCTGATGAATCAAGACCAGCAAATGCCTCAGTCTGTGGACCCCAATAATCTGCATCACAATTTTTTGGATCATTACGACATTGAGGACTAAACTTTTTACCAAAACACCACTCAGCAAAACCAGTTTGATCTCCTGGAATTGAAGATACTGGACCAGTTATAAACTGTCTAGCAAATGCTTTCCTCTGATATTCTGCCGTTGGTGATCTAGTTCGAGCAGGTCCAAATTTGACTGTGTTATCAAGATACTTTTCAACATCTGGCTTTACACTTGCATATAAACAAGCCTCTGGTCTATTAGGATTATCTGTATAATCAGTTAGTAAAACATTACCAAGTGGATTTTTACTTGTTGGTCGCTGACAGACTGACGATGTACCATCGACTGATACTCCGGGTTCTTTAACTACACCAGATTTTGCAAAAAGAAAAAGAGCGCCAATTGCTAACATGGCTATGACAATTATTCGTATATCACGGTTTATAAGATATAGGATACACGTTGTATAAAGAATAAATCGTGTACTGGAGTTTATTCTTTCACTTGCAGACTGTTTATTATTGGGCCAGAATGATGCTATTTTATCAGATCTAAAAAGTTCTTTAGGTTTATCAAACCAACTCGCCATATTATAATACTACTTTAGTTTTTTTCTTGACCCAATAACCCTGCTATGCTAGAATTTCCATTTCCTAGCAAACCAGACATGCTAGAAAACAAACCAGACATACCAGACATCATATCGCCACCACCTCCTCCATTTTGCATGCTTTCAGCACACTTTGCTGCAGCACCTTCAACCATGCTAAGCATGTCAGCTGGAATAGTACTAATGGTCATGCCGAGAATATTAAGAGTCTGAAGATACTGCCAAATTGCGCTTTTGGTGACACTTGATAGATCGTCATTCCAGTACTTATTAATTGGTAATTCTGTAAAATTTACAAAAAAAGAATCATCTTTTTGCATAATTTGATTAGAATACTTACCTGCCCCACTCATAAACGCATCAACACATTTACGAGGGTTTGCTGCCCGCATGATTTCAAATGATGTATGATATTTTTTAAAAGCCTTTTCCTCTGGAAAAGTATTCTCAAGTTCATTAATAAACTGCTCGAGCATATCATTAAAAGTGCTAACAGATGTCATTTGTACTAACATCAATAACATTCTGCGCTTTAAGTATTTTTAAAATGGATCTGATGAAATATGTTCACGGGATGCACCACTCTGAACAATAAAATAAACTAAAAGAGCAATTAGACATGCTGGTTTAGCATATGCACTAAGTGGAAGTTTTTCTCCAGAATTCATTTGATTTTTAACATAGATGTAAACAGCTGTTACAGCAGCTGCAAAAATAGCAGCCATCATAGGGTCTTTGAGTTGTTCACTGATATCCATTTATTATCAGCAAACTTTTTTTTTGGTTCATTATTTTGCATCTGGAAATAAAACATCATCATTTTCTCCTCCGCCGCCACTCATTTGAATATTTTTTACTTCCTCGGGGCCTGACGGTGGTGGAATAGTGGGAGACGGTTCCATAACGTATGGAACTGGTGGCTCAGGTGGAACCATCTGAGAAGGATCTTCTAGAGGAGCCTCTTCTTCTTCTTCAACAACATCCGGATCTTCAATATCATCTTCTTCAACTGGTTTATTTTCAAAATCAATTCCTTCGGTTTTATGAGAGATGTATGTTTTAAGAATCTCTTGAATTGGGATCATTTCCTTAACAGTAGCTTCGATACATGTAATAAAACGTCTAGTCAGAGAAGAATCTCTATCATATTCTGACATTTCTTCGTGGTACACGTATGGATCCTTGTAAATATCTTTCGCAGCATTTGTAAAACATCCATGGATAAATACTTCATCAGATGGAAGTTTTAGAGAAATCTTTTTAGTCTCTGAATTAATCCTGACAGATGAAAGAATTTTAACATAACTAACAAATACAGCTGCAAGCAAGTCATTGAACCAACTACATGAACTTGCTATTTTTTCAGCATGCTGATGAATCATGTGATTATTCCAATTTGGAACTTCTTTTAAAAGTTTTTGATACTGTATAAGAACCTTTTTTCCTTTTGAAATACTATTAGATTCATTATATAGATTTTCAAAAGTTGTAATCATATGTGGACACACAACACAACACAACTGCGCAAGGTACTCTTTTTTAGCCTCGACTAGAACTGTAAGACCGTCCATTTAGGTACTCTTATAAAAAACTATGAGTATCTTTTCGCAGCTTTTTTAAGATTTATAAGAGATGGAAATTGTTCATCTGAAAATGATGGAGGAGTTGGATCGTACCTCAATGGCGGTGCTTCCACTGCCACTGCGCGTTTATGAGAGTACCACGATACATTAAATGCCATATTAGACACTGGAATAACTTTAAATCCACTCAGTTCAAGTTGTCTCTTGAGATACATAGCAGCTGTTTCAACACAAAAACTAGGATACCCTATTAAAAATGTAGGAACTTCTAAAAATATTTGTTTTTGATTTGCTTCAACTGAAATCTGAATTTTACGACTAAACTGTTCAAATATCTTTTTATAAATTTCCTTTTTAACTTTACGTTTTGATTCTTCTATTTTTTTTATTTTATTTATATTCATCATTACTGTAATGTATAAACAATTTACTTACAAGTTATTCATTGCAGACTGTAAATCAGAAAGTTTTGGAAGAGAACTTTCTTGTATATCACTTCCAGCTTTAAACTCTCCATATGGATCCATCTGATCAATCGTAGAAAGAGATTGTAAATTAATATTAGATACATTGAACGAACCCTTTTCTACAGTAGAATCTACACTTATACCATACGGTGCACCACCTGCTTCTGGTAAAACTGTAAATAAAAATCTACCAGAATATGTATTCCCATTGAGACTAATAGTTGTAGTTTCAATACAGTATGTACATTTTCCGAGTTTAGCACTAAGAGCTTTTTGGGTAGCTCGAATAACATGTTCAAGTTCATTTGGTACTATAACAGTTGTAACATTACTTGTAGAATAAGGATCAGGAGTAACAAAGTATTCTGCAGATGGGTTGGTTCCCTGAGTCTTGTGTGGAGGCCACAAGACATACACTGTAATAGCCAAAAGTATAACAATAAAAAGTATCTTTGTATTCATCTTTACTTATGCGTTTAAAAAAAAATAAGAAAAACAAAGGTGATAATAATATGGCAGCAGCAATGCTTGTATTTAGTCAAAAGTGTAAACACTCTCTTGAAATTTTAAATTTTTTAGAATCAACACCGCAACTCAAATCAATGGTTCAGATACACGATGTAAATAGACTAGGTGTTCCACCGCAGTATTCTAAACAGATAACACGGGTTCCAACTCTACTAACAAAAAATGGAAAAATTCTAGTTGGAAAGGAGATTAAAACATGGCTCGAATCACTTTTACCCAATAATTTCGTAAACTGTGACTTGAAACTGTGTCGAGGACTTGGAGCTGGTATGGCTTCATTCGATGGTTCAGAAGAGGACAATGGAGAAAACATGTTTTTACTAGATAATTATGGACAGTCTTTACAGCCAGCCATGACAACTGAACTACAAAATAAAATTAATAAACCAGTGTCTGGCGGAAATACCTATTAGAGACAAGTGTCACAGAGTAAATAATGCGATTCAAAACTATACAAGCATCAGCTCTCAAGTCTGCATTTGAGGTCCTAAAGGATATTCTTAATGATGTAAACATGTATTTTACAAAAAAAGGTGTTCAGATACTGACACTTGATACAGCAAGAGTTGCACTTGTTGACATGTTCTTGACAGCAGACAACTTTGAAGAATACTATTGCGAAGCAAATATGGTTGCTGGAATAAATGTTACTAATATGTTTAAATTATTAAAATTTATTTCAAATAATGATACACTTACAATTGAAATAAATTCAAGGGAATATCTTGATATTAGAATAGAAAATACTTTAAAACGGTCAGATACAAAGTTTCAACTCAAATTACTCGACATAAATGAAGATCAGATTGAAGTACCAAATATAAAAATGGCAGTCGTGACAACTATGCCATCGATTGATTTTCAAAGAATTTGTAGAGACATGCATAACATTGCATCAGATTTGGAAATTACACGTAATAGTACACAGTTTATAATTAAATGTCAAGGAGACTTTGCAAATCAAGAAACAATCATAGAGTGTAATGATGACGATAGCTTTGATAGTTGTCTACAGGGAAAGTACTCGCTCAAGTATCTAAACTTATTTACAAAGGCAACTGGAATGTGTGCATCGGTTCAGATTATGCAAGAGGAAGAAAATCGATTTCTTGTTTTAAAATATAATGTAGCCAATTTAGGAGAACTCAAGTTTTATCTTGCGACCAAAGTGTCATGTGATTGATAGAATCAGTTGTTTTGTATTCTGATATAACACCTAATATATTAACAAGTCTAAGAGTTGGACAATCCTCTTCATCATCAAGAGACATGTCGTGTAATGAAATAGTCTGACTATGAAAATCATAATGAGGACCCTCGTACATTTTAATCTCATGTGTAACATTGTGCATTGGAACATTATCAGAATCTAAAAGAAATGCTTCTTTGATAGGTAATCGAAATGCCATTTTAGGAGCTGGAGGTGGAAACACGTGATCTGGATCACGAGACATAAAATAGTACTGTTTTGAATTGTACAAGTACTTTATTTTAAAATAAAAATCAATAACATCCATAGATTTCTGACTCATGACTTCTTTAGATCCACCTTTTCGGTACTCATGTGTTATATCGTCCGTATCCCATTCCTCATTACGCATGTACACCAAATAAGCTCTCTGAATATAATAATTTTTTGGTTTAAAATAGTACTCTTGAATATTTTTAATATACTGAACAAATGAAACAATATACTTGAATAATAAACAAACCACATCATGAATTTCTTTTTCAGACATGTCAAAATATGTAAAAGTCATTTAAGAATAATAGTATCTTTATCTTTAATATGGACGGTAGTTTTTTTGGTAGGTATGAAGCTAAAATCCAGGAATGGGAGACTCTTATAAAAAATGATCCACAAAATCGTAAAAAGTACAATAATGAAATGTATGAATACATGGCTGCGTGTATTCCTTATATCGAAAAGTTTGCAAGTGAAAATATGGACAGACATACAATTGATACAGTGTTTAGTACAAGTACAAAAAAAGGTATTCAAAGAAGGGAAATTTACCATGAATATCTAAGAAATGTTGAAAAGTATACAGGTGTTATTGAAAATGAAATATCAAATAATACATTTAAAACATTTTACACATGTCAAAATTGTCAGTCATCAAATATTTTTGCAGAATCATCATACTTGACTATATGTGGAAACTGTGGACAGACTATTCATTTACTTGGAGATGAACTATCATATAAAGAAGAACACGAAATTGAAAAAGTTATAAATTATTCATATAAAAGGGACAATCATTTTAACGAATGGCTCTTACAATTTCAGGCCCAAGAAACAACTAATATACCAGTTGAAGTTATTGAACAACTTCGATCAGAATTTAAAAAACAAAAGATTAAGAATATCTTAGATATAACACATGCAAAAGTTAGAACACTGCTAAAAAAACTAAGACTAAACAAATACTATGAACATGTACCTTATATCTCAAATATTCTCAATGGAATGCAGCCCCCTAAAATGACACAAGCACTTGAAGATCGTCTAAGAATGATGTTTAGAGATATTCAAGAACCATTTAATAAAAATTGTCCAGAATCAAGAAAAAACTTTTTAAGTTATTCATATGTTTTGTACAAATTTTGTGAATTATTGGGTGAAGATGATTATCTACCTTGTTTTCCACTACTTAAATCAAAAGAAAAGTTGTATCAACAAGATGTCATATGGAGACTTATATGTCAAGAACTACAATGGGAATATATATCAACAATCTAATTTTTCGTATAACATGTTTGCTTATCAGGAGATGGTTGTCCTCTTATAGTCGAATTCGTAAAAATCCAACAGGATCCGTCTGTGTTTTTACCACTGTAATCATCGTACTCTGCACCAGAACATCCTGGTGTCATGTCGCATGTGGATTTACAAGCAGAAAGAGATAGATTATGCAATGGCATTCCAGGTGGATAATCACTTCCTAGAAATGCTCCTCCTGGATCACTTCGGCACACCGCATTAGGTATAGGTGTATATGTAGTTGAAGGAGGAGCGGGTGTTGTAGATTTAATAAAACACTGATCAGTTGCACTACCTGGACAAAATGTAGTATTAGGTATAGCTGATGCATTACTATAATAGTAACAATTACCCCCAGTTGTAGCACCAACACTTGGGCGATCAGCATAATCTACTGCTAGACAGCTAGGGTTAGAAATACAGTTAGTTTTACACTGATCAAGTGTTAATCCTGGTTCAAAAGATTTTCCATTTATTAATGAAAAATCAACAAAACTACCACATGTTATAGTAGATGATCTACAAGTAGACGCACCATCTGGAGGTGGTTTAAAAGTTACCGGATCCAAAGGTTTTGCTGTAGTTGTAGTATCAGTTTTTGCTGTATTAGAAGTCGAATAAAAGTATGCTCCAGCACCTGTAGACACTAAACTACATATCATTAAACCAATAATAAGTAAAAAACATATAACAACTCCAACAATTATCATTGTTTTATTTGATTTAGGTGGTACTGGTGTATTCATTTGTACTTTATAATTATTTTATTTTATAAAGATACGTCAAGATTAATAGAAAAATTTGATAGATTGATCGACATCCCAGAAGAAACGTTAAAAACTAGACTGAATGAGGTTTTTACGGTATAAAAACTAAAAGTTTTACGTGGCGTGAGTCCAGTCCATCCATCTGGAAGTTTAGGAGTAGTATCAATTCCAGTACCATGTACTGTCTGGCTTTCTTGTTTTAATGGGTGAGTTCCAACAGCTGTTCCATCTGTTACTATACTACATGTTGGTGCACCAATTACACTATTACCCGTGTATGTACATGTATAAGAATTAAAAGATGTATGCCCACCCGGTGGAAATAAATTAATTGTTAGATTTTGACTTGTACTTATATTTCCTATATTTAATGTTGCAGACGAACCTCCAAATGGTATATTCCACACTTGTTTATTATACATACATGTAGTAGTTGGAATAGATAAGTCACCATTTAAATTATTTAGCGGAGAATATATATTACACTGATTAGATACAGAATCCCAATCATATCCAGCACATGAATTATTACTATCACAAATCAATTGACAATTTTGTAAAGTTGTTGTTGTTAGTTGAGTAGCTATCGGTGCTGCTTTACCAGTCGAGGATGTAACAGTTGTTTTAGTTTTTCCCATTTCTGTTCCATGACATTTTCCAGTACCAAGAGTATTTGAATATGTTGGTAATACCACTGTAGGAGCCGCAACAACTGGTTTAACAACAACTGGATTATTAGTAAATGTTGGTGTAACTGTTTTTTTAGATGACGACGACGATCCTAAAATTACAGTACCCGTACTTAAAATACAACAAACAATAATACTAATAACAAAAATAAAAAAAATACTAATACCAATAATAATTGCTGTAGATGATACCATTGTGTTTATATACACTTATAAATATAATTATATATAAAAGGTAATGGATGGGATGATACCACTCTTTGAATCCATGAAAAATGGAAATATACATCATGATTTTTGTATTGATGATGCTATTTTTCATATAAAGAAAGCAACGGAAGCACTGACAGAAGGTCTTACAGACCCTATTGTGTGGCATGCACGATCAGAGGCATCTACAAAAATTTTAATACAATGTCTTCCAGTTATTCTGGCACTTCAAATCGCACAATCTCTGGATGAGTCAGACCTGATACCTGAGTAAAATTTATAAGTAATGCTTTGGTCAATCCAGTTAGTTTAAGATAATTTTTAGTTTGAATTTTTGTAGCATCTGTCAGTTTAGCAATAGCTTTTAATTCTACAATACAAGTTTTATCAACTATTAAATCAATACGAAGATTTCCAATTGTATGTTTTTCAAATACAACTGGAACTATTCTTTCAGTTTCATATGGGATACATTCTTTACGTAAAAGAACTTCAAAAGCACGGTGGTACACTGATTCACTATAACCAGGTCCAAGTGATTCATATATTGTATTAGCCATATTTTCAATATTCATTTATAGTACCTTAGTCTAATGAGTGTAAGTGTATCTTCTCCAATACGAGGAACAACACACGCGTATCTATGACTAATAACTTTTAATGTATCATTTGTATACCTGATTAAGTTTAGAATTATATCTTTAATTTCTTCAAGTTTCATTTCGCGATTTACAAATTGTCTAAGAATATCAGATCCAGTATGAACAATCATTGTTAAAATATTATTAATATCCCTTTGTTTTTCAAGAGACTTTTCATTCTTCTGAAGAATAAACTTGAATTCTTTTTCTGACATTTCATTTACAAGATACTTTATACGTAATTCTAAATTATTTTCAATTGGAACTATATTATTTATTTCAACGTGTTCAACATGTTGAATCATATTACAAAAATCAAAAATAATTTTATATTCAAGTGGTATTGTTTGGTAATGACGACGATGATCCATCTTCATTTTACATGCAGTGTACAACTCATTCACGTGAGGAATGCCCCCACACAGAATATCGCCGGGGTTTCTGCGTACAGCTCCACCAAGACGCTGAAAGTCAAAAAAGTGAGGATTATGAATAACCCCCTTTTCAATCTGTAGTGTATTCCAATTGAACGCCGTATGACAATCTGGACACCACATTTGAGCACATCCAGATATTTTAAAAATCATAGTTCCACAATTTGGACATGGTTTAGTATCTTTTTTTAAAAGTTTCATTGTTTCAACGTTGGCTGGATCACATATATGATCAATATCATCTATTTTTACTTCATTACATTCATGACAAATTTTATTTTCACAAACTTCACACTTCCACTGTGAAGATAAAAAACCTCGACAATCTGCAACTGGACATTTTCTTATAAATTTTCTTTTTTCGTGTGGAATATCTCGACTTTTATTCCTTATATTATCATTTTCATTTTCTAATCTAAATAATTCGATTCGAAGTTCTTTTATTTTTTCATTATTTTCAGAAACTAAACGATTACATTCTTTCCTATGCGCTAAAATAATCTGAGCATCTGGTAAAAAACTTTTTTCACGCTCGAATAATATATTTTCACGATGTATTTTTAAATTCTCATTTCTAAAATGTTTTGTACATGTAGAATCTATGAATTCGCGGTTCCATATATTCTTACACTTCATACAGTGTGGATCAGTTGTAATTTCTGTAAGATATTTCTGTACACACTTTCTACAACATTCTAAATCACAATAATTACAAGAAACTTTTGCACGCGTTGACAAGTTTAATTTTTCACAACAAATTGAACAATCCATTTAGTTATTATATTACTTAGACTTTAATGTTGTTTTCTTAACTTTTTTTTTATTTGTCTTCTTCTTCTTCTTGACAGTTGTTGTATAATATTTTTTTATTTTTACTGGAACTAAAGAACATCCACACCCCATTTATATTACTAATTATTATTATTTGATTTATTATTATTATTTGATAGTGTGTGTATTCCAGTTATTTGTTGTATTACTTGCTGTAATGTTGGCGGTTGTTTTGATTTATTAGGTCCTTGTTTTACTATTTTTTAATTCTAATTATTTTCATTATTACTATTAGGTTCTACAGTTTTTCTTATTCCTCCAACCGTTTGTTGCATTAATTCCAGGGGTGTTTTTGGCGGCGGTGTTTTTGGTTTATTATTTGATTTAACATCTCTTAATTTACTATTTTTTAATGTTACTCCACTTGTTATGGCCTTAAATATTGCATTACGTGCATTAGTTTTTATTACACGCGGTGATAGAGGTTTTTGCTGACTGCTAGTTTTTAAGTGGGGCTTACTTTCTATGGCATTAAGTAATGCATTGCGTGAAGTTTTTACAGGTGGAGAAAGGTGCTTTCGTTCCATATTAATAGGTGGGGGACGCATTCGTCCCATATTAAGACGACCCTTATTGTCTAGTTTAATAGGTGGTGGAGAAGGAATGTGCTTTCGTCCCATATTAATAGGTGGGGGACGCATTCGTCCCATATTAAGACGACCCTTATTGTCTAGTTTAATAGGTGGTGGAGGAGGAGGTGGGGGAGGAAGGTGCTTTTGACCCTTATTGTCTAGTTTAATAGGCGGTGGAGATCCTATTTCTTCGCGTAATTTTTCTATTTTATTATGTATACGGTTTGCATGTTTTTTATTATTCTGATGCATTTGTTTATATTCAGTAACTGCTTTTTCACTATTTTCACTGGCAACTTTATTTAATTCACGCAAGTGTTCATCTTGAATTCTCAACTGCTCTATCTTTGCTTTTGCAGCTGCTTCTCGTTCTTTAGCTGCTTCTTGATCTTCGGTAAATTTTTTAAGTCTGGCAGTTTTTTCTTCTCTACGTTTTTCAGTTTCTTTTCTTCTTTTATTAGCTTCAATTTCGAGCTGTTTCTTAGAAACTTCTTCTGCTTCTTGCTGTTTCCTAGAAGCTTCTTCTGCTTCATGTTGTTTCCTAGAAGCTTCTTCTTCATGTTGTTTCCTAGAAGCTTCAGTTTGATTATATTCACGCTTTTTCATTTCGGCTTCTTCAAATTCACGCCTTTTCATTTCGGCTTCTTCTCTGTGTTTGATTTCTGCAGCTTTTATCTCTTCAATACGCCGGAGTCTTATGGCATCAGCTTCAGCCTCATTTGCTTCGCGCTGTATTTCAGCAGCTTTATTAGCTTCAGCTACAACTTTACGCTGTCTTTCAGCAGCTTCAGCTTCATTAGCTGCACGTTTTTTATTAGCTTCATTCTTAGCCATTGCTAATGTGACTATTTCAGACATGTTATTCGCTGTATCAACTTTTTCATTTAGTTTATTTACAAGTTGTACTGTTTCTTTTATTTCAGATTTAATTGTTAAAAGTTTACGTATAACTTCAGCCATGTGTCGAATAGATGGTTTTAATTTATTTTCATTTGGAAGATTACTATTTTTAATATTATTAGCAAATTTAGATCTTGTATCAAGAATTTCTGATACAATTTCATCAATTAACGCATTTCCTTCTGTATATTTTTTATTAGAAGTATCTAATGAGTTTGTTGAACTTACAGAACTAAATATAGTCTTACACTTCTCTAATTTTTCTAAAAGAGAATCGGCTTTATTATTATAATATTGATTTCTTCCATTAGACAGAACCATTTATATACATAGATTTATTTTTTTGGACCACCGATCTGTTCTTGAATATTTTTAAGACGATTTTGTATTATTTTCGCACGATTATTATTTGTACCAACACCTATAGTTTTTGCAATAGTACTATTTACATTGTTAACACGTGCTATAGCTATTTCTGGTCCTATTCCAGCATTTTTTCTTTCTGGTCCTATTTGTTTTTGAATATTTCCTAATTGACCAGCAATAACAGCTGCGCCTTGTGCAGCTTCATTACGTTTATTTTTATTATTATTAATTGGGTTTAAAGGTGCTTTTATACGCGCTTTTAAATTAAGTTTTTGTTTCTGTCTACGTAATAAATTATTCAAAAAACTACTACTACTTGGTTCTTTTTGTTGTTGTCTACGTAATAAATTATTCAAAAAACTACTACTACTTGGTTCTTTTTGTTGTTGTCTACGTAATAAATTATTCAAAAAACTACTACTACTTGGTTCTTTTTGTTGTTGCTGTCTACGTAATAAATTCATGTAGTAGCTATTATTTTTTGAATGTGATTGCTGTCTACGTAAACTATTCAAAAAACTACTTGGTTCTTTTTGTTGCTGCTGTCTACGTAATAAATTCATGTAGCTGTTATTTTTTGAATATGATGAATTTAAATGAACTCGACTTGGATGAGTACTCAGTTTTAATGGCGTTTTAAATGATGATGATGTATTTGAATATGGCGTTTTGAACTCTTCTTCTTCACCTGTTGGTGGTTCTTCACCTGCTGGTGGTTCTTCACCTGTTGGTGTTTTGAACTCTTCTTCTTCACCTGGTAATGATGATGGAGGAGTCAAAAATTCTTCTGGTATAGTTCCTTCTGGGTTATTTTTGAATTTAGATCCAACTTTCATAGGAACTTCAATTGGCTCTGAAATGTTTAATGAGATTAAAACTTTTATAATTTCCGCAGCTAGTTCTTTTTTTGAAACTCCTTCTGTTACAAGTTTTACGGATTGTGCAATTTTTTTAATATCTTGAATATTTCCATTTCCTAGTAGTAATATATAGTCTTTTATAGATATAGGAGATTTAGGATCTATCAAATACATTTTACTTTTAAATAATCTATGCTCCATTGGAGGTAAGATGTTTGTTTTGTGGCATATATTTGATGCTTGACATATTTGAGAAATTGCCATTTTATTTGCATACTGAGGTGGAACACCTAATTTTAAACGTGCAAATGCACGAGCGTCTGATAAACTTACACCTGGTAGACATGGATCCATATTTAATATAGGTATATAAAAAAATAAAACTATACTTCTGTAAGAAGAAAAATACAATGGGCAAAACAAACGCAGTTGTTGCCGACTTTGAGTCTATTTACATGCCAAAAAGTAATAAGTCTATTATTCATACAATATCATTGATCCCAGTCACATTAAATACCGGAAAAATGAGTCAGTTTATAATGTACACTGAAAAAAGTTTAGTTATTAAGATTACTGATGTACTGAATAATAAATTTATAAAAGAATTTTTAGAAGCTACGAACAGTACTGAACATATTAATAAAAAACATGTATGTGATACAGAAGCATGTAATAAACATGGTATAAATATTCGTCGCATGAGATTATATGATGCGATAAAAGCCATGAACAAGTTTATTGTTTTTCACGGTGGTTTTCTTCTTAGTCATCATTTAGTGGGTGATCTACAAAGTTTAGCCGATACACAAAGTTATGTAGGATGTCGTCGTATTATTAAAAAAAATATAGCTACATTTACAAATAATGGAATGTATGATCCAAACTGGAAAAATATTAAACATGTATGTACACTAAGTCTTTTTTGTAATCGTTGTCCTAAGATGTACGACGAGTATAAAAAATGGTTGGTTGATAAAGGTGGTCCTATACTTCTTAGTAGACTTATAAAAAAAGGAATTAACAAACTTGAAAATTTAGTACAATTTGTTAAAAATGATATTACATATCGGCAGACTCATTCGGCAGTACAAGATACGATAGACTTGTTTACAGTTATATCGTATGCATACAAATGTGATGGTCCTATACTTGATAATTGTAGTTATATGGATGCTCCTAAATGGCTTCGAGAAAAGGTTGCAGCTTGATATCCCAACATATATAACTTTAGTTTTTTATCGTAATCTAATGTAAAATCAAAAATATTAACGTCTTTTAAATTTATTAAAATTGTTTTTGCTTGTGTTTGATACTGTATTGTATTTAATACAAATATTTGTACAACACTATTGATAAAACTTTTCATAGTTTTTATTTCTGGTACATGTATTCTATTTTTTTCAAGTTTTAATATTAAAATATCTTTTGGATCTTTATTTAGAAATGCCAACAGTGGTATAGATTCATGCATTGCACCATCTATATATGTAAAGGAATTGTATTTGATTGATTCAAATAAAAATGGAACTGCTATACTCATACACACGGCATCAATAACTGACATATCTGGAACATTATCAACTGAAAAGTATTCGGTTTCTGATTTATTAATACAGAATGATGTTACATGTAATTTTTTAGAGAGTTGTTTAAAAGTTGGATCTCCTCCACAAAAAGTTTTTAAAACTTTTTTAATAGGTCCATATGCTATAAATCCGTATTTTATGATAAAAGATGCTATATTTATACTTGATAGTTCTTTAAGATTCACATTAAAACAAAAGTCTATAATTTCTTCAACTGTTTTTCCAGTACAGATCAAGAGACCAAGTAATGCACCGGCGGATGAACCCGCTACTTCATCTATTTTATCAAGTCCTATGACTGATAAACTTCCTAAAAAAGAATAAAGTCCAATACCTCCTGGACCTATTACAAGGTACATTTAAAGAACAGATTTTACAATTTTTAATACACTTTGGGAAATTGTTTTCGTAAAAATGCAAAAATAAGGGCAAAAACAAGGGCGTGTGTGATAACCGCTGAAATACTTGTTTGTCCAGATCTAAATACGCCATTTGAACCCGGTGGTAATGTTAATAAAAGTCCGGGACTGAGTAAAATAAAGAGAACTGCCGGAACTATCAGGTCTGCTTTGGTCATAGTTATTCCAAGAACGCGAGAAATTGCCCAGTATACTGCAACAAAAATGAGCGCATTGACTAGTACGTCCAGTACTGATGTTTTCATGTCTGTAAACACACCGGGACTAAGAACTTGAAATAGGATACACGGGATGATAATTTTTTCAATCATTTATATAAAGAAAGTTTTTATTTAAGAGGGGTAAGAATTTCGTATTCCATCAGAATGTCTATAACAAAATTCACAAAATGCGTTAAATGATGCATCGTGTAATACAAAATTGCTTATAGATGCGTCGCTGCAATACTGTCTTAGAGACATCCACATATTCATAAGATCACCTGAATACCAGGAAATCCAATCTTCAATATGTAGTCGAGTCGGTGGAAGCTCTTCTTCTTGGTCACCATCGAAAAAATCACACGCGTCGCATCCATTATAAATTTCATTGACTGGTTCATTGGCTTCATCCACGTACTGTTGCCAAACCATTTCAAATTTTAATTAATCTGAAACTTGTTTTTTTAAGCCTGTTAAACTAATACTTTCAGTAGTAGTCTTTTGTATATTATCTAATATACAAGTCATGACAGCTTCTGCCCTGACTTCGTCGCCTTGAAAATATATATTAATACCATTTTGGACGGCGGCTTTTGTAAACGATCCAGATTTTTGAGCAACTTTGAATGTTACTTTACCCCCTTTCAAATTAATCTTGTCAATTGTTTGATGTTTCATATAAGTTTTAATATATTCTTTGAGTTGTTTCTCCCTGGTGTTTATAATTTTCATATCTTTTCTGGCACTTGCCAATTCCTTTTTAATATCTACCCAGTCCTTAATAGCGGTACGAAACTGATCAGATACTGATTCAGCCATTTACCAAGAAGTTGTATCAAAACTTTAATTACAAAACAAGTTGCGTTGCATCAAATCTGGTACAATTGTAGAGTTATTCCACGTGTACTGATCTTTTGGATTTGGTGGATCTGCACGAAGATCGTGATTTCCGTTTCGAATAGTTCCTCCAATTGTCTCAGGCCACCCAACCTGGGAACGAGGATCCAAAAAGTTTTGACCCTTGAGAAGATCATTTGGTGCAAACTGAGCATAGTCCTCCTGAGAAGCAACCTCGCGAGGCATCAAAGAAGAAGCAAGACCAGTTCCAGCATTCATAGAACATCCAATGTCCAAGTTGATTGAACCAGACAAGTCGGCTGGTGCATAATTTCCAAGATCATCCATGTCGACCCCTGACATGGATTGAGAAACTGTTGCCGGTTTTGCAGCTGTATCTGTTTTACCCTGATACATGGATTGTTTAGGTTTCATGTCCGACTGATAAAGATACCACAAAACAAGGCCTACTAGTACAAATACAATAATAGATTTTACGCTGAGTTTCTTAAGCATCATTTATATAATACGATACTTTTTTTTTGTCAAGCAAACAAATCATCATCAGAAACTTCTTCCACTGCTACTTGTTCATCCTCATCCTGGAATAAATACTCTTCGTGATATTTTTTTCTAGGTACAACAACAAGCTTGAGTCGAGTCTGAATAATTTTCCATACTGGACTAAATGTCTTTTTAGTAAATGAAATACCAGTTAGCTCAAGAACAACATCACATGACATACCTTCTGTCACATGACTCTCTTCTACTAGTTCACGATTTCTATATACTTTATGATAAACAGGTTTGGTAACATTCATAATACCTCCATCAGAAAAACTCTTTGAATAAGCAGCCTCGAGAGTCTTGGATCCAACTACACGCGAAAACCAAGATTCGCAGTTTGTATTTGCTTCTGTGAGTACTGTGTTATCGACGTCACTGACAGTATCTTGAGAAACTTGTTCAAGTGACAGTGTCATACTGTCCTGCGAAAGTGAAACAACTGTAACACTGTTCAACTGAACAACTTTTTTATCAAGTGGTTTAACATAATAACGACCGTCCTGTGTTTTTTTAGGAGTTGTAAACATTTATTAATTATTATAAAACTTTAATCTTTAACCCGACAAGTGGGATCATTGCAGCCTTTTGTACAAGTATTTTCGACATCCAGTTATTTCGGGATGGATTATATCCATAAAGTATATCTTCAAGTGGTGGAACTAGTTTAGAATTTATAATTGTATCTGGTCTATAATTTGATTCATTATGAATGTAAAGTGGACTATTATTCTTGATCCATTCACCTTTATTAGCTAGAAATCTATAGTTACTATATGTAGGTGAATACTTTGGGATATTAAGACCGGATGTTCCTTTTATTCCATAAAATAATTGTTTTACAATTTTATCTTTACATGGTCTAGTTGTTACACTTTTATATTTATAAGGGTCAGTTCTAAGTGCAGTTGACATGATACGTTTTGTCAGTATTGGTCTATTTAATAATGATTTAGATGAACTTTTAACTTTTCCAATACTTTTTTTATAAATAGATTCAAGTGAATCAGATTGTTTTATATTTTTAATATTTAAAATATATCTACAAAAGATGTACATTCTCTGTTGATCCTTCTTCTTTTTTCCAGGTCTTAATTTATATTTTTGTAAAGCATATAAATCATTTATTAAAAACTTTTTACTTGCAACAAGTATCTTGTTATCATGTGTAATCTTTTTTGTAATAGGATTTCGTATACTTACTCCTCTATTTCTTGTATATGTAGCTTCAAATCCAAACTCTTTTGGTCTCATGAATGCAATATCAAGTAGACCACCTATATTGTGTAGTGTAATTTTTTTAAAAGCTGGATCATAATATTTTAGTTGTAAATCAATTGCAAACACTTCAATGTCAATAAGAACACTAGATTCTTTACTTTTTTTAATCAAAGTATATCTTCGTCTTAGAACTTGATGACCTTTATTCGGAAAAGAAATTCCAAATAGTTTTCCAAGTGGACTACTATCAATAACAAACTTTTGAATTCTGGAACATATAGTATCATTGAGTTGAGTAACAATCTTACCAAGACGATCCCATAGTGCCAACTTTGTACACTGTATAAATCCAAACATATATGGACTTGATGAAGTAATAAGTTTATTATTAGATAATCTTACAACTGGTGTAAATTTAGTATCAATATCAGTTGTTATTACACGATGTTCGGGAGTAAGATATGTGTTGAATGCTTCTCCACCAGATAATATAAGATCTCCATATGGTTTGAGATATTCTACAAGATTTCTTATAACTTGAAATATAACATCTCTTGTTGCATCTGTTATATATGTCTGAATAGCTACATATATATCATCTTCAGCTGTTTTAAACTTTGATATTCTACTTCTAAACTTTGAAATATTAACTTCTTGATAATACTTGTATAATAACGCATCACCTTGACATATTTTATCTTTTATAAATATATTGATAATATCTTGAGAATAAATATAACTATCAGCCATTTTATTATATAGGTATAATAAAATGGCGGCGGAAAGTTATAACAAAAAAACAGATA
>Ga0209499_1000614_pt1 | contig 26205 bp, 20 predicted proteins | sample C_130208_EF_Meta_FD_187306 | JGI IMG/M metagenome (GOLD analysis project Ga0209499, IMG submission 187306) | Freshwater microbial communities from Lake Croche, Canada to study carbon cycling - C_130208_EF_MetaG (SPAdes) (version 2) | ecosystem: Environmental > Aquatic > Freshwater > Lake... | reverse complement strand
TTCAGAGTTAAATCAAAATAGTGTAGTGTTACAGTTAAACGAACGTAATCCAGTGTTACAAAAAAGTAATCCAGTGTTACAAAAAAGTAATCCAGTGTTACAAAAAAGTAATCCAGTGTTACAAAAAAGTAATCCAGTGTTACAAAAAAGTAGTGAAGTGTTACAAAAAAGTAATCCAGTGTTACAAAAAAGTAATCCAGTGTTACAAAAAAGTAGTGCTGAGTTACAAAAACGTAGTGCAGAGTTACACGAACATAATGCAGTGTTACACAAACGTAGTGCAGAGTTACACGAACATAGTGCTGTGTTACAACGCAATATTAATAAGTTAAAACTTCAAAAAGAAAAAATAAATGAATCAAAACAAGTATATGAGTCAGATTTAAAATTATTTAATATTTTTAAAAATAGTGTAGAAACAAATGATAATTTTGAAATACCAGTGATATTTGCTAAAAAGTATGAGATAATGAATAAATTATTTATTGAAGATAAATTATCTTGGGAAAATTTTATTAATAATTATAAAAATGAAAATTATTATGGAGATTATTTTTCATCAAATAGTTATGAAGAAAAGTTTGCTAATAATTCTAAAAATGATTTATGCACTACTACAATTGATGAACAAATTGATATCAGTATTTAATAATACATTAACTATTTTTATATAAATAAAAATGATTTATTTCTAAATTATAGTATATAATTTAGAAATGTATCGAAAAGAAGATATGGAAATGATAAATCAAAATCTAAGTAAAATAAAAGATGATGCGGCAAAGGAATATAAAACATTTTATGAACCTACGTTATCAGAAATGTCAAAAGTTTATAATGCAATAAAAAATTATATTCAAAAAAATAATAAAGTTGTTTATGGTGGATATGCACAAAATTTATTGATTATTAAAAAAAATCCTGCAGATGCTTTTTATACAGATATTGATGGTGCATATTTTAATTGGCCTGATATTGCAGATATAGAATTTTATTCTACAACACCACTTGTTGATATTATTAATTTAACCGAAGAATTACACGCACAAGGATTTAAACATGTTGAAGGTAAAGAAGGTATGCATCCAGAAACATATAAAATTTTTGTTAATTTTATTAATTATTGTGATATATCATATATACCAGTTCATATTTATAATAATATGCCAAAAATTACTATTGATGGAATAAAATGTGCAGATCCACATTTTATGATGGTTGATGCATATAGAGTATTAACCGACCCAATGACGTCTTATTGGAGACTAGATAAATCTATTACACGTTTTCAAACTATTTTAAAATACTATCCTATTGATCAGTCAAATGTTGATAAAAAAATTATTTTACAATCAAACAATGATACTATACTTAATTTTATTCGTAAAAAAATTATTCAAAAAAATAAATTAATTGTTGTTGGATTACATTCATTTAATTATTATGCTAAAAAAGTATCGAGTAATTATCTAATTAATAATATTCCATATTATGAAATTATTTCAACAAATTATGAAAAGGATGCTAAATATATATATGCATATTTAATTAAAAAATTTAAAAAAATATCAGTTAAAGAATTTACACCATTTTTTTCATTTTTAGATAAACATATTGAATTTTTTTACAACGATCAGTTAATATTAAAATTATATGGTAATAATGAAAGATGTATTGTTTATAATTATTCAGATAATAAAAAAACACATTTTGGTACATATAATTTAGTTATGATGTATCTTTATTTCGAATATTATTATGCACTTATTAATCGAAATAAACAAAATACAAATTTATATAATATATTAATTGGAAAATTTTTTAAATTAAGAAATACATATTTAAATAATAAAAAAATTACTGTTATCGATGATTCACCATTTAAAGATTTTACATATAAATGTTATGGAACACCTGTTGAATCATTTAGATCTTCATTACTTAGTGGTTTAGAAAAAAGAAAACAAGGTAAACAAATGAAATTTAGATATGGACCAACAGGTAAACCAAAACAAGCACCAGATTATAACTTTTCAAATATTTCCGGAAATCAAATATTAAATGAAAAGTATTTAATTTTGAATAAAAAATAATATAAAAAATAATATATAGATTATTATATATAAAATGTCTTCTTGTACAAATACAGAAAAAGATGAAATACATATTCGTAATATTATTTTAAAAGATGCTCATAATAATGAAAAAAAAATGATTTTTGATAATAAAGTAAATATATCAAATGTTGAAAATGTTAAAGATTCAATTAAAGAAATATGTAATTGTAAAACAGATCTATCATATGTTTCCGATTTAATTGATAGTAAGAAAAATTTAAATTATAATTTTAAGAATAATAAGGATGATACTTATGATTTACATATTTCATTATTAGAAGGTTGTGGTGTTAAATCTAGTGTTTATATTGATGATAAAAATATTTTTGATGGTGAATCTATAGTTTCTATTGATGATTTACCACAACCACCACCAAAACTACCACAACCACCACCAAAACTACCACAACCACCACCAAAACTAACACAACCACCACAACCACCACCAAAACTACCACAACCACCATATTCTCTTAATTTTATATCAGGTGGTTCTAATAAATCATCAAAAAAGGTAGTTAAAAAATCATCCAAAAAATCATCCAAGAAAGGGGGAACTAGTATTAGCATTCTAAAAGGAGGTGCAAAAAAAGCATCTAAGAAATCATCCAAGAAATCATCCAAGAAATCATCCAAGAAATCATCTAAGAAATCATCCAAAAAATCATCCAAGAAAGGGGGATCTAGTATTAGCATTCTAAAAGGAGGTGCAAAAAAAGCATCTAAGAAATCATCCAAGAAATCATCCAAGAAATCATCCAAGAAATCATCCAAGAAATCATCCAAAAAATCATCCAAGAAAGGGGGATCTAGTATTAGCATTCTAAAAGGAGGTGCAAAAAAAGCATCTAAAAAATCATCCAAGAAATCATCCAAGAAATCATCCAAGAAATCATCCAAGAAATTATCCAAGAAAGGAGGATCTAATATTAGCATTCTAAAAGGAGGTGCAAAAAAAGCATCTAAGAAATCATCCAAGAAATCATCTAAGAAATCATCTAAGAAATCATCCAAGAAATCATCCAAGAAATTATCCAAGAAATTATCCAAGAAAGGAGGTGCAAAAAAAGCATCTAATAAATCATCCAAGAAATCATCTAAGAAATCATCTAAGAAATCATCCAAGAAAGGAGGATCTAATATTAGCATTCTAAAAGGAGGTGCAAAAAAAGCATCTAAAAAATCATCCAAGAAATCATCTAAGAAATCATCTAAGAAACGAGGGTCTAGCATTCTAAAAGGAGGTGCAAAAAAAGCATCCAAGAAATCATCTAAAAAAGCATCCAAGAAATCATCTAAAAAAGCATCCAAGAAATCATCTAAAAAAGCATCCAAGAAAGGAGGGTCTAGCATTCTAAAAGGAGGTGCGAAAAAAGCATCTAAAAAAGCATCCAAGAAAGCATCTAAAAAAGCATCCAAGAAAGCATCCAAGAAATCATCCAAGAAAGCATCCAAGAAATCATCCAAGAAATCATCCAAGAAATCATCCAAGAAAGGTGGATCTAATATTAGCATTCTAAAAGGAGGTGCAAAAAAATCATCTAAGAAAGCATCTAAAAAAGCATCTAAAAAAGCATCAAAGAAATCATCCAAACCAAAATCTAAAAAAGCATCTAAAAAATAATTTATATTGCTTTGTAAAAATTAACAAACTAAAATTACATTTTTGATTCATCAAATATAAAAGCTAATACTATAAAATATTATCTTAATAACATTGTCAGTTTAGATGTTTTATGTGATTTTTATGTTTATCCAAAGCAATCATATATATAATTTTATAAAATAACTATGTTCTAAAACGAGTAAACCAAACTTCAAACATTTATTTGTATGATTTTTGTAAAACATTATAGCTCTTCTAGTCAAATAAATCATATATGGTGTAAATAAAATATAATGTTTATAACTTGTATACCCACCTTACTGTTTTATCACCATCTACATCATCCAAATTATTTGGAGATATCCCAATTAATTTTAATTTAGGTAAATATGGTATTTTTATATTTTTAAATTTGTTAGCAAATTCAATAATTTTATCTGTATACACATTATAATATAAAGTAATTGATCCTAAATCATTAGATGCTTCTCTTAAATCAAAAATATATTTTTTACCTATTTTTTTTGTAATATATGTATGAACTTTATTAAAATCATTTTGTGATAGTTTTATTTTATTTATATACTCTATATAAACCTCAAACATAATATGATTTTTTGTTAATTTTAAATTTTTTTTATCATTAATATAAATTTTAATAGCATTTTTTTGATGTTCTAAACCAAGAGTTTTTTTAGGAAAATAAGAAATTAATATTTTATTAAATTCATCTTTTACATCATCTTTAATATCATGCTGTAGAAATATGCATTCATCTTTAGACTTATACGATTGTTTATATAATAAATATTCGGATGTTGTGATGTTTCCATTCGGATAATTATTATGTTTTTCTAAATATTCATCAAGTCTATCTTCTATAATTGAATGATGACCAGCATATAAAGATTCTTTATTCCACTTTAATATAAAAAATAATATACCTATTTTTTTTAAATCTTTACTTAAATTTTTTATTTTTGAAGTAAAGAAAGATAAATCATAATCTGGTTTTATATAATTAGGAAATTGTTTTTCATAATCATCAATTGTCTTTGTCATTTTAATTTTTAATTCTTTCCAATAATATATTCCATCTTTATTTTTTTGCGAATAATAATATTTTTCATCTTCAGCATAATAAGTTGTATTTTTATTTTTGTCAGGATTAGGTAAATTAATGTTTATATATTTAGTCCATTTATAAATATTATTTTTATCTTTTAATGAAATATAATTTAAATTATCATTACCTTTTTTAATTTGATTTGGACAATCATTAGCGTGAAAAGGAGGTGATTTTCTTTTACTATATTTTTCATTATTAACTTTAATGCATTTTTTATTCATTATATATAATAATAATATATTTAAAATTATTATTATTATTATAATTAAATTATATATATCTATTATGAATCACAAATATTATTAGTTGCATTTGAATTAGTTAAAATAATTATTTTAATCAATAAAATCACTATCATCATCATTAGATGAATTAATTGTTTTGAATGATTTTATCTCAAGTTTTTTTACTGAACTGTTTTTAGTATCTGTATGTTTTATACTTTTTTTAACTGTACTTTTTTTAACTGTACTTTTTTCATCTTTTACATTTTTAACTGTACTTTTTTTAACTGTGCTTTTTTCATCTTTACAATCATCAATAAAATCACATTCATTATTATCAATAAAATCATCACAATCTGAATCACAGTCTTTTTCTTTTACTTTTTCTGTTTTAACATATGTTTTATATCCAGTATATTTTTGTATTGGTTTTTGTACAAGTTTATTTAACTTTAATAATAATGTGTTATCAAAATTACCTGATAATATTTTATATTTATTATTAACAATATAATTATTATGAATCGTATAAGTTAAAGCCATTTTAACATATTTTTTTCTTTTATTTACAATAAGTTGTAATTCATTTAATTTATCTTGGTTTTTTCTATAATATAAAATTTGTTCCCAAGTTTCATTTAAAATTGGTAATATATTATTAAAAAATACATCATCACGTACAATTTCAACATTATGAGATGATTCTAATTTCCAATAAATAATACGATAAAAATAATAATCTTTATTAATATCTGGATATGTTTCCTTAAAATTATTTAATGTTTCAAATACCCATGATTCATATTGCGATGAATCCATATCTAATCTTTTAGGATATATATGTTTAGATTTCCATTCTGCTAAATCACCTTCAAATTCTGGTGTAAATATTTTTGGATAAAATTCAAGAATGATACCTTTTTTAAGTCTATTGTCAACATCCATTTTAGTTCCATTTGTACCAATAGTATTAATACACGTTTCACAATTATCTAATAAATATTTATCTTTTGATTCATATTCAGTTAATTTACACTGCCAAAAATCACATACATCTAGTTCACAACATACTAATTGTTGTTGTACTTGACAATAATAATAATATGGACAAATTTCACCTTGTATTTTACCACTTGTTACAATATCTCTTGTTACAGGACATTTAATTTCTAACATACAACCTAATCTATCAGAAAATTTATTATCTAATGTATATTTTGAACAAATACCATCAGGTGATGCACCTAATATTTTATATTTATCAGATGGTAATGCACCAAATTCAAAAACCCTTGAATTATAAATATGTTCATAAATTCCTGTTGCTGTTGATTCAAATTTGACACCATGAAAAACTGTAGCATTTGCTCTAAAAGGAAAATTAGGATCGCACTTTTTCAAAATAAATGATTCTACTGGTTCATATGGATTTAAATCTATTGCTGCAGCCATATCAGAAGCTGTTATACGAGTATATCTATAATCATACCATTCTTGTGATCTTTGTGCAGGTTGTGGCAAATCTTTTAATTTATTAAAATGTTTATTTAATTTTTTATATTTTGATGGTACTTTAATATCTGGATATTTTTCTTCACATTCTCTAAAACAGTTCTTACCATTATCAAATGATAAATTAGAATCATATACATAATATTTATTAAATAATCTATTAAATATTTCATTCATAATTTCAGGTGTAACATCTGCAAATTCATTTTGTAAATCACGATAAACTTGGTGTTTAATTTTTGCTAATTCTAACATATCAATTTTTGCGTTATTACCAATGATATTATTTAATATATTTACACTTTTTTCGAGCATTAATGATATATTTCCAAATGACATTTATTAAATAGTAATTAATATTGTTTAAATCATTATTAATTCAATTTATTTTATTATAAATTAATCATTCAAATAATAATATTTACCATTTTTATACTGTAAATCTACTAGTGAAATTATTTTACCATTAATTTCATCATAACTTACTTTTTCTTTTTTTGTTAAAACTTTTAATTTTATTAGTTCTATTAAATCATCACGTAACTGAAACCTTTCTTTTTCAGAATTAATTTTTAAATTATTAACAAACTCTTTAATTTTTAAGATTTTATGAATTGCATTTAATTTCGTCCATGATTTTTTATATAAACTATCATCTGAAAATATTTGTTTATGATTATCGGATTCTATTGATGATGTTAAATCAAGTTTATCTGAAACTTTATCTGACATTTTTTCTGTTTGTGTATCATCATTTTTTGTTGTATCTAATAAATTATCTTCTGATAATTTGTAATCATTTTTAATCGTAATTAATAAATTTTCATAATATTCATTAATCCAATTATAATTAGGATCATCGTGAGATAAACTATATAATAATCCTTGGTAATATTTTATATTTAATTTTGTTTTAATTATGTCAACGTCCATACTTTATATAAATAATATATATATCTTTAACGTACTTTTTTCAATATTTATAGTGTATATAAATATTGAAAAATTAAATTATAATTAATATAATTAATTAATTATAATGTCTAATAATGAATTATTTGAATATCTTTTTGCATTAAGAATATCATTACAAGATTCGTATGAAAATGAATCTGATATTATTAGGGAACTTAAATATTATTTAAGAGATATTAATACACCTTCTACACAAATAAATCAAACTTTACATGATTTTTATAATTTATATGGTATTAATATATCTGTTGAAACAATTAATCAAGTACCAACAATGACAACAAATGTATTAAGTAATATCTTAGGATATATTTTAGGTTCTAATAATAGTAACGATAATATCGATAATAATATTAATGATAATAGCGATGATAATAACAATGATAATAGCAATGATAATAACAATGATAATAGTGATGATAATAGTGATGATAATAGCAATATTAATAATGATAATAGCAATATTAATAATGATAATAATAATAATATACAAGCAATAAATAACTTTACAAATTCAATATTAGAAATTCTATCAAATGACCAACCAACTGATGAACTATATAATCAACCAATTAATAATAATAATATATATACTTTTCAAAATCCTCAACTAATACAATCACTACTACAATATAATAGTAATAATTTATCACAAAACTCTATGATTACACTTTTTAATTCATTTGTCAATAATGATAATAATATATTTTCTGATGTTGTTATAACAACTGATGAACACGATTTAAAAGCATTAAAAACATATAAATTAGAAGATGATTCAGATATTAATTGTAGTATTTGTATGGAAAATATGAAGAAAGATGAAACTATATTAAAACTCAATTGTTCACATACTTTTCATAATGATTGTATAAAACAATATCTTGAAAAATATAATTATAAATGTCCAATATGCAGAGACGAAGTTGGAAAACCAAAATATAATATATAAAAATTTTATTTATAGTTTATATATTTTATTATTGTATATAATTTCAATGTTGAATATTTTTTTATTGTTTTTATTATTGTTTTTATTATTGTTTTTATTATTGTATATATTCTTATTATTGTTTTTATTATTGTATATATTCTTATTATTGTACATATTTTGTTATTTTATTGTATATATTTTATTATTATTATTATATATATTTTTATTTTCGTATACATTTTTATTATTGTATATAATTTTATTGTTGTACACATTGTTGGACACCTTGTTGTACACCTTCTTGATGTTGTGATTCATGATTATTATTTGAATTATTAGATTGATTTAAATTATTTAATAAGTCTAATATTTGTCTTGTTAAACGTTGATTACAATCACTTGTAACTGTTTTTGTAAGACCGCTTAATTTTGAAATTTCTGCTTCTAATTTAACTTCTTCTTTATCAAAAGATTGAAATATTTTTTTAAGTTGTGATATTGTATCTGGTGGTAAGGTTGTAAAATTAGGCAATTCCATTGTAAATCTTATGTATAAATCACCCTTTTGACCAGTTTGTAAAGATGTCATACCTTCACTAGCAATCTTACGTACAGTATTAGTATCTGTTTTACTAGAACTACTTATATGCAATTTTCTGCCATCTAAATGTGTTATTATTTTATTAAATCCAAATAATGCTTGATATAATTTTAAGTCTATATTAATAAATAAATTATCATCAATTCTTTTAAATTGTTCATGAGGTTTTATATTTATTACTACAACTAAATTTGTTTTTATATTTTGTAAATGATGTCCTTTATGTTGTAAACTGATTTTATTACCTTCTGAAAGTCCTGACTTTAATGTAATTGGAATTGTTTTTTCTTGTGTAATAAAACACGTTCCTTTACACATTTCACATTTATTTGTTTCCTCTATTACTTTACCTGAACCTTTACATATATGACATTCGCATAATGTATTTTGTATTATAGGACCCATACGAATTTGTCTAACTTGTACACCTTGACCATTACAATTATTACACATTGTTTTATCACCATTATTAGAACCTTCCCCTTTACATTTAGTACAATCTATTTTCTGTTTATAAATAACATTAACTGTTTCTTCATTATATAATTGGTCTAATGTAACAGATATTGTTATTACTATATCTTCAACATTTGTTTGTTTTCTACCCATTCCTCCCATAGAAAATGGAAATCCTTGACCAAACATATTACCAAAATCTGCAAAAGGGTTACCTACTGATTCATCTTGATTCATACCATTATTAAAAATATCCATTCCGATTTGATCATATAATCTTTTTTTTTCTGCATCTAATAATATTTCTTTGGATTGTGTTATATCTTGAAATTTAATTGTATTTTGTTCTTTTACTTCAGGTGTCGAATTAACATGTTTATCTGGATGATATTCTTTTGATAGTTTATTATATGCTTTTTTAATTTCTGAATCTGTTGCATTTGTTGATATTCCTAACCGATCATATAATACTGTATCTTTTACCATTAAAACTAATATGTCAGTATTCTTTTAATTATTTATGTTTAATTTTGTAAAATGATTTATATAAAGAGATATTTTTATATTTAAATAATGGCTAAAAATATAGATGCAACTAATGTTATTAATGTTTTTATAGATGGTGATAAAACTTGTTTTATTTCAAAATCATCAATTCAAAAATTTAAACAAATAGTTAGAACATCAGAATTTAATATTAACAATGTTGATGAACTAAGTAATAAATTTATGAAACCAGGATTTAAATTAATATGTTATGAACATACAAATAATTTAGAATACAAATTTAAAATAGATGATATTAAAATAGATGATATTAAAATAGATGATATGAAAATAACTGATACCAAAATAGATAATGTTTTTATTAATTCAGATAAAACTCAAAAAGATAAACTACGTAATAAAATAAAAGAATTATCAAAAATAAGAAAAAATAATAATTATTATAAACCTAAATCATCTAATAATACTGATAATACTGATAATATAACACCAGATGTAGCTGAAATTTACAAAGAATATAATAAACTTGTTAAATTATCAAAAGTTTCAATTCCAATACCAGAACCAAAAGAAATTTTAGAAAATCCAGATCAATATAAATCAATACTTTCAATGGTATTAAGTAATGGTTCGATGAATAAATTAGGTAAAAATAATCCATATTTTCGTTATTTTACTTTACTTGCTAATAAAATTGGGGCACAGAAAATTAAAATTAATGAAGAAGATCGTGAAATAATACATAAAGATGTAGTTGAAATGTTAGATTTAAAACAAATTGTTGGTAATACAATATCAGATAATGATGTAGATACAGAAGATGAATTAGATGATATAGAGATATAAAACATTACATTTTATATTGAAAAGATTAAAATAATTGATTAATTTATTGTTTATAAACAATAAATTAATTATTTAAAATGATTATATATGATAATATTCATGGATATATTAAAGTAGATTCTATTGCTACATCAATAATAAATACGCCTATTTTTCAACGATTACGAAATATTCATCAAACAGGTATTTTATACTATGTTTTTCCAACAGCAACACATACACGATTTGAGCATTCAATTGGTACATATCACTTAGCAACATTTATGATTAGTAGTATAGCAAAAAAACAACCAGAATTAAAAATAACAGACGATATAATACTTTTAGTTGGTATTGCTGGATTATGTCATGATTTAGGTCACATGTTATTTTCTCATTTATTTGATGATTGCTTTTTATTAAAATTGCCAAATATTAAAGAATTGGAAGAAAAAACATTAAATACAATTCATGAAAATAGATCAGCATATTTACTTACTTATATTGTTAATAAATATTCAATTGATCTTAATAAAGACCAATTAAAAGTAATTACTGATTTAATTAATCCAAAAAAAGCAGAATATTCAAAATGGAAAAGTAAATATCAAGTTGGTAAATGGTTATTTCAAATAATATCTAATCCATTAAATTCAATAGATGTTGATAAATTTGATTATATAATTAGAGATACAAGAGCTTTTGGGTTAAAACTAGGTTTTGATTATTCTAGATTAATTAATGATGCACGTGTTATTGATAATAAAATTTGTTATTCACTTCACTGTAGAGAAGATATTTATCATATGTTTTTTATTAGATATAGATTACATAGACAATTTTATAATCATAAAGCATGTAAAGCCATTGAAATATTATTAGTTAAAATATTATTTGAAATTGAAAAAGAACAAAAAATATCAGAATATATATTAGAACCTGAAAAAATGATTAAATTGATAGATTCATATATTTGGCATTATCCAAATGATAATTTAATTATTAATGATATTATTAAAAATATTAATGAAAGAAAAATACCAAAAATGATATATCAGAACATATCATTACTACCAAATGATTGTGATATTGATATTAATAAGTTAATTAATAAATTTGGAAATGATAAATTTGAAGTTGTTCAATTTAAAGTTGGTTATGTTAGTGGTAAATCTGCAAATCCTCTTAATAATATTACATTTTATGATTTAAAAACTTATAAAATTATATCAGAAAATAAAGTTAGAAGTTTTTCATTATTAATTAATCAAAAATATCAAGAATATTTTTATCGCATATATTGTTTAGATTTATCATTAATTGAAGATTTTAAACAATATATTGATGAAATAAATAAAAAAGAAAATAAACAATCTGAACAATTATTGGAAATACTTTATTAATTTATATAATTATTTTTTCATATTACATAATGAACTCAACATAGTATATCCGTATATTGTTTTTTTATCACAATACCATTTATTTATACCACCTAATTCAAATATGAAATGAATAATCGCACCTGTTATAAAAAAAGCAAGCCCAATACCTTCTGGTTTTGGTTTGTTTTGGTTGTTCTTATTTATAGATAAATTAAAAACAATTGTTCCAATTACAAAAGTTATAATTCCAATTATTACAGATTCTATAATTAAATTCAACATTTTATTGTATTGTATTGATATAGAAAATATTACTTTTTAAACTTAAATATTTTAATATCTAATTTATTATAATAATGGAATGGGAAAAATATGTTGTTCAAATAAATGTTAAATCTAAAGTTATTAATTTGAATTATCCATTAAATATTTTTAAAACTAAAAATTCATCAGGAACTGGATTTTTTATTAGTCGTACAGAAATTTTAACATGCCACCATGTTGTTTATGGTGCAATTAATATCGATATTACATTTAAACATACTAATTCTATCAAAGGACATATTAAACATATATTTCCAGATGATGATTTAGCTATTATTGTAATTGATCCAAATTTTATATCAAATGATATTGGAATTTTAGAACAAGAAACAAGTACTACTATGCAATCTGGTGATGTATTTACTGTTGGTTTTCCTCTATCAAGTACTAATATTAAAATAACAAAAGGAATTATATCAGGATATCAAGAATCATTAATTCAAACAGATGCATCTTTAAATCATGGAAATTCTGGTGGTCCTCTTGTTATATTAGATAAAAAAACACAAAAATATAAAGTAATTGGTGTTAATGTATCAAAATTAAAAGGTGATGCTGAAAAAACAGGTTTTGTTGTGCCTATTTATAGATTTCAAATATTACGCAATAAATTAAATAATAATTCTGACTTAATAATCAGAAAACCGCTTTTATTTTTTGATTTTCAACCACTAATAGAACACACATTAAAATCAAATTTATTACAAAATAAAACAAAAAAAGAAGGTGTTAGAATAACACTAACTAATAAACATTATTATCATTCAGCATATTTAAAAGAAAATGATATTTTAATTAAAATAAATAATAAAGTTATTGATTACAATGGATTTATTAAATTTGATTTTTATCCAGAAAAAATACCAATTGATGATATTGGTTTATGGTTTACTATTGGAGATACTATTACTTTAGAAATTTTAAATATAAAAACTCGTGAAATAACAACTAAAACATTTAATCTAGAATTTCCAAAATCAAATTTATTTAATTTTTATAATTTAGATAACACGAACAATGATAACCAGTTAAAAAAATATCCAGATTATTTTATAGAAAAAAATGGATTAATTTTATCAATTATATCATCTGTACATTTAGAAAACTTAAAAACATTAAATATATCAATGGCTCAAATTGTTAAAATATGGGAAAGACGTTTATATCATAAAGATTTATTTACAATTTATTTAGCTGATACAAAATATACAGATACAGCTATAGATAATAATACAAAATATCCAATAGGTGAAATTATTATTGAAATTAATGACAAAACATTTACTACATATGATGAGTTAATAGCCATTATTAATTCTATAGATAAAATTACATCAATTAAAACAATAGATAATAATTATTATGTTATTTAAAAAAATTGATATAATATCATTTAAAAATATTATATTAATTAATATAATATAATGTCAAAGAAATTAAATAAAAAAAAACCTAAATATGAAGATACAGAAGATGATACCGGTGTAGATAATGATACTGAAGATAATTATGATGATTATATAGTTGAAGATGATGACAGTGATGGAGATTATGACGACTATGATGAAAAAGATGATTTTATTATTGATCCAGATGCAGAAAATTCAGGTTGTGTTATTGATGATGTAATAAATGACGATGATGAATATTTTAATAATGTTGAAGAAACAGAATTACCAAGCGAACAAGGAATGGAATATGTTAGTAAAGAAAATCGTATTAGTTCAAACCGACTATCAAAATATGAAATGGTAAGAATTCTAGGTGAAAGAATTAAACAGCTAACACTTGGTGCAAAACCATTAATTAAAAACTTTCAAACTCTATCATATGATAGTATTGCTGAAGAAGAATTAAAAAGAAATATGATTCCTTTTAAAATTAAACGACCTTTACCCAATGGAAAATATGAGATATGGACATTAGATGAATTATATAAAGATCATTTATTATCTCAATTTGAATAAAATATTTATTTATTATTATATATAATGAAATTTAATAGTAATAAAAAACAGAAGATGTAAATATTCAAAGTTTAATAATTTCATTTTTAAATTTTATTAGTTATTATTTATAACATATAATAAATAAATGTCACATGTTACACCTTGTTCTTGTATATCTGTTTTATTATTATAAATATATAAAGTTCTTTTTTTTAATAAATCTTTTATAGAATAATTATACTCTGTTACATAATATTCTAATAATTCTTTAAAAAAAATAATTTCTTCATTATTAGAAGGTATATAATAATTATCAAAAATACTTTCTTCATTATTAGAAAGTATACAATAATAATCAAAAAATGATATTTTAAAATGATAATCAACATAATATTTTTCATAATAATCATAACCATCATCATGTGAATATATATAACCTAATTTTTCTAATAATTCTTCTTTTAGTATAATATTAATGTGTGTATCAAATTTTAAATCAATTATTGATAAAAATTTAAGAAAAGTAAAAGTTATTTCTTTATTGCCATTTAATAACTTATATAATTTTAAATCTAATATACATTGTGCTAAATTATCAACTATATTATAATTACTACAATATTGTTTAATTTTATTAAAAATTATATCAAAATTTTTAAAATTAGAAGAAATTATGTCATGTAAAGATTTTCTATTTAATTTTATTGATTCAATGTCAAATTCGTATTCTAACAAATGTACATTTATATTAAATAATAAAAATAATAAATAAACTGGAATTATTGAATCAACATCAATATATTTATTTAAATATATATCATATATATCAAATTTTGATATTTTATGAATAGTATAATTACTTGATAATAAATAAATAATATTTATAAATTTATATTTTAATAAAATATTAACATCTGTAATATTTATAGATGGATATGCATGACTATTTTCATAAATATCAATTCTTATATTAAATGACATATTTATATATATAATATCTATAAAATCATTATTAATTGTTATTTTATTAATATATTTATTTAGATATGAATAATTTATACAATCAGTTATACCAAATAAATAATTTAAAACTTTTTTAAAAATATTAATTTCTGATTTAATCTCATATTTAAATAAATGTTGTTTATATATATCTTCATAACCTGGAATATTTTGAATTAATTTATTAAATTCAATTTTAATATCAGGATTATTTTCATTATTAGGATCATCTTTATACACCTCGCAAAAATGTTTAATAAAAAATTTTAATCCATCTATAGACGTTTCAGGCAAAAAATCAGAATTATAGTCTTTTATAGTTGGGTCCCATATAATAGCTCTGATAAAATGTAATAATGAATTTTCAACACAATCTGCAAAACTATGATTTTCAAATGTGCTATTATTATATTTAAATACTTTTGGTAAATTATTATTATTAAATAAATCATAATTTAAATATTCTTTTAATTTATTTTTATTTGCGTTATTTGTTTTTTTTATTTCATCTTTTTCATTTTTTAATTTATTTATATCATTTTCTAATTTTATTTTTTCTTTTTTTAATTCATTTATATCATCACTTAATTCTAGATTAATTATTGAAAAATTAATATAACTAAGATCTTCTGTAATATCATCAATTTCTTCATTAATTTCAATAATTTTATCTTTATTTATTTTAAGTGTGTTTATAATATTATTTTTATATTCTTCTTTATTATTTAACTCGTCAAATTTTGTTTTAATATCATCAATTTGTAATAAATTGCAAATTAAATTATCATTATTTATAGGATATAAACTATTTGTCATTGTACCAACAGATAATTTATTAAAATGATCACCAATAAAACTAGCAAAAAATATTAAACTAGTTTTAATACCTAAAAAATTTTTTAATTCATGTGTATTATCAATAATTTCACAGTACTTTATAAAATCTTTTAATTTTTTTATTAATATAATTTCATTTTTAATATAAAAATCATAAGTTTTTTCAACATCTAATTTATCATATTCTATATTAGTATGTTTGGTTTTACTGATTATGACTTTATCATATAGACTCATCATATCAGATATATTAACAAATGCATTCTCATTATCATATAACTTAAGAATTTGAGCTGTAATTTCTTCATCAGTATTAGATGTAGAATATAAAATTTCTAAGAATTCTCTAAATTTATTTATAAAAATATATTTATTTAATATATTAGCTTTGATAGAAACACTAATATATAGATTTTTTTCAATATTTATATTAAAATATGTTCTAAATGTTGTGTCTATTGATTTCATTAAATTATCAGCTTCTTCTTCAACAGTATAATCATAATCATTTTTTTCAATAATATCTTTAAATTTTATCATATTAGATATTATATTATTTAACTCAATATTTGGTTTAATAAAATCTTTTTTTACTTTACATTTACTTTTACTTTTACTATATTCAGAATTAAAATTATTTATTTCTTTTAAATTATCATCAAATGATGTTTCCATTGATATAATTTTATTAATATTAATATAATCTTTCATTTGTTTTCTTAAATAAATATAATTTTTTGTACTATTATATTTATTTTCATTACATTTAGTATTAAATTTAGTATTATTTTTATCTATTATATCTTTAATTTGTTTAACTAGATGTTGATCTTCTTTCTTTATTTCATCTATTAATATAGGTTTCAAAAAATTGTATATTAATAATTGACGTAAATTAGGAATTATATTAAATGAATTCTGTAAAAATAATGTTTCAAATGGTATTTTATTTTCTTCATTTATTATAATTTCTTCATTATTAAATAAATAATAATTTATTACAATGTTTGGGTCTTTAGTTTCATTTTCTTGATATTCAAAATTTGAATTTAAATTATATATTGATTCTTTACCTTTTTTTATTTCTTTATTATTAAATGTTATTGTATGGTCGCCATAGTTTAATGGTAAATATTTTTTTATTAGTTCTTTATCCTCAATAACAGGAATTTTACCACCTTTTAATGATAAATATTTAATATATTCTAAATAATAATTCATATAATATAAACTATATTTATTTTATTTTATAAACATTTTTACTTAATATAATATCATATAATTCTCTAATTTTTTTAAATTATTTAGTAAATATAGAATATCTATATAAATCTAATCATCTGGTTCTCAATTTTTTTTTAGTAAATATAGAATATCTATATTTATATATTCATCAGTTATTTTATTTTTTTTATAATCATATATATAATTCCTGCTTCCATTTAATATTTGTTCATAATTATTATAATGTTCTAATAAATCATGTATTATAATACATACATTATAATAATATAAGTTATTATTTATATCCATATCTAATAAGTCAATATTTACAAAGTCGCAACAAATATAATCAAAAAAAGATAATCTTAAATATTTTTTATTTCTATTTTCTATATTACCATTAGTATTTTTTATAAGAAGTTCTTTTGGAAACATACTATAATTTTTTTTACCTATCATTAATAATAAATTATCTGTTATTTCAATACTATAATCTACATTATTTAAATCAATTAGTTTAAGATATGATAAATATAAGTTTATTTTATCAACATTATCATCAATACAATATTGTTTTATTTCATTTATAAATGTTTTATGTATATTTAACTTAAACATAATATCTTTTAAATAAAATGGAAGATTATTACCAGTACCAACATATTTGTTTAAAATATCTATAGACATATTTAAATGAATACTATATTTTTCTGACAATAAATAAATTATATTTTTATATTTATAATTCAACAAATTCTGTACTTTTTTGTGTGTTTCTATTATATCGTTAACATCATTTTTGATATCTGCTTCAAGTAATATCTTATCTAAATTTTCAGTTGTAGGAAAATTTAGATATTCATTTTTATAATCACGTTTATACTTATCTTGTAGTTCATCATCAGATAAATTTAATAAATTACAAATTAAATTATCAGCATTTATAGGATATAATCTATTAATTTTTTTATTATTATAATGTTTGCCAATAAAATTAGCAAAAAATATTAAACTAGTTTTAATACCTAAAAAATCTTTTAATCCATCAATATTATTAAAATAATCTAAAAAGTTTATTAACTTTCTTAATTCTTTAATTAAATAAATTTCAATAAAAATGTATTTATCATATCTATCTTCATATTTAAAATTAGTAATTTCACTAATATCTTTATTTTGAATATCTTTATTTTTATATGTATATTTGTGATATATTAAACTCATCTCACATATATTAATAAATGAATTCTTATTATTATATAAATTCTTAATTTGATATGTAATTTCATCATCAGTATTAGATGTAGAATATAAAATTTCTAAGAATTCTCTAAATTTATTTATAAATATATATTTATTTAATAAAGTAAATATATTAATATTACTATATTTTTTAAATATTATTTGAAAATATTTTTGTGATTGTGGTAATGTTTGTTTTAATATTAGATTATACAATTTATTATTTATATTAAAATTATTATCTAATAACAATAAATCAAATGGTATTTTATTTTCTTCATTAATTACTATTTCATCTTCAAAAAATATATTATAATTTTTTTCATAATCAGATGTATTAATAATATTAGGTTTGACATTATTATTTTTTTCATATTTAAATGTTGGTGTTAAATTATAAATTTCACCATCACCATTTTTTATTACTTTATTATTAAATGTTATTGTATGCGTACTATATATTAATGGTAAATATTGATTTTTTAGTTTAGTATCTTTAATATTTGGTATTGTCCCACCTTTTAATTCTAAATATTTATTTTTATATTTAATATATTTTAAATAATAATCCATATAATATAAACTATATTTAATTTTTATTTAACTTATTATGTGTTGGTAAAGTAATAATTTACCAATTATAAAAACAAATTGTACAAATATAATTTACTCTATAACTATTTCTTTCTTTATAAAAAATAGCATCTTTCAATTTAATGTCTTTATGAGATATACAACCTGGATTTTTACATGTATAATCATGTGTATGTGGTAATAGTGGATCTTTACATGTTAATTCATTTTCTTCAATGCTTTTAATTTTTACATTTTTATCTTCCATATTAACTTGATATAATAATGTTGTTTCTGTTATTTGTTTTGTAAAACTACAATTATCACATTTAAATTCTGCTCCAGATGATACAACTTCTTCAAATAGTACATTAATTTTAATTTTATCTTCATCTGATAATTTTTGATATTTTTTATTTTTTGCCATCAAATCTTTAGAAAAATATGCTTTATATTTTGTAAGATCTTCTTTATCTTCTAATTTTTTTAAAGCATCAGTTGTTTTATTAATTGAAATTCTATTATCATCAGTTTTTGAAACTTTAGATGATTTTGAAATATCAAATAAATACGAACAATTTGGACAGAAATACATTTATTAATATATATAAAATAAGATTTTATATATATTATTTTCAATTTTAATGTTTAATAATAGTTATGCATTATTTAGTATTATTAAATGTTATATTATTATTATCAATTATTAAGTTATCTTTAAAATGTTCAATATGTGATAAATATTCTTTACTTTCACATAACACCAAAAAACCATGAAAATTAATATTATTAATATATTGGGGTATATTTGATTTTCTCATTTTATCTGAAAATATAACATATTCATATCTATAACTATTATCATCATAATTAACATCTTTTAAAAATTTATTATCTATAAAATATGTACAATGAACCACATTTACTTTTATTAAACCACTAATTGAGCGATCTAAAATTTTATAATAAATTAAACTCTCTTTATAATAACCATTATCGGTTATATCATAATGATAATTTGCATATGCATTGTTTGAAACTAAAAGTGGTGCAATAATACCTTTATCTTTATCTTGAAATAAATCAGTTAACGTATTATTTGTAATAAAATTATCACAATCTATTACAAAATAATGACAACCTAATTTAATTGCATGATCTATAGATTTTTGACGAATATCAGCTAATATTTTGAAACGTATATGATTCCATTCATGTTCATTAAATTTACTTAATTCATTATTAATACTAGTATCATCATAGTATACTGATTTATATTCATTTTTATATTTTTTTATAAATTTTTTTAAAATATCTACAGTATTATCGGTATTATCATTTGTTCTTATATACAAATGTAATCTATTTTTATCAAAATTAAGATTATATAAACAATTTAAATAAAAATCTAAACAATATCCTTTATTTTTTGCTAGAATTGCTATTACAACATCATTAGACATTATGATAATATATGATAATATATGATAATAATTTTTATGAAACGCATATTTATTTATTATTTGATTGTTATTGTTTGGTTGTTATTAATTATTATTTGATTGTTATTGTTTGGTTGTTATTAATTATTATTTGATTGTTATTATTAGTTATTGTTGATGTTTTATATTAAACTTAAAAATACATACATTTTTGAAGATTAAAACTATTTTAGCAAAGCTAGGCTATGTTGTTATATTAGTTTAGTCACATCTAATATCTATAAGACTAATATAATTTATAAAAAAATTGATAATTATATTTAAAAAAATCTTATTTTAAGTAATTAATAATGACTGATATTAAAAAAGTAGCTAAATATAAACAACGTGTCTATGAATTACTTGAAAAGCATCGATATAATGATGATACACGAAAGAAACCAACACATCTTTCATATGGTTTATTTCAGGGTAAATTTGTTCTAGACGAGTTACATTGTAAAGAAATGTTAAGTTTATATTCTAAAGCAATAAAAGCAGGTGTAACAGATTTTTCTATATTAGAAATACAAAAAGAATATTCGCCAATTATTGTTGATATAGATTTGGAATCACTTGTTGAAAATCATTCAAATGATGAAAGATTATATAATGAAAAAATGATTATAAATATTATTAGTAAATATAATGAATCAATTAACCATTATTTAAATGTATCAAATGGTGCATTAAAAGATATTATAAAATGTTTTGTTTTTGAAAAGAAAAACCCAACTAATAAAGAGGATATATTAAAAGATGGATTCCATTTAATATTTCCAGATACTTGTGTTCATACAAAGATTAGACATTTAATAAGAAATAGAGTTGTATCTGCATGTATTAAAGATAAAACATTTGATGGATTTTCAAATCCTCCAGAAAAAATTATTGATAAAGCTGTTGTTTCAACAAATGGATGGTTTTTATATGGATCTAAAAAACCAAGTGGTTATCTTTATAATTTAACAAAAATATATGATGATAATTTAAATATACTTTATGATCATACTAAGAAACAAACAGAATCATCATCTGATGAATATTATAAAGATAGTACACTTGTTAAATATTTGTCTTTACAAAATGAAAAATACTGTAAAGATCATGCAACTAGTGTAAATTATTCAGAGTATGAAATTGAAGCAGAATGTGAAAATCATGGTGTTACACATAATGTTACAACTGAACCTATTAGATATGATATACCAGCATCAAAAGAAGATGAAGTACGACGAGCAGTTAAGTATATAAATATGTTAAATAATAAAAGATCATCTGATTATCATGACTGGCTTCGTGTTGGATTAGCACTGCATAATATAGATAATTCATTATTACATACATGGATTGATTTTTCTAAAAAATGTTCTAAAAAATATAAAGATGGTGAATGTGAAAAAATGTGGAAAACAATGAAAAATCCATCAAGTGGTAATGTTTTAACTATTAGATCACTGGCTTATTGGGCAAAACAAGATGATCCAAATCAATATGAAATATTTAATCGGGAAGAATTTAAATCTATGATGAAAAAAAGTTTAGATGGTAATACTTATTACTTGGCGAAAAGTGTGTATTCTAAATATTCAGACAGGTTTGTTTGTTCGGCAATTAAAGGTAATGTTTGGTGGGAATTTAAAAACCATAGATGGGTGCGTATTGAAGAAGGTTATTCTTTAAAAGTTATATTATCTGAAGATTTTGCTAATGAATATAATAAAGAAATAGCTGAAATAAGTTTAAAAGCAACTGTTGTTTCTGGTATTGAAAAAGAAGAATTACAACAAAGACGTACACGTATTGATAAAATTGTTGAAAAGCTTATGAATAATAGTTTTAAAAATACTTTAATGGATGAATGTAAAAGTATTTTTTATGATTCTACATTTGAACAAAAATTAGATTCAAATATATATCTCCTTGGATTTGATAATGGAATATATGATTTAGAACAAAGTATTTTCAGAGAAGGTAGACCGGATGATTATGTTACATTAAGTACACGAAATTCATATTATAAATGGTCTGAATCAAATCAATATAATAACAAAATTATTAAATTCTTTGAGCAAATATTACCTAATGAATCTATTCGTAAATATTTTATTAATGTATTATGTACTTGTTTATCAGGTCAAACAAAAGAAGAAAAAATATATGTATTAACTGGATCAGGATCAAATGGTAAATCTTTAACAATGGATTTATTGTATCAAGCTCTTGGTGATTATTATATGAGTTGTGATATTAGTATGATTACTAGAAAAAGAGGACAATCAAATCAAGCAGCGCCAGAAAAAGTACGTATGAAAGGAAGACGTGCCGGTGTTTTTCAAGAAGCTGATGATGGTGAAAAACTTAATGTTGGTATAATGAAAGAATTTACAGGTGGTGATAAAGTTCTTATTCGTGATCTATTTAAAGGTGCAACAGAAATGATTGAATTTAAACCACAAATGAAATATTTTTTAACATGCAATCAATTATTAGAAGTTCCATCAAATGATGATGGAACATGGCGTCGTATTCGTGTAATTGATTTTGGATCAAAATTTACTGATAATCCAACTAAAGTAAATGAATTTTTAATTGATAATACATTAAAACATAAAATAGAACAATGGGCACCAGTATTTGTTAGCTATTTAATTCATATTTATAATACAGAATATAAAAATAAAGTATATCTTAAAGAACCAATCGAAGTTATTGCATCTACTAAACAGTATAAAGCAGAAAATGATCATTTTACTGAATATATTATTCAATGTATTGATGTTACAACTGATATTAAAGATGTTGTTGGTATGAAAACATTATGGGATGATTTTAAAAGATGGTTTAACGACTTTCATGGTGGTACTAAAATGCCAAAATCAACTGAATTTAATAAATTTATGACTAAACAATTTGGTGAAAAAACAAATAAGGGTTATGCATATATTAAATTAAAAGTAGATGAAGATTCAGATAATGATGTACAAAAAAATGATCTTGATGTTTAATTTAAAAAAAATTGAAATTTTAAATATATACTTGTATCTATCATTTTAAGTATGTCGCCAAACGTATACATCAACAATAATTTTAATCCTAATACCCTATTAGCTGGTTGTGCAAAGCACGACTGTAATACTACATCTGACCCATATTTACAACGTATTATGAATAGATGTAATCAAAATGTTATAGATACTCAGTATTATCTATCAAGCAAACCTAAAACTTATAATTCAAATAATCAATCTTCAACTTATCTTGGAAATAATACAACTTCATCAGGAACTTGTATGATTCATACAAGTTATGGCTGTCAACCTAGAGTAGGTAGAGCAATTGGTTAAAATAATTAATCATTCGATAAAATATCATTCGATATTTTATTATATGATTGTGTGTTGACCTTATAAAACAATTTTTTATAAGATTAAACTAAATTAGTTTGACCTTTATCAAATAAAACTAAATTAGTTTAACCATATTTTTCTAAATAAATAATGGATCATTTGATAGTGTGTCAATTGTCCATCTTTTATTTGGATCTATTTGTAATAAACCTTGCAAAATTCTTTTAACTTGTACTTTATTTATTTCATTTAAATTAAGTAGATCTATTTTATGATCTAATCTATTTACGGTTGGACACCTATAATCTATTAGTTTTGATTTTATAAAATAATTTTTATAAAATTTAGTTTTCTTTAAAAAATGTTCTGGAAAATCACCACATGTATCATTTATTAATGATAAATGATAATAATCTCTTGAATGTTCTGCATCTTTAATTGGATCAAATAATATTTTTCCAGATAAAAGTTCATAAAATGTACAACCAAGTGCCCAAATATCAACTGGATATTTACACTTGCCCAATAAAATAATTTCAGGTGCTTGATAATATCTTGTACCAAATGATTCTTCGTAATAATTATGTTCTTCACAATGTGTACCAAAATCAGCTAAACATATTTCAATATTATCTAAATATTTTTTTTCAATAGCATATTTATTAATATCTGCTAAATTATACTCTTCTAATATTTTATTTGTTATATTATTATGAATTTGTTCACGTGATATATTATTAACAAAATTGATATCTTTTATTTCTAACAAATATTTTTCTATTAAAAATTTATCTTTTTCATTTAACCCATTTACTAAGATATTATCTGATTTAATATCACCGTGAAAAACTTTAAATTTTTTATGTAGAATTTTAATAGAATTAATTAATTGCTTCATAATTTGAATTGTTTTATTAAAATCAAATCCATCTGTATAATCGCCCTTACGAATTAAACCATCAATGTTTGAACATTTTAATTTCCAGATAGAACATAAATATTTTTGTTTATTTTTTTGTTCAACAAAATATTCAATTATATTATTAAATATTGGAGGATTTTTAGGTAATTTTTGTACAAATTTAATTTCACTTAAACCATCTGTATATTCATTTGGATTTTGAACTTTTAAAGCATAAAATTTTTTATTTATAATATTATAAACTAACCAAACAATTGAAAAAGATCCACGACCCAACTCACAAATAACATTATACTTTTTAATTATTTTTCCTGTTAAATCAATATTATCGGAATTTTCTAAATTTTCATCACTAGAAGATGAATAATATTCTTCGCTATCGGTATCTGTATTATAGTCATTAATATTTTGAGAACTCATTTTGATTAAAATAAATATAAAATTATTCTTTTAATATTTTTTATCTAATTAATTAATGAAAAGATTAATTAAAAAAGAAGTTCATGAATATAAAAAATTTAGTTCTAAAAATATTGATATTGGTGATATTCCAATAAATACTGATAAAATGCATCCTGTAACATTAAATTGGATTTACAAAGGACCAAACCCAACATGTATTACAAAACCACATTTTAACGATAATGATAACTTTATATTATATAAAGATTATAATTGCAATTTAGTAAATGATGTTTATAAAAATACATTACATATACCACCAATAGGCATTACATCCAATGATATATTACATATTTATAAAATTGAATCAATAGATAGTTTATTATCATATATCAAAGATAATATAAATGATGGTAATGTTATAAATATTAATCGAATTGTTAATAGTTGGATTCGTGTTAATTATGATACTATTAAAATTTATAATAATTTTTTAGAAAAAATTTATAAAAAACTTGTTGATAAATATTTAAATTATGAGAATAAAAATAAAATTAAAAATGATAATATTAATATTGATAAAGAAATTAAAGATTATATCGATTATTGGACTAATAAAAATAATAGT
>Ga0209499_1000611_pt1 | contig 26246 bp, 24 predicted proteins | sample C_130208_EF_Meta_FD_187306 | JGI IMG/M metagenome (GOLD analysis project Ga0209499, IMG submission 187306) | Freshwater microbial communities from Lake Croche, Canada to study carbon cycling - C_130208_EF_MetaG (SPAdes) (version 2) | ecosystem: Environmental > Aquatic > Freshwater > Lake... | reverse complement strand
AAGCGCCAAGTGCAGCGACGGGCCAAAGAGTCTGAACGCGATGCCAAGAGATTTTCTCAGTTAGCAGATACCACTACAAGGAGTTCATCAACGTGATGCGCCAACGATTCAGTTTTGTGAAGTCTCATCGCAGATTGACCACTTTCATGACGCTTGGTTTGTCCGTGTTGGTGATGATGATCGGCAGTCCGGCGCAGGCTGCAAGTTACGTACCGGTTAGTGGCGCCGGTTCTACCTGGAGCCAGGTTGCTTTGGACCAATGGCGCCGAAACGTTGTGCAGTACGGCATCAAGGTCAACTACGCAGGTACTGGCTCCTCTGATGGTCGAAACCAATTTCGCAACGGCACCGTTGACTTCGCCGTTTCCGAGATCCCTTACGGCCTCAAGGATGGTGGTGTTGTTGATAGCCCGCCATCTCGTGGCTACGCGTACATGCCGATCGTGGCTGGTGGAACCTCTTTTATGTACAACTTAGTTATCGGCGGAAAGCGTGTCACCAACCTGCGATTGTCAGGTCCTACCTTGGCAGGCATCTTCACCGGCAACATTAAGAACTGGAATGACCCCAAGGTTGCAGCTGACAATCCCTCCCTTGCTCTGCCAGCTCGCAAGATCGTTCCGGTAGTTCGCTCGGATGGTTCGGGTACGACAGCTCAGTTCACAACGTGGCTAAGCTCGAAGTACTCAAGTTTGTGGAATGCCTACTGCGTGAAGGCCGGCAGAAATTCGCCCTGTGGGGTGACGTCGAACTACCCGGTGGTTCCTGGCGGCGGCTTCACCGCCCAGTCAGGTTCCCTAGGTGTTTCTGGCTATGTCTCACAGAGCGCAAACGTGGGAACGATCACCTATGTCGAGTACGCCTACGCACTCAACACTGGGTTCCCGGTTGCCAAGGTGCTCAACAAGGCGGGCTACTACACCGAACCAACCGCCTCCAATGTTGCAGTTGGGCTTCTTGGGGCCACTGTGAACAACGATTCCAAGTCCTCGGCCTATCTGACCCAGCAGCTGGGTGGGGTCTACAACAACTCGGACAAGCGCACCTACCCGCTGTCGAGCTACAGCTACATGGTCATCCCCACGCGCCAAGAGTTTGGTTTTAGTTCAGATAAGGGCTACACATTAGGCGCCTTTGCGTACTACTTCCTGTGTCAAGGTCAGCAGCAAGCCGATGTTTTGGGGTATTCGGCGCTACCGATCAACTTGGTGAAGGCAGGGCTAGAACAGGTGAAGAAGATCCCTGGTGTTGACGTGAAGTCCGTCAACATTGCCAAATGCAATAACCCAACGTTCTCAAGTACAGGGGCGAACTTGCTGGCCAAGAACGCCCCTTATCCGCCGGCCTGCGATAAGCAAGGTGCAGCTCAATGCACTACGGGCACCGGTGGTCAGCGCAACACATCAACTGCTGTGACCAAGGGATCAGGTAGTACGGGGACATCTTTGACGACGGGTTCGACCACCACCGACACTGCAACGACCTCTGGTGCTGTTGATCCAGCCGGTGGCACTGCAGTGCAAGGTGGAGGCCTCACCGGCGAACAAAGTCAAGCCACGGCCTTGACTGTGCCCCCATCAACTGGTTGGGGCATTGAGCAAACTTCCGTCAGTGTTGCGGGCATCTTCTTGCTCGGATTGGTGATTGCTCCACCACTTGTAGCTCGCCGGTTGCGACGCCGTGGGGGCCTTACGCCATGACCTCAACTCCACTGACAACCAATCGCACCCGCCTTGGCCGACTGGCCTTGGCGAGTGTGGTTATTTCGGTTGCAGTGGGTTCATCGCTGTTGGGCGCCCCGAATATGGCGCAAGCAACCTCTCGGGTTGGGGCCGCGTCGATTACTCAGTCGGGCACAGGGGACTACAGCGACCTTAAAGTCACGGTTGACCAGACGGAAAACCTGACCAATCAAGTGGTGCGTGTGTCCTGGACGGGTGGGGTTCCCACTCCGGTGGATTCGATTTACTCGAAGAATTACTTGCAGATGTTTCAGTGCTGGGGTGATGCAACAGAGGGACCTGATCGCACGCAATGTCAATTCGGTGGCTTTACCGGAGACCCTCGCGGTGGTGCAGATTCATCAACGTCTTCTCGTCAAGTTAGTTATGGCTCGCTACGCGATGATCCAGCCGAGCCCATCAAATATGACGGTGGTTTTTATCAAGCGTCCGTACCTTTCAAGTCTGTAACGGGTAAAACGATCCCAGGTGTTGGCGACGACTCTCGAGAGTTCTTTAACTCGTTTACGACGAACGAGATTCCCTACGCACGTACTAGTCCTGATGGCACCGGCGAGCAGTTTTTTGAGGTCCAAACGGCCCTTGATGCGCCCGGCCTTGGTTGCGGAACTCCGGTTGGCTCAGGAACAACTGCGCGCGGCCGTGGTTGCTGGCTTGTGGTTGTTCCACGCGGCGATCGAGACGTCAATGGCACCCTGATAGAAGGCAGCAATTCGCTGTATTCCTCACCTTTGGAGTATTCCAACTGGCAGAACCGAATTGTCATCCCGTTAGGTTTCCAGGCCATTGCTGCCTCATGCAAGATCGGAGCCAAGGAGCGTGAAACTCTTGGTCAAGAAGGGGTTGAAGAGGCACTGAACCGGTGGCAGCCGAAGCTTTGCGAAAGTGCTGGAACGATTTTTAGCTACTCGCAGGTGCCGGACTCCACAGCTCGTGCCAACTTAGTAGCCAGTCCTTCATTGTCGTTCCTATCTAACCCGGTCTCAAATGATCGACTTGGCGCTGATCACCCAGCTGTCTATGCCCCGGTTGCTGCCAACGCCACTGTTATCGCCTTCAACATCTACAGCAATTCCAGTGGACGCGCGCCGCCACCGGAGGTGACCAAAGATGATGGCAAGCGCTTGACGCAGATGAATCTCAACCAGCGTTTGGTTCTTAAGTTGTTATCGCAGTCGTATCGCTTGAGTTTGGCCAATGCCTTGGCGCCCGAAGTTGCGAACAACCCCGAGGACATTGTCGCCGACACTGAGTTTAGAAATCTCAATCCAAACTTCACCGGCAAGGGGCGCAAACTCCAGACCCTGTCAAGACTCTTGATGACGGTAAGCAATTCCGATTCCGCGAGCACGTTGTGGAAATGGGTACTCAGTGATAAGGATGCTCGCGACTTTTTGGCCGGCAAGCCCGATCCCTATGGCATGACAATCAATCCCAACTACAAGAACCTTGATCTGGCCATTGATCGCTTCCCTCGAAATGACCTGTATTGCGCCGATGTGCAGCCAGGTTTTCCGCAACTGTGCGAATTTGATGCCCACCCTTATGCCGCAGATGACCACGATGCTGCGCGCGCGACCTCACGCGGTGACACGCTTGGCCGCTTGTGGGATCCAAACTCCACCCCGCCGTCCTTCAAGCGAGTTCCTCTGCAGCCCAATAACGCGCAAGGCTTGTTGTGTATCACCGATGCTGCTACTGCCGCGCGATATGGCCTATCTACAGCCAACCTTGTGAACGCCAGCAAGAACTTCGTAGCACCGACATCCACAAACATGCTTGCCGCGATCGGACACATGAAAGAAGTCGCAGGTACGTCGGTTCTTCAAGCGAACCCATCGGCGGCTACTGGGAATTCCTATCCACTCACGAACCTGACCTATGCAGCCACCGTGCCCACCAAGTTGACAGCTGAAGCGGCAAAGGATTACTCGGACCTGATCAAATATGCAGTCGGACCTGGACAAACTCCAGGATTGCTCCAGGGTCAGTTACCTGACGGATACGCCCCGTTGCCTAACAATCTCCGCGCCCAGGCTGTAACCGCCGCTGACCACATAGTTTCGCAGCAGAAGATCGGCGTAGTGGCTCCATCAAGTTCTGGAACTAACCGCGCTCCGGGCAACACGTCAGCGGTTCCCAGCATTGATGGTGGCCCGGTCGTGCCGGTAGCAGCTGTGACGGCGCTGCCGGACAACCAATCGCGATCACCCCTTGCAGCTGTTGTTAACGCTGCGCAAGCAGTGGTAGCGGCTCTGGGGCTTGGCCGATTTGCAGTTCTGGTCGCATTGATTCTTGCATTGGGTTCGGCCTTTAGTGGTCCGATCCTCTACAAGCTCGGGGGGCGTGCGCTATGACGCTACCTCGTAGTCCGCACCACCAGTTACACAACTCAACATGGTTTACAACTTAATAAGGCCCGCACAACAACAACCCGGCGCAAATTGTGTTGGGAAAACTGAGATAGAAATCGAGAGGAAATTGATTATGAACAGCAAGTACAAGCTTGCTACGGCAGCGGCTGCGGTTATCGCAATTGCTGCTGGTGGACTCACGATGGGCTCGGCCTATGCCGATCCATCTGGTTCCCCCACGTACCGCACCCTTTCAGGTGTTGGCTCCGACACCACTGAAGGTGTCGTCGCTGGCCTTTCTGACGGCGTAACCTCCTTGTCCTTGACCTCGTCCTTGGTTTCGGACGGAGCAATTACGGACTTGACCGGTGCCACGATTCCTAGCGGCACCAAGATCGTCGGTAGCTACAACGCCCAAGGAACAGCCACCATCAAGACCAAGGCTTCAGCTTTGTGTGACGCGGTAACGCGTCAAAATGGTTCGGGCGCCGGCAAGACGGGTCTCTTGGCTTCGTTGAACAACGTCAACACGCCTGCTACGACCAGTGCGACCGGTGATGTCAACACCAACGGAACCATCACGAACGTCTCGAGTACCACTGGCGTTCAGGCAGGTCTTCAAGTCACCGGCACAAACATTCCAGCCGGAACCTTTGTCACCGGGGTTTCAGGAACCACGATTTCAACATCTGGTCCTACCTTGCCAACAGGTGCCGTGACTGCTACCGCGCTTGGATTCAAGGGTGACGGTTGCTTGCAGTTCTCACGTTCATCATCTGGTGGATCTGGAACCAACAGCCCAGCATTGACCTACGTGCCGTTCGCACTCGATGCAGTTGACTATGCAGTGACCCCCACGAGCAACGTCTCGCGCACCTTGCGCAAGTCCGACCTTCAGGGTTACTACACCTGCAACACCGACTACGTAACCGAGACGATCACCTCGATCTCTGTTACCGCTGGTGGTACGGGTTACACCTCAGCTCCCACCGTTGTGATCACCGGCAACGCCAGCCAGGGCTCCGGCGCAACGGCAACTGCAGTAGTTACCTCCGGTGCTGTTACCGCCGTCAACTTGACCAACGCTGGTTCGGGCTACGGTTCAATTACCGTGAGCTTCACCGGTGGCGCTGGCTCGGGTGCAGCTGCAAAGGCCGTTGTTACCTCCGACATCAAGCCTGTTCTTCCGCAGGCTGGCTCGGGTACTCGCTCCTTCTGGGAAACCCAAATGGGTATTGCTGACGCCGACGTTGTTGCTGGTAAGTACCCATGCATCATCGATGGTACGTACAACAGCCAACTCATCGAAGAGCACACGGGAACATTCCTCACCGACAACATGTTGGTGCCGTTCTCCATCCCGCAGTACAACGCTCAGGCAAGTCAGTTGCTCACCGACCGACGTGGTCGTGCCCAGTTGGCTTCAATTGCTAGCGGTGGAACCTCATCCGCGCCAACCGGAATCACCTCGCCAAACAAGGTGAACACCTCCTTCAACATCACACGATCTGTCTACAACGTGATTCCTACTGCGTTGAAGAACACCTCGCCGTGGAAGGAAGTTTTCAACGGTGGCTCATCGTTGGCGTGTAACTCTGCTAGCCAAGCGATCATCCAGGCCTATGGCTTTGGATTGTCGGGAAGCTGTGGAGACGTCAGCAACTCGTACTAACCAGTAGTTACTAAAAAAGGTTTGGCGGCGGTGCGACCCACAAGGTTGTACACCTGGGTAGCACCGCCGCCAAACACAACTCCCGCACAACATTCGAGAGAACAGAAGGTTAACATCGTGAGAATCAAGAAACTGGTAGCCGTCTCGGTTGCCATGAGTTTGGCCGCTGTGGTCGGTGGGCTCAATGCCTCACCTGCTAGCGCAGCTGTGATTGGTTCGTTGGCATTGACGCCTGCGACCGGATCTAACTCCTCAGTGGTCACCGCCAACAGCTCTGGCGCCTGTGACAACGGCACGAACATCAAAATGACCGTCGCTGGTACCGGCGTTCAAACAGCATCAGAGAACATCGTTGGTAACTCGGGTATCGCAGGATACTCGACCAACGGCAATGGTGGGATCACCGTTCCGTCGGCGTACAACATGACGGACTTCGGAAACCTGCAGTCACCTGCATTGACCAGCTACAGCGGTCGTTATGACTTCACGCTGGTGTGTAAGAACTCTGTCGGTGCAACCACCTATGGAACATTCACTGGTGGAATTTACTTCACGTCATCAACTGTGTACCACACAACCGCAACGTCAATTACTGCTTCGGGTGCGCAAACTAGTGCTACCACGGATACGGCTAACTTGACGGCCACTGTCTCAGGTTCGGTTACTCCAGTGGGAACAGTGCAGTTCAAGGTCGATGGCAGCAACGTTGGCAGCGCAGCAACCGTTAACGGTTCAGGTGTTGCCACGTTGACGACGCCCACCCTCTCGGTGGGAAGCCACACGGTGGACGCCACGTTCATCCCCAGCACGACGGCATTCGATGGCTCCGCTGCAACGCAGGGATCCTTCTCCACTGTCGCCAAGCTGGTTGCCACGACCACCACGTTGACCGCTGACCAGGGCTCACCCGTGACCCCTGGCACCGCGATCACCTTGACGGCCGCAACTGGCCCAGCCAGCACCCCTGGTTCGGTTCAGTTCAAGAAGAACGGTTCGAACTTGGGTTCGCCCGTGGCTGTTGCTTCTAACCAGGCGCAGTACGTGTACACCCCCAGTGGCGAGGAAACGGATGCCTTTACGGCCACCTTTACTCCTACCGGATCGTTCACTGCCTCTACGTCAAACACGGTGAACATTGAAGTCAGCAACAAGCCATCATCGACCGAAGACATCATCACCAAGATCACCGCTCAAGGTGCCTTGGTGATTTCGGTGAATGGTTGCTCCTACGGCACTCCACAACAGGCTGCACCGCTCAACGATGGTCCATCATCCGGTCCATCCAACGGTGCCAGTGGAACGGTCGGAAGCACTGATAACTCGGTTAACCCTTGTAACGATGTCATTTTGCCGACACCAACGCTGAACGGTGCGGGCAATTTGCTTCAGACCTCGGGAACCTTGAAGCCAGTGACCATCACTGACACACGCACTCCTGACCAGTCGTGGTCCTTCACCGGACAGGTTGACGACTTCAAGGACTTTGGTGGCGTTCACACGTTGCCTGGTTCCGGTCTTGGTTGGACACCTTCGGTGACCTCAACCAACATCGCGGACAACGTGGTAGCTGGCTCGCTTGTGGCAAGTGATGCAGGTCCGATCACCTTCTCGACCACGGCTGGCTTGAAGACTGCTCGTACCTTCGCCTACACCAGTTCCAAGACCGGTTCAGCTGGAACCTCCAGCGTCCCCACCGGTTCAGGTCTGGGCACCACGGTGCTCGGCGGCTCGTTGACCCTCAACGTGCCCACCAACGCCGTTCCTGGTGTGTACCTGGCTCATCTGACCCTGACGGCCATCTAGTCAGGAGTTAGTCCCTGGTGGGGGCTGTCGAGTCCAATTCGGACTCGACAGCCCCCATCGCTTTGGGGGTGGCTAAGCGCCAAATTCACGCTCGCAATTCACAGGCACTTCCCTGCTCGTTTACCTGCGCGCCACCTTGGTTGGGTTGGCTTTAGGCATGCAGAACAGCCGTGGATCACGCCCTGGGTGGCGGTCGGTGTCCATGCTTTTTGCCGTGCTTGTTCTTGGTTCCACAGTTGCAGCTCCAGCAATTGCCGCGCCCACGCCAGAGCCGACCTCGCCACTGAAAACGTATGGAGCTCCGAGTCAACAAACAACCGCCACCTGGGCGTTGGTGCCAGTTGACGCAAGCGGAGACCTAGATGGTCGTTCGAAGTATGCATATACGGCCAAGCCTGGTGCGGTGATCACCGACATGATGGGTGTGACAAATTTCAGCACCCAAGCATTGACCCTGAAACTTGAAGCCATCGATGCTTTCAATACCCCCGACGGGCAGTTTGCATTGTTGCAAACGGGAGAAAAGTCGAAGGACCTTGGCCAGTGGATTACTCCCAGTCAATCACGAGTAACCGTGCCGGCACGCACACGTTTGAGCATTCCATTCACACTCCGTGTTCCAAAGGATGCCTCACCTGGTGACCACATTGCTGGCGTTGTAGCAACTGCGGTCCAAGGTGCGACGGGATCAAAGGATCAGAAAGTTGCAGTCAATTTCCGCACTGGTTCTCGGGTGTATCTGCGGGTAACGGGGGCCGTTCGCGCAACTTTGTCGCTGACCAATGTCTCGGCGAGCTACTCCCAGACAGCCAACCCATTAGGTCGCGGCACGGTCACTGTGCGTTATCGAGTTGTCAACAGTGGCAACGTTCGCTTGGCCGCACGTGGCACGGTCACTGTGGCAGGTGTTGGAGGGCTAAACCCCACACCTGAACAGAAGTTGCAAATCAGTGAGCTCCTGCCGGGACAGTCTGCTGACCTTTCTACCGAGATCGATTCAGTTGCACCGCTGGGGCTGTTGAAGGCATCCGTTGTCCTTCATCCCGTGCTCGCCCGTGGTGTGAGCGCCCCCAAACTCGCGGATACAAGCGCCAGTGTGTGGTTCGTGGCGGTATCTGTCACAGCAGCATTGATCCTGTTTGGCCTACTAGCTGGATTCGTTTTGTGGCTCTTGGTTCTACGACCAGGAGTGCCTGGCATCGGTGGCGGCAGCGGTAGTGGCGATGCCAATACTGACCCAACGCCGCAAGCCCCGACCAGTGATTTTGTTGAATCCGATGTTGATCTAGGAGCGTTGGTGTAGTGAAAGTTCGATGGCTAGCCGCACTTGTGTCAACGATTGTCATGGGCGTGCTCTTTGCTGTGGCCTCACCTAGTTATGCCTCAACTCTGGGTGATCTCACGGTCACGCCAGCCAACGGAAACGATTCATCCGTTGTGGTGATCACGACCTCTGGTCCTTGTCCGCGCGAGGCGACCAATGTCATTGCCACCATCAATGGTTCGGGATTTGAATCAGGACAAAACCTGATTGGGAACTCTCCGTTACGAATCTACCCTCGCACCACCAAAGGGGGATACATCATCCCGTTGCAGTACACGTTCGGGGACGTGGCAAAACTTCAACGTGTGTACAAGGGCCTTACCGGTTCGTACAAAGTCGTGGCCACGTGCCGCGGGGTGATTAAGCCGACAGATCTGGGTCAATTCACCGGCACTGTTTCCTTTTCGAACAAGGTTGGAGCCGGTGGCTACCGCAACTATGTCGCTAAGAACCCGGCAACTGCACCGGTGCCAACTCAGGGCACGCTGAACGGCCAAACGAAGGGTTCTGGCTCTTCGGCCTCGCAGCCTGTTCAAACTCCGCAGGGATTGAGCCCATCAACTAGTGGCGATGGAACCGGTAGTGCAGGTTCGAAATCTGATTCAGGAATTGGCCGTGAACTTTTGTTCGTAGGTCTTGCCATCATTTTGATGCTCGCTGCTGCTTTGTACGTTCGTCGTTCCCAATCCGCAAAGAGGTCTTAGGGATGTTCACAAATCACAACAACTATGTATCAGGAGAGAAGCTAATGAAGACGAGCAGGCGTCAGATCGCCTCTGTAGTGACCGTATGTGGCCTAGTGGCTGCAGGCTTGTTTGCCGTAAGTGCCCCGGCCCAGGCAGCGGTTCTTGGTTCTCTAAAGATCGCCCCAGGATCTGGAAACCTTCAAACGGTTATTTCAGTGTCAACTCCAGGCCAGTGCGATCAGGGCTCGAATATCAAGGTCATCATTTCTGGCGCTGGAGTCCAATCAGCCACCGAGAACATCGTGGGAAACACACCAATAACCTCTTACCCAACCAATCTTGATGGCGGATTCGATATTGAATTCCCGTCAACACTGGCCGATTACGGCACTACCCAATCACCAGCGCTGACATCGTTTAGTGGCCGCTATGACATCAGCGTGATTTGCAAGAACAGCTTCGGGGCCACAACGTACGGAACCTTTACCGGTTCGCTCTACTTCTCATCAGGAAGTGCTTGGACAAGCACTAAGCCGGCAACGACGACAACCCTGACGGCAACTCCGGCGAACAGCTCCTACCAAGGCGAAAACGTTCACTTGGAAGCAGCGGTTACTCCATTAGGGGTGGCTGGAACTGTGCAGTTCAAAGACGGCGCTGTAGATCTTGGAAGCCTCTCGCCTGCCCCGACTGGTGTAGCAAGTCTCGACACCACAGCCCTTACTGTCGGCCCGCACACCCTTACAGCGGTATTCACGCCCACTGATGCACTCTCCTTCGGGGAATCAACATCAAATTCGGTGTCTTACGAGATTTTGACCCCGGCCGCTCCGAGCGTAATTACAGGGGCAAGCGCAACTGGCACCTACAAGGTTGGTTACACACTCGCGTGTGGAGCAACTTTCCAGGGAGCGAGCTCGACTGCCTACGCCTGGCTCAACAATGGAGTGGCAATTTCGGGGCAGACGGCTAGCACTTTCTATCTCTCGGGTAGTTACTACAACCGCACAATTTCTTGTAGAGCCACCGGACACAACACTTACGGTGATACGCCGTCGACAAGCGCAGGCCACCTGATCGCTCTGGGTTCAAAGCCAACGCTGCGCAAAGCTCCAGTGATTTCGGGAACAGTCAAGGTGGGCAAGACCATTTTAACCTCTAAGGGAACGTGGTCACTTTCAGGTTTGACGTATTCGTATCAGTGGAAGCGAAACGGTAAGTCCATTGCAGGTAGCGGGGCTCGCAAAATCTCCTACAAGGTGGTTGCAGCCGATAAGGGCAAGTACCTCACCTGCACTGTCACTGTTCGCAAGACCGGTTATGCGAGTAACTCGGCAACGACCGGACGCAAGAAGGCTGCATAGTCATGACAACCACGTCCGCACAACGACCCTCAGACTCTGGTATCGCATCAGAGTCTGAGGTCGTGCGGTCTTCGGTCGGACAAAACCAGCTTTCGTCAAATGCCGGCGAGACGTTGAACCAGCCGCAATCGGTTCTTGTGGGTGCAAGTTTGTGCATCCTGGCGGCGTTGCTGGTTGGGTTTCTGGTCAATTTGACGGTCGTGGGTTCACTCAAGCATGCACGTGATCAGGTCGTGGCCTTTGATTCCCTCCGCGTTTCCTTGGCTAAGGCCACCGCACCGGTGGGACCCAAAGATGTAAACGGCCGCTTGCTCAGCCTGGGAACTCCGGTTGCTTTAATTGCGATTCCAAAATTGGGCGTTGAGCAAACGGTTCTCGAGGGCACCACATCCCGAGTACTTGTGAGCGGACCTGGGCACCAACGAAGTTCAGTTCTTCCGGGCCAAGCTGGTTCGGTCATCATCATGGGTCGCAAAGACGCATACGGCGGTCCGTTTGCTGGCTTGAAGAATATGTATCGCGGACAGCTGATCCAGACGACAACGGGTCAAGGTAAGGCCACGTACAAAGTGGTGGCGGTCAACAGTGGGGCCAAAGCCGCTGTTGCTCCTGCAAATTTGCCACTCAATCGACTGACCTTGATCACGGCCGATGGCTACCGATTCCTTCCGGACGGAATTACCCGAGTCGATGCGGAGCTCATCACTCCTGCGTTCAACCCTGCGGCCCAGTTGCTTTCTGACGCATCCTTGACACCAGCTGAGGCTGCTTTAGCCGGAGATTCGAGCGCCTGGATTCCGCTGGTTTTTTGGATCCAAGCCCTACTCGTTGCGGCCCTGGCCATGACGTGGGCGTGGGCGCGTTGGGGCCGTTGGCAGGCCTGGGTTGTTGGAGTTCCAGTGATTTTGTTCATCGGTTTGTCCGTTGCCGGACAAGTCTCGTTGCTTTTGCCTAATCTGATCTAAGGAGAGATATGCCTAACGTGAATGGAGCCACCATCGTGTTGCCCGCTGCACCCGATGTCATCAATGAGAAGTCAGTAGAGCCCGGTCGTGGGTTCAGTGATGGGCAAAGCGCTCTTGAGGCACGTGAGATCACGGCATGGTTTGGCACTCATAAAGTTCTTGATCGCGTTTCATTGACCATGCCAGCTGGCCAGGTGACGGCTTTGATCGGCCCATCCGGCTGTGGTAAGTCAACCTTTCTTCGCACCTTGAACAGAATGCATGAATTAATTCCTGGATCAAGTTTTGCTGGTGAGGTTTTGCTTGATGGGGATGACCTGTATGCACCCAATCGTCGCCTCACTGATGCGCGTCGCCAAGTTGGCATGGTCTTCCAAAAGCCAAACCCGTTCCCAGCAATGTCGATCTATGACAATGTCTTGGCTGGTCTTAAGCTCACCGGCGCTAAGACTGATCGTGACCAGAAGGATGCTTTGGTTGAGGAGTGCCTGACCAAGGCTGGACTATGGAAGGAAACCAAGGACCGCCTACGCCAGCCTGGTGGGGCGCTCTCAGGTGGCCAGCAACAGCGGCTGTGCATTGCTCGCAGCCTTGCAGTTCGTCCGCGGGTCCTGTTGATGGACGAACCGTGTTCGGCCCTGGACCCAACGTCGACTCGACGTATCGAGCAAACGATTCGCGAACTTGTTGAAGAGGTAACCATCGTGATCGTCACGCACAACATGCAACAGGCTCAACGTGTTTCTGAGCAGTGTGCCTTCTTCCTTGCCGAACAAGGAACCCCTGGTGTCATCGTTGAATATGGTCCCACTGAAGCCATGTTCAGCGAACCATCAGATCAGCGCACGTTTGACTATGTGCACGGTCGTTTCGGATAAGGCTCAGTTAGTTGCTGTGGTTGGGCGATCAGATGTGCGCGCGTAGGAAATCAATGTCCGCACTTTGAGCTTCAACCCCGTTTGGCGTCTCGCAGACAGTTGGGCAGTTGGCAGCTTTGATGACTTCAACGATTGCTTGAGCATCAATGGTTCCTGAACCAAAGTTGTCATGCCGGTCCCGGCCAGAATCAAAACTATCGCGTGAATTATTTGCATGAATCAGATCAATTCGACCAGTGATTGCCTTAATGCGATCAACTGCGTCAACAAGCTCAATTCCACCGGCCCAGGCGTGGCAGGTATCCAGACAAAAGCCCACATCGTGCCCATCTAGGGCAGTGAAGAGCTGGTCAATGGCCTCGAGCCGTCTAGCCATGGCGTGCTCTCCGCCGGCTGTGTTTTCAATAAGTACGGGCACCTTTTGGTCTAGGCCTTCAAATGCCTTGCGCCAATTATCAAAGCCGGTTGCAGGATCATCGTCCTTAGTGACATGGCCACCATGAACGATCACTCCACTGGCTCCACACTCGCTGGCTAGGTCAACGGTTTGTTGGAGCAATTTCCGCGATGGGATGCGAATCCGGTTGTTCGTTGAGGCAACATTAATGATGTACGGCGAGTGGACAAAAAGTTCCACGTTGGCTGCCTCAAGCGCGCTCTTGAGCGCAACAGCACCGCCATCAAAGGCCACTGAAGGTTTGACCCATTTTTGTGGGTCACCAAGAAATATCTGAACGACTTCGGCGCCACGAGCTTTTGCGTCGGCAACCGGATTGATCTGATCTACGTGCGAGCCAATCCTCATGTGCCCAGCCTAGAAGAGTTGATCAATTAATAGCGAACCAGAAGTTGACCGCAGCAAAGGTGCCGGACAAAATCCAGCCCGGCATCAAAATCCAGCGCTCCCGCGTGTTCGTTGAGGTCATTTGGGCGTACATGGAGATGACAAAGCCGATAACGCCGGTGATAACCCCAATAAAGTGCGCACTTTTGGCAAGGTTGAAGCTTTCGCCCAATGCGATACCCAAGGTGATGACACCAAGCACCAAGCAGAGGTAGGCCAATGCGTCACTGCGAGTTTTGGACTGAATCGGGGTCGATGTTGATGCCTGGCTCATCGGGCTTACTCCTGGTAGGCGTGTAGTTGTTCCAAGCGTAGCCCTTGCGCGTGGGGGATAAGCGCACATTGCTACCCTTTGGTGTTCCTGCTACGACGCAGGTGCCCTCCTGCCGCGGATCGACCGTGGCCGCTTGAGACCAGAGGAGGTGGGTTTATTTATGCGTCGTTACGAAATGATGGTCATCCTTGACCCCGAGCTTGAAGAGCGTACCGTTGCGCCCTCACTTGAGACATTTCTCAATGTCATTCGTCAATCCGGTGGTGCCGTCGACAATGTCGACATTTGGGGCCGTCGTCGCTTGGCCTATGAAATTGAAAAGAAGGCTGACGGCATTTACGCCGTTATCGATATGACCTGCGAACCAGCCGCTGTGAAAGAGCTCGATCGTCAGCTCAATCTCAATGAGTCTGTTTTGCGCACCAAGGTCATCCGTCCGGATGCACGGTAGGTAGCGCCATGGCACAAGGTGATGTTCAAATCACAGTCGTAGGCAACCTGACTGGGGACCCTGAACTTCGGTTCACGCCCTCAGGTGCGGCCGTTGCTAACTTCACTGTGGCTTCGACCACTCGAATTCTTGACAAGGCTACGAACGAGTGGAAAGACGGAGACACTGTCTTTCTTCGTTGCAACGTGTGGCGTCAATACGCTGAAAATGTTGCCGAATCGCTCACCCGTGGAACTCGCGTCATTGTTACTGGCCGCCTGAAAGTGCGTCAGTACGAAGCTCGGGATGGCTCTAAGGGCACTTCAGTTGAATGTGAAGTAGACGATGTCGGTCCTGTTCTTCGTTATGCCACTGCCAAGGTCGCCAAGGTTTCTCGTGGCGCCGGATCTGGTGGCGGATTTGGCGGCGACGCAGGTCCGGCCGCTCCTGCAGATGACCCCTGGGCAACGCCGGCACCTTCCGGTGGCGACTGGGGAGCACCCTCGGCCGAAGAACCCCCCTTCTAAATTTCTTGACTGGAAAAGGTAACTAACTATGAAGCCCTCAAATAAGGCACCGCTTCGTAAGCTAAAGAAGAAGAGCAATCCGCTCAAGGCTGCGAAAGTGGAATACATCGACTACAAGGACACCAACTTGCTTCGCAAGTTCATCTCCGACCGCGGCAAGATCCGTGCCCGTCGGGTAACTGGTGTCACCGTGCAGCAACAGCGTCAACTCGCTAAGGCAATCAAGAACGCACGTGAAATGGCATTGCTTCCCTACACCTCTTCAGCACGCTGAGTTAGGACATCATCATGAAACTGATTCTTACTGAAGAAGTAAACGGTCTGGGCACACCAGGCGATGTGGTTGAGGTCAAGGATGGTTACGGTCGTAACTTCCTGATGCCACGCGGCCTAGCTATTCGCTGGACACGCGGTGGCGAAAAGCAGATCACGCAGATTCGTCGGGCTCGTTCGGCTCGAGAGATTCGTGACCTTGGTCATGCGTTGGATGTCAAGTCGCAACTTGGTTCAACCAATGTTGTTCTTGCTACCAAAGCTGGCGACACTGGCCGCCTGTTTGGTTCAGTGACCACATCTGATGTTGCCGATGCCATTAAGGCATCTGGTGGTCCTGATTTGGATAAGCGCTCGATTGCGATTTCCGGTGTTATCAAGAACGTCGGTAAGCACAACGTCACGATTAAATTGCACCCAGAGGTCAGCACTGAGCTGACCATTTCGGTTGTAGCCAACTAGTTCCAGCCCGGCGGGCTAGAAAGATGTCCGCTGGTTCATTTTCGGTTTTTGCCGGCTTCCCATCTGGGGGCCGGCAAAAACTTTTTATACACAAGCAAAAGCCCTGTTTTCCCCTGTCCCTAGGCGCGTCTTGAGACAAAAAACTTAGTTATCCACAGGTCGCTCCCCAGCATCTCCACCGGTTTGGGGCACCTATCCACGGGCCTTCCACACCTTCGCCCACAGGCAGATTTGGTGCTTGCGCGCGCTGCCTCCACACTGTCACACATCAGCGTCATGATGAGACTTGAGCAGGAGGTGAGTAGATGAGTCTGGCCGAGGTTTCCTCACCCAATTTTTCAACACCATCTCTCGAACGCACACCGCCGCAAGATGTCGCTGCGGAACAGTCAGTTCTCGGTGGAATGTTACTCAGCAAGGATGCGATCGCTGATGTTGTTGAAGTAGTTCGCGGAACAGATTTCTATAAACCAGCCCACGAAACTATTTACGAAACCATCATCGACTTGTATGGCCGCGGTGAACCCGCCGATGCCGTCACCATTTCTGCTCGTTTAGCTAGCGATGGTGAATTGGCCCGCATTGGTGGTGCACCGTATTTGCACACCTTGGTTTCCTCAGTGCCGACTGCAGCAAACGCTGGATATTACGCGCGCATCGTTCGTGAACGCGCCATTCTTCGCCGACTCGTTGAAGCCGGCACGCGCATCGTGCAGTTGGGTTATGCAGCCGATGGCACCGAAGTCGATGACGTTGTTGATCAAGCACAGGCTGCCGTTTACGAAGTAACTGAACGTCGCGCCAGTGAGGACTACCTGCCGCTGTCGGGGATTTTGCAAGACACTGTTGATGAAATCGATGCCATCCAGGCTCATGGTGGTGGCTTCAGCGGGGTGCCCACGGGCTTGGTTGAACTGGACCAAAAGACGCACGGATGGCACCCAGGACAGCTCATCGTGGTGGCTGCTCGACCAGGTTTTGGTAAGTCCACCCTTGGTTTGGACTTTGCCCGAACCGCAAGTATTCGAAACGGGCTCACCAGTGTGATCTTCTCGCTGGAAATGAGCCGCAACGAGATCGCCATGCGTTTGTTATCCGCCGAAAGTGGCGTCCCGCTGACAAACATGCGATCTGGCAGCGTCACTGATCCGCAATGGCATGAGATTGCTAAGCACATGGGGCGGGTAAACGATGCTCCCTTGTTTATTGACGACTCAGCAAATATGTCAATGATGGAGATTCGGGCTAAGTGTCGTCGCCTCAAGCAGCGTCATGACCTCAAGCTCATCGTCGTTGACTACCTGCAGTTGATGTCGAGTGGAAAGCGCGTTGAGTCTCGACAACAAGAAGTCTCCGAGTTCTCTCGTTCAATGAAGTTGTTAGCCAAAGAGCTTGAAGTTCCCGTGATCGCGATCAGTCAGTTGAACCGAAGTTCAGAGGCTCGCGCTGACAAGCGACCCATGCTGTCCGACCTTCGTGAATCAGGCGCCATTGAGCAGGATGCTGACGTGGTCATCTTGATTCACCGCGACGACGCCTATGACGAAACCAATCGCCCCGGTGAAGCAGACTTGATCATTGCTAAGCAGCGAAACGGGCCAACCGGCCTAGTTCCGGTGTCCTTCCTGGGCCACTACAGCCGCTTTGCCGATATGGCTCAGCTGTAATTGGCATTGCTGACTCACCAGTAGTGCGTCGGATCTGACCTACGAGCGCCTAATTCCCACGATCGTCAGGTCGTCAATGCGCCAACGGTCTGCTCGTTCGCGGGCAGCCGCGGCCAGAGACTCAATGGAACCTCGGACCGAATCCTTGTTGGCTGTTAGTTCGGCGAAGGTCTCATCCGACCAAGCATCAGATAGTTCAACATTGTCAATATCGCGCGATTCGCTCAGTCCATCTGAGGTGATCAGTAATAGGGAATCGCTAGGCAACCGGGTCTTATCCATACTCCACTGCCCGCCGAGTGCCGACAGTATCGGTCCGGTTTTCGTCAGACGCTGAGTCACCGTGTGGCGATCGATGATCAGTGGCTCGATATGGCCGGCATTTGCCCAGGCCACTTCCCCCGAGCCAGTCATCGTGATCACAACTGCAGTTGCAAAGCGTTCACTCTCACCTGACAACACGTGCGCACCAGCTTCTAGCACTGCACGCGGACTGCCACCGGCTTCAAGACAAGCTGTCATGGCGTACTTCAGTTTCAGCGCTATCAATCCAGCTAGAGGCCCATGACCAGATACATCCACCATCACCACGGCTAGTCGACCATCAGCTAGGACCAAGGTGCTGAACCAGTCACCGGCGAGCACACCTTCAGCAGGCAGTAGAAGTCCGGCGGTTTCAAGGCCAGGAATAGTCAAAGTGGAGGCATTCACCCGGCTTTGAAGTTCACGGCGCAGAGCGGCAACCACTGGCCCGCGCTGATCGAGTGCTTCGCGCGCTGCAACGGCCTCATCAATTTCGTTGACCAAACGTTGACGCATGGCTTCGGCATCTTGAGCAGTCTGCGCAATCTCAGCCGGTCCGGTGGACTGGATTCGATGCTTGAGTTCACCGTGGGTGACTTCCCGAAGGTCAGCAGCGATGTCAATAAGTGGTTGCGTCACCCACCTGCGCAAGCCCCACCACAACACAAAGACCAAAAGCACAATGATGATCAAAGAAGTAATCAGTGCAATACGCAAGATCTCCAAGGACGTGCGTGTACTTGCAGTTTCGGCATCACGCCAGGTGTACAAGTTGGACTGCAATCTCGTTAAGTCGGATCGCAAGGTGTTGGTGAGAGCAATAGAAGCAGGCGTGGTTTGGATATCGCGCGCGGACCGACGGTCCGTGAGCGTTTTGGCATCCAACAGGGGCGCAATAACAGTGGTGTACCACTGGTCGTAATCGTTCGTCGCAGTCTTGGACGCGGAGTTGGTTGCAACATCGCCACTTGAGGCACTTGTCAATGTGCTCAGGGCGCGACGTGTTGCGACATCGGCAGTTTTGTTGTCGGCGCGATCCTGAGCTGAGCCATCAAGGGCAAATCGCGACGCTGTAAATTCAATTTCTAAAATGTTTGCGGTGACATCGTTGGCCGCTGCCACCGAAGGCTGAACCTCGGCAGTAATAGTTCGTCCATTAGCAGAGACCGTGCTTAAACGGGTAGAGACCAAAATACTTAGTCCTAGTAGGCAGATCAGAACAATGATTAGTACCCATTGGAGTCTGCGTCGTATTCCCATACCTTCAGGCTAGGTCTAGGCTCAATGATGTGACGTCCGCACACTCCGAACCAGAACTGCGAGCAGCTCTTGATGCTGTGCCGCGTTATAAGGCTGGAGTAGCCCCGCCACCTGGCCCAGTTGGGCTCACGGCCTACAAGGTGGCATCCAATGAGAATCCCTACCCGCCGCTACCTGGGGTTTTAGCTGCCATTGCAGATGCGGCCACCGGAGTAAATCGCTATCCAGACTTTGCGGCCACCGAATTGACGCAGGCGCTGAGCAAGTCGTTGAACGTAGCTGCTGACCAACTTGCGCTGGGCACAGGATCGGTGGCCTTGATTCAGTACGCGGTTCAAATCTCATGTGACCAAGGCGATGAGCTTGTCTATGCCTGGCCATCCTTTGAGGCCTATCCGATCGTTGCCGCCATCGCGGGAGCGGAATCAATTCAAGTTCGAGTCAATGATTCTTATGAACACGATCTGGCTGGGATGGCGGCTGCAATAACTGACAAGACTTCAATGGTCATTGTCTGTAGCCCCAATAACCCGACGGGAACCTCATTTTCTCGAGCCCAACTTGTTGAATTTCTTCAGTCCGTGCCGTCACGAGTTCTTGTCGTTCTTGATGAAGCCTATGTGGAATTTGTTGACGATGATCGTGATTTAAGATCCGTTGACCTGGTGAAGCAATTTCCCAACCTCTGCGTGATGCGCACTTTTTCTAAGGCGTATGGCTTGGCTGGTCTTCGCTTGGGCTATGCCATTGCATCACCGACAGTTGCAGGTGCCCTTCGTGCAGTGTCTTTGCCCTTTGGAATTTCTGCGGTTGCTCAAGCTGCTGGTTTAGCAATCCTGGCGCCGGCAGCCCAAGGTGAGTTGAAACTTCGGGTTGATCACCTTAAAGCTGAAAGGTCACGTGTACTTACAGCATTAGGACCGATGGCTACGCAAGATGCGCAAGGCAACTTCGTGTGGCTGCCGCTGGGTGAGCGCTCTGCTGAGTTTGCGAATCTATGCCAGGAGCAGGCTTTGTCAGTTCGCCTTTTTGTGGGTGTGGGCGTGCGAGTCACGATCGCTGAACCGCAAGCCAACGATCGCCTCATCGCTATTTCTCAGAGTTTTTGGCGATGAAAAAACCGGCTCACCAAGCGTCGGAACCACTGAGATGGGATCGCGAAGACGAAATCATTGATGCCGTTGCGGCCGTTGCGTCAGGTGAAGACGTCCGTGTGACATTGGAACGACTGGTGTACGGAGCCGTTGAATTTTTGGATGCTCAATATGGCGCGTTGGGCCTTCGAAGCCCTGGCGGTGAACTCGTTGACTTCATTCATGTTGGAATGGATCCCGATGTCGTGGCCCAAATGCCGCACACACCTAAGGGGCTCGGCGTTCTCGGTGCAACCGCTGAAGGACGCGCCCCCTTTCGGTTGAGCAAGTTAAGTGATCATCAGGCCTCAGTGGGCTTTCCCGCTGGACACCCGCCCATGGACACGTTCGTCGGTGCACCGGTTCGCCTTCGTGGCGTAACGATTGGCACGTTCTATGTCACGGAGAAAAATGGTGGCGGCCCATTTACTGATGAGGATGTGCGCAGTCTTGGTGCGTTCGCTAGCGTCGCCGGCATAGCAGTAGAGAATTCACGCCTGTTCGAACGCTCGCAGCGTCGTGAGGAATGGCTTCGTGCTTCAACGGAGGTAGCGACCGCTATTTTGTCTGGCTCGGATACTCATGAAGTTCTCGAACTCGTCGCTCGTCGCGCGCTGTTATGTGCTCGGGCCGATGGTGTTGCGATCATGCTCGAGGATGACAATGGCGAAATGATCGTTGAAGTGGCCATTGGTGAATCAACCGAAGGCTTCAAGGGGATGGTGGCGAACGAGTCGTGGCAATACTCCATGCACGCGAAGTTATCGGGAACCCCTGTCGTCATTGATGATCTAGGTGCTTTGGGCAAATCCGATGATCCGAATTACCGCAAATTCGGTACGGCCGTCCTCTTGCCTTTGGTTACGGCGCAGCGTGCCTTTGGGGCGATCGCGGTGACGCGCAACCGCGGGGGATCGGCCTGGGATGAGCACGATGTGACGTTTGCCGAATCCTTCGCTAGCCAGACTGCCTTGGCGCTGGTGTTGTCCGATGCGCAGCGGGAGCAAGAGCGTTTGGCGGTCTATGTTGATCGCGACCGCATCGCGCGTGATCTGCACGATTTGGTGATTCAACGCCTCTTTGCCAGTGGGCTGATGTTACAGGCGGCTTTGCGCAAGGATGAGGTTAACGACGAATTGCGAGATCGCCTTGACGCCGTCGTGGGTGAACTCGATGGCACGGTGCGAGAAATCCGTCAAACTATTTTTGAACTCGCTAGTGGACACAATGAAGCACCCGAATTGCGTGGTCGGATTCTGCGTGAAGTAGCCAACGCTGGCGTTGCCCTGGGATTCCAACCGAAGTTGATGTTGGAAGGCCCATTGGATTCGGTGGTTTTGGATGTCGTGGCCGACCACACTGTTGCTGCCTTACGTGAAGCGTTGTCAAATGTGGTCCGCCATGCGCATGCCAGCGCAGTGGATGTCCGCCTTGAGCTCGCGGGCGATGAAGTTGTCCTCACGGTGACCGACGATGGGGTGGGCATCTTTCCGACGCACCGCAGTAGTGGAATCAAGAATCTTGAAGACCGTGCAAAAGAATTAGGCGGGTCCAGCACCATCGAGTCGACTCGAGCAGATGGTTCCGGAACCCGCCTGATCTGGCGTGCGTCAATCCTCTAGTTTTTGCGCACCTGTCGTCGAGCAACAAACACGGCGGCTTGGGTTCTCCGTTCCATCCCCAATTTGGCCAACAGGGAAGACACGTAGTTCTTGACTGTCTTTTCAGCCAGGAACAGGGTCTGACCGATCTGACGGTTCGTCATACCTTCGCCGATGAGGTCAAGAATTTTGCGCTCTTGTTCAGTCAAACCGGCGACGGCATCGTCTTCCTTGTGTGGTGCACGAAGCCGTTCCATCACGCGCTGTGTGGCCATGGGGTCAAGAAGTGATTTACCCGATGCGATCGTTCGGATGGCATCCAGCAGGTCGGTCCCCTGGATGTCCTTGAGAACATAACCAGTAGCACCAGCCATGATGGCGTCAAACAGTGCCTCGTCGTCGGCGTAGGAGGTCAACATGAGGCATTGGGTGTTGGGCAACTCGGTCCGGATGTCGCGGCACACCTCGACTCCATTGCCATCCGGAAGTCGTACATCAAGTACCGCAATGTCAGGCTTGGTTTGTGGAATGCGTGCCAGTGCTTCGGCGGCGGTTCCTGCTTCGCCGACGACTTCCATGTCAGGTTCAGCTGAAACTAGATCAATCAAGCCCCGTCGAACGACCTCATGGTCGTCCATGATGAAAACTTTGATACTCATCCTTGATACCCCGCAACTGGTTGTAGTACTTGAATGCCGACCGGAACTTCGGCCTGCACGGTAAATATCGTTCCTGGTTCTTGATGTTGTAAGGATGCAAGGTGTGCCTGTGCAACTTCAATAGCATCAATGACTTTGAAGCCCATTTGGCGCATTCGCTCTCCTCCGCCTGGTCCCAGAATCGGAGTGTCTACAAGACCTGGACACACTCCATTCAGAATGACCCCTTTTTCAAATAAAGATGGTGCGATTGATCGAATCCATCCAATCGTTGCCCATTTGGACGCGCCATAGATAGGACTTTGGACATGGGCCGCAAGTCCTGCAATGGACGAAGTCACTGAAATCGCCCCTCCGCGATCGGCCATGGAGCGGAAAAGCTCGCGTGTTCCGTAGAAAACTCCACCGATGTTGGTATCCATGACCGTTTCGAAGAGTTCATCAGGAACCTCGCGCAGGTCCTCAAAGCGAGCCCCGGCACCGGCATTGAGGACAGAGAAATCCCATGGGCGGCTGGCGGCAATGGCAACCCATGCGGCGGAGTCTCGAACATCGAGGTGTTGGTAGTCGGCGCCGATTTCAGCTGCAACGGCTGCACCGAGTGCATCGTTGATGTCGGTGATCAAGACGTTGGCACCCTCGTTGCGAAGCAAGCGCGCGGTTGCTTCGCCGATTCCACTGGCAGCGCCAGTAACCAAGACTTGTTTACCAGTGAAAGCGCTCATGGATGTCCTCGGTGTAGTTGTTCCTTTGTAACTACCGTACCCACTACAGCAGGCCATATCCTTTAACGGTGAGTGCGAAGTCGTTGCCCCAAGCCTGGGAACAGGTATGGCGAGCTGCGCCGGAAGCGGTGGTGCTGATCGATAGATCGGGACAGATGTATTCAGCGCAAGAGGTGCTGGCCGAAAGTTCTCAGCGTGCAGCCTCGCTAGCCGCCAGTGGTGTGCGCAGTGGCGCCCGTGTGTTGATGTCGTGCTCACCGAGTGTTGATTTGATCTTGACCTACATCGCGATGATGCGTTTAGGGGTGACGATCGTGCCGGCTAACACTGGATACACCGATCGCGAACTTGAATACATTGTTGATGATGCCAAGCCGGTTGCCGCCGTCGTTGAAGAACCAGCCAAGCTCCGGTGGCTTGAGCGCCACGGTGTCGAGATGGTGATCGGGCCGGCCCTTGACCTTCCGCAGGCTCCGGTCACTGGTGACTTACCTGCGGTTGATGCCACCTCAGCGGCCTTCATCGCCTACACCTCTGGAACCACGGGTGCACCCAAAGGTGCGGTGTTGACGCACGCCAATTTGTTAGCGGGTTCACAGAGCCTCAAGCAGGAGTGGCAGTGGACATCTTCCGATCGCTTGGTCATGGCGTTGCCCCTGTTTCACATGCACGGATTGGGTATTTGCCTTAATACCTTGTTGTTAGCGGGCGGCAGTGCTGTCGTCCTAGAGAAATTCACCGTCGATGGGGTCTTTGATGCGATCGCTGAATTTGACGCCACCATGTTTTCTGGCGTGCCCACGATGTATTCGCGTATTGCTGCCTCTGATCGAGTCACCGAATTGGCATCGCTGCGCTTGGCCATGAGCGGTTCCGCTCCGTTGCCAATATCGGTGTGGAATCGCATCGCTAAACGCAGCGGGATTCACATCCTTGAACGTTATGGGATGACCGAGACGGTGGTCTTAACGTCAAACCCAGTCGATGGAATACGCAAAGCCGGAACTGTCGGTCGACCTATTGAGGGCGTTGAGCTGCGATTGGGTGAAGGCGATGCAGTCGAAGTGCGTGGGGCCAATGTCTTTAGTGGGTACCTTGATCGACCGCATGCAACCGAAGCGGCCTTTACCGCGGATGGGTGGTTTCGCACCGGTGATGTGGGTTCTATCGATGAGGATGGCTACCTCAGTTTGGTTGGGCGAACGAGCGAATTGATCATCACTGGTGGATACAACGTCTATCCACGCGAACTAGAAGACATTCTTCGTGAGCACCCCTTGGTTGTAGATGTTGCCGTAGTTGGTACCCCCGATGAGGAATGGGGAGAGATAGTCACCGGCTATGTCGTGCTTGATGAATCGGCATCTGCGTATTCATCGTGGCGGGATACTTTGATGTCGCACGCTGCTGAGCGTTTGGCGCCCTACAAAGTCCCGCGCATTTGGTATCGAGTTCGGGACCTGCCTCGCAACGCGATGGGCAAAGTGGTGCGGTCGGAACTGACTCCTCCCTAGCCCAAGCCCTAGATTGTTCCCATGAGCACTCGGGTGGGCCTTCTTCAGCTGCAGGTGGACTCTGCTGACGGAGTGGACCAGCGGATTGACCGCGCTATGAGTCTTGTTGAGAAAATCCTGGCCGGTGCGAACGTGGAACTGCCGGTCGTTGCTGCTGAGGGCACTGATCCCTCCGCAAGCGTTGAATTCCTAGTTCTTCCAGAATTGTGGACCGTGGGCGCGTTGGACTCCGAGGCGATGCTGGCTGCCCCACTTTCCATTGATGGATCAGTGGTTAAAGCCTTTGCTGAGTTGGCTGCAAAATATTCGGTGTGGTTGCACTTAGGTTCAATTCCTGAAGTTGATGGCGATCAACGTTTTAATACATCCATCGTTTTTGGTCCAGACGGAGAAATTGCCGCTACGTATCGCAAGATTCACCTCTTTGGGTTTGATTCCGGTGAGGCTGCAATGCTTACATCGGGCGCCCAGATTGTGTGTGTGCCCACCGCGATTGGCACGACAGGTTTGTCCACCTGTTATGACGTTCGCTTTCCAGAACTGTATAGGCAGCAACTTGATGCTGGTGCTGAGAGTTTTGTCATCCCGGCCGGCTGGCCGTTGGGACGCATTGAACACTGGCGAACCTTGCTCAAATCCCGCTCGATTGAAAACTTGGCATGGACGCTGGGGTGTAACCAAGTTGGAACCCAAGCCGGAGTTGTGTTGGGCGGGGCATCCGCGGTGGTCAACCCTTGGGGAGAGGTGCTTGTTGAGGCTCCCGCGGACCAAGAATGTTTAGTTCTCGCCGATGTCGATGTTGAGCTTGTGCACGCTACGCGTAGTCGCTTTCCGGTTTTACGAGACCGCAAACTCTAGGAGGGTCAAAGTTATGAAGCGTTCAACCATGCAGGTTTGTGCGGCCGTACTTTTCGTGGCGCTGGCATCTGCGTTGGCCGGATGCGGTGGATCGAAAACTCCGACAGCGACCCCAACAACAGCAGTAAAAGATGCGGCGTTGGCTGCCCAAGTATCAACGGAATTGAGGGGCCGAACACTGACGGTGGGAACCGATGCAGCGTTGCCGCCATCGGAGTTTCTTGATCCAGGTAATAAGGAATTCGTTGGATCAGACATTGATCTGATGAACGCAATCGCGTCGGTGCTTGATCTGAAGATCGCTTACAAGAATGTGCCCTTCGCAACGATTGTTCAAGGTGTACAAAAGGGAGCCTTCGATCTCGGCATCTCCTCCATTTACGACACCCAAGCCCGAGAGGAGAGCGTTGATTTCGCGACCTACTTCCAGGCCGGTGGTGGCATTTATGTCAAAACAGGAACTGAACTTTCTACAACGTCTCAGCTGTGCGGCAAGACAGTGGAAGTTCTAGCTGGCACTGTCTATGTTGACACGTTAAAAACCCTGACCGCCAACTGTAAAGAGGGCGATGACATCACGATTCGTCAAGTTCCACGTCAAGCTGATGCAACCAATGATGTTCTCAGTGGCAAGGCTTTTGCCAGCCTCATTGATGAACCAGTTGCGCGGTGGATTGTGAAGCAATCAGATGGCAAGCTGGCGGTCGTTGGTCCGGCCCTTGGCGTCAAGCCGTATGGCATTGCTGTTGCTAAGGACAGCGGACTGGCTGAGCCACTAACCGCGGCGATCAACGCATTAATCAAGCAGGGAACCTATGGCGCAATTCTTCAAAAGTGGGGTTTGTCCTCAGATGCTATTAAGGAGTCGGTAGTCAATGGTGCGATTGAGTAGTCCTGGCACCCTGTCGACGCGTCCCAGGTTGGCCAC
>Ga0209499_1000610_pt1 | contig 26247 bp, 28 predicted proteins | sample C_130208_EF_Meta_FD_187306 | JGI IMG/M metagenome (GOLD analysis project Ga0209499, IMG submission 187306) | Freshwater microbial communities from Lake Croche, Canada to study carbon cycling - C_130208_EF_MetaG (SPAdes) (version 2) | ecosystem: Environmental > Aquatic > Freshwater > Lake... | reverse complement strand
AACGCGCAGACAAGACTACTCGTTTTTTAGATGTAAAATATTTTACACTCCTTCCCGATATTGATGCAATAGGATCGCCCTTGGACCTTTTATTATGGTCGGCTGTGTTGAAGTCGGTTTCAGCTTACAATATGTTTCGTCAACAATACAAGGTGATTAGCCCTACCCATATTGTTGAATTTCTAATTCTAGACAAAAGTTTTCCTCGGTCCGTCGTTCATTGTCTCCAGGAAGCAGAACTATCACTTTACTCGATTTCAGGTACCTCTTTTGATCATGGGTATTCTAATACGGCCGAAAAGAAAATATCAAAACTTTTATCAGAAATTCAGTTCACTGAAATTGACGATATTTTAAAAACTGGGCTACACCAATTTTTAGATGATTTTCAAACTAAAAACAATGAAATCGGCCAAACTGTGTTTAATACCTATTTTGATATTAAGCCTGTTAATTAACACAGGCTTCTAAATAAAAATCGTAATATTGCGCAAAATTACGCAGCTCCCTCATATGACATATTGCTTAGGTATCACAGTTAAAGAAGGCATTATCGCCATTGCAGACACTAGAATCACGGCAGGAAATGAGATGTATTCGAATAAAAAAATCTCCATCCATGAAATAAAAGATCACAGTCTTTTTATTATGACGGCTGGCCTTAGGTCAATTAGAGATAAAGCAGTTACCTACTTTAATCAAGCGGTGGAAGAGGAAGAAGCAGCCTATCATTATATGCATGAGGCGGCAACGGCCTTTGGCCAAATGTTAAAAAAAGTGGCTCATGAGGACCGAGAAACATTGGAAAAAGAAGGATATCAATTTAACCTGCATGCGATTGTAGGTGGCCAAATGCCAAAAGACTCTACACATAAACTATTTTTAATTTTTCCTGAAGGGAACTGGATCGAAATAAATGATGGGCTTAAATACCAGATTATTGGCAATTCAAATTATGGCAAACCTCTTTTAAATAGAAATTTAAACCATGACACATCTTTAAAAGATGCGTTAAAAATGGGCTTTCTTTCCTTTGACGCAACCCAAGTGAGTACGAACGATGTAGATTACCCAATTGACATCGTAGTATATGAAAAAGACAGTTTTAAAGCAAAAGAGGTGCGTTTATATAAAGAAGATATGCAAAAAATTTCTGATGAATGGAATATTGCATTAAGAAATTCACTGGAAAATATAGATGAAACATGGATGAAAAATTTAATTTCAGTGCCTAGCCCAACAGCACAATGATCGCTAAAATTAAGCATCTGCTTAGCTACAAATACGGGGCAGCCGTAAACCTAGAGCCACACGTCTTGTATTTACATCCAAGAAAAAGCTCTTTGTTGACCGTCAACTCGTTCTCGCTAATTGTCCATCCAAAACCGATACAAATTTCTAAAAACTTAGATCCTGAAGGCAACATTCAAAATATATTATTCTTTAAAGAACCGACTGATTTCTTAGAAATTGAAATGAATGCGGTGGTTGAAACAACGGAATTTAATCCGTTTGACTTTGTTTATTTCCCCTTTGAAAGTAAAACATTACCCTTAAATTACACGCATTCTTATCAAAAAACACTGAGTCCCTATTTGGGCCAAGAAGGGCTTACAACCCTTGTAGAACAAACAGCTCGACAAATTGCCTCTCAGGTCAAATGGAATACCTCATCATTTTTATCTGAATTAAATGAGTTCATCTTCAAACAATTTGCCTATGAAATTAGGGAAGAAGGTGCACCAAACTCAGCTGAATATACGTTGGTTAATCGAAGGGGTTCCTGCCGTGATTACGCTGTTTTATTTTCTGCTTTGTGTAGAGCTTTAGGTTTAGCCACACGTTTTGTCAGTGGGTATTATGTAGGTGCTGCTCCAGTAGATGTCCCTAACCAAACGCATCATTTACATGCTTGGGTGGAAGTGTACTTACCGGGAGGCGGTTGGCGCGGATATGATCCAACCCAACATGAAGTCGTGGCAGGGAATCACATTCCCTTGGCAGCTTCATGTTTGCCAGAAGAAATCACCCCTGTATTTGGATCATATCGAGGATCTGCCAAATCAGTATTAAAAACAGAAGTCATTATTGAGCGTATTTAGCCAATTAATAATTGGGCCAATAGATAATCCGCAATGAGAATTGCTATGCAAGAATTAGTCACCGCGGACGTACTCGCTTTACCCACTTCATAGGCTCCACCTTGCGTATAAAAACCCTGGAAAGAAGAAATAGTGACTACGATAAATGCAAAGACAACGGACTTAATCAAGGCAAAAAACATATAATTACCTTTAAATTGAAACTGAAGACCGTGAATGTATTCTTGAGGAGAAATTGAACCGGTCAACCATCCTGCCAAATAACCTCCGTATATAGCTAAAAAACAGGCTAATGTAACCAGCATCGGGAAAGTCAATATGGCAGCAATAATCTTTGGAAGTACTAAATAAGACCTGGAATTGATCCCCATCACCTCTAAAGCATCTATTTGTTCCGTGATTCGCATGGTCCCTAATTGGCCCGAGATATTGGACCCAATTTTTCCAGCCAATACTACACAGGTAATCGTAGGCCCCATTTCTAAAATAGTACTATCACGAACGATTAAACTAATGATATACTGAGGTACAAAAGGATTGTCCATGTTGGCAGCCGTCTGTACACAAGTCACAGCGCCCAAAAATGTCGATACAATGGCAACAATCATAATGGAATTTATACCTATATCAATACATTCCTGCATAATCAAAGGCCAATAAACCCTAAATTTTTCAGGATTTGTAAAAAGCTTACCTAGGAAGATTAAATATTTGCCTAATTTTGACACGGATTTTAGATTAAACCATTTTTCAAAGATAATGAAGAAATCAATCATAATTAGTGGAGGAAGTCAAGGAATTGGAAAAGCCTTAGTAAAAAAGTATTTAGAAAATGGTTATCACGTATTTACCTGTGCTCGAAACGCAGAAAAATTAGAAAGCCTAAAACGCGAATTTAACCATCCGCACCTACAAACTTTAGTAGCAGATTTAAGTGATAAAAAACAAGTTTCGGCTTTCGCAAATTGGGTCTTAAGCCAAGAAAACAACATTGACATCCTCATCAATAATGCAGGATTTTTCATGCCTGGCCAAATCCAAAATGAAGAAGATGGGGTTTTAGAAAGTCAAATTGAGGCCAATCTGTACAGCGCTTATCATTTAACCAAAGCTATTTTACCGGGTATGCAAACAGCTAAATCTGGACATATTTTTACCATCTGCTCCACCGCTTCCATCACGGCATATACAGCCGGAGGATCCTATTGTATTAGCAAATTTGCCTTATTAGGGTTTACTAAAGTATTGAGAGAAGAATTAAAAACACAAGGAATTAAAGTCACAGCAGTTCTTCCTGGAGCAACCTTAACACCCGCTTGGGATGGAGTTAATTTACCAGATTCCAGATTTATACCAGCGGAAGATGTAGCCAATACTATTTTTTCAGCATCCCAAATGAGTACATCCACCGTCATCGAAGAAATATTAATTCGCCCTCAATTAGGTGATATTGAATTATGATTTTTGAAATAGAATATTCGCTGGAACATATTTCAAGCGCTGTAAACAAGCTATTAGAGGCGATCGAACCTGGGCCCAAGATTTGGCTCTTTAGAGGAGAAATGGGTGCGGGAAAAACGACTTTAGTGAAAGAAATTGGCCAACAAAAAAAAGTCCAAACTGTGGTACAAAGCCCCACTTTCTCATTAGTTAATCCCTATACAACAGAAGCGGGTGAGCTCATCTATCATTTCGATCTATATCGGTTAGAAAACGTGCAGGAGGCCGTCGATATAGGCATTGAAGAATACCTTGATTCAGGTAATTTATGTTTTATTGAGTGGCCTGAACGAGCAGAAATTTTGTGGAATATCCCTCATGTCAATTTAGAGATTATTAGTTTGACTGAATTTAGCCGTAAATTGACTTGTAATTGGCAATGATGACAGAGAACAACAACCCATTTCAGGAAATATTGGCCCAACAAGGGATCATGACCATGGAGGCCATGAATTGGTACAAAAAAAATGCAAAATCCATTCAAATTGGAATTCCTAAGGAAGGTACAATGGATGAAAATCGGGTTGCATTGAGTCCACGGGCGGCCCAACTTTTAATTGCCAATGGCCATGATGTATGTGTGGAGAAAGCGGCTGGAGAACGTGCTGGATTTAGTGACGCTGAGTATTTGTTGGCCGGTGCTAGCGTGACCGAAAATCAAAATGAAGTATGGCGATGTCCACTCATTATTAAAATAAACGCACCTACTTTAGATGAAATTAATTTCATGAAAATAGGGGATGCAATCATTTCATGTGCATCTCAGTATCAGCTAAGTGCCGAGACCATCGACCAATTAAACCTGAAAAAAATCCTTGCCATTGGGCTTGAATACGCGGAAGATAACGTGGGCGAATTCCCTTATGTTAAAATAATGGCTGAAATTGCGGGCCAATTAGTATTACCCATCGCTAGTGAATTGCTCCGCAAAAATAATGGAGCCGGAATTTTATTAGGAAATGTAACAGGGGTGCCACCCTTCAATTTAGTTATTTTAGGTTCGGGCCATGTAGCCGAGCAAGTAGCCAGAGCCGCATGGCATTCAGGTATTCAAATGCAAGTGTTCGATAAAGACATTTATAAATTACAAAGGCTAAAAAGTACCCTGGGTTTTCCATTAATTACCCAAGTCATTGATTCTGAAAACTTGCCCAAAGCGCTCCAAGAAGCTACGGTCATCATAGGCGCATTAAGGTCTGATTCGGGAATTACGCCTTGTGTAGTGACCGAAGAAATGGTGGCCAATTTAAAAGAGGGCACCTTGATTATAGACGTTTGCATCGACCAAGGTGGCTGTTTTGAAACTTCTGAAATGACCAATTTGAAAAATCCAACCATCAAAAAACATGGGATTACCCATTATTGTGTTCCCAACATCCCATCATTAGTCTCTAAAACTTCCAGCCTTGCCATCAGTAATTTACTTACTTCATTTATATTAAAAGCCGGAAAAACAGGAGGAATTGAAGAGATGCTTTGGCAAGGAAAATCCTTCATGAAAGGCGTTTATTGCTATAAAGGATACGTCACACATCCATTAATAGGAAAATTATTTAAAAAACCTGTTAAAGATATCCAACTATTATTAATGAATTAATCGGCCATGCTAGAAGATTATACCGCCATTTCAAATGCCCCCAACTCACCCGATTTAAATGGGAAATATCTGGGCCTCATCTCAACTGATTTTATTAAAGTATCGGACACTTTAAAGGAAGCCGCTTATCAGGTAAAGAAAAGAGGATTTTCGGATTTCCCCATTTTTGTTACTTCCCAAAGACCCATCGAAATAGGTCAAAAGTTGATAGGCGTCAACGAGTTAAACGAAAATAAATGGAATTACCATGCCTCTATGATGGAGGAATTTGTGCAACGCAAATTAATTGCCGAGGAAAATATGGAGTTATTTGTGCAAAATTATAAGGACATTGAGGAATTTGCATGCCTATTTGTCGTAGATGGCCAATTTACTAATTTTGTTTTCATCCCATTCCCTGAAGAAAACACCGAACTACTCTGATTTTTTATTCAAGGGATGAAAATCCCTCACTATTTGGCTTAAATAAGCCCGATCTAAATGGGTATAAATTTCAGTGGTCAAGATGGATTCATGCCCAAGCATCTCCTGAACGGCCCTCAAATCCGCCCCTCCCTCAATCAAATGAGTCGCAAACGAATGCCTAAAGGTGTGCGGACTAATCGTCTTTTGTATACCTGCTTTTTGTGCTAAGTCCTTACAAATTATGAATACCATCACCCGGCTTAATGGGGAACCTCGCCGATTTAAAAATACGTAATTGATGGCTGATTTCTTGACCGGAATTTGAGGCCTAATATGCTCCAAATATAACTTCAAATAGGTAAAAGCATCTCTTCCCGCTGGAACCAAGCGCTCCTTGTCCCCTTTTCCACATACTTTGATGAAGCCGTTTTCGACGTAGACATCGGTCAACTTCAAGCCAATTAATTCCGAAACACGAAGTCCGGCCCCATATAAAAACTCGAACATGGCCCGATTTCGAACCCCTTCATTGGTACTCATGTCATTGGACTCCAACATCAAATTGATTTCATCAAAGGAAAGTGTATATGGCAATTTCCTTCCTTTTTGAGGACTCTTTATGTGAACCGTGGGATCCATGAGCATTTTGCCTTCATAAACTAAATACTGAAAGAAACTTCGGATACCAGATAAACAACGTGACTGCGTGCTTGCTTCGATACCTAATCCATGTAGATCGGTCAAAAAATCAAGTATATGATTTTCTTTTACGTCTAAAAGGGATGTTTGCAGAGGGGCTAAATAAGTGGCCAATTTTCTAATATCCCGTATATAGGCCTCCAGCGAGTGTCCAGAGAGTCCCCGTTCAATCCTTAAATAATGGCCAAAAGATTGAATTTCGTTTTCCCACATGGGCAATTTATTTAAACAATCGCATAAATTTAATAGAAATACGTATTTTTACACCGCATTAGATCTAAATATAGATTGGCTTTTATTAAATTCTTTTTCTATGGTACGTCAAAAAATCTTAATTCTGAATGGACCCAACCTGAATTTGTTGGGCACAAGAGAGCCTGAAATTTATGGCCAACAAACATTTGAACAATACCTTGAAGTATTACGCGATAAATTTGAGAAGGAATTTGAAATCTTTTATTTCCAGTCCAATGAGGAAGGTGCCATGATCAATAAATTACACGAGGTAGGCTTTTCCTATGATGGCATTTTGTTAAATGCCGGAGGATATACGCATACGTCAATCGCTTTAGCAGATGCCGTTTCAGCCATCAAAACACCTGTCATAGAGATTCACATTTCCAATGTTCACGCGAGAGAATCGTATCGTGCTCACAGTTATTTGAGTCCAAAATGCAAAGGCAGTATTATTGGCTTTGGTCTACCCGGTTATGATTTAGGACTTTATTCTTTTCTATAATTCATGCTTTCATTTTATCCAGGTCCTTCCAAGGTTCATCCTGAAGTCCTCGGATTCATCCAGGAGGCCTTTTCCAACGGTGTTGTCAGCATAAATCATCGAAGTAAACGCTTCGAAATTTTATTAAAAGACACGTTACAAGTCCTTCATGAAAAATGGAATATCCCCCAAGATTACACACTCTATTTCATTTCTTCGGCCACTGAAGCTTGGGAGATAATAGCCCAGTCGCTCATTAAAGAAAAAAGCCTTCACCTGTACAATGGAGCTTTTGGTAAAAAATGGGCTCATTATTCGCAGCAAATTATCCCAAATGCCCATTCCTTTGAATTTGGACTAAATGAAGACCTGAAATCAGTGGCTAACACATTCAGCACGAAAGATTTTGATACCATCTGTCTAGTCCAAAGTGAAACATCCAATGGTACAGGACAACATATTTGCAGGTCAGATTTCAAACTCAACGAAGATGCCATTATAGCCGTAGACGCCACGTCCACCATGGCAGGCATTAATTTACCTTGGCTAGAAGCAGATGTTTGGTTCGCGTCTGTGCAAAAATGCATGGGCATTCCTGCAGGTTTAGGGGTACTTATTTGCTCCCCGAAAGCGCTACAAAGAGCGTTAAAACTGAACAAAAAAGTCCATTACAACGATATACTCCTCATGGAGGAAAATCGGAAACTTTTTCAGACTCATTATACCCCAAATGTGCTGAGTATTTATGTATTGAACAAATTGGCTCACCTGCTTCCTAATTTGATCGAAATCAATCAGCAAACCCTTGAAAAAGCAAAATTATTAACCGAATTTTTCTCACAAGCTAATTCTTTTAATCTTTCATTTTTAGTTGAAAATTCGCAGGTACGACTCCCTACCGTATTTGCATTAAATGGGGAACCTACCGAGATTCAACGACTTCAAGACTTATGCTTGAAAAATAATATTGAATTGGGAAAAGGCTATGGAGCATGGAAAGATAATACCATCCGAATTGCAAATTTTCCCAGCCACACCTTGGAAGATTTTAGTCTATTAATTAATCTAATCAATTCGTAGCCATGGAAATCAACTTCAAAGAAATTTTATCTTCATCTTTAATTTTATTTTCCGTCATCGATATTTTAGGAGCGATTCCCATCATCATCGACCTCAGAAAAAAGAATGGAGACATTCATGCGGGTCAAGCCACTTTAGTTTCAGGCTTAATCATGGTAGGGTTTTTCTTTGCAGGGAAGTTTATCCTCGCTTTTTTGGGGGTGGATACCAACTCATTTGCGGTGGCCGGCGCATTAATTTTATTTTTAATAGGTCTTGAAATGACCCTAGGAAGAAATATTTTCAAAAATGAGACCATTACCACGGGGTCACATTCCATTGTCCCACTCGCTTTTCCGATTATCGCGGGAGCAGGAACGATGACCACATTGATTTCGCTGAAATCACAATTTGAAGAAGTCAATATATTGATTAGTATTTTTATCAATCTAATATTCATTTACTTGGTTTTACGCTCGAGTGTTTGGATCGAGAAAAAACTAGGAAATGCAGGTACGCAAATTTTAAGAAAAGTTTTTGGGGTTATTTTGATTGCCATAGCCATCAAGATATTTAAAACAAGACTCTTGTAATATGTCTAAAAAACAAAAATATTATGTCATTTGGGCGGGTCACAAGACAGGTATTTTTGACACCTGGGCAGAAACCGAGCAAAATATCAAGGGATTCCCAAATGCTCAATTCAAGTCATTTGATACAAAAGAACAGGCATTTCATGCCTCAAAAAAAAATTATTGGACCAGCATCAAAACAAAATCTGAAACCTTAAAAATTAAAAAAATAACGAATGAATCCATTATCAAACCCTCTATTTCTGTAGATGCAGCCTGTGCGGGAAATCCAGGGGTATTAGAATACCAAGGGGTCAATACCGAAACAAATGAGGTGCTTTTTTCAAGAGGTCCATATCCCCTAGGCACCGTCAACATTGGTGAATTTCTTGCTATAGTCCACGGATTAGCTTATTTAAAAAAAATAAACTGCCCCTACCCTTTGTATTCCGACTCTCGAACCGCAATTTCATGGGTTAAAAAAAAGGCGATAAAGACCAATTTAGAACGCAACTCGGCCACAGAAGAGCTTTTTAAAATGGTCGACAGCGCGTTAGAATGGCTACATAAAAATGCCTACGCAACTAAAATAATAAAGTGGGAAACCGAGGATTGGGGAGAAAATCCAGCAGATTATGGGCGGAAATAGATCGGTTTTTACGTTCAAACAATTTTCCCTCGTACATGGAAATCCAGGATTAAAAATCAGTACTGAGGCATGCGTTTTGGGAGCATGGGCGCAGTCCTTTGCCAACGGTAAAATCCTTGACATAGGGACTGGTTGCGGTTTACTCGCTTGCATGCTCGCTCAATCTAACGCCAATGTGCAAATTGATGCCGTTGAAATTCACCCTGAGGTAGCAAGTCTAGCCATGGAGAATGTAAAAAACAGCCCATTTAAAAGTCAGATTCAGGTAATGCATGGAGATATACGATCTATATCGATAGAAAAAAAGTATGATTTCATCATTTCCAATCCACCCTTTTTTTTTAATCACCTTCCCGCCAACTTAGCTGACAAACAGTTAGCCATACATGGCGATGAATTAAGTTTTATGGATTTGATCATGACCATTAAAAAACATTTAAAACCTAATGGAAAATTTGCGGTCATTTATCCCAAAGAAGTCATGGATAAATTTGAAAAAGAGTTGGGGAAAAATGGACTTTTTATTCATAAATTACTACACATTTTTCCCAATACTAATTCAAAACTCCTACGAGTGATTTGTCTCGGGTCAACTGAAAAACAAGACGTGGCCCATGAAAACTTATACATCAAAGATGAAAATAATGAATACACCGAGGCTTTTAAATTGTTGCTTTATCCTTACTATTTAATTTTTGAATAAAAAATAACCACATGTTTTTGTATTTTTGTTTGTAGATACATCCATATATGTTGCAAATTTCTATTCTCGTCCCTCTCTACAACGAGGCTGAATCTCTGCCAGAGCTTACGGCTTGGATAGACCAAGTGATGAAAACAAACTCGTTTTCCTATGAGCTGATTTTTATCAATGATGGAAGCACCGACACTTCATGGGGGGTTATTAATTCTTTATCCAAAGCGTATAAGCCAGTAAAAGGCATTTGTTTTTCTAGAAATTATGGCAAATCAGCGGCTTTGCACGAAGGGTTTTCCAGAGCACAAGGAGACGTCGTCATTACCATGGATGCCGATTTACAGGATTCTCCAGATGAAATTCCCGAGCTCTATCGCATGGTTACTGAACAAGATTTTGATCTTGTTTCTGGCTGGAAACAAAAAAGGTTTGATCCTATTTCTAAAACAATACCCACAAAATTATATAATGCTGCCACCAGAAAGTTGTCTGGGGTGCAACTAAATGATTTTAATTGTGGACTAAAAGCATATAAAAAAGAAGTGGTGAAAACACTCCGACTTTATGGAGAAATGCATCGCTACATTCCTGTTCAAGCGAAGTGGAATGGTTTTACCAAAATAGGTGAAAAAGTCGTTCAACACCAAGCAAGAAAATATGGTGTGACAAAATTTGGGCTAGAACGTTTTATATTCGGATTCTTGGACCTTCTTTCTATTTCATTTGTACAAGCTTTTGGGAAAAGGCCTATGCATCTATTTGGGAGTTTGGGGATTTTATCCTTTTTTTCAGGCAGCCTGTTAACTTCATGGTTGATCGGCGAGAAATTGTATAATCTCGCAAATCAATTAAAATATAGAAATGTCACCGATAATCCCTTGTTTTATCTAGCATTAGTTGCCATCATTTTAGGAGTGCAATTATTTTTAGCCGGTTTTATTGGCGAATTATTAATTACAAACTCCGACAAAACTACAGATTACAAAATCAAGGAAGAAGTCTTTTAATATGAGTACCAAAGATTTAAGTTGGCTTAGTCGCTCCGAACTATTAATCGGCGCAGAGGGCATTCAAAAATTACAATCCGCACATGTATTGATCGTTGGCCTAGGGGGTGTAGGATCTTTTGCCGCTGAATTTATTGCCAGAGCAGGAATAGGTACCATGACCATTGTCGATGGAGATGTGGTGGACCCCACGAATCGGAATCGTCAATTACCTGCCCTAGTAACGAATCATGGGGTGGCCAAAGTAAAAATCATGGCTGAACGTTTAATGGATATTAATCCTGATTTAGTTTTACATACCCATGAAACCTTTTTAAGTCCCGATGCGGCCAAAGAAATTTTAGAAAACACGCGTTTTGATTATGTCATGGACTGCATTGATTCTGTAACACCCAAATTAACCTTGCTAAAAACAGCCTACGGTCTTGAGCTCAAAATAGTCAGTTCGATGGGAGCTGGCGGGAAATTAGATCCAACAAAACTTAGAACCACAGATTTATTAGATACCAGGGAATGCTATTTAGCTGCTCTAGTCAGAAAACGAATTAGGAGAATGGGCGTGGGAAGGGGAATAAAAGCGGTTTTTTCCTTAGAAAAAGTACGAGATGAATCGCTTATTTTGACCGATGGATCGAATTTTAAAAAATCAGCCTATGGCACCATATCCTATTTACCTGCCGCATTTGGCGGGGCTTGTGCTTCAGTAGTCATTCGTGATATTTTAGGTGAAGAAATACCCATGGAAAAAAGACTTAAAGCACACATGAATCCAAGTCGAAAATTAAAAAAGCCATGATCAAAATAGGCGTTATCAACGTATCAGACCGTGCAAGCCAAGGAATTTACGAAGATATCCCAGGCAAAGCCGTAGTCGAACTTCTGCATGAATACCTCATTAGTGAGTTTGAAGTAGTTTATCAAGTCATACCAGACGAACAAAAACAGTTGGAAGATGCCATGACCAACATGGCCGATAATCAAAAAGTTTGTTTAATCATCACCACTGGAGGGACCGGCCCATCCCTTAGAGACGTTACTCCTGAGGCAACTGAGGCGATATGCCAAAAAATGCTACCGGGTTTTGGCGAATTAATGCGATCAATAAGTTTAGCATTTGTACCCACTGCGATACTTAGTAGGCAAACGGCCGGTATCCGAGGGAACACATTAATTGTAAACCTTCCAGGAAAACCAAAAGCAATCAGGCAATGCCTTGAAGCGGTTTTCCCAGCCATTCCTTATTGCATCGATTTAATAGAAGGACCCTTTTTAGTATGTAACGAGGCCAATATGAAGGCCTTCAGACCCCCCACTAATTAGCACTCAGATTTAACTAAAAGATCATATAAATGGGTCGCTACTTTTCCACGCTGAGCGCCATTTATTTGTTTTCCGTCAATGGAAAAAATAGGTACTACTCTTTTGGTACTTCCCGTTGTAAATACTTCGTCGGCCGACAAAAAATCATCCAACGAATAATCCCCAACTCGAACTTCAAAGTCCTGAGCAGCTAAAGACATTACATGGCTTCGGGTGATGCCCTCTAAAATTTGTTGGCCTGGCGTGCAAACAAGCCCCGATTTTACAAAAAATAAATTACTTCTGGATGACTCTGAAACACCGCTTTCTTCCGTATAATAAATCAAATCATTACCCCCTTTATTTTTCACATCTGCCCAATGTCGGATCGCAAAAGCATAGTTTAAAGACTTGATATCCGCCATTTCCCGATGGTATTTTTGACTAATCAGATGCATGCCGTCCAACGGATTAGCAAAAGAAAAGACCCCCGGAAAGATAAATAAATTAGATCCCCCTTCCATCGGCTCAAATCCATTCAAACTATCACCACCTGTCAAAACTAGTTTTACCCCTAAACAAGAATCAGTAGAGGTTTTAGCGAAATCAAGAATCAATTGGGATAGATCAGCTTTTGAGTACCTATGCTCAATCCCCATTTTTTGAGCTGAGGATAAAAATCGATCCAAATGGTCCGACAAAAATATGGCTTGGCCGTCCATGATTCTAAAAAAATCAAAGATGCCATATCCACGAAGAAAACCAATGTCCTTAACGCTAATATGAGCTTTTTCTGGGGCAACCCAGCCATCATTCAGAAATATAGGATACGCCATGTTGTTTTAATTTTTGAACTAATTTAATAACCTCCATAGCTTCTTTTACGTCATGAACCCTCAAGACACTCGCACCTTTGTTTAAAGCAATGGCATGTAAAGCTGTGCTTCCGTTTAACGATTGATCCGCATCGATGTGTAAAAATTTATGAATCATCGTTTTTCTTGAAAGCCCGACCATAATCGGAGCGCCCAATAATTTGAATTGACTCAATTTTGACAATAGCTCATAGTTATGATCCATAGACTTAGAAAAACCAAAACCAGGATCTATCAAAACATTTTTTAATCCTTTCGACCGCAAATATTGTAATTTTTGGGCCAAATCAGACCAAACTGCCTCAACCACATTTTCGTAAGCAGGTATATCATGCACTTGATCAAATTGACCCACACTGTGCGTTAATACATAAGGAATTTGCGCTGAACAAATCCAATCAAAAATGCCAACGTCCATTTGGCCCCCACCAATGTCATTCAAAATATGAGCCCCAGCGGCAAATGCGGCCTTAGCTACGGATAGTCGATACGTGTCTATAGAAATAATGAGGTCAGGAAATCGCTTAGCCAACGCGTCAATGATAGGAACCACCCGGTTGATCTCCTCCAGTTCACTGACAGGATCAGCACCAGGCCGAGTCGAATGACCACCTACATCGATGATCGTGACACCCTCTAAAATCATTTTTTCAGCTTGTTGGACTGCCGCATCCACGGAATTAATCCGACTTCCTTCAAAAAAGGAATCAGGCGTCACATTCAAAATGCCCATAGAAATAGCAGCATTAAAAGTACCACTCAGGTCCAGTAATTGACCATTTGCATAGAATGTATTAAAAGTTGGAAAAAGAGCATCCAAATGAGCTGAAATTTAGGATAATTTAAATATTTTTGTAGGCTAAAAAAACGTGAGTATAGAAAACTAATCCATAAATATGAATCGGGACTCCTCGCCTTCCCAAACCGAAATCGAATATCGCCAAGTAATTTCACACTGCAAAGCCTTGTTTGATAAAAAAAACAAAGATTACGGGACTTCTTGGAGAATTTTACGTTTACCCAGCCTAACTGATCAAATTTTTATCAAGGCCCAAAGGATACGCAGTATTCAAGAGAAGGGCCAACAAAAAATCGCGGATGGAATTGAAGGCGAGTTTATTGGCATTATCAATTATTGCATCATCGCATTAATCCAAAAAACACTTGAGCATTCGGATCAAATGGAATTTTCACCAGAAGAATTAGGTGGGATCTACGATGATCAGGTCGAAATTACCCTAGAGCTTTTACGAAATAAAAATCACGACTATGGTGAAGCATGGCGAGATATGCGGATTAGTAGCATGACCGATTTGATTCTCATGAAAATATTTAGGACGAAGCAAATAGAAAATAATTTAGGCGTTACGCTTGTTTCGGAAGGGGTGGAAGCCAACTACCAAGATATGCTGAATTATGCCGTATTTTGTTTGATTAAATTGAAAGAGGAACAAAGCCAACAAGCCCAACAGCAATAAATTATGCAGCGTTACGCAAAAATTGCCACATTTTTACTGGTGAGTATATTCCTCTTTTCGGGATTTATTAAACTTAATGATCCCATTGGAACCCAACTCAAACTGGAGGAATATTTTGATGTATTTTCGGTGGATTTTCCGTGGATGTCGGGCTTCTGGAAATTCTGGATTCCTTATGCTTTAATTCTTTCGATTATACTAAGCAGCCTAGAAGTAGTCTTAGCCATCGCTTTATGGTTTAATTATCGGGCCAAACAAACCCTTTGGGCCATCTTTTCCCTATTACTCTTCTTTAGTTTTTTAACTTTTTATTCGGCCTATTTTAATAAAGTTACTGACTGTGGATGCTTTGGAGAGGCGATTAAATTAACCCCTTGGACATCCTTTGGAAAAGATATATTTTTGATTCTGCTGACGGTAAGTTTGTTTTTCACCAACAAGGCCACAAAAAGCGAACGCGCCTTAAAAATCGTCGTTATCAGTATGGTCATCAGTGTGGGGATTGGCGTTTACTCGTATTTTTATTTACCCAAATTCGATAGCCTACCTTATGCGATTGGAGAAAATATTCCTCAAAATATGAAGGAGCGAGAAGCGCTGAAATTCAGTTATGTGTATCAGATCAATGGGAAAGAGACGGAATTATTGGAAATGCCAACTGATACTTTAGCCAAGTTTGTATCGATGAAGGCCATCAACGAGAAAGAAGCGAGGCCACTCATCACCGATTTTCATTTATGGGCCGAAGGCGATACCAATGATTTTACGAAAGAAAGCTTTAGAGGAAACCGGGTTATGGTGATCGTTCCCAACATACATCATACCTACGAAAAAGCATTCACCGATATCAGTATTTTAGCAAAGGAATTAGAAAAGAAAAAAATATCAGTTTGGCTAGTTTCCGCATCCACAGATGAGGATGTGAATGAGTTAAGGCATCGGTACCAGTTAAGCTTCCCTGCTTTATCAGCCGATGTAAAAGTATTAAAAACGATAATAAGGTCTAGTCCAGGAGTTTGGGTATTAAAAGATGGGACCGTAAAAGGAAAGTGGTCAGCTTTTCAATTGCCAAATGCCAAAGAAATTGAAGAACGTTTAACAAAAGTGCAAGAATGAAAAATATTTATTTAATTGGAATGCCCTCTTCTGGGAAAAGTACATTAGGAAAAGAACTAGCGAGAAATTTGGGTTACAGCTTCACCGATATGGACAAATTGATCGAAACCCGTGAACAAAAAACGATTTCAGAAATATTCTCTGGCCAAGGAGAAAGTCACTTTCGTGATTTAGAAAAAAAGACTTTGCACGGATTTCAGCCTGATCAATCGATGGTTATAGCAACAGGTGGTGGAGTTCCATGTTTCAACGACAACATGGAATTCATCAAAAATAATGGGGTAAGTGTGTTTTTAAATGTCGATGTGAATGACCTAGCCAAAAGATTATACAAAGCCCAAGGAAACAATAGACCCCTATTAGATAAAAGTCAAAGCGAAGAAGCCGTGATCGAAACGATCAAAAAAACCTTTGAAGAGAGATTGCCATTTTACAAACAAGCAGATATCCAAGTGGACGGAGAGATTTCAGTAACCCAACTACTTTGGTTGTTGGATCAGTATATTCCCGTTTAAAAATAAACGCCTCCACCTACCATCAACTGCAGGTTAGTTAAGTTCAAATTTGCCGATGAATAATCCGCCGTATTTTTCAACGCATAGGGAGTAAAGGCATCTTTAGAGGCTCTTTGGTAAGCTGTCAAATCGATATAAAACTGGTTGGTTCGATAACCTAAACCACCGGAAATTTGAAAAACAGTCCGATCGATCGAATCATACGTAGGCGAATAACTATTTCCCCAAGTGGCCACCCCTCCCCTAAGATTGAAGTTGGCATTCAATCTAATTTCAGTCCCCAATTTTATATTGAGGGCTGATTGGAAATTTTTCTGAGTTTGCCCATTGTACTTATTCTCAAAATTTATATTATCCGTTGCCGATAGTTCTGCGGATGAAACGCGCATACCCGGGTAATTGACATATTCCACATCAACACTCAATAAGCCCCTTTTTCCGAAAAAATAGGCTGCTCCGCCAGACAGTTTAAAGGGAGTGGATAGTTGGTAGGTGAATTCATTCGGGGTCAACTTCACCGCTCCTACCCTTGTGATGGTGATTGGATTTCCTTTTGAATCAAGCGATGGAATGCCAAAAATCTTGGGACTTAACGTAGCGTCATAACGTTCATTCATTTGGTCAAAAAACATAGGAGTATTGAGGGCAAATGAAACACGAAGATTTGAATTTAATTTATAAATCATACCTAAAGTCGCCGAAAGCCCAGAACCCGTATTGACCAATTTTTCTTGATACTGAAAACCTGAAACATATTTGGCCCCGACAAATTCCTCCTGCCAATACGTAGTAGAAGTCGAATTGATTTTAGCAAAATGTAAACCTAGTCCCACATAAAACTTACTTAAATAGGACGCCCCATAACTAATATCCCATTGACTCAGCGCCCCCTCATTATCGGCGGTACCTAGTTGGCGCGTAGCCAAACTAGGCTCATACCTCTGAAAAGGAGCGCCACTCGTTTTCGCATTGGGATTAATCAAATAGGCTTGATAGGCAACTGCCTCTGGGCTATCGGCCGATTTAGTAGAGGAATGAAACTCGTCATCTAAACTTTGACCCGTGGCACCTTTCTCGTTTGCTTTTTCGATGAACTTGTCCAACAATGAACTTCGATTATTTACGCCAGAAATTAAAATAGGTTGGGCAAAAATCACTTGCCTAGAATAGCCAATTCCAAAACTACCGTGCCACTGAGATGCTGAGAGCTCGGCCGGACTACTTAACACCAAACCAAAAATAGGCAATTGGACAAATGAATTTGTTTTAGACGCGGTTTCAGAAAGATAGGTAGATTGGGTCGTGGAAGAAACATAACCTATCCCTATAGCTACTTCAGAACGGTTGTAAAATCCCAAACCTGCTGGATTTCCAGAAATTGAGCTAATGTCCGCACCCAATGTACTGTGCACCCCACCCATGGCTTGCATACGAGGTGAACTTGTGGAATAGGCGCTAGAAAAACTCTTAGCTAAATTTGAGTAAGAATAGATTTGAGCATTTGATGTCGATAGACAACCTAGGCCTAAAAAGACAATCCAAAAAACACGCTTCATCATGTTACCTCGGACCTCTTGATGAACCTCCCCCACTCGAACTACCTCCTCCAAAACTTCCTCCACTTGAATTTCCATAATTGGTCGATGGAGCACTATAGGATTCAGTTCTATTTTGGTATTGTGGAACTGTATTATTTTGGGGAGCTGCTTGATACTCATAATTTGAATTCCTACGCGTTGGCGCCACCACGGCTTCCCCACCGACTTGCGTTGCGCTAGAGTTGACTCTTTGTTGGTTTGTCCCATTCGAATTATACGAATTACTATTTCCCCTAGGTGCATTATTGTAATTCTCACCCCCGTAGCGGTTTGACATTCCGTCTTCTCTGGCTCCACGCCTATTAACTTGCACAGGATCTACTACATTATAATTGTTCGAATTGTATGAAGAATAACTAGAATTTAAGCCCCCGTAATAATTGTAGATATTCGTTGACCCATACATGCCAAAACCATTCATACTTCCATACATTCCCCCATACATGGAATTAAATGGATTTGAAAATGCTGACATCCGATAGAAAGGATCATAATAATAAGGATTCATCATGAAACTGGATTGATACGCAAAACTTGAATACATCATAGGTCCATACATGGAGGACATCGATCCAAAATAATAAGGATCGGATAAACGCCATGAGGCTAATGGGGAAGCCCAACGAGAACCAAAACCGGTTCCAAAAGATATGTAAGGATTGGTATACCAACTATTCCAAGGATTAGCATTCATCAAACCTGATGAAAATCCATTGGCATAACCTTGGTCATATTGATTGGCATATACGGCCCTTGAATTTAAATAATTAGGTTCAGGAGATGTAGCTAACCCATTTTCTTCTTCGATTAGCGTGGCATCATCTTGAAAATCTAGGTAATCAGACTTTTTCTTTTTCTTAGGTACAGCAGCAGCCTGAACAGGGTTATCGTACAGGTCATCGGTGACTAATTTTGTTTGGCTAGTCACATCCGAGGAATTATTTTGAATAACGGTACAAGCTTGTATAAGAAATAAACCAACAAGCAATAAAAACAAAATCGAGTGATTTTTCATTGGATTTGAATGTTATACATGTTAAAAACCTAGTACAAAACTGTATCTTTGTCCCCAACAAATTTGAGACAAAAAAAGTTTACAAATAAAACGATAAATATCTTTAAAATTACGATTTCAAACAATTTATATGAGTAAATCCCTACCAAGTCGCGCCGAGAACTATTCTGAATGGTACAATGAACTAGTTAAGCGAGCTGATTTAGCTGAAAATTCTGCCGTGAGAGGTTGTATGATCATTAAACCATATGGTTATTCGATCTGGGAAAAAATGCAAAGGGTCTTGGATGATATGTTTAAGGAAACCGGACACACAAATGCCTATTTCCCCTTATTTATTCCTAAGTCTTTCCTTTCCAAAGAAGCTTCACATGTAGAAGGATTTGCCAAAGAATGTGCGGTAGTCACTCATTATCGATTAAAAAACGATCCTAATGGTGGGGGTGTGATTGTAGATCCAGATGCCAAATTGGAAGAAGAATTAATTGTTCGACCTACCTCGGAAACAGTGATTTGGTCCTCGTACAAAAATTGGATTCAATCGTACCGAGATTTACCCTTATTGATTAATCAATGGGCCAATGTGGTTCGTTGGGAAATGCGCACGCGTCTATTCCTTAGAACAGCCGAATTCTTGTGGCAAGAGGGACATACCGCTCATGCAACCAAAAAAGAGGCCATTGACGAAACCGAACAAATGCTAGAGGTATATGCTGAGTTTGCTGAAACGTTTATGGCGATGCCGGTTTTAAAAGGAATTAAAACGGCCAATGAGCGTTTTGCTGGAGCGGAAGAAACCTATTGCATTGAAGCATTGATGCAAGATGGTAAAGCATTACAGGCAGGAACCTCACATTTTCTAGGTCAAAATTTTGCTAAAGCTTTTGACGTAAAATTTCTCAGCAAAGAAAATCAATTGGATTATGTGTGGGGAACCTCATGGGGAGTATCTACCCGATTGATGGGTGCTTTAATTATGGCGCATTCTGACGACCAAGGATTGGTTTTGCCTCCCAAGTTAGCGCCTATCCAAGTCGTTATTGTTCCTATTTACAAAGGAGAAGAGCAATTAAATTTAATTAAAGAGAAAATTGAACCTTTGGTTAAAGCCTTAAAAAAACAAGGGGTATCCGTAAAATTCGATACCTCTGAAAATCAAAGTCCCGGATTCAAATTTGCTGAATATGAATTAAAGGGAGTTCCGATTCGTCTAGCCATTGGCAATAGAGACATAGAAAACGGAACGATTGAATTAGCCAGAAGAGATACACGTGAAAAAACGAGTATGCCTTTTGACGGAATCGAGCAAGTGGTGATCGACACATTGCAAGATATTCAGGAAAAAATTTATGCCAAGGCATTCGCATTCCGCAAATCAAATACCCATGAAGTTAATAGTTGGGAAGAATTTCAAACCAAAATCGAAATAGGTGGATTCATCTCTGCACACTGGGATGGAACTTCGGAAACGGAAGAAAAAATTAAGGAATTGACCAAAGCAACGATTCGTTGCATTCCTTTGGGAGTCAAAAAAGAAATGGGCAAATGTATATTGACAGGAGCTCCCTCCGAGCACCGAGTGATTTTTGCCAAATCGTATTAAAAAATTGTAGGGGACGGGTTTACCTCGTCCCTTCACAAAATCAGGTAATAATTTTGCTCAACACCTCTAATACGCGATCGATTTCTGCCCGAGTATTATTTTTTGAAAACGAAAATCGAACGGCTGCCCCTTCCGCATTTGGATCTAAGGCGGTCAACACATGCGATCCCACTGAGGTGCCACTAGAGCAAGCACTCCCTCCTGAAGCTGATATTTTCTCAATATCTAATTTAAAAAGTAACATATCGCCATCTTGAACCTTTGGAAAGCGTACATTTAAAACCGTATATAGGCTTTTTTCTAAATCCGCCGACAGGCCATTAAACTCAATGCCTGGAAAATTATTTTGTAAACCTTGAATAAAATATAACTTTAAATCCTTGATATAATTTTCATGCGCAGCCATTTCTTGATAAGCCAAGGAAAGTGCTTTGGCAATTCCCACCATTCCATATACATTTTCTGTGCCTCCTCGTTGGTTTCTTTCTTGAGCTCCGCCATGCATTAAGGGCGAAAACTTGGTACCTGACTTGGCATAAAGGAAACCGATTCCTTTGGGGCCATGAAATTTATGTCCTGCGCCTACTAAAAAATGAATGGGCAATTCTTGCACATTATGGACAAAATGCCCCATGGTTTGAACCGTATCGGAATGAAAAAGCGCAGCATATTTTTCGCATAAATTACCCACGGCATGTAAATCCAATAAATTCCCAATTTCATTATTTCCCTGCATCAAACTAACTAATGCGTTGGGTGAAACCGATAATAAACTTTCCAAATCAGCTAAATCAATCACTCCATTTGAATCCGAACGAACCATTTTCAATTCCACCATCCCTAATTTTTCCCAAGCCTGGGCCGTATGTAAAACGGCATGATGCTCTAAAGGCGAAGTAATAATCGTCTTAATCCCACCATAAAGCACACATGATTGTATTACCGTATTATCTGCTTCTGTACCTCCTGAGGTAAAAAATATTTCCGAAGGAGCGGCATTTAATAAGTTGGCAATGGTCTTTCGAGCTTTTTCAACGATCACTTTGGCTTGTCGGCCATGCGCATGAATCGATGATGGATTTGCGGTAAACTGCTCAAAATAGGGCTGCATTTCCTTCCATACCTCAGGGTCAATGGGGGTAGTAGCCGCATTATCGAGGTAAATGGGGGTTTGCGTTGAATTCATACGTTTTATTTGGCGGCAATTTCTTTGATTACCTGTATAATTTGTTGGGCAAGTATATTGGCTTCTTCCTCGTTCGGGGCCTCTGCGTAAATCCGAATGATAGGTTCGGTATTGGATTTTCTCAAATGAATCCAACGATCAGGAAAATCAATTTTTACTCCATCGATCGTGTTAACGTGTTGGTCTTTATATTTCTCAGCCACCGTCGACAAGATTAAATCCACGTTCAAATCAGCTGATAACTCGATTTTATTTTTTGAGATTACATAGGAAGGAAAGCTAGCTCTAAGCTCTGAAGTTTTGACCCCTTTTTGGGCTAAATAGGTCAAAAATAAACCTATGCCCACTAAAGCATCCCGACCATAATGAGATTCAGGAAAAATAACCCCTCCATTGCCTTCTCCACCTATCACGGCTGCTTGGGCCTTCATTTGATTGACGACATTGACCTCACCCACAGCCGCAGCAAAATACGTTCCTCCATGTTTTTCTGTCACATCACGTAAAGCCCGAGTGGAAGACAAATTGGATACCGTGTTACTAACACCCAATGACAAAATGTAATCAGCGATGGCCACTAAGGTATATTCTTCGCCAAAAGGCGTGCCATCCTCCGAAATAAAACACAAACGGTCTACATCAGGGTCAACTACAATGCCTAGATCAAAATTCCCTTCTTTCATTTTAGAAATCATCGCGCCTAAATTCTCGGGCAAAGGTTCTGGATTATGCGCAAAATGACCCGTTGGCTCCCCATTAATCACCTCCACATGATTTACACCTAAGGCGCTTAAAAGATCAGGCACAACTATTCCTCCGGTGGAATTGACCGCATCCACAAGCACACGAAAATTTGCTTTGGATATTTGATCCTTATTAACTCCACGAAGACCTAACACGTGTTGAATATGTTGGTCTAAGAAGGAACAATCTTCTGTGTAATTACCCAAGTTATGTACCTCGGCAAACGAAAAATCTTGATTTTCGGCAATCGCCAACAGATCCTTACCGTCCGCATCTGAGATAAATTCTCCTAAATGATTCAATAATTTAAGGGCATTCCATTGCGCGGGATTATGGCTAGCAGTAATAATAATACCTCCGGCTGCGCTAGTCCATGGGACTGCTAATTCAACAGTGGGAGTGGTGGACAGGCCTATATCTAAAACATCCCAGCCTAAACCGATGAGGGTATTGGCCACTAAGGATGAAACCATGGAACCTGAAATTCTAGCATCCCTACCTAAAACAATCGTGTTCGATGAGGTTCCGACGCGCTTAAGCCAAGTGCCATAAGCGGCCGCAAAAGTAACTACGTCGATGGGACTGAGGCCTTCGCCCGGTTTTCCACCGATGGTCCCTCGGATACCTGAGATTGATTTAATTAAAGCCAATGGATAAAAATTTTATTTTCTAAATTTCGAATTTTAAAATTACGCAAAAATACTTATTTCCTTTCCGAGAAAATATCCTTATTTTTAGAGGCATTTTCAAACCTATGTATATGAATTTCAATCGGCTTAAAGAGATCTTAAGTCAAATACAAAAAATCAAGGTCGCAGTTATCGGTGATTTTGCCGTTGATTTTTACTTTCAAGAAAATACGAATACATCTGAATTTTCGGTGGAGACTGGAAAAAATGTTTTTTGGGGCAATCAACCCAAAGCCTATTTAGGAGGTGCGGGAAACGTGACAAAAAACTTATCGGTGCTGGGCGTGAAGGCCTACGCCTTTGGAGCCATTGGTCCCGATTTATTTGGCCGAGAAATGTTATTTCAATGTGAGTCATTGGCTATTGACACCACGTATTTATTGCCCTTTTCTGATATTGACACCCCGACTTATTCAAAACCGATGTGTGCCAACATTGAATTAAATCGCATTGATTTTGGCACACAGAACAAGCAATTTCCCCTAAAATCTGACACATTAATTCAACGGTTAGAAACTGAAATAGCTGCCTATGATTGGGTGGTCGTCAATGAGCAATTTCAAAATCCTTTATTAAACAAGGCCAGTATAAAAAAACTGCAAACACTCTTTCATCAGCATAACAAAAGTTCATTGGCCGACCTGCGAAATTTAGGTTCAGAGGCCACTGGTATACCTTTAAAGGTGAATGAATCTGAACTAGCGGCCATATTAAAATTAAGTCCTAAGCAATTAGCCTTAGATGAAACTTTGATTGCCATCATTAAAAATTGGGTTTCCCAACGAAAAATAGGCGCCTTAGTTACTTTGGGTGAGCGGGGATTAATCTATGCTAGCCCAACGGAGTTTCATTGGCAACCTGGCATTAAACCCAAAGGAGAAATTGACACCGTGGGGGCTGGTGACATGGTGGTAGCGGCCTTTTCAGCAGCCAAAGCATCGGGAGCCACTATCGCTGAATGCTGTGAATTTGCTAATTTATGTGCCCACATATCCATCCATAAAATCGGGGAAACGGGTACAGCCAGTCCGGAAGAAATCGAAAAATTAAACTTGACATTTTTATGAACAAAGAAGAATTAAAATCACTTCAAGAAGAAATCAAACAGTATACTGAAAACCATTTATTGCCTTTTTGGTCTAGCAGGACCATGGACAAAACCTATGGTGGATTTATTACGCATTACAATGAATTTGGGGAAGATTCTGGACAGGATGAAAAGTCCTTAATTGCACAATCTAGGTCTGTGTTTACATATTCCCAAGCATACCGACATGGATTTGGGGGGCCCATTATGAAGGAAATGGCCGAGCATGGAGTCAGGTTCATGTTAGACAAAATGTGGGATCATGAAAATGAGGGGTTTTACTGGATGATGAATCGTAAAGGAGAGGCCACTAATCGACAAAAAATCGGATACGGCCACAGTTTTGCCATTTATAGCCTCAGTGAATATACCTTAGCCACTGGAGATCCTGTGGGTCTAGAATATGCCGAAAAGTGCTTTGATTTATTGCAAAAATACGCCGTGGATACAAATTTAGGGGGCTATTGGGAATTCTTTTCTGAGGATTGGAAGCTAATGGGGCCAGGTGCACCCGGCGGTGATCGAAAAACCCTAGACGTGCACATGCACCTAATGGAAGCCTTCACCACTTTATATGAAGCCAGCGGCAAAGAATTACATCGTAGAAAACTAAAAGAGTCTATTGACATATTGATCCAAAAAGTAATGCATGCGGAAACGGGGACAGGAATCCCGCAGTTTTGGGCTGATTGGTCCGTAGCGCCACAGATAAAATTTGACATTGTTTGGGGTTGGGATCGATTTGCTGAGGGAGGCCAAAAGGCTTCAGCGACCGACAATACTTCGTATGGTCACAACTCAGAATTTGGCTGGTTATTAATGCATGCTTTGAAGGTAGGTGGTTTTTCGGTAGAGGACTATCGGGTTAATTTAGAAAAGGCCTTTTATCATTCGATGAATTATGGGGTTGATTGGGAGTTTGGGGGTGTTTATGTAGAAGGTTCCCATGAGGGTGTGGTGTATGATAAAGAAAAAGAATTTTGGCAACAAGCTGAAATGTTAATTGGCATGTTAGACGCTTATTTACTGACAGGAGACGAAAAATTCTTAGCCGCGCACAAACAAGTTCATCGCTTTGTTTTCGACAAAATGATCAATTATAATACAGGAGAATGGTGGCCATTATTGACCCGTGAGGGCGAACCCATCTGGCGACACATGGCGACCTCTTGGAAAATAAATTACCATAATGTTCGATCGATGATTTTAAGCTATGAAAAATTAGGGGCTGTATTAGCATTATAATCATGAAATTAATAGTGGGTTTTGCCTTGTTGTTGTTTTTGAATCATTCTTTGGCGGCCCAACAAACCAGCCGTACGGGTGAATTGATATCTATTTTAAATCAATATTTTGGTTCCAGTGTTTCATCGGGTTCCAAAGCAAAACAAGCTAAAAGATCATTCAACATTAAATCCGATTCCCTATTCATTTATTTTTATGATCCGGAGGATTTATTTACGAAAGGCGAGTATCGAGACACCAATGCGATCCCGCTGGGCCAATTAGAAAAAGTGGTGTTGGTGTCTGGCCGATCTGCTGAAGGTTCGGCGGGCGTTGGCATTCAATTTATTCCTAGGTTTATAGAACCTTCCATTCCTAAACCTAGAAGTGACAATAATGGAGCAGTGGGGGAAGTGAGTGGACAAAATTTATCACAAGTAGCGGCTGGAACTTTAAATCAAAAAATGACTGGCCAAGTTGCCGGCGTGACGGTGGGCAATGACAATTCACCGGGCGGAGCGGCAATGGTCAGAATTCGCGGATTTGGTTCAATCAACTCAAATAGTCCTTTGTATGTGGTCGATGGAGTACCCATCACGAATATTAACACCATTAATCCCAATGATATTGAATCCGTTAATGTATTAAAGGATCCGTCGACTACCGCCATTTATGGGGTTCGTGGTGCCAATGGAGTCGTTTTAATCAAGACAAAAACGGGTGGGGCTACTACATTTGTTATTCCCAATGAAATTTTAAACCAAAAGCCATTGCCTTATACCTTGTGGGTGTATGGAAAAAAAGCAAAAGAGT
>Ga0209499_1000609_pt1 | contig 26262 bp, 21 predicted proteins | sample C_130208_EF_Meta_FD_187306 | JGI IMG/M metagenome (GOLD analysis project Ga0209499, IMG submission 187306) | Freshwater microbial communities from Lake Croche, Canada to study carbon cycling - C_130208_EF_MetaG (SPAdes) (version 2) | ecosystem: Environmental > Aquatic > Freshwater > Lake... | reverse complement strand
CACGCAATGGCCATGGAGAGACTGGGTCATTTATGCCTTAAATAAAAATATGCCTTATGACCAGTTTGTTACTTGGCAACTAGCCGGCGACTTTTTGATCAACCCAGCTAGACCTGAACAAACCAAAGAATTATTATTAGCTACGGGTTTCAACCGAAACCACAAGATCACCGAAGAGGGAGGAGTCATCCAAGAAGAATACCGATTAAGCTACGTAACGGATCGAAACGATTTATTTGGGAAAGCATTTTTAGGCATGACCTTGGAATGTGCCCATTGCCACGACCATAAATACGATCCATTTTCGCAGAAAGATTACTATAAAATGTTTGCCTTTTTTAATAACATCAAAGAGGTTGGCATCGAATCGGTGATCGGTGGGCCGGAGACCTACGCGAAAAAACCATTGATGGAAATCAGCAATGATGATGTTAAAAACATCTTGAAGTTTATTAATAAACAAGACACAAATCGTTTGATTGTCTCCGTCATGACCGACATGGACACCGCAAGAAAAACTTTCATTTTAAAACGGGGTGCCTATGATGCGCCTGGCGATGAAGTGAGTCCTGGAACTCCTAATTCCATTTTGCCATTCAATAAAAATTATCCGAAAAACAGACTGGGATTGTCTAAGTGGTTATTTGACAGAAAAAATCCATTGACGGCAAGAGTCTTTGTCAATCAAATTTGGCAAGAGTTTTTCGGGAAAGGCATCGTGAAAACGACTGGCGACTTTGGTATGCAAGGTGAATTACCTACCAATCCTAAATTGCTGGATTGGTTAGCCGTCGATTTCATGGAACATAGCTGGAATGTGAAGCGTCTAGTAAAGCAAATGGTTGCATCTGCCACTTATCGACAATCAGCCGTTACCACCCCTGAAAAATTAGCCAAAGATCCTGAAAATATCTATTTATCCAGATCATCTCGGTACCACGTCGATGCTGAAAATATCAGAGACATCGTGCTAGCCAGCAGCGGGCTTTTGGTTCCTAAAATCGGGGGTCCAAGCGTCAAACCTTATCAGCCACCCGGACTATGGGAAGGTGCTACTTCTGGCCGAGGCTTATTGTCTATCTACGTGCAAGATCATGGCGAAAGTTTATACCGTCGAGGGATATATACCTTGATCAAACGGACGGTTCCGCCGCCGACAATGAGTATTTTTGACGCTAGTAATCGGGATTTATGTGAAGTCAAAAGGCTAAAAACAAATACCCCCTTGCAGGCGCTGATGATGCTGAATGACCCAACCGTCTTGGAGGCATCTAGAGTTTTAGCCGCCAAATTATTAACGGAAAAAAGTAACAGCAGCGATAAAATCAAAAAGGCTTTCCGAATGATTGTTTGTCGCAACCCGTCTGAAAAAGAGTTGGGCGTGTTAAATACCTACTTTTTAAGCCAAAGAGCTAAAATTACTCTAGGACAAGCAAGCAAAATTTTAGCGGTGGGGGAATATCCAATCGCGGCCAACGTAGATAAAAAGCTTTTAGCTGCTATGATGCGTGTCGTTAATACCATTTATAATTTAGAGGAAACCATTACTAAATCGTAAGCTATGGAAAAGGAAATATTAGAACATGGTTTGAATTTTAATCGCCGACGATTCCTTTCCACAATGAGTTTAGGCTTAGGTAGTGTGGCCTTGGGTTCCTTGATGATTCCTGGTTTACTCAATGGAGGTGATCGCGAGGAGTCTGGATTTACGCCAGGCATTCCTCATTTTGCTCCCAAAGCAAAACGTGTGATTTATTTGTTTCAAAACGGAGCTCCCTCACAATTGGAGACCTTTGATTATAAGCCTAAATTATGTGAAATGTATGGAATGGATTTACCTCCTTCCGTGCGTGGAGAGCAGCGATTGACCGGAATGACAGCGAATCAAGCATCTTTTCCATTGGCCGCCTCTTTCGCAAATTTCAAGCAATATGGTAAGTCTGGGACTTGGATCAGTGACATCATGCCCTATACCTCCAAAATCGTGGATGATATATGCGTGGTTCGGTCGATGTACACAGAAGCCATCAACCATGATCCGGCCTTGACTTTTATACAAACGGGGTCCCAACAAGGAAACAGGCCTAGCATGGGTGCTTGGTTGAGTTATGGATTAGGAAACGAAAATAAAAATTTACCGGATTTCACTGTTTTATTATCGAGGGGAATTGGGAATGGCCAAGGCGTGTACTCGAAACTTTGGTCGAACGGATTTTTAGATTCCATCCACCAAGGAGTTCAATTTTCTAAAGGAGAAGACCCTGTTTTATACATCAAAGATCCTGCGGGAATGGCTAGGGGCGAACGCCGAGAAATGCTGGACCAGTTGGCCCAATTAAACCAAATGTCCTACGAGGAATTTGGGGATCCTGAAATTACGGCCAAAGTAAAGCAATATGAAATGGCCTATCGGATGCAAACCGCTGTTCCGGAAGTCATGGATTTGTCCAAAGAATCGGACGATATAGTCAAACTGTATGGACCCGATTGTTTGGTTCCGGGTACCTTTGCGGCCAATTGCCTATTGGCCCGAAAACTATCTGAAAATGGCGTGCGCTTTGTTCAATTATATCATCAGGGTTGGGACCAACATGGAAACCTTCCATTCGAAATTAAAAGCCAAGCCAAAGATGTAGACCAAGCCTCCGCGGCTTTAGTCACCGATTTAAAACAAAGAGGTTTGTTGGATGAAACCTTAGTGATTTGGGGTGGGGAATTTGGACGTACGAGTTATAGCCAAGGGAAATTGACCCCAGAAAATTATGGCCGTGATCATCATCCAAGATGTTTCAGTATCTGGATGGCAGGTGGTGGAATTAAGCCGGGGATGGTCTATGGCGAAACCGATGAATTAGGATATAATATCATTAAAAACCCTGTCCACGTACATGATTTCCAGGCAACAGTCTTGCATACCTTGGGTTTAAATCATGAAAAATTAATCTTCAAACATTTGGGCAGGCGGTATCGATTAACGGATATTTCAGGAAAAGTGGTGCGAGATATCTTAAGCTAGGTTGAGTATGAATAAAAAATGGAGGGGTATTCTTGAACAATTTGTACTCATATCTGCGGTATTTTTAGCGTTTTTATTAGCCTTTGAGGAACTAATTGTTGTTCCGACTTGGCTGCAGTCCTTTGGCAGATTACACCCACTAGTCCTACATTTCCCAATCGTTTTATTGATTTTGTTAATGGCCTGGGAGTTTTTCAGATTTACCCGAGAAACCTCCCCATGGATTGATACCGCGGAGCAATGGGTTTCTGATGCTTGGATTTCAGGCGCGGCCCTCACAGGACTAACCACCATTTTTGGATTATTACTGTCGAAAGAATCTGGATATTCGGGAGACACGTTGTTCTGGCATAAGTGGGCAGCCGTTACTTTATTTATCGTTTTTAGTGGAACCTACTGGATCAGAAATTTATCCTTTTACCAAAAGCTGAACTCCCGGTTATTGATTGGCTTCATGTCCATTTTATTAATCTCGACCGGCCATTTTGGGTCAGAACTTACGCATGGAGATGGTTTTGTTTTGGAGCCTTTCCAACAAGGAAAACAAATCTATCTAGAAGATGCCATTGTTTTTGATCACATGGTCAAGCCCATTTTTGAAAAAAAATGCATGAGCTGTCATAACCCCGAAAAGAAAAAAGGGGACCTTGATTTATCTACTATTGAAGGTATTTTAAAAGGGGGGAAATCAGGTAAATTATTTGTCACTGGGAAACCAGAAATAAGTCTATTATTAGAGCGCATTCACCTTCCTTTAGAAGATAAAAAGCATATGCCTGCATCAGGTCAGCCGCAGTTGACCGATGAAGAGAAAACGATTTTATCTCTTTGGATCAAAGGAAACGCCACATTTACGAAAAAAGTATTGGATTTGCCTGCCACCGATTCGCTTCGAATCATGGGCAATACCTTATTTAATTCTGTTCTCGACGAGGCTACAAATTATGACTTTTCAGCAGCGAGTCAGGAAACCATAGACGAATTAACCAACGAGTACCGGACGATTGCCAAGTTAGCCAAAAACTCACCCGCTTTGCGCGTTCATATCTTCAATAAAAATGAATTTAATTCTAAAAAGCTGGAAGAATTAGTGGCCATAAAAAAACAAATTATATTTTTAAGTGTGGCTAAAATGCCTGTGAAGGACTCGGATTTGTTGACCATCGCGCAGTTTGAAAACTTAGAACGCTTGGAATTAAACTTTAGCAATATTTCGGCCAAGGGCTTATTGGCCCTAAAAACCTTAACCCATTTAAAAAGTATCTCGCTTTCAGGAACGCAGATGAATTACCAAGATTTACAAATAGCCATGCAAGGATTGAAAAAGCTTCAAGCTATTTATCTTTGGGATACACCACTCACTGTGGATGACCTCAAAGCCTTATCGGCTAAGTTTAAATCGGTCCAAATCATAGGCGGATTTAAAGATGACGGCAAAAATCCATTAAAGCTTAACCCGCCTGAGTTGAAAAATACATCGACCATTTTTGATACCGAGGCGCCACTCACTTTATTTCATACGATTAAGGGGGTTGAGATCCGTTATACCCTGGATGGAACACCGATCGACAGTTCTAAATCTCCTATTTTTAATGGGAATGTGAGGATTAATTCGAATACAAGAATTAGAGCGAGGGCGTTTAAAGCAGGCTGGATTGGGAGTGATGAAGCGGTTTTCGAATATTATAAATGTGCGATAAAGCCTGATAGTGTAACGGTTGTATTGCCTTTAAATCGGGTGCATCAGGCGAATGGGCCAAAATCATTTTTCGACCGGAACCTAGGAACCTTTAGTGCCAATGCTCCGGCTTGGGCGAATTTTTGGACTGGGGTACGAAATAATGACATGGAATTAAATCTTGATTTCAAAACACCTAAGACCATTTCCAATGTATCCTTACGAATTATGGAGGAATTGACCACTGGGATTTTCCCGCCTCAATCCATCGAGATATGGGGGAAAACAAGCACAAATGGTGCCTTTAAACGAATACATGTGATGAAAGTTCCCGTGCCTAAAGAAACAAGATTCCACGAGTTATATGCGATCGATGTGAAATTTAAACCGACCATTTTCAGAGAAATGAAAATCATCGCAAAACCACTTGAGAAAATTCCACAATGGCATGGATCGAAAGATAAAAGAGCCCTGCTGCTTGTTGATGAAATCTTCTTGAATTAAAAAAAATCCGATCAAAGCGATCGGATTTTTTTATTGAGATTAATTACAATTTCTTGATTTTCACATTTCGGAACCAAACTGGATTTCCGTGATCTTGTAAAGCGATCCGACCTTTCATATCCACACCAAAACCTGGCATCGTTTTGAACTTCGATCCGACGATCATTTTTTTCCAATTTTCATCGTCGTAACGGGTTTCTACAACCTTAACTCCGTTTAGGTATTGTTGGAGTAAACCCCGATTACACACGATCCGCGCCGTATTCCACTCGCCAACTGCCTTTACTGGCTCCGAGGAGGATTTAATCAAATCATACAAATCTCCTGAACGGTGATTGAAGATTTTTCCGTCTGGATGGCCTTCATTATCAAGCACTTGCATCTCAGGACCCGTATTGTATGTACTGTGATATTTGGGATCTTCGGTGACATTAAAGATGATACCTGAATTTCCATTGGGCGAAATGCGCCATTCGATGGAGAAATCATAGTTTTCAAAGGCCTCATTGGTAATTAAATCACCTCGTTCTTTTTTGGTTACATCAAAAGAGATGACGCCATCTTCGACAGACCAACTATTTCCCGTGAATCCTGGTTTGTTATAGGTATGCCAGCCATTTAGCGTTTTGCCATCAAATAACAATTGAAATCCGTCCTTTTTTTCTTTTTTCGTGAGTGTATTTAATTGAGCAAAGGCCATCGAGCCCATGGTCAACAAGGCACACGTAACAATCCATTTTTTCATGTGTAAATAAGTTTATTTGAACTGCAATACTAATAAAAGATTCGAAACAATCTATCATCTAGATAAGAAAATGCTGTTATATTCTTCGTAAATTACGCGCTAATTCAAATTTGCATGAAGACAAAGGTAAAACCAAAAGCATCCATTAACATCGTGACACTCGGTTGTTCTAAAAACCTAGTGGATTCCGAAGTGTTATTTACCCAGTTAAAGGGGAATGGTTTGGAGGTTACTCACGAGGCGAAAAAAGATACGGCGTCGATCGTCGTGGTGAATACCTGCGGATTTATCGACAATGCCAAGCAAGAATCGATTGATACCATTTTGCGTTATGCAGATGCCAAACAAGCCGGTAAAATAGATAAGCTTTATGTGACAGGCTGTTTATCGCATCGCTACAAGGAGGATTTGGAACGTGAAATTCCGATGGTCGATTCCTTTTTTGGAACGAATGAATTACCTCGATTACTCAAGGCACTGAAGGCGGATTATAAGCATGAGTTAGTCGGCGAACGTTTATTAACAACTCCGGCACATTATGCGTATTTGAAGATTGCGGAAGGTTGCGATCGGCCCTGTTCATTTTGTGCCATTCCGATCATGCGAGGCAAACATGTGTCCCGGCCTATGGATGAATTGCTAAAAGAGGCGAGCTCATTGGCTAAAAAAGGAACCAAAGAACTGATTTTAATCGCCCAAGATTTAACCTTTTATGGCATCGATCTAAAAAGTGGCGATGGCCCGAATGGTCGAAAATTAAAGGAATTATTGGAGCGACTTTCGGATGTGAATGGCATCGAATGGATACGTTTGCAATATGCCTATCCGGCGGGTTTTCCCACGGAGATTTTGGAGACGATGGCGGAGCGTGAGAACATCTGTAAGTATTTGGATATGCCGCTTCAGAGTGGATCGGATGCGATGCTGAAACACATGCGAAGAGGCATTACCCGCGAAAAAACGGAAGCCCTGATCGAAACTATTCGTGAAAAAGTGCCGGGTATCGCCTTGCGAACGACCCTGATTTCAGGCTATCCGGGAGAAACAGATGCTGACTTTGAAGAGACTTATTCCTTTGTGGAGCGGATGCGATTTGACCGGTTAGGCATTTTCAATTACAGCCATGAAGAAAATACGCATGCCTATTTAGTGGAGGACAATGTGCCTGAAGAGGTAAAACAGGAGCGTTCGGATGAGATTATGGCACTCCAACAAGGAATTTCTGAAGAATTAAATCAACAAAAAATAGGCCAAACCTTCAAAGTCCTCGTGGACCGAAAAGAAAGCGGCTATTTCGTGGGTCGAACCGAATTTGATTCCCCAGAAGTGGATAATGAGGTGCTCATTCCGGCGGAACAATATGCTCGTTTGGGCGATTTCGTTCACGTGAAAGTGAATAAGGCAGAGGAATTTGACCTTTATGGGGATATTGTTTCCTAATATGTTTCCTAATAACGAGGAATTCCCGGATCGACCTCTCGAGACCAGGCTTCGATGCCTCCCGTTAAATTAATCCAAGTGCCTGAACTAACTTGATTCAAATAGCGAATGACTTGCGCAGAACGCATCCCATGATGACACATGACGATGCAAGGCAATGCAGTAGGTAATTCCCCAAAACGCACCGGAATCTCACCCATGGGAATGTGTATAACCCCTTCTAGCGCCGACATATCCAGTTCGTAGGCTTCGCGCACATCCAACACATATGCTTTTCCGTTTTGAATCATTTCTTTTGCCTCGAGGGGTCCTAGGTCCGTTGGGGTATTTTCTGAATCCAAGTCTAAACCAGCTGGCGCCTGATCCGCCTCCGCCGTTCTTTCAATAGCAAAGGTCCGCATGCTCATGTCACGCGCATCCCAGCGAAGCAGCCCCCCCTGACAGGGAGAAGAAAATCCTGCCAAATATAGAATGGACTCTTTGGCCTGTAAAATGCCCATTACGCCGGGTAAAAAACCCAAAACACCCACCTCGTCGCAGGCAGGTATTTCCATTTTTCCAGGTTCCTCGGGAAAAAGGCAACGATACGTCGCGGTCCTTGATCCATCCGCTACCAAGGCATTACAAACGCTCAATAAACCCTCCCAGGCATGAATTGCCGCATAAACAAAGGGCTTTCCTAAGGCCACACACACATCATTAATCAAATAACGCGCGGCAAAATTATCTGTACAGTCAACGACTAAATCGACCCCTTGAATCAAATTTTTAGCATTATTTGGACTTAGATTTTCAGGTATTACGTGGATTTTCACCGCACTGTTTAAGGCCTGAGCGAATTGCTGGGCCATGAAAACCTTTTTTTGACCGATGGATTTTTCGGTGTAAATGACTTGTCGGGCTAGATTAGATTCCTCCACCAAATCCCCATCCACCAATGTAATTTCACCAATCCCCGCCGCAACTAAATAAGGAAGTACCGCTACGCCTAATCCACCGAGACCAACGACCAACACATGGGCTTGACCCAGTTTTTGCTGGCAAGCCTCATCCCATTCGGAGAGAGCTAATTGTTTTCGGTAGCGTAGACGTTCCTGATCTGTTAACATGATTGCATAAAAAAAGCCTCCCTGATTTCAAGGAGGCTAATTTCGAAAAATTTTTCTAAACTATATACTCAATGTACCCTTGCGAGCCGATTGAATTAATGTTTTTTCAAATCCATTTTTATTAATCGTACGAATCGCTTTCGCAGAAACCTTCATGCGAACCCAAACTCCTTCAGACTCCAAGAAAAATTTCTTGGTTTGTAAGTTCGGATAAAACTTACGCTTCGTTTTATTATTCGCGTGAGAAACGTGGTTTCCAACTCGTGTTCTTCTTCCTGTTAATTGACAAACCTTTGCCATGATCTAGTATTTTTTAATTGTAAAATCGGATTGCAAAAGTAGAAAAATATTTTCTAAATCACAATCCTATTTGTAAAAATTCTAAAATATCATTCCCTTTCCCTTCCAATGCGTATATTTGAATATGAGAAAATCTGGTTCTCCTAAATCCCAAAATAAATCGATGGCCAAAAAGGTGATTTCTTCACTGATTTGGCTTGGCACCTTGCCTCTTTGTTTGTATACCCTGCTAACCTATTTGCTGAGTTATTCCCTGGTGATCGATCATTGGGTGGCCGGATTTATCATGATGACGATGCCCTATGCGCAGGTCTTATGTTTCATTTCGTTGGTATATTGGTTATTCCAACGAGCAAAACGCGCCCTTTTACCCTTTTTGGTAGTAGCTATGGGATATAGTTTTATTCATCGCAGCATCGCCATGAACAGCCCTACCTCCCTAGAAAAAGAAACGCTAGGTCTTTTAAGTTACAATGTAGCGGGGATGTATTCGAATGAATTCGAGGACAAAAAAGAATCGCTCGCCGAACTGAAAAAATTCATCACGGATTATTCCGCAGATATTAAATGCTTTCAAGAATTTTATTCAAATTCCGACCGCATGCCATATCGGACCATTGACATGATGGCTGAACATTATCCGCATTATGCCTTCATTCCATTAAAAGAAGATATTTTTGACAAAAATGAAAAAATGGGCTTAGCTGTTTTTTCCAAATATCCCATCATTCACAAGGAGGGAAAACAATTTCAAAATTCAGCCAATGGCTATTTATTAACCGACATCGTCGTCCGAGAAGACACCATCAGAGTGATTAATCTTCAATTATGGTCCATGGGCATCCGAGTAGGAAAAGTGACCGGAAAAATTCGCGATCAGGATTATGAAGATGCCAAACGGGAAGGCCGCGGCATTATCTCCTCCCTTCGCAAAGGTTTTATTCATCACCGAGATGAAATGAGTCAGATTAATCGGTTGATCCAACAAAGTTCTTTTCCTGTCCTCGTCGTGGGCGACTTAAATGAAACCCCCTATGGATGGGCCTATGGAACGATTCGGGAACGCTTACAAAATGCATTTGAAGAGGCCGGAAGTGGCTTTGGTTTTACCTTGAACCGCAGTCCGTATTTTGTTCGGATTGACAATCAATTTTTTTCGAACGATTGGCAAATTCTTCAATTTAAAACCTTGCGTACCATTCGCTATTCCGACCATTTCCCTTTGATGGGCGAATATAAACTAAAAAAACACCTGACCGCGCAGCCTTAATTCCATGCCAAACAAAGAAAATAACCAATTGTGGAAAGTTTTGGGGACGACCTTCGGCGTGGCCGTTACACTCGGTGGAACGGTGGGAACGGGTATTTTGCGAAAACCTGGCCCCATTGCTGATTCCCTACACAATCCTGCTCTAATCATTTTTTTATGGGTTTTTGTGGCTATATATGCGCTTTTAGGCGTCAGCTGTGTGTTAGAATTAAGTCTATCTATTCCCAAAGCCGGTGCGTGGTATGGCTATGCGGAACGGGCATTTGGTCGTTACGTGGGCTTTTTGGTGGGGTTGACGAGTTGGCTCGGTACCGTCACCGCCCTCGGTTTTGGATCTTATACATTTAGTGAATATTTAGCGCTTATATTTCCTTTTTTGACCGATTATTTAATGGTTTGTGCGATCAGTATCTTGGTGATTTTATGGATTTTTCATCAATTAGGCGTCGTTCTAGCTGGCAAATCGCAAGAATGGCTCAGCGGAATCAAGGCCTTGGCCTTATTGATATTCATCGGAATTTGTGCAATGCATGGGACAGGCGGAGCTTTAATGGAAGGCGGCGCGGCACCGAGGGGCCTTCCTTTGTGGTCGGGCATCATGACGGCCTTGTTGTCCATATTTTATGCCTTTGATGGCTGGCATACGGCCGCGTATTTTACAGAAGAAAATAAGGATCCGGTCAAAAGCATGCCAAAGTCCATGTTTATCGGGGTAATCGTGGTGGCCCTTATCTATTTATTGATCAACATTGCCATTTTATACACCCTCCATTTGGCGGAATTAAGCCATAGTAAATTAGCGGCGGCGGATGCGATGCAAGTGATTTTCGGGCCAGGGGTTGGAAAGGCGATTACTATTTTTCTTATGCTTTCGATTATCGGGATTTTGAATACGCAGGTGATGTTTGCGCCGCGTGTCATTTATTCCATGGGCCGAGACGGATTATTTTTCCCTCACGTAACTCGAATTAATGCCGTGGGAAGCCCCACGGTAGCCACGCACTTGACGGTTCTTTTTGCTTGTTTATTCTTGCTTGGGGGAAAGGCAATCAATGAACGCTTGTCAGACATTGCTACCTTCTTTTTCGTGGCCAGTTATCTCTCGGGCTTCGCGGCTTTGTTACGTCTGCGAAAAACGGAGCCATATTTGGAGCGGCCTTATCGGGTGTGGGCTTATCCGGTCTTGCCGATTGGTTTATTGGTGATTTCGAGTTTGTTTTTATTGGGTACTTTATTGACAAATCAAGCGAGCATTCCCTACGTGTTTGGATTTATCCTTATTTCGTATGGGATTTATCTAAGGTTCCTAAAAACTCGATAAGGGCTTTTTTACTCACGCCAACGGGTTGATTCGCCAAATTCGTCATCACTGAAAACAAAAATTTCTTCCCTTGGGCGTTTTGATAAATCCCAGAAAGGTCATAGGTATTGCCAAAAGATCCTGATTTAGCCCAAAACTTAGCTCCTGTATTACCCAAATTTACATTTTTCATCGTGCCCGATTTCCCTGATTCTGGAAGGAGTTTTGTCAATCGTTCCATCGGAATTTCTTCCGTCAATTTTCGCATCACCCTGGCCAAATCCTTTGGTCGAACTAAATTATAGCGCGACAAACCCGAGCCATCTACCCATTTGATTTCTTTCAGCCAAGCATTTTCTGGGAGATTCGATAATGATTTGATTATTTCGGGCGCATGTCGACCCCAGGATTTTTCAAATCCCATCATGACCAATAATTGCTCCGCGATTAAATTATCACTATCGTGCAACAAGGGGACGAATAAACTATCTAAGGCTCCTGAATAATAGGTTTTTGCTTGTGTCGAAAGCGCTTTTGGAAATGCAAAAACAGGTCGACCCAGGGTATCGGCTAATAAATCAGCGCTTAATTTGCTGGAAGTTAAGAAGGGGACTTGTTGGGTCCAAGATTTACCAGCCCCTGCTAAAGGCAATGAAAACTGATTTGTCAATCGGTCACGTTGGACCTGTTTATAGGCAGCGTTTACTTGCGCACTATGTTTAAACCGAGCTGGCGAAAAATCCCAACTTCCTTTTTTAATAGCGATCCGAACTAAATTTCCATAGATGGGCAATGAACTGATTTCTGCCGAATAATCATCGTTGTAATCATCCCAGGCCCATCCGCTTCCAAAGGCAGGGATTTGTCCATCCACATCTGCCAAAATCACAGTCTTTTGATTGGACTGCAAAAAATCTAATAGCGCCTTGTTTTGAAACCGAGGATCTAAAAAACTTGGATCTCCTACGCCCCAAACGAATAAAGAATCTGGCGTTTCCTGATACTTGAAGTTCGGTATGGTACTGGGAAGGTAGCGATTGGCCATTAAAAAAGTAAGCAATTTGGTATTGCTTGCCGGCATAAAAAAATGATCGGAATGATGCTCAAAAACGACTTTTTGGCTTTCTAATTCTTCAATATAAATGCCTGAAGCTAATGTAGAAAGGCTTGAATGTGTAAATGCGCGTTGCCAGTTTGTACGCGTACATGACTGGCTGAGGAACGCAAAACATATATAAATGAAAATCCAATATTTCCTCATAAGCTCGTAAAGGTAAAAGGTTCTCATAAAAATCTTTATTTTTGTGCTGATTTTTTTAGGATGCTCGTAGGATTTGTTATTTTTTATTTGTTGTTAAACCTCGGGGTAGGTTGGTGGGCAAGCAAGCGGATTCACAACACGCAGGACTTTGTGTTAGCGGGGCGTTCCTTGCCTTTTGCCCTCGCGACCATGGTGACTTTTGCCACCTGGTTTGGCTCAGAGACCATCTTAGGAGCGCCCCGTGAATTTGTGCGAGGAGGATTGCTAGCGGTCGTGGAGGAGCCTTTTGGGGCGGCATTAGGGCTATTTATTGTCGGGGCGATTTATGCCAAAAAACTTTATCCCCTTCCCGTTTTAACCTTTAGTGATTATTTCCGGATTCGCTTTGGTCTCCTGTCAGAGAAGGTTTCAGCCTTGGTGATGATTCCATCCTATTTTGGTTGGATTTCTGCCCAATTAGTGGCGTTGGGTTTAACCATGCACCTCTTATTGCCGATCTCCACGGAGGCCGGTATCGTTTTAGGGGCTTTGTTAGTTATGACCTATACCTTGTTAGGAGGTATGTGGTCGATTTCTTTTACGGATTTCTTGCATAACATAATTTTGATTATTGGCTTATTGTTTTTGGCCTATCTATTATTGGATAAAATTCCTGATTTCCAAGGATTTATAAACAAACAACCCCCGCATTTTTTCGAATTTACCCCGCGGGAAAATACCTGGAAGGATTGGTTAACCTACGGCGCGGCCTGGATTACCATTGGTCTTGGCTCCATACCCCAACAAGATATTTTTCAGCGCGTCATGTCCGCTAAAAACCAAAACGTGGCCGCACGCGCCAGCCTCGCCGCAGGAACGATGTACTTGACCATCGCCATGTTGCCTCTCTTAATTGCGCTCATTGCAGTTCGCTTATACCCGAGTTTACTGGCCGAGGATACCTTATTAATTCCCCAATTGGTCTTAAAATTTACTCCCTATGGCATGCAGGTATTATTTTTAGGCGCATTATTATCGGCCCTTTTAAGTACAACCAGTGGAGCGATATTAGCACCGGCCAGCGTCTTGGGAGAAAATTTATGGAAGCCTTTGTTGAAAAACCCTTCCGATGCCCAAGTCCTAAAAGTCATTCGAATCTCTGTTATTTTAGTAACGCTCACCTGTATATGGATGGCGGTAGAAAGGCAAAATATTTTTGAGCTAGTCAGCGAGTCCTCAGCTTTTAGTTTGGTTTCTTTGTTTATTCCTTTGAATGCGGGTTTGTGGTGGAAAAGGGCTTCGTCGATGGGAAGCCACCTGAGTATGGTTTTGGGATTAGGTGTTTGGGCTTATTTTAATTTTATAGCGCCTACGGACATTCCGGCCATTTGGTATGGCTTGTTGGCAAGTTTATTTGGACTATTATTCGGAACCTTTGTGTGGCCTAAAACCAAGCTTGCGGAATAGCACCTACGTATTTACCGGGTTTTTGAAGAAATAACAGATCTTGTAATTCTGCGCTGACGTTCGGATACATATTGATTTTGGTGATTTCAGAAATTGAAACCCAAACCAATTCCAAGGCGGACGTTTGCTCTTTTTGTATACCAGGAATACCTGAAATTATTTTCCCTTCAAACAAGATATGCACGGAGGCATCACGCTTTTCGGATGGGAGAATTTCTCCTACCATCAATAGATGACCTACCTCCACCTCAATATCCAATTCTTCCCGACATTCCCGAACAATGGTTTCAACAAGCGTTTCTCCGGGATCTGGATTCCCACCTGGGAGATTGTAGACGAATTCGGTGCCATATTGGTACTTCATTAATAAAATGTGATTTCTTTCAACAAGAATCAAGGCAGGTCTGCAACGCATAAAATCAGGGGAATCAATTAGATTGTAATAAATATACGATAATTTTACCGTTTCAAGAAACCTTTGGAATATGATCGTTCAAGATATATGTACCGCGATGGAGAAATGGGCTCCGCTGGCTTGGCAGGAATCCTATGACAATGCGGGTTTACTCGTGGGAAATCGGCAAGCACCCATCAAGGGCGTATTAATCAGTTTGGATTGCACGGAAGCGGTTGTGGACGAAGCCATCGCCAAAGGTTGCAACATGATCGTTTCCCACCATCCGATTCTATTTAAAGGCCTGAAAAGCCTCACAGGGAAAAATTATGTGGAGCGGACCTTGATCAAAGCAATCCAACATAACATCGCCCTGTATGCCTCGCATACCAATTTAGACCATGCGCCTAAAGGTGTCAGTTATCATGTAGCAAAAAAATTAGGGATCGAAGGCCATGTCCTCAAGCCTTTTCAAAATTCATTAAAATCGCTTATCTATTTTATCCCAGCTGCGCACGAGGAATCTGTCCGTGCGGCATTGCACGAAGCCGGAGCTGGGAATATCGGCGAATACAGTTCTTGTAGTTTTACGAGCGATGGCCTAGGTCGATTTACCCCATCCGCGAACACCACCCCTTTCATTGGACAAGCTCATCAGCCCGAATCGGTGGAAGAAAAGAAAGTAGAAATGATCTATCCTACGCATTTGGAATCCAACATATTACGCGCGCTGAATAAGGCCCATCCCTATGAGGAAGTTTCCTATTTTACCTATGGCTTAAGTAATGCCTGGAAAGAAGTGGGATCGGGATTTATTGGAAAATTGCCCAAGGAAATGTCTTCTGACGACTTTATTAGCTATTTGAAGTCTACCTTAGGAATCAAGCAATTGAGACATACGGCCTTGCTTTCGCGGTCGATTTCAACGGTCGCCCTATGTGGTGGCGCGGGTAGTTTTTTACTCGAGGAAGCAAAAAAACAAGGAGCAGATGCCTACATCAGTGCTGACTTTAAATACCATGAATTCTTTGATGCCGAAAATACATGCATAATCTGTGATATAGGGCATTATGAATCTGAAGTAATGATAAAGGATGCAATCCATGATTATTTATCAAATATTTTTAGTACTTTTGCGGTTCTTAAAAGTGATATCCAGACCAATCCGGTTTGGTACGCGTAATAAAACGTAATAATAATAATGGCTACAGTAACCGAAACAACGATTGCCCAAAAGTTAGAAGCATTATTAAAGCTTCAAAACATCGATTCAGCCTTAGACAATATCAAAAAAGTAAGGGGTGATTTGCCAGAAGAGGTTCGTGATTTAGAAGATGAAATCATGGGCTTAGAGACTCGTTTATCGAAATTTCAGCAAGAAATTGCTTCTTTTGAGGAGCAAATTTCGAACTATAAAAACGCGAAAAAAGAATCAGAGAAGTTGATCATCAAGTACAAAGATCAACAAATGAATGTCCGCAATAACCGTGAATTTGAGGCTATTTCGAAAGAAGTAGAACTACAAGGAATCGAAATGGAAATTGCCGACAAGCGTATCAAAGAAATCGATTTCAAGATTTTGAATAAAAATGACGAAATCGCTGGCGTAGAATCTACCTTATTTGAGCGTAAGAAAGACTTAGAAATCAAACAAAAGGAATTAGAAGTTATCATCGAAGAAAGCGAAGAAGACGAGCAAAAATCCATGAAAGATCGCGAAAAAGCGATTAAAATCGTGGATTTACGTTTGTTGAAATCCTACGAAAAACTTCGCGGTAACGCCAGAAACGGTTTAGCCGTGGTGATGGTGAAACGTGGCGCATGTGGTGGATGTTTTAGTTCAGTACCTCCACAACGTCAAACGGACATCAAGGACAAGAAAAAAATCATAGTTTGTGAACATTGTGGTCGCGTTTTCGCTGGCGTGGAAGATGTTATTCCTGCACCAGAAAAAGAAAAGAAAACTCGTGGTAAAGTGGTAGCTGCTGCCGCTGCACCGGTCATTGAATAAGTGTATTCGACGTCAAATAAAAAAGCCCTTTTCGTCGAAAAGGGCTTTTTTTATGCGTGAACAGGAAGGTTTATTTCAACATCCCCAGCAAAGAACTCAATTTATCTTTCAAATCCTTCCGATCCACAATGAAATCCAAAAATCCATGATCCAATACAAAATCAGCACTTTGAAATCCCTTTGGTAAATCCTTTCCTATCGTCTCCCGAATGACACGAGGTCCCGCAAAACCAATCAAAGCACCCGGTTCAGCTATGTTGAAATCACCAAGCATCGCATAAGAAGCGGTAACCCCCCCTGTCGTAGGATCGGTCAATAAGGAAATATAAGGTATTTTAGCTTCGGCCAATAAAGCCAGGCGAGACGATGTTTTCGCCATTTGCATTAAGGAGAAACCCGCCTCCATCATACGTGCTCCACCCGAACGCGAAATCATCAAAAATGGTTTCCCTGTAGCTAAGGAATGATCGATCGCCCTCGAAATTTTCTCTCCCACGACGGAACCCATCGAGCCGCCAATAAAACTAAAATCCATGGCTGCAATCGTCACCGGAATCCCGTTCATCTCGCCATAGGCGGACCGAACCGCATCCTTCAAACCGCTTTTCAATTCTGTCTCCTTCACGCGGTTCACATACTTTTTCGTATCCACAAAATTCAAAGGATCTCCAGAACCCATGAGCGGGTCTAATTCGGTGTATTTGGTCATGTCAAAAAGCAACTCAAAATACTCCTGAGACCCTATTTTTTCATGATAATTACAACTCGAACAGGTATATGCAAACAAACGATGCTCGCGCGTGTGAATCGCCTTCTTACACGAAGGACATTGGTACCACAATCCATCCGGCGCCTCACGCTTAAATTCTGTAGGGGTTTGAATCCCTTTATCTTTTCTTGAAAACCAAGACATACATCAATTATTAAGATTCAAAGATACGCAAAATCAATTTTATTTAATGAGCACAATCCGACGATTCACGAATTTATCACCTACCTGAACTTGGATCATATAATTCCCCACAGCCATTCCCTCTAAATTTATTTCATGGCTAAACAAAGTACCTTCCAATACAAATCGCTGGGAATAAACTTTACGCCCTGTCAAATCCGAAAGAGATAAGGTTAATTCTTTTTCACTAAGTTGGATCGGCCATTCTAATTTGACCTTCCCATTTGTCGGATTAGGTGAAATCCGCAATTCCTTAAAGACTTCATTCGGTTCCATCGCCAAGACCGTTTGCACCACCGGCGCTGAAGCACCTTGAATATTTAAATTGTCGATAGCCCAACCCCAGCCATGCGCCCCCACATCCGCATGTAAGCGGAAACGGATTAAAACCTGATCACCTCCTTTAAATTTACCGGAGGATAATAAATCGATTTCCCGTTTTTTTACTAAGGCCGACGTACCAATTCCAGTGGAATTTCCATCCACATCAGAGCCCGAATTCCAAACATTCAACCAGGTGGAATAGGTGTTGGAATCCCAGCCATTGATAAAATTATACCAATTTTTCCCGCCATCATTCGATCCTTGCACCGTCACATAATCGAAAAAACTACGATTGACTGTACCGTCGAGATTCAGAAAGGATTCCCCAGCATCACCAGGTTCGACCAGCACCACCTCATCAAAAGTCATCTTCGCCGTATCCGACCGAACCGTAATGGGTTTCAATAAGACTGCATCATTATTTGTAAATGTATCCGAGCCCCCTGCACCGTCATAACTTTCCTCGATGCCGTCTGCATAAGGGTGGTTGGAATGCAAGCCCACGGAAGAAAAACCACTCGGCTGTGTGAACTTAAATCCCTTCAGGTAAAAATCAGCGCTAGGCGATTGATCAAAATTCTGCACATAGGATTTGACCGAAGTCCCTAAAGCCAAGACTACAAATTCATAAGATCCAGTGGATGGCAAATTAACAACATTCGCAATTTTGGCCTTATCCTTAACAATTATGCGGTATTTAATGAGGTCATTCGCTTTCAATTGGCCTGCTAAAAAATTAAATCCCGCCGTATAACCATATTTATCCGTAAGCGATTTCTTGAAGCCTTGCCGCGTCACCGCACCGCCATTAATCGAATATTCCATGTAAATGGTATCGATGCCGATATTGTCGGCGGCCAATAAAGTAGGCAAAGTTAAACTCGTCTGTGAGGTAAAAATGTATTTCAAAGGATTCGAATAAATCACCTGTGGTTTTACCGTATCCTGGCCAATCGTAAATTGATAATAACTGCCAATCCGAGTATTCGCAATAACAGGTGCCTCCGCAGGGGTAACGAATTTCTTGCCAGACATTTCCTCCCCTGACCAATAATACGAAATAACCCCTTTCGTCGTTTTAGGCATGGTATACGTAAATGTATTTCCAGATTTTGTTAAGGGCATCGATACCGCTTGCAATATACTCTTATCCACGGCAAGCATTAATTTCAAAGAGGATTCCTTCCAAATCGTATCCGAATAGACTTTGGCCGTAAAAATCTTATCTTTTGTCAGATCCTCGGTATCATCGTATTCATCCGCAATGATGTTCGAGGAATACCAACCGAAATCTCCAAAAGCCCCTGTAACAATCGGGCCAACTTCCCGCGTCGTTTCACCACGAGCAATTTGAGGCGTCATCAGCGCATTCGGATCACCTACCTTATATTTCGCTTGATCCACGTGATATACGCTCGACCCATCTGTATAACTCGTAGGCGCATATAATTTTGCCTTTTCTCCATTGTTATTTCGCAAAATAGAAGGTGAGGTCAAAAATAAATTTCCAGATGAAATCTGCGTCTTTAAAGTCGTGGATGGATTTTTATATTTTACCGTATCCATCACGGCACCACCTGCTGCATTCACTATAAACTGGTCAAATATCCCAGGAGCCCCATAACCCGCTTGCGTTCCGGTAACGCTTATTTGACCAATAAATCCTAAACCATGGCCCATTTCATGCAGGACGACGGAATATAAATCGATTTGCTTATTCGTAGGAAAACCATCAATCGCAATATACCAATCCGGAAAATCAGAATTAAAGGTGGCTACAATGTCGGGATCCGTTCCATTTAAATTCACATGCGCCATTTTTTCAGCCAAGGCAATGGGATACCAGGTATTCAAGCGGTTCGAACCCACAAAATTCCGAACACTGGAATAAGCCCCCGCGCTTCCTAATACTCCAGTAGCCAAGGAACGCCAACGCACCGAAATACGAATCGGCACATCCGACGCCAAAACACTCGCCCAAATGGACGCCGCTTGCTCAAATACTTGTTTCACATTCGCAGGAGGAGGTGTTTCGTAGGTAACAATGACTTGGGTTGCAGCCGTTGATTGACTCGTCGATTGCGATTTTTTTGCCGCTAATTCAAGAGCTGCAGCCAATCCACGCTCATAGTAACCTTCAGGTAAATCCCGCTTAATGCCCGAACGCTCCGGGGTAAATTCCTCCACCATCACACCAGGTTTGAATTCCATTTTTAATTTTTGGGTAGGAATTACCTGTCCGGAAAGCATTTGCACCGAAAGCAAAAAGACAACAAAGGGCAATACATAGCTTTTCATAATCAAAAATTAAAAGACGAATTTAAAAAAATCAACCTTATTCGCTCAAACAATCCGACAAAATCAGCACTTGTTAGCTGTGTATGTGCTAATTCGGCCGACGAATGTGAAGTCGTAATCCCCACCACCCGCATTCCTGCCGACAAACCTGCCGCAATCCCCTGCAAGGAATCTTCGATAACCCAACAATCCTTCGGCTCCACCCCCACTAATCCCGCCGCACGCAAATAAATCTCTGGATCTGGTTTTCCTTTACTCACTTCGCCGCCTCCAATAATCGCATCAAACTGATCCCGCAAACCAATCCCGTCCAAGGTAAAATCAATATTTCCCTGCCCCGCCGAGGTAGCCAAGGCCGTTTTAATGCCTTGGGCCCTAATTTCCTTCAAAAATCCTTCCAGTCCTGGCGCGGCCTTTCGATGCGGTCCGTAAAATTCCCGATAAATCAGCTCTTTCTCTTCTTCCAACACACGTATTTCGTCCCTACTCATCTCCCGCTTATAAAACCACTCAAAGGTATCTTTGGAATTCATCCCATTTAACTCGCTATAAAAAATTTCACGCGTTAATGGAATGCCATGCCGTTCACAAAAAAGTAACCAAGCATCCACATGGTAAGATAAATTATCCACCACGACCCCATCCATATCAAATAAAACAGCTCCTATTCCCATATTATAATTCCAAACATAAGCCATCATAGGCTAAAAAAACACCAGCCGGTAATTCCGCCTGCACTTCTTCATGCAAGCCCATCATATGGCTCAAATGCGTAATATAAGCCCTTTCAGGCTTGACTTGTTCAATCAATTCCAAGGCCTCCGCCAAAGTGAAATGGGAAACATGATGCGTTTTTCGAAGGGCATTAATGACTAAAACCTTCGTACCTCGCACCTTTTCAATTTCCTCCTCCGAAATAAAATTCGCATCCGTGATGTAGGTAAAATCCCCAAATCGATACCCGAAAACATCCAAATAATAATGTTTGACTAAAATAGGGAGAATGTCTACGCCCTCAATTTCAAAGGCCTCATTTTGAATGGCATGCACCTCGATTTCCGGCACGCCTGGATATTTGTCCTCCGCAAAAGCATAGGCAAATTCACGCTTTAATTGATCGATGACATTTTGCTGAGCATATAAAGGAATCTTGGACTGCTGGGCATAATTAAAGCCGCGAATATCATCCATCCCAGCCGTATGATCTTTGTGTTCGTGGGTATAAATGACGGCATCTACGTGTTGAATGCCGGCCCGTAAAATTTGTTGGCGAAAATCTGGCCCCGTATCGATGATAAAACTTTTACCTTGCGTTTCCACATGGATGGATACGCGAAGACGCTTGTCCCGTGCATCGGCTGAATGACAGACGTCGCATCCACAAGCAATCATCGGAATCCCCTGCGAAGTTCCCGTTCCGAGAAACGTAACCTGGATTGGGGACATGTTTATTCCGTTAAGGCTTTTACTTGGGTTACCAAGGCGTCAAAATTCAAAGGCTTGGCTAAAAAGTCATTAAAACCTGCCGCTTTGAAATCTTCCATGGAATAATTACGCGCGTTTCCGGTGATCGCTATCATCGGAATAGCGGCCTTGGTGGCATCAGAAAGGGCACGCACGGCACGTGCACAATCCATTCCGTCCATCACAGGCATATTGATATCTAACAGGATTATGTCAAAATCGGATTTAGCTAATTCGTCTAACACCTGTTGGCCATTCTTCACCGCATGGATCTCGAAATTTTGAAATTCTAAAATCTTTTTGGCTAAATTTTGAATCACCGAACTATCTTCTGCAATCAATACTTTTTTCATAAGAACTCAAATTATATAGGATGTATGCTAAACTAAGTAAAAATAGCCAATGCGTTCTTCATTTCAAACCAAAAAGGGCATAAAAAAAGCGATTCCAAAAGAACCGCTTTCATTTTTTCAAAAAAACCTTATTTCACGTAGAATGAAACCGAAGTTTTGTCCCAATTCAAGGTAACTTGGCCCGTAGCTGAAACCCCGATTGTAAATTTCTCGGTCATGGCATGCTCACTTGGTTTCGCCTTTACACGCAAAACATCATTGCTTGCCTTGTAGGTATAAGCACCCCATTGCTTCGGATCTTTGTTGATAATCACCGTCCACTCCGTTTCGCCTGGAATGGTAAACAAGGAATAAACACCTTTTGCTAATGCTTTTCCTTGCAAGGTTACATCAGCTGAAAATTCGATGGTCGTAGCTTCATTTGCTCCGGTTCTCCAAACTTCTCCGTAGGGAACTAGGGCTTTAGCCTCTTTTGTTCCGAAGACTAAACGGCCTTTCACAGAGGGTTGGGCATATTTAATCAAAACTTCGGTTGTACCTACTTTTTGAGTAACTACGGCAGGAGGCGATGCAACTGGAGCTTGTTGGGCCAAGGCGCCAAAGCTCATTAAGCAAGTCAAAATAAATGCTAATTTTTTCATATAATGTGATTTTAAATTTTAGGATTACAAATTAAGCCAATAATTCAATTTTAACACCAATGCTCGGTTACGAATTTGAAAAATTTCTGGAAAATAATTATCCGTGTATACCAAAAATAAATCGGAAGCTGGTTTATAGCGCCATTGTAGGCGGGCGTTTAAATTGATATTTTTTGTTTGTTGGTTCAACTGAAAAAAGGTCGCAAAAAATAATTTATTCGTAAACGTGATATCAATCTTCGGCCGAATAATCCAAAATTGGGATGAAACCTTTTTCGCGGCCATCACTTCCGTCCCCGGAATGACTACGTCTTGAATGTCATTGTAATCCACGGCCATCGATACGCTACCAAATGGCTGAAAACGATACCCCATTTCTGCGGTGATGCCCGTACGCCAACCGTCCCCATAATATCCTCCAAATCGCGCAGTCACCGTATATGTAAATAATTTAATTGGGGAAGAATTGTAAAGTGCATTAATCGCGTACCAAGAATGTTCTGTTCCCTTTTTTAAGGGCGTATTTCCCATGCGTGTCGCATCAAAATCATACAATAATTTGACATAATCATAGGAAACAAAGGTCCCAAAACCCGTTTGATCTCGCAATTTTCCCTCAAAAGCCACATAGGTCGTATTGTCCGTTTGTGTTCCTTGATTGTTCCAATAATTCATTGTAGTCGCCCGTACTTGGGTATAAAAGACATTGGAAGCCTTACTTTTTGGATAGAAAATCTTCCCAAATTCCGGGTTAATAAATGTATAATTCACCCGGGGAACATAGCCCGTTTCAGGATTGTAATTGGCCCCTACCCATTGGTGTTTCCAACTGACAATCCAATTATTATCCTTGTACGTTAGGGCCGCCACATGAGAGAAATTCTGTCCTTTATTTTCTGGCGTGATGGAATTTCCATAAAAAAAGGTTCCCGTCCAGAAGCTATTCGCGGAGGCCAAATTATATTCAAAACCAATGTCTCGGTTATAGGGTTGAAAGCCATTTTGACGCTGTAAATCCGTATCGATAAAGGATTGTTTATTCACCATATAAACGCCGATGTTTGAGCGGGCGAATAATTTTCGTTGGAACGCCATCATCGAATAATTTTGTGTAGGAACCCCCTTCGCCTCGATGCGCTCGGATTGCACATTTAACACCCCAATCCGCCAGTCATTCGTTAATTTTCCACTCAAACGAGCCCCATAGGTGATGGGGGTTTGCTCGTAAATTCCCGTCTTGGTATTGAGTGCTAAACCGATTCGGCGCGAAAAGAAAGGCCTTACAGTTTCTGAACCGAAGCCATCAAATAGGTCCGAGTTTTCAATAAAAAATTGACGTTTCTCTGGGTAAAATAGTTCAAATCGATCCAAATTCGTTTGCTGGCGATCTACATCAACCTGCGAAAAATCCGGATTCAAGGTCATATCTAAATTCAAACTCGAACTGACCGCGACTTTTATATCTCCTCCGATCTGGGTGCGCGTGGAAGTGGGGTCCTTGGATTCGTAATTGGCCGAAACGCCGTTCAAAATATACGGGATGACCGAAATGTTTTGTTTGGGCGTAGGCGGTGGCGTATCCCAAACGAGTACTCCCGCATAGGCGAGCGTGGCAGTGGGAAATTGACGAGGCACCGGCGCCCAGGCTGATTTCTCCTTCGCCTTTAAATCCAATCGAGAAAAATTTATCCCCCAGCGTGTGGCATCTCCTTTATAACGAATGGATTTAAAGGGAATAGCGGCCTCCCAAATCCAAGAATTTTTTCGATAACTCGTCGCAGATTCCCATTTATTATCCCAGTTTAAATTCATTTTCACTCCTTCAGACATTTGTCCATCCCATTGTGCACCAGCCGCATTAGCGCCGAAAGAAAAGCCAGTGGTTTTATCATCAAAGGTGTCAATGAACACTAAAAAATTATCATTATTCCCAAACGAGAAATCACGTTTGAGTGATTCAACAACGTAATTCGATTCCGATTGAAGAAAACATTCTGCCGAAATATACAGGTATTTGTCATCATAGGTCATTTTGACATCCGTACGAACTTTCGAACATAGGGTGTCAAAAGGCGTACACATCGCAAAATCACTTACCGCGGCGGCCGATAACCAAGCTGCTTCATCCAAATTACCATCGATTTTCAAGGCACCCGTGGACCGAGTAATGTGCATTTTAAAATTTTCATTTTTCTTTTGGGCCAAAAGCCCGCCGGAAAAAAATACAATAAAGAAAGAGATCAGTAAAGATTGTTTCATAGTCTAGGTTTACACATTTGTGCAAAGGTAACTGAAAAATCGAATCTTGTTGCCCGCCTTATGGGGATAGCACTCCTCAAAAGATTTTTTTACGGGATACACGAAAATCATTTTGCTTGTTTTATTTTTGCAGATCTAAAAGGATTAACATTATGGGAAGAGCATTTGAATTTAGAAAGGCCAGAAAATTTAAACGCTGGGGCCAAATGGCCAAAACGTTTACCAAAATAGGCAAGGACATCGTCATCGCCGTGAAAGCGGGTGGAGGTGACCCATCCTCTAATTCACGTTTACGAGCCATCATTCAGAATGCGAAGGCGGTTAATATGCCTAAGGATAATGTGGAAAGAGCTATCAAACGTGCCACTTCCAAGGATCAAGAGGATTACAAAGAAATTGTTTATGAAGGATATGCCTTACACGGCATCGCCATTCTGGTGGAGACGACAACGGATAACATCAACAGAACCGTGGCTAATATCCGTTCTTCCTTTACCAAATGTGGAGGCAGTTTAGGAACCCAAGGGATGTTAGACTTTATTTTCACTCGAAAATCCGTTTTTAAAATTGCCGCCAAAGCCGATATCGATTTGGAGGAATTGGAATTCGACTTAATCGACTTAGGCGGAGATGAAGTGTTTTTAGATGAAGAAACAAATCAAATTAACATTTACGGTGAATTTACGGCCTTTGGCGCTATACAAAAATTCTTGGAAGAAAAAGGCTATGAATTAATGGGGGCGGATTTTGAACGAATTCCACATGAGACAAAAGAACTGACCGAAGCGCAAATCGCAGATGTCGAAAAACTCATCGAACGACTCGAAGAAGATGATGACGTCCAAAACGTCTATCATAATATGGGATAAATAAAAAAGCACCTGGCGGTGCTTTTTTTATTTCTTTATTAATCGATACAGATAAGGTGCTTTATGTGCGCCTCCTGAATATTTTTTCTCGATACGTTCGAGAATATCCAAGGACAACATTTTGCGCTGGAAATTCGTCCGAACCAAGGATTTGCCTAAAATGGTTTCATACACGCTTTGAACTTCCGACATCGTAAACGTATCCGTCAATAAATTAAAGGCGACAAGTTTCATGTCGAGGCTCAAGCGCAATTGCTCCAACGCAAATTGCAAAATCTCCGCATGGTCCAAAAACAATTCACCCACCTCCTGAATATCCTTCCAGGCATAAGCATCTGACAAATCCCCTACGTTCACATTTACCTTTTCAAAATCAACTAAAGCAAAATAACCCGTTGTAATAAATCGGCCAGAAATCCAATCAAAATCGTCCTGAGAGCGGCCCATTTTATCCCCCACTTCCTTATGCTGTTTTTTTGCCTCTTGAATTCGCTTAAGGCAACCAAAGGTGTGAAACTGCTCCAAATAAATATCGGACAGACCTGTTCGTTCCAATAAAACGCGCTTGGCGGCGGCATCTAAATCTTCGTTGACCCCCACAAAACCACCTGGTAAAGACCAAATGTCT
>Ga0209499_1000608_pt1 | contig 26283 bp, 24 predicted proteins | sample C_130208_EF_Meta_FD_187306 | JGI IMG/M metagenome (GOLD analysis project Ga0209499, IMG submission 187306) | Freshwater microbial communities from Lake Croche, Canada to study carbon cycling - C_130208_EF_MetaG (SPAdes) (version 2) | ecosystem: Environmental > Aquatic > Freshwater > Lake... | reverse complement strand
CAGCCCAGATTCTCAGCAAACTCGATAATAGCCATCTTAAACACATCATTGCCGCACATTTAAGCGAAAAAAATAACAAACCAGAACTTGCAATCAACGCATTGAGTCAGGCACTCAACTGCGAGAAAAGCTGGATTGGCATTGCTGAACAAGAGACTGGCTTTGATTGGCGAGAAATTTAATGGTGAAAGTTTAATGGGGGAAATTTAATAGGTAAGTATTCAAGTATCTGAACCTTTGAACACCGAGATAAAACTCAGATTAAATTTTCATGAATGACAAAAACAAAAAAGCCGACTAAAAGTCGGCTTTTTTGTTGAGTTTAAGTTAGCGAACTAACGATAGACTCTAACTAAATTACTTAGCTTCAGCAGCTGGAGCAGCTTCTGCAGGAGCAGCAGCATCAGCAGCAGGAGCAGCTTCTGCAGGAGCAGCAGCATCAGCAGCAGGAGCAGCTTCAGCAGCTGGAGCAGCTTCTTCTTTTTGACCACAAGCAGTTAAAGCAAGAGCTAACAAAGCAGCAAGGATAGCAGAACGTGTCATTTTAAATTTCCTTAACATATATAAAAAATTAAACCATTACGGCACATCTAAGCACCGAGTAAGAAAATTTTAACAGCATCCCTTAAAAAAAACACTATTTTTTTAACAAAAAATCACGTTTTAATTGAGCAAATATCATATTTCTGCAAAATATCTTTTATTACGCTTTAATTTAATGACAATTTTGAGAATTATTACAAAAACATAATACAGCCTGCCAAATACCAAGCGTGCATTTCAACCACAAATGCTTCTGTTAACGCTTGTTGCGCTGAAATGTATTCAGGCAATAATACACGCGTATTAGCCAGCGTCATCAGCAGGCTTGCAGAGCTGTCATCAACAACAACCTTCTCACCATTTAAATAGAAACAATTGGCTGCTGATAACAGTTGGCTTTTAAAGCTTAATTGTATGCCCTGACTTTTCATGCGTTTTTCAAAAGCCGACAGGGATATATTTTTGGGCGTATCAAATACCAGGTGAGATTTTGGCTCTGTGAGATATCGCCCCAAAAAGTCTGCGACATCTTCCTCGCTCCATTTCAAACCATTCAAAATGGATGACACTTGCTTCACCATACCATCGCCTATTTCAGCTGGATGCAATTGCAAAGCCAAATCCGGATCGGCGTACATCCCTGGCAATGTGCGATGCTCTTGCAGGTAATTTAAAAATTCACCAGCGATTTCCTGTGCAGATGGCGCTCTAAATCCAGTGGAGTAAGTCATACAATCACCAATGGCAATGCCCCAATGGGCAACTTGCGGCGGTAAGTACAGCATATCGCCAGCAGACAGGGTAAACGTCTGCTCAGCGTTAAAGTGCTTCAAAATACGCAGTGGCGCTCCAATGACCAAGGTCAAATCTTCTTGCTCGCTAATATGCCAAATACGTTGACCACAACCCTGCAATAAAAACACATCGTAAGAATCAAAATGCGGGCCCACGCCGCCGCCATCAGGCGCATAACTCACCATCAAATCATCTAGGCGGGCATGTGGAATAAAATTAAATTGTTGTAATAAATCATTCGCTTCTTGCATGTGATGATTAACGCTCTGCACCAACAAAGTCCAATCACGCTCTGGCAGCTTGGCAAAACGCTTTTCAGCAAAAGGGCCTTGCTCTAACTTCCACTCTTTTTTGACAGTCGAAATTAGGCGTGACTGCACATCTTCTTCACAAGCTAAGCCAGCCAATTCATTGGGTGTTAAGAAACCCTCAAAGGCTGGTATCGCCCCGCGAATTAATAAAGGTTTTTTGTGCCAATAGTCTTTAAGAAAGGTTTCTGCACTGATGCCCCCAAGCAAGGCAAGCGGCTCAGAATGTAAATTTGGATCTTTTTTCATGTTTGTATGATAACGCATTGCGATATCTAAGAATAAATCAGGTAAAATTTTACCTAAATTTTTCCATTATTTTTTCAATTGAAAGAAACCATCATGCAAATCGCCATGAACACCGTAGTATCCATGACTTATGAACTCCGCGACAGCGAAGGTACAGTGCTTGAATCAAGCGCTGATCCTGTTAGCTATCTACACGGTGGTTACGACAACATTTTCCCTCGCGTTGAAGAAGAGCTTCACGGCAAAGCCATTGGTGATTCAGTTGAAATCACTCTTGAGCCAGCGGATGCGTTTGGTGAATACGATGAGACATTGGTGCAAATGGAACCGATTGCCGCTTTCCCAAGCAAAGACCTGAAAGTAGGCATGCAATTTGAAGGTGAAGACGAAACTGGTGATGTGATTTTATATACAGTGACCAATATCGACGACGGAAAAGTAGTTGTTGACGGCAACCACCCTTGGGCTGGCGAACGCGTGTTATTTAAAGCAACTGTCACTGGGGTGCGTTCAGCGGTTGAAGAAGAAGTCGCGCACGGCCATGTTCACGGTGCAGGCGGCCATCACCACTAAGCAGTTATTTAGGGTTTAACGCTCAATAAACCGCACTAAAATCAGCCCCCAGAGCATTTAAGTAAGCTTTGGGGGCTTTTTAATACTCAAGCATATCAAGGCTTACAAGCCATCCACTTGGCATCTATCGCTTGTAACACATCGCCATCAATCTGGTCCAAATGCTCCCAATAGCGACCGCTATTGAAATAATAATTAGCCTCATGCTCCATTGCCAAACAAGCCTGTGCTTTTAGAGCTAAGTGCGTGGCTGTTATCTTTTGCAAGTACTCTTGATGAGCCTGCCGACTTAATTTCGACAAAGCCCCCTCTTCAACCCTAGGAAACACCAAACGAGAGCTTGGTTTTTCAGATAAATTTAAACAAACGCAATTTTGCTGCGCCGCAAAGTAGTTCAATCGACTAGCCTTGGCTTCCAGCGATTGCAGCGTCAAATCGTCACGTAGCGGATCAGCATTTCCCTGTCCATAAAAATGACTCGCCTGACCATCATCTTCATAGACCATGTCACACCCTAAGAAGAGCATCACGTCAGGTTGCAAAGCCCCCAAGGCCCAATAAGCCGCAGTAAACGCCATGGTGCCACCCGCATAAACAAAGCCACCATATTGATTTTGAATATCAACATACTGCTCTGCTGTCACGATGGTTTGCGCGAGTGTTTTATTGGATGGTCGCTTTTCTAGCGGAAAATCTTCCGGGTGAATTAAATAATCCCAATCACCTCGTAAATTCCATGCATTATTTATTGTCAGGACTGAGCTGATGTTAGAAACATCCAACGTCTTCACGCGCACCGCATCTGGCGCACTTCCTAGAATCAAAGCAATATTCAAAGGTTCACTAAAGGGCATATGAGGCAGTTGAGCCATCAATTGGCGCACTTAGCTGAGCAAGGCTTTAAGGCGGTATAAGGCCTCAAGCGCTTGTTTAGGCGTTAAGTCATCAGGGTCCAAAATCTCCAACTCACTCACGACAGGATGCAAAGGTGCCTCAGGCAATTCATCCGCCACAAACATATCCACTTGCGGGCCTGCATCAACATTTTGCTTCTCAAGCTGCGTGAGCTTTCGTTTGGCTGAAGCCACCACGCTTTTAGGAATACCGGCAAGCGCGGCCACTTGCAAGCCATAACTTTGGTTTGCCGCGCCCTCTTGCACGCTGTGTAAAAACACAATGCCATTACCATGCTCAGCCGCATCCAAATGCACGTTCGCCACTTGCTTAAACTCTTCCACTAATCTGGTCAGCTCAAAATAATGCGTGGCAAAAAGGGTGTAACTACGATTTTTTTCAAGCAACTCTTTAGCACAAGCCCAAGCCAAACTTAAGCCATCAAAAGTGGATGTGCCACGCCCGATTTCATCGAGCAAGACCAAGCTATTGGCTGTTGCATTATTCACAATATTGGCTGTTTCGGTCATTTCCACCATAAAGGTAGAACGTCCTCCAGCTAAGTCATCCGAAGCACCAATGCGTGTAAATATACGATCTATCTTGCCGATTTTGGCAGACTGGGCAGGCACAAAACAGCCACAATGCGCGAGCAACACAATCAGCGCTGTTTGGCGCATAAAGGTGGATTTACCGCCCATGTTAGGGCCAGTGATTAACAGCAGTTGGCGATAAGGTGAAAGCGCAACATCGTTGGCAATAAATGGCTGGGCAATCTGCTCCACCACAGGGTGACGACCACCCACGATATTGATGCCGTCCTCAGTCACAAACTTAGGCGCGACATACTTCAGCGACAATGCGCGCTCTGCAAATGTGCTGAGCACATCAAGCTGCGCAACGGCCACTGCATTCGCTTGTAGCGCATTGATTTCTGGAGCTAGTTGGTCAAGCACTGTTTCATACAGCATTTTTTCGCGCGCTAAAGCACGATCATTGGCTGAAAGCACCTTGTCTTCAAAAGCTTTTAATTCGGGGGTAATAAAACGCTCCGCATTTTTGAGCGTTTGGCGACGACGATATTCAGCAGGCGCATTTTCGGCCTGCGCACGGCTAATTTCAATATAAAAACCATGCACACTGTTGTACTCGACCTTTAAATTCGCAAGCCCACTTCGCTCGCGCTCTTCTGCCTCATACTTCAGCAAAAATTCGCCACAATTTGCCTGCATGCCGCGCAGTTCATCAAGCTCCGCATCATAGCCATCGGCAATCACGCCGCCCTCTCTCAGCACACTAGAAGGCTCTGGTTGAATAGCCTGTGCAAGCAAACTTAACGCGATTTGTGGCACGCTTAATTGACCAGCCACTTGTCTAACTAAATCAGCTTCAACATTACTCAGCGAAGCCTGCAACGCTGGTAACTGTGCCAAGCTATCGCGTAAAGCAGACAAGTCTCTTGGCCGTGCGGTTCTTAATGCCACTCGGGTGGTAATGCGCTCAATATCACCAATATTTCGCAAGGCCTCGCGAATACAGGTCTCATCAGCTCGCATCAAACCAGCAACTGCATTATGGCGTGCTGAAACCGCATTTAAATCACGTAATGGATGATGCAACCAATAGCGCAATAACCGGGCACCCATGGCTGTTTGTGTGGTGTTGAGGAGTGAATACAACGTTGGTGATGCTTCACCGCGAATGGTTTGGTCAATTTCTAAGTTACGACGCGTTGCGCCATCTAATTGAACAAACTGACTAGACTGCTCAACGGTTAAACCATTGATATGCGGCAAGGTGGTTCGCTGAGTATGCTTCACATAATCCAGCAAAGCGCCCGCCGCGGCAATTGCCAAGCTTAAATCCGCACATCCGTAGCCATCTAAATCATGCGTATTAAATTGTTTGGTGAGGAGCGTTCTAGCGGAATCTAAATCAAACTGCCAAGCGCTTAACCGCTTTTTAGAACAAACCGCACTTTGAACAGCAATATGATTCACATTGTCTGCAAACAGCAACTCTGCAGGCGTAATTCGCTCAAGCTCTTGTGCGAGCAAGCCTGGCGCAATTTCGCTTAAAATCAATTCACCTGATGCTAAATTGATGCGCGCTAAGCCAACCAAGCCCTCACCAAAGCAAAGTGCCAGTAGCCAATTATCTCGCGAATCGTCAAGCAAGGCGCTATCCGTTAATGTGCCTGGCGTAAGAATGCGAACCACTTGTCGATCAACAATCCCTTTAGCTTTTGCCGGGTCACCAATTTGCTCGCAAATCGCGACTGCCTCACCCATTTTGGTGAGCTTGGCTAAATACTGCTCAGCCGCATGATACGGCACCCCGGCCATTTTAATGGGCTCGCCATTGTGGGTGCCACGCTTAGTGAGAGTAATGCCTAAAAGCCGTGCTGACTTTTCCGCATCTTCAAAAAATAATTCGTAAAAATCACCCATACGATAAAACACCAGCATATCGGGATGCTGGGCTTTAACGTTAAGATACTGGCGCATAAACGGCGTGAGATTATCTTTTTCTGGGCTTGTTTTATCGTTCATGGTTTTAAGTGCGTGCTATCAAAATGCTTTCAATGACTCACTGGTATTTGTGCTGGCAAGCGACATTTTATCGTAAGATGACGTTTCACATACGATTTACCCTTACCCTAAACACTGGGCACCTATGAAACCTCAACACTTGATTATTGTATTGTTAGCCCTGAGCGCAAAGGCTGAAGCGGAGAATACTAACTACTATTGTGATGGCTTCACCACGCGCACTATTGGCGACGGTCCGCATGTGGAAGAAACGGACTCTAAAACCTACGCGCTCAATGGTAATGGAATCATGTTGTTTTCAGAAAAAGTCAATTGTGACGTCAACGAAAAAACGATTCATTGCACTAGCAAAAAATTCAATCGCACCCTAGAAATCAACAAGCTGAGCGGCTACAGCACAGACACTTATGAGATTTTTAAGTATGGAAAACCTCACGTTAAGATTCAATTTATTGGGATGTGTGAATTGTATTGATGCAGGGCTGTTTTCTTTCAGTCAGCGCATAAACTCTGCAAAAGCGATTTAAACCTTGTATCAGCCTGCCATAGCGTTAACTTTTGCAGCCATAATAAAATCGTTTTCATGCAAGCCATTAATCTTATGAGTCTGAAACACCACCCTAACATAACCCCACCCTACCGTAATATCCGGATGATGACCCTCAAGTTCACAAAGCTCACCAACCTTCAGAGTAAATGATAACGCCTGCATAAAATTACTAAATTTAAATGTGCGTTTTATTTTTGTTGAATCATCAATCAAATCCCAGCCAGGAACAACCATTAACAACGCATTCGCATCCTCCACGCCCAAGGGATTGATGCCACCTTGGCAGGGCGTACATTTTTTTGCATATAGATGATGATTGCTCATGCCGTTTAGTCCTATCATGAAAAACAATTAGATCTGTAATCTAGCACATTAATCATGTGAGCATCATCATCCTTGGTTAAGCTGGTCCTCGAATAACATTAAGCACAAAGTGTTGGGCTACAAGTTAAGAAGCTTCATCTTCCCCCTTTTTAAGTGAGGCGTGAATTTTTGAGTGCTAAGTTTGAATGCTAAGTTTTAATGCTGCGTCTGTTAAAATCTAAAAACCATTAATTTATGAATCTCTGGTAGAAAATTATGTTAAGTGCACTCGTTATTATTTTTGTTGCTACCTACCTCGCCATTACGCTCGAGCACCCGATTAAGATTAATAAATCAGCAACCGCTTTATTAGGCGCAGGCTTGCTTTGGACAGTTTACGCATTAGCAACCAATGACCACCTCTTGGTGAAGCACCAACTCAGCGAAACGATTGCATCCACAGCAGAAATTGTTTTCTTTTTAATCGGCGCAATGACCATCGTTGAAGTAATTGATGCCCACAACGGTTTTGAAGTGATTACCTCGCGCATCAAAACCACCAAGCTTGTCTCCTTGCTTTGGATTATCAGTCTAATTACCTTCTTTTTAAGTGCAGTCTTAGATAACTTAACCGCCACTATTGTGATGATTTCTCTTACAAGAAAGCTATTAAAAGAGCCAAGCGATAGACTTTTGTTTGCAGCACTTATCGTGATTGCCGCCAATGCTGGCGGCGCGTGGTCTCCAATTGGAGATGTAACAACCACCATGCTTTGGATTGGAGGACAAATCACAACACTGGCAATCATTCAAGGCCTCTTTATTCCTTCAATAGTCAATCTACTCGCGCCCTTATTGGTCATTAGCTACTCAATGAGCGGTAAAAGCATCTCAGCACCAACAAATACCTTAAAAACATCAAACACCTCCACGTTGGAGCGCAATACGGTTTTTTATTCAGGTCTCGGCATTTTGGTTTTAGTGCCTGTATTTAAAACCCTGACACATCTTCCTCCATTTATGGGCATTCTGTTTGGCTTAGGGGTTCTTTGGCTGATTGGCGACTTAATGCATTCCAAAAAAGACGTCACAGAAAAAGAAGAGCTTTCGCTTGTTAATGCGCTCAAGCAGATTGATATGTCATCCATCGTTTTCTTTATTGGTATTCTTTTGGCGGTGGCCACGCTAGAACATAGCCATATATTGCAATCATTTGCAGGCTTACTAGACCAAACCATCGGTCGACAAGATTTAATTGTGACGCTATTAGGCTTGGTGAGCGCAATTGTTGATAACGTACCGCTCGTGGCTGCCTCAATCGGGATGTATGATTTAGGCCAATACCCAGCGGATAGTTTTTTATGGGAGTTTATGGCTTATTGCGCCGGGACTGGTGGCTCTATTTTAATTATTGGTTCAGCCGCAGGGGTAGCAGCGATGGGCTTAGAAAAAATCCCATTCTTTTGGTACGTTAAAAAAATAAGTTGGTTAGCCCTCATTGGTTACTTTGCAGGAATTGCCACTTATATTATTCAATACAATTTGACTCATCAAACTTACTAAATCCAATGCAATCAATGTCATTGGGTTGTATAGAAATGGCAGGCAAAAAATGGGTTCCGTTTAAAGTAGCCATTTAATTGTGATGCTGAATACTGGTGGGAGATGCGAGGGTCGAACTCGCGACAAACGGATTAAGAGTCCGCTGCTCTGCCAACTGAGCTAATCTCCCTTGAGGGGCGCAATTATCGAGTTAAAACAGATGAGTGTCAACCTGAGAAACAATAAACAAAGGCCAAGCAGTATGAATGTTCAAACAATCCCCAGCCAAGCATTTGCTGACCAAAAACCAGGCACATCAGGCCTACGTAAAAAAGTGGCAGTGTTTCAACAGCCACATTACTTAGAAAACTTTGTTCAAAGCATTTTTGATTCTATTGATGTGCCCAACGGCGCAACGCTAGTCTTGGGTGGTGATGGCCGTCATTACAATCGTGAGGCGATTCAAATTATCCTCAAGATGGCGGCGGCAAATGGCTTTGGACGGGTGTTGGTTGGGCAAGGCGGCATTCTTTCAACGCCTGCCGCTTCTTGCATTATTCGCAAGTACAAAACCTTTGGCGGGATTATTCTTTCTGCCAGCCACAACCCTGGCGGCGTAGATGGTGACTTCGGTATTAAGTACAACACTGGAAATGGTGGCCCTGCCCCAGAAAAAATCACGGAAGCAATTTTTGAAAAATCAAAAACCATACAAAGCTACAAAATTATAGCCGCGCCTGATGTGGCGCTCGATGTGATTGACGAAAATGACTTGGCCGACATGAAGGTACAAGTAATTGATGCGGTTGAGGACTACACAGAGCTAATGGAGTCCTTGTTCGACTTTAATGCGATTAAAGATTTACTCGGCTCTGGCTTCCGGATGAGGTTTGATGCCATGCACGCAGTGACGGGCCCTTACGCCCAAGAGATTTTTATTAAACGACTTGGCGCCTCTGCTGATAGCTTAATGAACTGCGTGCCACTGCCTGATTTTGGTGGTGGTCATCCTGACCCTAACCTCACTTATGCGCATGAGTTAGTGGATATTATTTATGGTGATAATGCCCCTGACTTTGGCGCAGCATCCGATGGTGATGGCGACCGCAATATGATTTTAGGCAAAGGCTTTTTTGTGACGCCTTCAGACAGTCTTGCGCTGATTGCCGCCAACGCAAGAATGGTCAAAGGCTATGCCAAAGGAATTGCTGGCGTGGCGCGGTCCATGCCAACTAGCGGCGCAGTGGATATGGTGGCGAAGTCTTTGGATATCCCGTGCTTTGAAACACCCACGGGCTGGAAATTCTTTGGCAATTTAATGGACGCTGACCAAGTGACACTTTGCGGCGAAGAAAGCTTTGGCACTGGCTCTAGCCACGTGCGTGAAAAAGACGGTCTTTGGGCAGTCTTGTTCTGGCTCAACATTTTGGCAATTAAACGCCAATCCGTTGAGCAAATTGTGAAACGTCACTGGCTGCAATTTGGTCGTAACGTTTACTCTCGTCACGATTATGAAGATTTACCACTAGAGGCCGCCAATGGCGTCATTGAGCATTTACGTCAAAACTTTAGCGTGCTGGTTGGAAAATCGTTTGGACGCTACACCATACAAGCATGTGATGACTTTAGTTACACGGACTCAATTGATGGCAGCATCAGCACCAATCAAGGCCTGCGCGTTTTATTCACTGATGGTTCACGCATTGTATTTAGACTCTCTGGCACAGGCACTTCTGGCGCCACACTGCGAATTTACTTAGAAGCTTTTGAGCCTGATACCTGCAAACACGATTTAGATGCACAAGTTGCATTGAGTGAGATGATACAAATCGCCTTGCAGATAAGCGAACTTAAACAAAGAACGGGACGCGATAAGCCGACTGTGATCACTTAATCAATATCCCATCACTTTCATAAGGTCGTGCTATTCTGACGGCCATTTTTTATTTCTTTTGCTTGAAAGCCACACGATGCAAAACACACCTACCACCAGCATAGAAACCTTCATTCCAAGCAAAGACGCTTCGCTTGAATATTCGATTAAAACCCTACAAGCCAAGCTTTTGGATATCGGCTTTCATGTAGAAGAGCGTTCATGGCTGAATGAAATTGAAGGTATTTGGTCGGTGCATGTGACGGATCGTGATTGCACACGTCTATTTAGCAATGGCAAAGGTGCCTCACAGCTAGCGGCAAGAGCAAGTGCGCTTGGTGAATACTTTGAGCGCCTCAGCACCAATTATTTTTGGACGCATTTTTACTTGGGCGAAGCCATTAGCAATCAAGATTATGTGCATTACCCCAATGAAAAATGGTTTCCGCTCGCTGGCGATGCATGGCCAGCTGGCTTGCTTAACAAAGAGCTTCATAAATTCTATAACCCAGACGGTACAGTTTCAGCGACTAAGCTCATTGACCTTAACTCTGGTAACGCCAAGCGTGGCATTTGCGCGATTCCATACACCCGTTTGCGTGACGATGAAGTGGCCTACTTCCCTGTGAACTTGATTGGTAATTTATACGTGAGCAACGGTATGTCAGCTGGCAACACCCTTAAAGAAGCCCGCACTCAAGCATTGGCGGAAATTTTTGAGCGCGACATTAAATACAAAATCATTCGTGAAGGCATTTGCTTGCCAGATGTGCCTGAAGCAGTAGTTAACCGTTACCCACGCATCGCCGCCGGCATTAAAGGCTTGCGTGATGCAGGCTATGGCATCTTGGTAAAAGACGCTTCATTAGGTGGCAAATACCCTGTGATGAACGTCACCTTATTACATCCAGAAGACCAAGGTTGTTTCGCGAGCTTTGGTGCACATCCCCGCTTTGAGGTTGCTTTGGAGCGTGCATTAACTGAGTTGCTTCAAGGCCGTGCAATTGATGGTCTTAAAAACTTTGTCGCCCCTGGCTTTGATATGGAAGAAATTGCAGACTCACAAAACTTAGAAATCCATTTCGTGGACTCAAGCGGCGTGATTAGCTGGAACTTCCTCAGAGATACGCCAGATTATGAGTTTGTGGATTGGAACTTTGGCACCACCACGGATGAAGACTATCAATGGTGTTGCGATACCATCCACGCGAGTGGATATGACATTTATATTTCAGACTTCACTCACTTAGATGTTTATGCATGCCGCATTTTTGTGCCTGGCATGTCTGAAATCTACCCTGTGGAAGAGCTTGAGTGGGAAAACAATTCGGTGGGTAACTTGGTGCGCCCAGGTTTGCTTCGCACGCAAGACCTCAGCCAAGAAGAAAGTGCGGAGCTCCTAGAGACATTACTAGACCTTGAGCTAGCTGATGAGCTCCCTGTCACCACATTGATTGGCCTTGCAGCTAACGCTGGTAGCGTTTGGGCCGACTTACGTGTTGGCGAGCTAAAAGCCTTGTTAGGCCTAGCCGTGGGGGAGGTGGATGTGATTTTAGAAGGCTGTGATTGGATTAGCCAATTTGGCGAACTACCAGAAAAGCGTGCACGCGTTTATCGCTGCATTGCAGATTTGGTGCAATTACAAGAAATGGCAGAGCTAGACCACACACAACCATTTAACGCTAATTTAGCACTTATGTATGGTGCAGAAACCTTGCAACAAGCACAGCAATTGCTGAGCCGCGAATCTGGTTACTTTGGCCTCAATAATCTAGGGGCAAATATGGAAGGTAGCGAAATGCACAAACAATTGTTATTGGCTTACCACAAGGTGAATGCTAAAAAGCGTTAAAACGGCAATTTAACTTGCGGTGCCGCACTTAAAATCACCGCACGGAAGGCATTCTGAATTCGCTTCAAGGCATCTTCAGAATCGGCCTCAAAACGAAGCACAATCACAGGCGTAGTGTTTGATGGCCGCATTAAACCAAAACCATCGGCATACTCCACACGCAAGCCATCAATGGTGATGACTTCAGTTGCACCTTCAAATTTGGCTGACTTTTGCAAAGCGGCAATCAGCGCATGGGGCTCGCCCTCTTGCATTTGAATATGTTGCTCTGGCGTGCTCACACTCTCAGGCAAGTTATTCAAGGTTTCGCTTGGGTTAGCAACTTTGCTCAAAATCTCCAGCAAGCGCGCCCCAGAATATAGGCCATCATCAAATCCGTACCAGCGGCGGCCTTTAGCGGGATGATTGCTATCGACTAAATCATTAAAAAAAACATGACCGCTCATCTCACCCGCTAAGTCAGCACTGGTTTCTTTGATTTTTGCCTTGACTAGCGAATGACCTGTTTTCCACATAAGCGGCTTGCCGTTGCGCGCTTTAATCCAGGGCGCCAGATTACGCGTAGATTTCACATCATAAATAATCGTTGCGCCTTGGTTGCGCTGTAATACTTCTTCAGCAAACAACATTAATTGGCGATCGGGATAAATAATCTTGCCGTCTTTGGTGACAATACCTAAACGGTCGCCATCACCATCAAACGCTAAACCAATTTCAGCGTCGCCTTTGGCTAGGGATTGAATTAAGTCAGATAGATTTTCTGGCACAGATGGATCGGGATGGTGATTGGGAAAATGACCATCAACCTCACAAAATAGCTCTTCTACTGAACACCCAAGCGCTTCGTATAACTTTTTAGCATAAGCACCTGCAACGCCGTTACCACAATCTACGGCTATTTTCATACCACGGGCTAGTTTTACATCAGAAGCGATTTTACTGATGTAACTAGCGGCAATATAATGTTGGCTTTCTGTGCCAAAACTATCGTCTGAAGCGATAGCCAAATCACCCGTTTCAATTCGGCTGCGTAAGCTTTGTATAGTCTCACCTGATAGCGTTTCGCCCGCCAACACCATCTTGAGCCCATTGTAATCAGGTGGGTTGTGGCTACCAGTGACCATGACGCCGCAAGCCGTGCCTAGCTCATAAGCCGCAAAATAGACCATAGGCGTGGCAACCATGCCAAGCTCAATCACATTAACGCCTGCTTTTCGGATTCCGCGAGATAACGCTTCTGCTAATTCAGGCCCTGATAAACGTCCATCATAGCCAATACAAATGGCGCTTTGTTTTCTTGCCAAAGCTTCAGAACCAAGCGCTTGTCCAATGGCTTCTACAATCTCAGGCGTAAGGGTTTTACCAACGATGCCACGAATATCGTAAGCCTTAAAAATCTCTTTTGGGATTTGCATGATTAAATTTCTTCTATCCAACACTGCTGAATCGCCTCTAATATTTTTTCATTACTATTATTAGGCTCGTCATTAAACCCATCTAAAGCCATTACCCAGGCATGCAAGTCGGTAAAACGAATGACCTTAGGGTCAATATCAGGATGTGCATCGAATAAAGCTTCTGCAATTGCTTGTACATCAGTCCATTTCATTTTGCTACCTTCAAAAATTATTCAAGATTAGCTTGAATTATACCGCTTAGATGCGGTCAACAGGAGGGGTGGATTCACGCCTATTATGATAAAATGATGAAATTATTTTTTTAAGCCTACGAGAAAGTGACTTATGTTTAGCCGAGCAAAAACGTTGAGTGTTGTAGATCCTGAATTAGCAAAGTATGTAGAACTTGAGCGCGTTCGCCAAGATGAACATATTGAATTGATTGCTTCTGAAAATTACACCAGCCCTGCTGTAATGGAAGTGCAAGGCTCACAACTCACCAATAAATACGCTGAAGGCTATCCTGGCAAACGTTTTTACGGTGGCTGTGAATACGTGGACGAAGTTGAAAAACTCGCGATTGAGCGTATTAAAAAATTATATGGCGCTGAATATGCCAACGTTCAACCGCACTCAGGCTCACAAGCTAACCAAGCGGTTTACTTTTCTATTTTAAAACCTGGTGACACCATTATGGGGATGAATTTGGGTCATGGCGGCCATTTAACCCACGGCTCACCAGCGAACCTTTCTGGTAAATTATTTAACATCGTGCCTTATGGCTTAAACGACAAAGAAGAAATCGATTACGACGAAATGGAACGTATTGCGATTGAATGCAAACCGAAACTATTGATTGGCGGCGCATCGGCTTATGCGCTTCGTTTCGACTGGGAACGCATGGCAGCGATCGCTAAAAAGGTAGGCGCGTACTTCATGGTGGATATGGCGCATTACTCAGGCTTAATTGCTGGCGGCGTTTATCCAAATCCAGTACCACACGCTGACTTTGTGACTTCAACGACACACAAAACATTACGCGGCCCACGCGGCGGTATTATTTTAGCCAAAGCGGAATTTGAAAAATCAATCAACTCCTATGTTTTCCCTGGCTTACAAGGCGGCCCGTTGATGCATGTGATTGCGGGCAAGGCAGTTGCATTCTTAGAAGCCTTGCAACCAGAATTCAAAACCTATCAAACGCAAGTAGTGAAAAATGCAAGCGTAATGGCAGATGAGCTAGCAAAACGCGGTTTGCGTATTATCTCTGGTCGCACAGAGTCACACGTGTTTTTGGTAGATTTACGTCCTAAAGGTTTAACTGGTAAAGAAGCGGATGCAGCTTTGGGTTTAGCTCACATTACTGTAAACAAAAACTCTATCCCTAATGACCCAGAAAGCCCATTTGTGACTTCTGGTATTCGTATTGGCTCACCAGCAATTACCACACGCGGCTTTAAAGAGGATGAAGCTCGTCAAGTGGCTAATTTGATTGCGGACGTATTAGACAATCCAAGCGATGAAGCAGTGATTGCCGCAACTAAGGCAAAAGTTCACGCGTTGACTGCTAAGTTCCCCGTGTATGGTGCTTAAAGCAATATGAATAAAGTAATACGCTTAAACCATTTAAGACTTACTTAGATGAAATGCCCTTTTTGTAGCACTGATGACACGCAAGTCATTGATTCTCGTGTGAACGACGAAGGTAATTCGATTCGTCGCCGTCGTCGATGTCCTGCTTGTGACAAACGCTTTACTACTTATGAAACCGCTGAGCTACATTTGCCACAAGTAGTCAAGCAAAACGGCACGCGCGAAGAGTTTAATCGTGAGAAGCTCCGTAGCTCTTTCACCCGCGCATTGCACAAGCGCCCTGTGCCAACCGAATATGTGGATAGAGCAATTGAACACATTGTGCAAAAGATACTTGGCCAAGGCGAACGCGAAATTATGGCGCGGGCTTTAGGTGAAAGTGTGATGCACGAATTGAAAGCGATGGATAAAGTCGCTTACATCCGCTTTGCTTCAGTTTATCGAAGCTTCCAAGATGTGGATGACTTTAATAACGTCATTCGTGACCTTGATTCACCAACACACAAGAAGTCTTAATGAATCATTGAGGTTTTAGATGAGCAACGAAACATCACAAAACGACGTCACCAAAATTTTCATGACCATCACTTGGGTTTCTGCGTTGGTGGCGGTGGTGGCGACAATCGTTTTTTTTGCTTGGTGGGGAATGAAAGACCGCATAGCATTTGGTGATAAAAAGTTTGACCAAGTTGCTTGGATTACTGCATCAAGCACGACAGAAAAAACCTGCCATCGCGGCGATATGGTCTTCGACCTTCAACAACATGTTTTGCAAGAGGGTATCACGCGCGAAGCCGCAACTTCATTGCTTGGCCGTCCAAGCTGGGAAGAAGCAGGTCAAATGGAATATGACTTAGGTAACTGCATGCAAGTCATTCACGGCCTTCGTTTATTCTTTAACGAAAACAATCAACTCACGCACAGCCGTATCGTGCAACACTAATGACCAGGGCTAGGTAATAGATCATGTTTACCCAAGCCGACTATGAATACATGAGCCTTGCCCTGCGCTTAGCGGAGCAAGGTTTATACACCACCACCCCTAATCCTCGCGTCGGATGCATCCTTGTTAACAACGATCAAATCATCGGGCAAGGCGCGCATTTAAAAGCGGGTGAACCACACGCTGAAATCATGGCATTACGAGATGCAGAAGCGAAATTTCCTAACTTTATTCAAGGCGCTGATGCTTACGTCACACTAGAACCTTGTAGCCATTTTGGAAAAACACCGCCTTGCGCTGACGCTTTAATTAAAGCTGGCGTTAAGCGCGTAATCGCCGCCATGCATGACCCCAACCCGCAAGTCGCTGGCAATGGGCTAGCAAGATTAGCCGACGCCGGCATTAAGACTGAACATGGCTTAATGGAAGCCCAAGCGCAGGAACTCAATGCTGGCTTTATTTCACGTATGACGAAAAATAGACCTTTTGTACGCGTTAAAATTGCGACCAGCTTGGATGGCAAGACAGCACTCGCCAACGGCGAAAGCAAATGGATTACTGGTGAAACCGCAAGACAAGATGTGCAACACTGGCGCGCTAGATCTTGTGCTATCTTAACGGGCATAGGCACCGTGCTCGCAGATGACCCACAAATGAATGTGCGTCATGTTCCTAATGCACGCCAACCGCTTCGCGTTGTGGTCGATAGCCAATTGCGTATTTCACCCACAGCTAAAATCTTAACAGGCGGCAATACACTGATTGCTTTTGTTTCAGATCCCGATAAAAAAGTCGAAGCTTTAAACAAAGCTGGCGCAGCGTTACTAAACATTCATTCAAACAACGACCAAGTGTGCCTCAAACAACTTTTAAACAACCTTGCGGAGCGCGGCATTAATGAAGTAATGGTTGAGGCAGGCCAAACGCTTAACGGCGCGCTACTAGCGCTTAATTTAGTAGATGCGTTTGTATTTTATTACGCCCCAACTTTATTGGGCTCAGATGCGCGCAGCATGTTATCCATTCCATCCCTGCGAAGCATGGATGACCGAACCCAACTTAGTTTGATCGATGTGCGTCAATTTGGCCAAGATATCCGTGTTATAGCAAAGCCTATTAGCAAACCATAGAGATAAAAAAACAATATGGCGCTCATTGACACTCACTGCCACCTTGATGCTGCTGAATTCGATGCAGATCGTGAAAGCGTTATTCAAGACGCGCTTAACAACAATATTAAAATGATGGTCGTGCCTGCAGTTCATCGCAGCAACTTTGTCGCAGTGACAACTCTTACTCAAACCCATTCATGTTGCGCCCATGCGCTGGGCATTCATCCTATGTATGTGGCAACCTCTCGAGAAGAGGACTTAGCGTTTCTAGAACAAGAAGTCGCCAATCAGATGCAAAGCAAACATCCACCAGTCGCCATCGGCGAGATAGGCTTAGATTACTTTATTGCAGATTACGACAAAGCATTACAAGAGCATTACTTTGTAGAACAGTTAAAAATCGCCAAGCAATATGACCTGCCCGTAATTTTGCATGTGCGGCGCGCCATCGATGATATTTTGAAGCATTTACGTCAATACAAAGTACGGGGCGGAATTGCGCATGCCTTTAATGGCAGTCGGCAACAGGCTCATGCTTTTATCGAACTAGGCTTTAAATTAGGATTTGGCGGCGCACTGACCTACCCTCGCGCGTTAAAAATTCGCGATCTCGTTTCAACGCTTCCTTTAAGTGCCATTGTGTTAGAAACAGATGCGCCCGACATACCGCCAGAATGGCTCGAAAATGAGAGACGAAATACGCCCAATCAACTATTAAAAATTGCGCAATTAATCGCCTCGTTAAGGCACATAAATCACGCGCAAGTGACTGAAATTACTATGAACAATGCATTGGAAATTTTGCCAAATTTAGCAAAGTTATTCACACGACCTCAAGCAATACATTAACAAAGCTTAAATTCCCTTAAAAATCAATACCGGCCTAGCAAACTATTGATTTTTATGGATAAAATATAAGCTTAAAATTTAAGCTTATAAGAAAAACCTTTATAAAATCGTGAGTTAGACTTTCAACTCACAGGTATCCACAGTTTTATCCACAGTTTTTGTGGATAGGTTTTTGGGTATTTTAAAGCGCCAAAAAATGCAAGCAATATATTTAAATAAATGATGGATATTTAAGGATCAATCCCTTGAAAATAGATGAGAAGGACTACCGGACCATTTGGCCCAATATTGGTGCAGAGTTGCACAAAAATGATTCAATTTTGTCTGTTGAAATTATCGATCAGACTATGCTTCCTCATCGCTTTGAAGTCAAAGCAATTAATAGCCTTCAAGGTATGGTGACGGCAATTAAAACCATGCAAGTGCGGGGTGCACCTCTTATTGGTGCAGCAGCAGCCTACGGAATGGCAATTGCGGTGCATGAAAATTCAAGCGACATTCATATCGAAAAATCTGCAAAAGTCTTATTACAAAGCCGGCCAACGGCAGTGAATTTAGCTTGGGCAGTAAAACGCATGCAACAACACATAATCGCATTTCCCCAAGAGGCACGTTGCAATGCTGCCTGGCAAGAGGCAGCATTGATTTGTGATGAAGATGTGCAAATGAATCATGCGATCGGTCATCACGGCTTAAGCCTTATTCAAGCGGCACTCACCAAAAGTGGTAAAAACACTGTCAATATTCTCACCCACTGCAATGCTGGTTGGCTGGCCACAGTAGATTGGGGCACCGCTCTAGCCCCGATTTATGCTGCCCATGACGCAGGACTAAATGTGCACGTTTGGGTGGATGAAACTCGTCCGCGCAATCAAGGCGCAAGCCTCACAGCATGGGAGTTAGGTAAGCATGGTATTGCCCACACGATCATCAGTGACAATGCAGGCGGCCACTTGATGCAACATGGTCAGGTTGATATGGTCATTGTTGGTGCTGACCGCGTCACCAGCACTGGCGATGTTTGCAACAAGATAGGGACTTACCTGAAAGCCCTGGCCGCTTTTGATAATCATGTACCTTTTTATGCGGCTGTTCCGTCGCCAACGATTGATTGGACGATACAAGATGGCCGCACTGATATTGAAATTGAAATGCGAGATGCTGACGAGGTCAGTTATATGAGCGGACTAGCCAGCGATGGCTCTATTCAATCCGTCCGAGTCACGCCAGCAAATAGCCATGCGCTTAACCCTGCTTTTGATGTCACGCCAGCACGTTTAGTCACTGGCATTATTACTGAGCGCGGCATTGCCAAGCCAAGTGCGCTCAAACAACTACTTGAATAGAGATCATCATGTCAAATGCATCACTTCTGGATAGCGTAATAACCCTTCAAGCTCAAGGACTGATGCAAGGCACATCAGGTAACGCAAGCGTGCGCCATGGCCAAGGTTATTTAATTACCCCTTCTGGCATGCCCATTGATGAGATGCAAGCTCACAGCATGGTTGAAATGAATATGCTCGCCGAAGCCATTAGCGCTGGCAAGCCTTCATCAGAATGGCGATTTCATCAAGACATCTATCAAGCAAGACCAGAAGTCGGAGCAGTCATTCATACCCATTCTAAGTTTGCGACGACAATCGCCTGTTTACGTAAAAACATCCCACCATTTCACTACATGATTGCTGTCGCTGGTGGCGATACTATTCGCTGTGCTGACTATGCTCTGTTTGGCACGCAGGCCTTATCGGACTATGCTATAGCAGCTCTGAAAGATCGCCGTGCGTGCTTATTGGCGAATCACGGCATGATTGCTGTCGGTAAAACTTTGCAGCAAGCCATTGATATTGCGATAGAGGTAGAAATATTGTGCGAGCAGTATTGGCGGGCTTTGCAAATTGGCGAACCACATCTTTTAAGCACCCAAGAAATGCAGGATGTATTTGAACAATTTAAAAGCTATGGCAGCTGGGCTAAGTAAATAAAGAAAAGCCAGCTTATATTAATCGCATTTTTTATGGTCGCACTTTGCGGATGCAAAGCCAGACCACTCTCGATAGTTGGCAACAACAAAGACCCACATGGATGCATTTCATCGGCAGGTTATCAATGGTGCGGCAAAGAAAATCAATGCGTGCGAAGCTGGGAGTTAGCTGAGAAAAAAGGTTTAGTTAACACACAGGATGCTTTTATTCATTATTGCCATTTAAAACGACATTATTGATTGATGCGACGCTAAATTTGAAAGGCGCGCGCTGTTCAAGTTCATTGGTGTAGTCAGTGACGCCCAGTGATTCCCTCGTTAAAAAATCTGCAATGGATTGTGCGAAGACAGGATCTGCGATTTGATGAAACGAGAAAGTGGCTTTAGGCTTAAACCCACGTGCTAATTTATGTTCACCTTGTGCGCCCCCTTCAAAGTAACACACTTTCTCCTCAATACAAAACGCCTGCGCTTGATAATAGCAAAGCTCGAAGTGCAAATTGGGGATATATTGCGTGCATCCCCAATAGCGACCATATAGCGTGTCTTGATCGTAAAAATTAAGTGCGCTCGCGATTGGCACATCATCCAGGCTGGCCATGACTAACAAGATATGTTCAGGCATGCTGAGTGCGATGCTTTTAAAAAATTCAGCGGACAGATATGGCGTGGAACGATGCTCTAGATAAGTATTGCGGTAGCATTGATAAAAAAAGTCCCATTCTTCCTCTGTGATTTGTGGACCTTTAATCCGCCGACAAATCACACCACTAGCCTCTACTTTTTTACGCTCTTGCCTAATCTTTTTACGTTTTTCTTGGGTAAGCTGATTTAAGAATGCATCAAAATTCTCAAAACCTTCATTTTCCCATCGAAATTGGACGCCGTGACGCTCCATCCAGCCAGTTTGCCTGAGCATTTGAGCTGAAGCCTGATCTGGAAATAAGATGTGTACCGATGACATCTGATGCTTGTGCATGACTTCCAGTAAGGCTTGCAACATAACCGCTTGAATTGAATTGGCGTTTGCAACATCAGCTACTAAAATGCGTGCACTGGTGACAGGACTAAAAGGAATGGCGGCAATTAACTTTGGGTAGTAATTTAAGCCATTGCGCTGATAAGCCTCAGCCCATGACCAATCAAAGACATATTCCCCATAAGAGTGGGACTTTACGTATAAAGGAATGGCGCCAACGAGTTGTCCATCATCATGCACAAGCATTGGACATGGTTGCCATCCTGTACCATGTCCAACAGAGTTTGAGGTTTCCATCGCACTCAAAAAAGCATGGCTGAGCAGAGGCATGCTGCCAGTTAAGGCATCCCAACTTTGCGCGTCAATGGATTGCACACGCTCTGCGATTTCTAGGGTTAAACTCATCTTTTGAGCATACAATAGAAAGCAAGTAATTCAATACGCTTTTTTGAAAAGAAACGCTCTCCTCATCAAAACATGATCAACCCTATGACGAAAAAAGTAGCGTTATGTCTTTTACTTAGCAGCCTAACCGCTTGCCAATTCCTGCCGAATACTTCTGAACAATTGCAGAGTGTTGGCACGCATCCAAAACTACCGGAGCCCGACTTATCCATCATTCCAATTGTGAATATTGCCAAGGCATCCGAATGGCCAGACGGCTCAGTGCCAAAGTTAAGTGAAGGTTTAGAGATTAATCTTTATTCAAAAGCCTTGGTCCATCCTCGTTGGCTGTACGTGCTTCCAAATGGTGACGTATTGGTCGCACAAAGCAATAAACAGACTTCTCAAAAGACCAAAGGCTTAAAAGCTAGAGTTGCAGATTTTGTCATGAAGCGGGCTGGGGCTGGAACCGACAGCCCGGACAAAATAACACTACTAAGGGATACGGATCATGATGGAATTGCAGAGTTATCCACTGACTTTCTGAATGACCTTCACTCCCCTTTTGGCATGGTACTGATTGGAAAAGATTTATATGTTGCCAATACCAATGCCATCGTACGTTTTCATTATGAAGCAGGCCAAACAAGTATTGATACTGAGCAGTTTCCTCCAAAGAAAATAATTGATCTCCCTGAAGGAGAGCTTAATCATCATTGGACTAAAAATCTGATTGCCTCCCCCGACGGTACCAAGCTTTATGTCACTGTTGGTTCCAACAGCAATATTGGAGAAAATGGACTCGCTAATGAAATAGATCGAGCCGCTATTTGGGAGGTGGATCTTCAAACTAAGCAGAAGAAAATTTTCGCTTCAGGACTTAGAAACCCAAATGGGCTTGCTTGGCATCCAAGCACAGGTGAGCTTTGGACGGTAGTCAATGAGCGCGATGAACTAGGTAATGATTTAGTACCAGACTATCTCACCTCCGTTCATGAAGGGGATTTTTTTGGGTGGCCTTACTTATATTACGGCCATCATCAAGAGCCAAGAGTAAAAGATAAGATGCCCACAGGATTGAGGCCTCGAAGCCCAGATTACGCATTAGGTGCTCACGTTGCAGCCCTTGGATTAATATTTTCTGATCAATCAGCATTGAATAAACACTTTGGTCCGGGCACATTGATTAGTGAGCATGGCTCATGGAATAGGAAGCCAAGAAGCGGATATAAAGTAGTGTTTGTTTCATTTAAAAACAATCTACCCGATGGCATGCCGATTGACATTGTCACAGACTTTGTCGTCAACGATGAAGCACACGGAAGACCCGTAGGCCTAGCGATTGATCAAGATGGCAATCTGCTGATTGCTGACGATGTTGGGAATCGCGTTTGGCGAGTTCGCCCCAAACCAACTAATGCGATTGCAACAAAGCGTGGATTATAGATTAAAGTGGCGGACACGAGCGTAGCTTGGCCTCTACTCGCTCATAAGACATTGGTGCGTCTATGGCACGCTGAGCTTGGTTAAGTCCTTTAAATAAGCGCAGCTCCAAGGGCTTAATGATACTACTCACCCAAGGCTTAAGATCCTGCTCTGCCGCCATTGTGGATTCATAATAGCGAGGCTCGGAAAATGCGGTCCTCAATAGATTTTCAAGTAAGCGTGTCCCAGCACGCAAGTGATTTTTCCAAGCAGCAACATGTTCGTACTCATGCTCACGGATAATTTGCCTTCGACAACTACTTGTGACTTCCTGAGCAAGATAGACTTTCATGGATGTAAATCCAGCGTTAATGGTCAAATCTGGAATAGCGCAAATCTTACCATCGGGAGATTTAGCAAAGTTTGCATGCAACTGATATTCCAACTTAGGTTCAGCATGCGTTAAGCCAAAAAAATTATGGTGCTGATCTAAAGCATTGCCAGAGAGCGCTTTCAGATAAGCAGCGGGCTGCGAATAATCCTCGCTCACAAGGATATCAGTGTAGTTAATAATAATTTTGCTCTGGCTTGCAAGCTGCAAGCATGGGTTGAGCAGTTCAGCCGCATCGCTAGGGATGGCAAGAGAAAGCCCTATGGCGATCATTAGGCGAAAAAACATCATAATAAATTAGCTTTGAGAGATGTTTTTATTTATTCAAATGAATTTATTTGGTCGGAACGGCAAGATTTGAACTTGCGACCCCTTGTCCCCCAGACAAGTACGCTACCAGGCTGCGCTACGCCCCGAACCGGTTGCTGCGTTTGCAACAAGGCTTGAATTATAGCTTAAAGGCTTGATATGACGAAGCCCACTAAAACTGAGGCTTCAAATACTACGGAAATAGAAATATGACGAACTGCCGTATTGAATTTAGTCGGTTCTGAGTATCGCAGCAATTTCAGCAAGCTCATCACGTAAAGCTTGCCCCTCAGCACCCGATTCCTGAGCCAATGGATCGCTACTCAATGCTTCTATATTTGCACCCTCTGGTACTTTATTTTTCTCAGACTTTAACCTGCCTTTTGCATCAAGCAGATTGCGTGCGCCACTAATAGTAAAGCCATCATCATACAAAAGTGCTCGGATGCGGCGAATAAGAAGTACTTCGTGGTGCTGATAGTAACGACGGTTACCACGACGTTTGACTGGACTTAATTGGGTAAATTCTTGTTCCCAATAGCGCAAGACGTGAGGTTTTACCCCACACAATTCGCTGACTTCACCAATCGTGAAATAGCGTTTTGCAGGGATTGGTGGAAGCTCAATATTAAGCGCTTGCTCCGCCATATATTTCCTCTACCTTACCTTTTAATTTTTGACTGGCATGAAATGTCACAACACGACGCGCAGTAATTGGTATTTCTTCGCCAGTTTTTGGATTACGGCCTGGACGCTCAGATTTTTTTCGCAATTCGAAGTTACCGAAGCCAGATAGCTTAACGGTGTCGCCAGACTCTAAAGCCACGCGTATCTCTTCGAAAAATGCTTCGACCATATCTTTAGCTTCACGCTTATTCAAACCAACTTGGTCGAACAACATTTCTGCCATATCTGCTTTTGTAAGTGTCATGCCCAATCCTTTACTACATTCTTGAATTATCTATAAATTTACGATAATGTTTTAACATCATATAGTTATTTAACACTATTTAACATTATTTAACAATACTTAATGTTCTTTAACAATTACTTGGAGGCTATCTTAACTCTGCGCCGAACTGTTTTGTAACGACATCAAGCAAGCTCGCCATTACCTTATCTGCGTCAGCATCAACCAGTGATTTCTGACTGTCTTGCAGTATTACGTAGAATGCTAAGCTCTTCAGATTTTCTGCAATCCCCTTGCCACGATAAACGTCGAATAAGCCAATTTCAGTCACGAATTCAACCTTCGCGCTGCGCATTGCATTTAACAATTCACCCGCAGTCACTTCCTCATGCACCAGTACCGCCATGTCACGACGAATCGGCGGGAATTTAGACACCTCTGAGTAAGTCGGGACATCGCGTTGTTGTAAGGCAGCAAAATCAAGCTCAAACAACACCGCGCCTTTGGGGAGTTGATATTGCTGTTGCCATTTCGGATGCAGCTTACCAATCCAACCGATTACTTTACCATCTAGCATCACTTGCGCGCTTTGGCCTGGATGCAAAGCTGGATGTGTTGCTGCAACATATTGAGCACGGCCGCATGTTAAATTATCCACGTCGGCTTTCACATCGTAAAAGTCAACACTACGCGCCGCTTCACCCCATTGCTCCGGGAGTTGGTCACCATAAGCCAAGCCAGAAATTCGGGTCGTCTCAGCATAAGCGTTATTAAAGGCATGATGGTAAGTTGCACCAATTTCAAATAAGCGCACACGGGTTTGCTGACGATTTAAGTTGTAAACCAACAAATCAAGCAAGCCGCCCCAAATAGATGAACGCATCACACTCAAATTACTTGCAATTGGGTTTTTAAGCTTAATCGGATTGGCATTTGCCAATAAATCCCGCTCCCAGCTTTCATCCACAAAGCTATAGGTCACCACCTCTTGGTAGTCGTTCGCAACCAATGCATCTTGGAACACATGGCGCGACGCACGACCTTCAGAATCAGGCAGCATCAGCAAATCAGCCACTGGGGCAATTGCAGGAATATTGTCATAACCATGCAGGCGTGCAATTTCTTCGATCAAATCTTCTTCACGCTCAATATCAAAACGATAGCTAGGAGGGGAAACATCAAATACGCCCGCTTTTAACACGTAAGTAAAACCCAGCTGATCAAACAACTTAGCAACTAGGCTTTCTTCAAGCATAATACCCAAAATCGAATTTAATTTTGCCATACGGAGCGGACTAGCCACGCGCACTGGCAATTTACCATTCACTGCGGTGACAGGGCCTGCCTCTCCGCCGCAAATCTCTAGCACTAAAGCAGTTGCGCGTTCTAGCGCTTGCAAAGTTCTGCCGTAATCCACGCCACGCTCAAAACGATAAGATGAATCTGTACTAATGCCGAAACGGCGGCCTTTACCTGCAATGGTATCTGGCGTAAAGAATGCGCTTTCTAAGAAAATATCATGCGTGCTGTCTGAAACCGCCGTTGATGCACCGCCAATCACGCCTGCAAATGCAATCGCACCACTGTTATCAGCAATCACCAACATATCTTTATCTAGCTTCACCGATTGCTGATTAAGCAAAGCAATCTCTTCGCCTTGGCTTGCCCAGCGCACATGAATATCGCCAGACAATTTCGCCGCGTCAAACGCATGCATAGGCTGGCCAAGTTCAAGTAATACGTAATTGGTAATATCAACAATGGCGCTAATGCTATGCAAACCGCTTCGCTCTAATCGGCGCACCATCCATGCAGGCGTTGTTGCTTGAGCATTCACGCCCTTCACCAAACGACCTGAATAAATCGCACAAGCTTCTTGATCAGCGACGCTAACAGCCTTGGTATCAGCAATTGTAGCTTTAACAGCTTCGGCATTAGGAAGTGCTAATTCAGCACCCGTTAATGCGGCT
>Ga0209499_1000605_pt1 | contig 26387 bp, 27 predicted proteins | sample C_130208_EF_Meta_FD_187306 | JGI IMG/M metagenome (GOLD analysis project Ga0209499, IMG submission 187306) | Freshwater microbial communities from Lake Croche, Canada to study carbon cycling - C_130208_EF_MetaG (SPAdes) (version 2) | ecosystem: Environmental > Aquatic > Freshwater > Lake... | reverse complement strand
GGCCGGTGCCCTCGATAGCATCGATGCCAACCGAGCCCTCCACATCGCCCAGTTGAGCGAAGCCCTCAAGGCCGCTGAGCAGCATGGGGTCATGACCCAGACGGGTCAGGGTGATCTTTTTGGGCTACATGAAGAGCCGATCATGGCGCCCTCCAAGAGCACGCCTCAAGGGGTTCCACCGTGGTCCGAGGAAGAGCGGCTGGCGCAAGAAAAGGTCACGCTGGGGCTTTATCTGACCGGGCACCCCATCACGCGATTTGAGGCCGATATCGCGGCCTTTATCACCGATCGGTTAGGGCCTCTTGCTGAAAAGCACGATCGATCAGACGCACCAGAAACCTCTTATGGCCGCCGTCAGGAGACCAAGGTCATTGTGGCAGGTCTCGTCGTCGAGCTTCGCACTCGACAAAGCAAAACCGGCAAAAGGATGGCCTTTCTCACCCTTGATGACCGCACCGGCCGCATGGAAGTCGCCGTTTTTTCAGAAGCCCTCGCACGAAACCGCGAACACCTCATTAAAGATGCCCTGTTGGTGGTTGAAGGCAACCTAGGCTGGGATGACTTCCAGGGTCAATTACGATTAAGTGCCGAAACACTGATGAGCATCGGGGAGGCCAGGGCTCAGTTTGCCCGGCGCCTTTTGATCCAGTGGCCAGAAGGCGATGTCGATCCCACACGGGTTGAAACGCTCAAGGAAGCCCTAAGGCCACACCTCGGTGGTCACTGCCCGGTCTTTATCGACGTCCGAACAAAAGGCGCCATGTCGCGTCTGCAATTGGGTGATGATTGGCGGATACGCCCCGAGGAGCCGCTCATCTCCGTCCTCCATGAGCTTTTCGAGGCCACCAGGGTTCGCCTTCATTACCAGTAATCGGCGATGAAAGAGCCTCTAGCCACCGCCATCCGCCTCGCGACATTTTTTAGCCCAAGACGAGCGTCCGTAGGCATAGCCCACAAACATCCAGGTCACAAGAGCCGTTATAAAACGGAGTTTCCAGTTGCCATCAAGGCTGAAAGGATGCCCGAAATGGGCGTACTGGAAGACCCCAAGGGAAAAGCACAGCATGAACCCGCCCCATCTCAAAACACCATGAGACCAAATATAGGCGTTTCTGCCGCGGGCACGAATCGCTGCCCATTCGGCGTCAGGACCGCCTGAGTCTGAGGCTCTCTGAACGGTCATCCCTCTGCTGGAATCATGACGGAGTCGCCCCGGCCAATACCGAAATATTGAAAGCCCATCGCTTTGAGGGACACCGGATCATAGAGATTGCGGCCATCAAAGATGGCAGGATAGGTGAGCGTCGCCTTGATAAGATCAAAATCGGGGCTCCGAAAGACATTCCATTCGGTCACAATCACGAGAGCGTCCGCCCCTTGCAGCGCCTCTTCAGCCCCCTTGACCAACTGAAGTTTGGGCTGATCGCCGAATATTCGCCGAGCCTCCTCCATCGCAACAGGATCAAAGGCCCTGACCTTCGCCCCCTTGCCGAGGAGCTGCTCAATCAACGTCCGGCTGGAGGCCTCGCGCATGTCATCGGTATTCGGCTTGAACGCCAAGCCCCAGATGGCAAAGGTTTTTCCTTCAAGAGCCCCATTGAAATAATCAACAATTTTTTCAAAGAGCCTGAGTTTTTGGCGTTGATTGACGTCTTCCACCGCTTTTAGAAGTTGCGCGGAATATTGAACATCGCGCGCCGTTCGCTCTAACGCCTTGACGTCTTTCGGGAAACAGGACCCCCCATAGCCACAACCAGGGTAAATAAAGTGATAGCCGATCCTTGGATCAGAACCAATGCCCACCCGCACTTTTTCGATATCGGCACCCAAGCGTTCTGCAAGGTTCGCCAGTTCATTCATAAAGCTGATCTTCGTTGCCAGCATGGCATTGGCGGCATATTTGGTGAGTTCTGCTGAACGGATATCCATGCACACCAGACGATCATGATTGCGGTTAAAGGGGGCGTACAGCGCTCTTAAGAGTTCGGTCGTCCTTGGATTATCGGTGCCAATCACGATACGATCGGGTTTCATGAAATCTTCAATCGCCGCGCCTTCCTTCAGAAACTCAGGATTAGAAACGACATCGAATTCCATTTTGGCCTGACGATCAGACAACGCGGCTTCAATCGTTAAGCGGACTCGATCTGCGGTCCCGACGGGGACCGTCGATTTATTAACGACAATCCGGTAGTCGTTCATTCTTTCGCCAATACTCCGAGCGACCGCCGTCACATACTGAAGATCGGCTGAGCCATCTTCATCCGGTGGTGTCCCAACCGCAATGAATTGAAATAGGCCATGGCGAACCCCTTCATCGATGTCCGTCGTGAAATGAAGGCGACCCGCCTCCCGGTTGCCGGCGATCATCAGATCAAGGCCCGGTTCGTGAATAGGGATTTCGCCCCGGTTCAAACGATCGATCTTCGCCTGATCGATATCGATACACACCACATCATTACCGACTTCGGCAAGACAGGCGCCGGTCACCAGGCCCACATAGCCGGATCCAAAAATCGTGACTTTCATAACTTCTTATTGTTGATTAAAACCCGTTGCCGTGGGGCTTAGTGCCCAAGTCCACGCAACAAATCATGTTTAATATCGTCAATGTGCTCAAGACCGACCGCGACCCGAACCAGGCCTTCCGTAATTCCTGCGGCCTGCCGCTCTTCTTCGGTGAGACGGCCATGGGTGGTGGTTGCAGGGTGCGTAATGGTGGTTTTAACGTCACCCAAATTGGCCGTGATGGAGAGCATCTTGGTGTGATCAATCATGGCCCACGCTCCCTCCCGTCCACCGTCCACCTCAAAGCTGACGATACCCCCGCCTGATGATTGCTGACGCCTTGCCAAAACGACCTGAGGGTGGCTCTCAAGCCCCGGATAATAGACTTTTTGTACAAAAGATTGCTCTTCAAGCCATTCTGCCAGTTTTTGGGCGTTCTCGCTGTGCGCACGCATCCTCAGGTTCAACGTTTCAAGCCCTTTCAGAAAAACCCAGGCGTTAAAGGGGCTCATGGCAGGACCTCCGGTTCTTAGGAAGGGGTAAATCCCTTTTTCCAAGATTTCATGACTGCCGACCAAGGCGCCACCCACACAGCGTCCTTGCCCATCGAGGTATTTGGTGGCCGAATGAATGATGAGGTCGGCCCCCATCTCCAAAGGTCGCTGCAGTGCCGGCGTACAAAAGCAGTTATCGACGGCGAGGAGAGCCCCATGATCATGAGCTAGGGTCGCCAACTGCCGGATATCGGCCATCTCGGTCAGGGGATTCGAGGGGGTTTCTAGGACCAGGAGCTTTGTATGAGGCTGCATGGCCTTCTCCCAGGCCGATAAATCCGTCAGCTTGACGAAGGTCGTCTCCACCCCAAACTTCCCGAGGAAATTCTGAAACAGGAGGACGGTATTGCCAAAAACGCTCCTAGAGCAGACCACATGATCGCCGGCTTTAAGCAGACCAAAGGCCATGCTGGCTATCGCCGCCATCCCAGAAGCCATGGCCAGACAACGCTCGCCCCCTTCAAGCGCGGCTAAACGTTCCTCGAAGGTCCTGACCGTAGGGTTGGTGAACCTTGAATAGATATTGCCGGGGATTTTTCCAGAGAACTTGAGTGAAGCTTCCTCGGCACTTTGAAAGACATAGCTCGAGGTCGGGAAAATCGGCTCAGCGTGTTCCCCTTCAGGCGTCCTATGCTGTCCGGCCCGAATCGCTCTCGTTTCAGGGTGATAATCGCCCCATTCAATCTCGTCCATGGCTGCCGTTCCTTATCCCGCGTTGTGAAGTCCAATGGTGCTGTCAGAACCTTCTCGGTTTGACTTGGCCCGATCATTTCGGTGGTCACTCAAGCGATCGAGATAGGCCTGATTCACATCGCCGGTGACATAGTGTCCATCAAAACAAGACGTATCGAACTGCTTAATATCTGGATTGCCTCGCTGGACCGCAGCAATCAAGTCATTAAGATCCTGATAGATCAGCCAATCACATCCCAAGGCCTTCTCGATCTCGGCCTCAGTGCGGTCATGGGCAATCAGTTCCTCGGCGGCCGGCATGTCGATTCCGTAAACATTAGGGTAACGGACCGGTGGCGCGGCCGATGCGAAATAGACCTTGTTGGCACCCGCCTCACGGGCCATTTGGATGATCTGCTCGGAGGTCGTTCCGCGAACAATGGAATCATCAACCAACAGCACATTGCGTCCCTTAAACTCCATACCGATGGCATTGAGCTTTTGGCGAACCGATTTTTTCCTTAAAAGTTGTCCGGGCATGATGAAGGTCCGGCCGATATACCGATTCTTGATGAAGCCTTCCCGAAATTTAATACCCAATTTGTTGGCGAGCTGGAGGGCCGAGGTCCGGCTGGTATCAGGAATCGGGATGATGACATCAATGTCATGATCGGGCCTTAACTTCTGGATCTTGTCAGCCAGCTTATCGCCCATGCGCCGGCGCGCCTTGTAAACCGATATATTGTCGAGAATCGAATCGGGCCGGGCAAAATAAACGTACTCAAAGATGCAGGGCGACAGGCTGGTGTTCTTCGCGCACTGCTGATGATGGAGGGTCCCCTTGCGCTCAATGAAAATGGCTTCGCCAGGAGCGACATTGCGGACGGTAGTGAACCCAAGGACATCAAGCGCCACACTTTCCGAAGCGAACATGTAATCGGTGCCCTGATCGGTCTTCCTCTCGCCATAGACTAAGGGCCGAATCCCGTGGGGGTCGCGGAAAGCGAGAACCCCAAAACCGGTGATCATCGCCACCACAGAATAAGCCCCCCGGCAGCGCTCATGGACAGCTGACACGGCCCTAAAAACATCACTCGCGGTGATTCGAAGCTTGCCGATCTCATGCAATTCGTGGGCAAAAACATTCAATAGGACCTCAGAATCTGAATCCGTATTGAGATGCCGCTGGTCCTGCAAGAAGAGCTCCTGCTTGAGTGTCTCGGCATTGGTCAAATTACCGTTGTGGGCCAGCGTGATGCCGTAGGGTGAATTGACGTAAAAAGGTTGCGCCTCTGCCGTGCTGATACAGCCGGCGGTGGGGTAACGAACATGGGCAATCCCCATGCAGCCTCGAAGGTTCACCATGTGACGGGTGTGAAAGACATCCCGAACCAGGCCACTGCCTTTTCTCAAATTAAATCGATCCCCATCGCAGGTCACAATGCCCGCGGCGTCCTGGCCCCGGTGTTGAAGAACGGTCAGGGCCTCATAAAGCTCCTGATTGACATCCTCTGAAGAGACAATCCCTGCAATACCACACATATCAATAGCGGCTCTTTGGTTCAGTGAGAAGAAGATCGTTGTTCAAGTTTGGGGACGAATCCAGGGGGAAGATGGGATTCGAGCCACAGTGCCATGCTCTGGAACAGGGGTATCAGCTGTGATGACTGCCAAAGCGGCTCCTTAGGGAGCGGGGTCGTCCGAGCGAGGAAAACCAATACGGTGATCAAAAGAGCACCCCGTGCGATGCCAAAAAGGAGGCCCGCGAGCCGATCAATGCCTGAAAGCCCGGTCGATTCGAGAAGTCTTGTCAGTAAGAACCCGAGCATCCCGGCGAGGACCAAGGTCAGGATAAAGAGCAGGCCAAAGGCTGCTGCAACCCTTGCCGTCGGTGAAGGAAGGATGGATTCAAGAGAAACCGCCAGCGCCGGACTAAAACGAATCCCTGCCCAGATCGCAAGGCCCCAGGCCATCAACGACACCACTTCCTTCACCAGCCCTCTGAAGAGCCCGACGAGACCCGATATTCCCATCACGGCGATCATGACCACATCGACCCAATTAAACGGGATCATCAGCGCTGTATTCCCTGGTTTTTGATGCCTCGACGAGGCGTCAAGCGATTCAATGGGTCTGCAGGATCATTCCCTTGACGCCATCTTGTTCCGACAGTTGCTTTTGGACTTGCTCGGCCTTTTGATGGTCAAATCCTGGGCCGACGGTCACCCGGTAGATCTTACCGGTCGAGGTCTCGATCGTCTGGACCTTCACCGGAAGATTCCGCTTTTTAATTTTCTCAGCCAGGTTGCGCGCATTATTTTCATCACTGAAGGTTCCCGCCTGAACAATATAGGCCGTGGGATGACTGACCACCGGTGGGCTCGTGATCGCCACCGATGATTTCTTGACCGGATCTTGGGCGGGGGAAACGGCCTTCTTGGGTGCTTTGGCCCCTGCTTCAGGCGGATGCGGCGTCGGTTTACTCGCTTCTGCAGGATCAGCCTTCTTGACCGCTGGCTTCTCACGATCAGTCGCCGAGGATGATTTGGGCTTGCCGACCGTCGCTGCATGGTCGCTGGCAAGGGCCGGGGCTTTTAGTGCTGAAGGTTTCGATGACTTGTTCCCCTCAGGAGCGCTCGTTCCCGCTGGAGACACCCGCGGCAGGGGCTTCAAAGGGGTGACGGGTTCTTCATCGGCTTCCGCGGGGGGCGGCATGTCCTTGGGGATGAAAGGCTCCACCTTCAAGGCCTTGGCCGGGGCTTCATCGGTCAAAGGCACCATCTCATATTTTCTTTTCTTGGCGGCTTGAGGAGGCGCCTGGGCGGGAAGTCCTGGATCCGTTGGATCAGCCACAGCGGCTCCCGATGACTCAACCGCACCAGGAAGCGCCAGCGATTGCGGCATCATCGCTTCAGGTAAGGCCTCCCCTTTCTCGGCGCCCTTATCTTCAAAAAAGTAAGGAACAATCACAATGAGAAGGAGCGATACGATAGCTGCACCGATGAGTCGTCTCTTCAAGTCTTCATCCATTACTCTTCCCCCTGTCCGGCGACCAGCGCCAAGTAGTCAGAAACCAGAAAAAAAGAACCAAACACCAGCACCATGTCACCGGGTGATGACGCTTTCAACGCGGCCTTTACCGCCAAAGGAACATCATCGAATCCAGTGATCACCTTTTCCATTCCGGCATTATGGAGGATTTCAGCAATTTCTTCAGGGTTCGCCGCCCGCTGCATGGGAAGTGGCGAAAGATACCAGGCCTCAATCAGATCGCCGATAATGCCGACCATTTGCTGGATATCCTTATCGCGCATCACGGCAAAGACAGCACGGACCCGGACCTTAGGATAGTACTTCCGGAGATGCTTTGAGAGGATCGTCACCGCTTCTGGATTATGCGCGACATCGAGGAGCACCGGAACCTCTCCGTCAAAATACTGGAAACGCCCCGGGAGAATCACTCCGCGTAGGCCCTTAGCGATCCTCTCCGCATCGAGGGGAAAAGTACCCCTGATCAGTCTCAAACATTGCAGCACGGCTGCGGCATTGAGGATCTGATGATCTCCCGGAATCCCAGGCATCGGCAGCCGTTCCTCAAGGCTCCCTTCCTGGTCTTGAAACCACCAGCCATCTTCTTCTGGCTGCCCATGAAATTCGACGCCTTGGCGATAAACAGAGGCCCCGAGGTCATGGAGATAATCAAGGACCGCCTCAGGAACCCTTGGATCACCCATGACGACCGGGCGACCTTTTCTGGCAATACCGGCCTTCTCAAGGCCAATGGCTTCCCGGGTGTGGCCGAGCCATTCGCGATGGTCGATATCGATACTGGCCATCAGCGCCACATCGGCGTCGATGATATTGACCGCATCAAGCCGGCCGCCCAGCCCGACTTCGAGGATCCTGACGTCGAGATTTTCCGCTGCAAAAAGGTCCAACGCCGCCAGCGTACCGAATTCGAAAAAGCTCAAAGATACCCCTTCGCGGGCCTGCTCGATCCTCGCGAAGGCGGCCATGATGCGCTCATCACCGACGGGCTTGCCATCGATACGAATCCGTTCGTTGTACCTTAATAGATGGGGTGACGTGTAGATCCCCACCCGATACCCGCCGGCTCTTAAGATCGCATCCAGCATCGCGACACAGGATCCCTTGCCATTGGTGCCGGCCACACTGATGGTCAATGTGGATGTATCGGCAAGATGCATCCGTTCAAGAACCCCTTGCACCCGCTGAAGACCCATATCAATGGCCTGCGGATGAAGGGACTCCTGCCAAGCTAACCAATCGGCCAGGGATTGAAAGGCCATGGATCAGTGGGCGTTTTGAGAGTCTTCGGCAGCCCTCAGCATGAGGCGCTGATCATCCGCATCAGCGGCCACGGCATCGTTCATGAGGTGAGCCAACAAAGAAGCGATCGTGGTCCGCATCTCGCGGCGATCAACAATCATGTCGATGGCCCCATGATCTAACAGAAACTCGCTGCGCTGAAACCCTTCTGGCAGTTTTTCACGAACGGTCTGTTCAATCACCCTCGGACCTGCAAAACCAATCAGGGCTCCAGGTTCTCCAATATTGATATCACCCAGCATCGCAAGGCTCGCTGAAACGCCACCCATGGTTGGATCGGTCATCACCGAAATGAAGGGAACACCGGCCGCGGCCATCCGGGCCAAGGCAGCACTGGTCTTAGCCATCTGAAACAGGGATAACAAAGACTCCTGCATTCTGGCTCCACCACTGGCAGAAAAGACCACCAGCGGAACCCGATAGTCCACGCAGTGGTTGACGCCGCGGACAAACCGCTCGCCAACCACAGAGCCCATCGAGCCGCCCATAAATTCGAAATTAAACGCGGCGGCCACCAAAGGCCGGCTCTCGAGATTGCCGGCCACCACGATCAGAGCGTCTTTTTCACCCGTGGACTTCTGGGCCTGCAGCAGACGATCTTTATATTTCTTGATGTCCTTGAATTTCAGCACATCAACCGAGACTAAGGATTCGGCAAGTTCGGTCCGATGGCCAGGATCGAGGAAAGTATGCAGCCGCTTGCGGGCACTCAGGCGCATATGGTGACCGCACTTCACGCAAACCGACTGATGGCGGTCCACTTCGGACCGATAAAGGATGGCATTACAGCTCGGGCACTTACTCCAAAGCCCCTCAGGAATCGTTCCCTTGGTGGAGGCCTCGGTCCGAATCTTATAGGGGACCAGCTTATGAAACCAGCTCACAATCAACTTCTCCGATAAGTCAGAAGGAAGAACCAGGCGCCGCATCCAAAGCGTGCCGCATGGAAGACATCAGGTCCGTGATCCCCAAAAGCGCATCAGCGGGATGTTCTTTCGACGCTTCGATGAGACTCACCAGCGCACTCCCAACCACGACCCCTTCTGCGAGGTGGCCGAGGGCAGCGGCCGTTTCGGCATTCTTGACCCCAAAGCCCACCGCCAGCGGTAAGGAGGTCCACTGCCGAATCTCCTTCAATTTTTTCTCGACCTCGGCGAGGTCCAAGTGACCGGCACCGGTCACGCCTTTGAGGGCAACATAGTAAAGATAACCTCGTCCCATCGCGCCCATCTTCTGGATGCGGGCTTCGGTGCTGTTGGGCGCTAACAGAAAGATGGGATCCATCTCCTGAGCCTTCAGCAGCTCCAAAAATTCGCTGGCCTCTTCAGGCGGCATATCCACGGTCAAAACCCCATCCACACCGGAAGCTGCGGCCTGCGCACAAAAAGCGGCATACCCCATGGCCTCAATCGGGTTCAAATAGCCCATCAAGACAATGGGCGTCTCGTTGTCTTCCGTTCGAAACTGTTTAACCAGTTCAAGGGTCTTTCGAAGACTCATTTTATGGGCCAAAGACCGTTCGCTGGCCCGCTGAATCACCGGACCATCGGCCATCGGGTCTGAAAAGGGAACCCCGACTTCGATGATGTTTGCCCCTGCTTTGACCAAGGCATGCAGTGCCGGGACCGTGAATGAGGGATGAGGATCACCCGCCGTAATGAAGGGAATCAGTGCGGTGCGTCCCTGTTGGCGAAGATCCTCGAAGCGATGGGTGAGTCGGCTCACAGCGTGATGCCCTCTCGCGCAGCGATCGTATTGATGTCCTTGTCACCCCGCCCTGAGAGATTGATCAGGATCTGCTGATCCTGATCAAGGGTTGGCGCCAATTTCATAGCATAGGCGATCGCATGACTCGACTCGAGGGCTGGAATGATCCCCTCCATCCGAGTCAGTGTATGAAACCCTTCCATGGCCTCAGTATCCGTGATCGCCACATACTGGGCACGCCCGATGTCTTTGAGCCAAGCGTGTTCAGGACCCACGCCGGGATAGTCAAGACCTGCGGAGATGGAATGCGTCTCGATAATTTCGCCATCATCGTCTTCCATCAAATAAGTCCGGTTGCCATGCAGAACCCCCGGGCGTCCCGCGGACAGCGGGGCTGAATGGCGACCGGTCTCGATGCCATCACCTGCCGCCTCAACGCCAATCATCGCGACATCGGCATCACCGATGAAGGGATGAAACAGACCAATCGCATTCGAGCCGCCACCGACACAGGCTATCAACGCATTCGGGAGTCGCCCGGTCTGGGTCATCATTTGTTCCCGCGATTCACGGCCGATGACCGACTGAAAGTCACGGACCATGGCGGGATAAGGATGCGGTCCTGCCACGGTCCCGATGATATAGAACGTATCGTCGACATGGGTCACCCAATCCCGCATGGCCTCATTGAGGGCATCTTTGAGGGTTTTAGAACCCGAAGCGACCGGAACCACGGTCGCGCCCAAAAGTCGCATGCGAAGGACATTCTGGGCCTGCCGGGCAACATCCACCTCCCCCATGTAGACCACGCATTCAAGCCCTAAGCGAGCGGCGACCGTTGCTGTCGCCACCCCATGCTGTCCGGCACCGGTTTCAGCGATGATCCTGGTCTTTCCCATGCGTTGCGCCAACAGCGCCTGACCAATGGTGTTGTTCACCTTGTGGGCGCCGGTGTGATTAAGATCCTCGCGTTTCAAGAAGATCTGGGCGCCACCAAAATGGCGGCTCATCCTTTCGGCATGATAAATCGGAGAGGGGCGCCCGACGTAGTGCTGGAGATCACGATCGAGTTCCTTTAGAAACTCCGGGTCCTTCATATAGCGTTCGTAGGCGATTCCAAGCTCATCGATCGGCTCCATGAGCGTCTCAGCGACAAAGACGCCGCCATAGGGCCCAAAGTGGCCCCGCTCATCGGGGAAGTTATAAGGTTCGGTTGTATTGAATTCGATAGTCAAAGTCATGCACCTCGCTGAGGAATGCGGCCATCTTAGCCTCATCCTTGATTCCTTTTTGAGCCTCGACACCACTGGAGACATCGAGTGCGTAGGGCCTCAGGGCCTTTAAGGCCGCTGTCACATTGTCAGGTCGCAAGCCGCCAGCCACAATCAGGTTCTGCGCCATCGCTTGGGTCAACCGACCCCAGTCGAAGGCGCGTCCGGTTCCCCCCATCGCATCGGCCTCAAAGGCGTCGACCAAAAAACCGCTGGCGCCTGGAAAGCGCGCCAAGGCGGCTGGGAGATCAAGATCAGAACGCATCCTGATCGCCTTAATAAAAGGCCTGCCAAACCCTTGGCAATCCGCTTCGGTCTCATCCCCGTGAAATTGCAGAAGATCCAGTCGAACTTCCGACATAATGTCCGCAATAGTGCCAGGATCCTCATTCACGAAAAGACCCACGATCGTGATAAAGGGCGGCAGCCTCTCAATGATCGAACGGGCCTCCTCTACTGAGACCACGCGAGGGCTCTGAGGATAAAACACCAGACCCAAGGCATCAGCCCCAAGTCGAACGGCCGCCAGCGCATCTTCTATCCGCGTCAGACCGCAGATTTTAACGCGAGTTCGTCGAGAGGGATACGGATACGGAAAATTCATGGGGAGCCGACGGCATAAAACGCCGCGCATCAGCGGGCAATAAATCGAAGATGGGTGCCCTTTCAAAACCGAAACACTCGGGGTAGAGGACTGCTGCAAAGTATAACCCGTCTGCGGGGGCCGTGACACCGGCCAGACGCCGGTCGCGGGCGGCCAAAACGTCGGCCAACCATTCAGGTCTTTCCTTCCCGGTGCCGACCGCCAGCAACGATCCCACAATGTTACGCACCATATGATGAAGAAAAGCATTGGCCCCGACATCGATCAGGACGCGCTCCCCTTCACGCTGAATGCGAATAAAGTGAAGAAATCGAATAGGGCTTTTCGATTGGCAGCCTTGCGCCCTGAACGATGAGAAATCATGTTCTCCAATGAGGCACTTGGCCGCCGCCTGCATCGCCGCCACATCGAGTGGCTTCGGACAAAGAGTCTGTTGCCGGGGTCCAAGGGCCGAGGCCATCGACCGATTGAGAATCTCGTAGCGATAATGACGCGCGATGGCGCTGGTTCTTGCATGAAAGTCGGTGCCCATCTCGAGGGCCTTGGTCACCCTGATATCCGCCGGCAACCACGCATTGGTCCCCATCATGAACGCATGGGTTTTTCGGGAGACCTCGGTATCAAAATGAACCACCTGACCCAAGGCATGAACGCCGGCGTCGGTCCGGCCTGAACAAACGACCCTCACGGGGCGGTCAGCGACCCGCGATAGCGCCCCTTCAAGTTCACCCTGAACCGTGCGCTGCGCAAGCTGCCATTGCCAGCCGGCAAAACCGGTCCCGTCGTATTCCACTACCAAGGCTATCCGCATTGAACCCACAGTCACGTCGTTTAAATTCTCTATCTACCCTGTCTCAGGTAGCCTCCGAAGAGGCTTTGCCGATACACTTCAGGATATTCAGCATACATCGCCATTTGAGGTTGAACCTTCATGACAGATCCGGCAAAACTCCTCCTAGACGGGCAATCCATTGATTTACCAGTCATTATAGGGACGGAGAACGAGAAAGGCATCGATATCACCCAACTCAAGGCCACCACCGGCTACCTCACCCTCGACCCTGGGTATGCCAATACCGGGGCCTGCCGATCGGCCATCACCTTCATCGATGGCGAACAGGGCATCCTAAGGTATCGGGGCTACGATATTGCAGAGCTCTGCGAAAAGTCGACTTTCATGGAAGTCAGCTATCTCTTAATTCATGGCGCTTTGCCCTCCCAAGAGCAATTTAGCCGGTTCAAGGACAAGGTGCTGCTGCATTCACTGATTCATGAGGACATGAAGAGTTTCTTCAATTCCTATCCGGGGCACGCCCATCCGATGGCCATTCTGTCTTCGATGGTTTGTTCACTCTCGGTCTATCACCCAGAGCTGATGAAGCCGAACCCCAACCCCAAGGAAACCAGTCAGACCATCACCCGCCTTCTCTCCAAGGTGCGCGTGCTGGCCGCCTTTGCCTATAAGCGCTCCGTGGGTGAAGCCTTCGTCTACACCCGCCCGGAACTCGATTATGTGTCAAATTTCCTGCACATGATGTTCTCCAACCCCATGCGGGATTACGAGGCGAACGAAACGATCAGGAAAGCGCTGGATGTGCTCTTTATCATCCACGCGGATCATGAGCAAAATTGCTCAACCTCAACCGTACGCATGGTCGGATCCTCTAAGGCCAATTTATTTGCGTCCATTTCAGCCGGTGTCTGCGCCCTTTGGGGGCCCTTACACGGGGGCGCCAACCAGTCGGTGATCGAGATGCTGGTAGACATCGAAAGGGATGGCTGCAACTACAAAAAATACATTGAAAAGGCCAAAGATAAGAGTGATCCCTTCAAGTTGATGGGGTTCGGTCATCGGGTCTACAAAAGTTATGACCCCAGAGCCGTCATTTTGAAGACCTACTGTGATCAGATTCTGGATCAGCTGGGCATTAACGATCCGATCCTTGCCATCGCCAAGGGGCTTGAGGAAGCCGCGCTGACCGACCCTTATTTCATCGAACGCAAGCTTTACCCTAACGTCGATTTTTACTCCGGTATCCTCTACCGGGCGATGGGTTTCCCGACCAACATGTTTACGGTCCTGTTTGCCCTTGGCCGCCTTCCCGGCTGGATCGCCCATTGGAAGGAGATGATCGAGGACCCCAACACCCGCATAGCACGACCTCGTCAGATTTATATCGGCGCGCCGCTCAGGGATTACTCTCCCATGAATCAGCGCACCGCCCCTTAACCGACCCCCCAAAAACACCAAAGGACAACTCCCACGGAATGGCGCTTATCACTCTTAATCAGGTTCATCTAGGCTATGGCCACCCGCTTCTCGATGGCATCAGTTTTTCCCTCGAGAAAGGCGAGCGCGTCGCGCTGGTGGGACGTAACGGAACCGGAAAGTCAACGCTCCTTAAATTGATTGATCGGCGCATCGTTGCCGATGATGGTGACATTGCTTTTGCTGATGGCATCAGAGTGGCGCGGCTTGATCAGGAAGTCCCCCTCGACACCGCGGGCAGTGTCTTCGATGTCGTCGCCCTGGGGCTGGGTGAGATTGGCGATGCCATCCGTCGCTATCACCATCTAACGCAAGCGCTGGGTCATGATCCTGATGACAAGATCCTTGCAGAGCTTGAGGATTGTCAGCACATCATTGAAGCGGCCAATGCCTGGGACATGGAAACCACGATCGAGAATCTTCTGACCCGTCTCAATCTCCCCTCGGATGACGATATCGCCTCCCTTTCAGGCGGCCTTAAGCGCCGGGTCCTTTTAGCAAAAGCCCTGGCGTCCCAGCCGGATATCCTCCTTCTCGATGAACCGACCAACCACCTCGATCTTGATGCCATCCTCTGGCTTGAAGAGTTTCTTTTAGGCTGGTCCGGGACCTTAATCTTCATCACCCATGATCGGGTCTTTCTGCAGCGCCTCGCCACCCGCATCATCGAGCTCGATCGCGGTCACCTGACGGACTATCCAGGCGATTACCCCACCTACCTCCGCCGCAAAGCGGAACTGCTCGATGCCGAAGCCAAAAACAACCTGGAATTCGATAAGAAACTCGCGCAGGAGGAAGTCTGGATTCGACAAGGGATTAAGGCGCGACGGACCAGAGACATGGGACGAGTCAAACGGCTGGTGGAGATGCGCGAGTCACGCAGCCAGCGTAGGGTTCAAGCAGGCCAAGTCAGCATGCAGGTTCAGCAAACCGAGCGGTCAGGAAAGTTGGTCGTGGAGATGGAGGGCGTCGGCTTTGACTATGGCGATCAGGTCATCGTCAGGGACCTCACGACCACTATTCTCCGGGGTGATAAGGTTGGGATCATCGGCCCTAATGGTTGCGGCAAGACCACCCTTTTAAGACTGATGCTGGGCCAGCTAGAACCCACTTCAGGGACCATCAAACTCGGCACTAATCTTCAGATCGCCTACTTTGATCAATATCGAATCACCCTCGATGAAAATGCCACCGTCATCGACAATGTTGCCCAAGGCAGTGACCGCGTCACCGTCAATGGCCGCAACACCCATGCGATTGGCTATCTCCAAGACTTCTTGTTTACCCCAGACAGGGCGAGACAGCCGGTCAAATCGCTTTCAGGGGGGGAGCGAAACCGCTTGTTGTTGGCCCGTCTTTTTACCCAACCCGCCAATCTTTTGGTGCTGGATGAACCTACCAACGATCTTGATGCGGACACCCTCGATCTCCTCGAGGAACTCCTGATTGACTACACCGGAACTGTTCTGGTCGTCAGCCATGACCGTGCCTTCCTCAATAATCTGGTGACCAGCGTCTTGGCCTATGAGGGGGATGGGGTCATCAATGAATATATTGGAGGTTACGATGACTGGGTGCGCCAAAGGCCCCCAACCCTCTCCCCGGGGGAAGCCTCAAGAGGCCTTGGGCAAAAGTCTGAAGCCGCCCCCCGGGAGGTGGTGATACCCAAAGCCCAAGGCAAGGGCCGCAAGATGAGCTTTAAGGAAATCAAAGAACTCGAATCACTCCCCAGCCAGATTGAATCCCTTGAAACGGCTATCGAGACCTTGACCCGGGAGATGGCCCGTCCTGACTTTTACCAGCAGGCCAAGGATCTCATCACCGCCCATCAGGCTGATCTCGCGCGACAACAACAAACGCTCGAAATCACCTACGGCCGCTGGGAGGCGCTTGAGGCGCTGAGGAATGACTCGCTGGCTTTATAGGAAACCCAAACGATGGTGCATCGATTCCCTTTAGGACTGCTTGGGCTAGCCTTGATCACGGGTTGCTCACAGGCGTTCATCCTCTCCAATGCCACCCCCTCCTTTGCCGACGGCTATCGCGCCGGATGTGAAAGCGGGGCCAGTGAGGGCAGCAACATGACCGGAGAGATTAAGAAAGACGATAAACGCTATCTCAATGATGACGAGTATGCGAGTGGCTGGCGTGAGGGAGACCGTGCCTGTCACGCGTCAGGATCAAAGGTCAACCCTAACCAACCCATGGAGCAAATTGACATCGACGGGCCACGTGGAGGGGTCTATTAATCAGGCTAGACTAAAAACGAACTTCGGTTTGCACGAACCAGTAATTGACATTATCGTGATTGGTCGGCGCACCGGGTGCATAGCGCGCAAAATTGCCTTTCATGAGGACCTGCCAACCCACCTGAAACGCAATATTGTCATGGGCATCCCAGCGGCCATTAAGCTCCCAGGTTTGGCCCACATAACTACCCGCACTCCCCGAAGTGTCCACGAGCTGGGCATTGGCCCAACCGGTCGTTGACCTTGGATCGGCCAGCCACCAAAAGCGGTTGGCGACATAAAAGGCAAAGTCCCGATGGGGGACGAGAAACAATCGATATCCCGGGGAAATGAGGTTGGTCCTCGCAAACAAGGTCAAAACCCCATCAGGGCCATATTCACTCACCGTCGAAGGGAACAAGGAATCAAAATGGGAGGACGCATAATCCCACTGGAGGAGGAACCTCGGATCCCACGCCGTATTGAAGTTATAACCGACCTGAAGATGCTGCATGATGGAGCCAACCCCAAGATCAGCGCTGGAGGCGTTTTGCCGCTTGCTTCCCGTCTGACCAATGGTTTCAATTTCGTAATCCCACTCCCCTTTATAAGGTTCCCGGTAGAAACGAAAACCCGGCGTGTAGAGATTTCGGCTGAGATTGATGGCTTCACCTTCATGGAGATAATAAAAATAAAGCTCCGATCGATCCTGGGCACTCAGGTGTTTGTTAAACAGCGCGCCCGTAAAGACCGCATCGGTGAGGGGGCGATTCCAAACCCACTGATTGCTCTGAAGAGCCGCTGTGGTGTTGGGAAGAATATTGACCGGGACGTTGGCGAACGTGCTTAACTCCCAGCCCTCTTCATGGCTGAGAAGACGATTCTGAATACCGACATATTGAAATTGGGTATTCTTGAAAGGCACGACCCCGATCAGTCGTCGACTGCCAAAATCCATATGCATCTGACCCAATTTAGTCTCTGAATCAAGCCCTGAACCCAAGAGGTTGCGATGAATCATCGCCCCAAACACCTGCTCGAGATTCAGCACATTGACCATCGTCGTATCGATCTTGTTGGGATCACTCGATCCATACTGGCGGGCATCCCAGAATTCAGCTTCAAACCGCACATCCTCTTCTGGCCTCGCCTGAAACCAAACCACAGACTGAATCGGAAGGGCATTTTGACCCTGGGTATTGTCCTTGATCCAGGGCGTTGCATACGCTTCATAACGAACCCGCTCTTCAAGCGTCAAGGACATCCAATCAGGGGTATCGAACCAGCGCTGAAGGCTCCACGCCTGCGCCTCGGCCCAGGCGGCTTTTCCTGTGAGTTCGTCTTTCCGGAGGCTGGCCACGGCCCCTAAGGACATTCTGGGCCTATAGTCGAGGTCTTCAGGAACGATGTGGCCCTTGGGATCAAGGCCCGGCGTGGCGCCACTTGAGGAGAGTCGATCCTTTTCAGTCTCTCTCGCCTGAGGCTTCTTTTTTTGCGCCGGTTCTGGTTTTACAGGCTCGCTATCCGCTAGAACACCGACCGGAACCAACAGAGAAAGTGTAATGGAAAGCCAACGCATACTCAGGGTTTGAACATGAAAAAGAGATAGGCCACAAAGATCATCAAATGGACGATCCCCTGTAAAAGGTTTGCTTTCCCACTGACAAAGGTCACCAAGACGACCAAGAGGGTGGCTGACAAGAGCGTGATATCGGTGGCCTTGACCCCAAGAACTAGCGAGTGCCCCATCAAGGCCGACGCGATCAGGACTGTCGGAACGGTGACGGCAATCGTCGCGAGCGCGGAACCTAAACAAATATTGATCGAACGCTGCATCCGATTGGATAAAGCCGCACGCAGCGCACCTAAACCTTCCGGCGCTAATACCAAGCTGGTGATCAAAAGACCACCAAATCCCGCCGGCCATTTAAGGACCTGCATGCCATGATCAAAGATTTTCGCCAAATGTTCAGAGAGCAGTAAGACGGGTAATAAGGCTCCCCCAAGCCCGATCAGAGACCACATCAAAGCACTGTTTCTTTCGAGCGCGCGCTTCTTTGCCTCCTTCCTCGGACTGATCCACCCGGTGGAGGCAACATGACCAAAATGTGAACGATGGCGACCCATCTGTAGCCTTAGAAAAACACCATAGACCACCATACAGAGAATGCCGAGAAAGGCTTCTTGAGAAGGCTCAAGGGTCGGTTTCCCATCGGTACCGGTAAAGTTCGGTAGGACGAGAACAAACAGCGACAAGGGTGCGATGATGTGGAAATAGGCTAAGGCTCCCCTAAGATCGAAGGCTTGCTCGATATGCCGCCATCCCCCTGCCGTGAGTGAAATCCCAACGATCCCATTCAACACCACCATCAGTGTGGCATAGACCGTATCTCTCATTAAAGAGGGGTTATGGTCACCCGACACCATGACCTGCAAGAGAAGACTGACCTCAATGATCGTCGCGCTGAGGGTCAGCACCAAGGTTCCATAAGGCTCACCCAAGCGCTCCGCCACCCTATCGGCATAGCGGTCCACCGAAAAAACGCAGCCCATCATCAAGGCAAAAATGACCCCGCCTTGGATTTCGAGTGAGCGGACGCCTAAAGCATCGACGCTAGACCCCTGAGGATTCTGCTCTATCCAAAGCCAAGCCGCCCAACTGAGGAGAGGAAACGTTAACCCGCGGGTCAGGCTAAGAAAGTCTTTTAAAAGTTTCACGCACAGGAAAGGAAGCGGTGTGGGATGAAACAGAATGATACTCGGTCCTAACCCAGTCTTCCAAATTATGGCGATGTGAGGCAACCCTCATATATTCCATAAGTGAATATCTTACTAACTACTTATTCTTTCTGATTTCTCTGTTTCATTGCTAGCATCGTCCCCACAAGAAGCCGTCACCCCTGATCGGCTTTGCGCTAAAAACCCGAGGAACGCATGTCATCGTCCAACGATCTCGCCACCGAGGCTATGAGCCACGAGAGTCTTGAGAAGATTCTAAAAGCGATGGCTGGCCTCAAGTTTGGATCCGTTGAAATCACGGTTCACGAGGGCCGAATGGTCCAGATCGAGCGCAAGGAAAAGGTTCGCCTCAACATCAACACCCACGAGCCGCCGATAAAAAACAACGTATGACAGTGGCTTACCCCGACCAGGGGCGGCCCTTAGACAAAACAATAAAAGGCGCACTGACCTTCAAACAGCAGGAAGCGTGCTACTCAGTGAAATGATCTTTTGAATCAGGGAATCACCATGAAACAGCCATTCTCCACCTTCCTCGCCGCGGGCATTGGCGGTGCCGTCTTAGGCCTCTCCACAGAGGCTTTAGCGCTCAGCGATTCAGAACGCCTCGAACGTCTTGAAAAGACCATTGAGCGTCTCGAAAATCGCCTTGAAGCCACAGAGTCTGAAAACAAGCGACTGAAAAAAGAAGTCTCCAGCGCAGGCACCGGTCATCAGGGCGTCTCCCACCGTGGGGTCAGCGCATCCGGCCTCTCCGGTGACCCTGTCGGTGAGCCAGCGCTCGCTAAACTAACGACCCAACCCGAATTCAGAGCCCTTGACACCAAGGTCAAGCTCTTAGAACGTAAACTCGAGGTCGAAAAGGAAGTCGCTGACAACAACCGAAAGAGCGCCGCCAAGGTGGAGGCAGGGCCTAATGGCTTTAAGATCGGAACCCCCGATGGAGACTGGCAATTACGCCTAAGAGGCTTCCTTCAGGCCGATACCAATACCTTTCTCAATGACACCCTGCCTGCGGGGACTGGTATTGGCTGGAATCCAACCCTTGGGCCCGATGGGGAACCCAACCCCTATCAAGCGGGTGCAGGCCTTGCCTCGGATAAATTCCTGATTCGAAGGGCGCGCCTGCAGTTTGCAGGAACCCTTGGAAAATATACCGACTTTTTGATTGCCCCTGACTTTGGTAACGGCCAAACCCGTCTTTTTGACTCCTGGGCTGATTTTCATTACTGGCAGCCGGCGAGTTTCGCGATCGGCAAGATGAAGGGTCCCCAGGATCTTGAACGGATGCAGACCGCGACCAACCTTCTCTTCAATGAACGTGCTTACCCGACCCAGCTGGCGGCTAACCGCCAAATCGGCGCCATGCTCCATGGGGAAATTGAAGGCCCCGGCTTTGATACCAAATACATTTCCAATATCAGCCACACCCAGGAACTTTTTGCCTACCAGGCGGGTGTCTTCAATGCGAGCCAAGATAATCAGGCGGTACAGAACTCCGACACGACTAATTTCGACAATAAAGAATATGCGGCGCGTATCTTTGCCCATCCCTTCCGCCATGTCGACTTTGAACCCATCCAGCGCTTGGGTCTCGGTTTTGGCGGCAATTATGCCAACTGGCAAGGCCAAAATGGCCAAACACCGATTGCCGCGCTGGTCTCCCAAGGCCAAAGCAATATCCTGACCTATCAGAGTGCTCAGGTCGTTCCAAGTGGAACCAACACCAACACGACGGAAATCGTCGGTCCTATCACCGGCAATGGGGGCAGCACCGGCAACCCCAAGACCGTCACTAACGTGACGACCGCGACCACTTATTCGGGCGCATTCCTTAATGGTGATCAATATCACTTTGCACCCCAGGGCTACTGGTACTGGGGGCCCTTTGGCGTCCTCGCTGATTGGACGTCATCGACCCAAGGCCTCGCCGCCAATGCCTTCAGTACGACGGTGACCCAGCGTCAAACGGATATCAACGGGACCACCAATACCACCACCGGTGGCCAGACACCTGGAGAACGCACCACGACCGTCACCACTCATACTTCTGTCCCGACGATTTCAGCTCAGAAAACCCAGACCAATACCGCCTGGCAAGTAGCCACCTCCTATGTTCTGACCGGGGAGGACAACACCTACTGGGCCATCAAACCGCGTAAAAACTTCGATCCTTTTTCAGGAGAGTGGGGTGCATTCCAGCTGGCCGCTCGTTGGACAGAGCTCGATATCGGCAAGGACACCTTCACCAATTATGGGTCGGCTGCCAACCCTCTTTATCTCTTTGCAGATCCAAGGAGCTCCGTCCAGCACGCTCAAACCTGGGGGCTTGGGGTCAACTGGTTCCTCAATTCCAATGTCAAGATTCAAGGCAACTATGAACAAACCAAGTTCACCGGCGGTGCGGTCACCTTAGACAACCAAGTCACTAACCGTCCGGATGAGAAGGTCTTCTTCACCCGCGTTCAGTTCTGGTACTAAGGAGCTCGCTATCATGAAAAATGTCATTCTGACCTTACTGGCCTTAGGTTTAAGCCTTGCCAGCACGACCCACATCCAGGCCGCCACCAGCGATGTGACCTACGATTTAACCGGAACCCTTTCGGGGAAAGCGAACCTCACCTGCAAGGGGAAACCCCCAGGCACCACTCGGGTGAAAGTGACCTCACTCCCAACGATCATTCCTGTTCCTTCTTGGAAAGCGAGCCTCACACTCCTCGCAACGGGTAACTTTAGTTACTGGGAAATCGACAGCAAGTCGGCCAATGCGGCCAAACCGCCGAGCACCGCCAATGGCTGGACTAATTACACAGGAGCGTGGACCCAGACAGGGTCAAACCTCACCCTCAAACTCGATGCGACCTCGCTTGCCAATGACTTCAAATACTTTAATGGCGGCACCAGCCCAACGAGTTCACTCCTTTATTTTGACGTGCAGAATGCGCTTTGGACGGGTGTTTTTGCAGGCGGCACAGTCAACGGGTCGGCGACGCTGCCCCTCAAGTTGAGTGAAACCACCGAATTAAAGATCACGAACTATTACACCAGTTCACCCAAGGCTTTCCCGAAAACCAGCTGCAGTACGACCTGGCGATACAACAAACAACTCACCACCCAATAATTTCATCGGATATCTAAAAATAAAGAGGACATCATCATGTTGAAGCTTAACGTCACCGGTCTTTTAAGAGCCTTACTCCTCTTATCCCTATTAGGGTGCTTTACGAGTGTCAAGGCCGAAGACCTGACCCTTTTAAACGTCTCCTACGACCCAACCCGTGAATTCTACGAAGACTACAACAAGCTGTTCCAGAAATACTGGAAGGAAAAGAAGGGTGACCATGTCACCATCAATCAGTCGCATGGCGGTGGCGGCAAACAGACCCGCGCGATCATCGATGGTCTTGATGCAGATGTTGCAACCCTCGCCCTCGCCTATGACGTCAATCAACTGTTTGAAAAAGGGAAGCTCATTCCACAGTCATGGCAAACGAGACTCCCCAACAACAGTTGCCCCTATCTCTCCACGCAGGTATTCCTGGTGAGGAAAGGTAACCCCCTCGGCATTAAGGATTGGGATGACCTTGCAAAGAAAGGCGTCTCCGTTGTGACCCCGAATCCAAAGACCTCGGGGGGTGCGCGTTGGGGTTACCTTGCGGCCTGGGGTTTTGGTCTTAAGAAACTCGGCGGCGAAGCCGCTGCCAAGGAATTGGTCAAAGGTATCTTCAATAATGCCGCAGTCCTCGACACCGGAGCCCGCGGATCCACCGTCACGTTTGCAGAAAGGGAGCTCGGTGACGTCCTCATTACTTGGGAAAATGAAGCCCATTTGGTTCTAAAAGAATTTGGTGCTAATAGCTTCGAAATCATCTATCCAAGCCTCAGCATCCTCGCCGAGCCGCCGGTGACCGTCGTCGATGTGGTCGCAAGACGCCACGGCACCACAGAGGTTGCAACCGCCTACCTTGAGCACCTCTACAGCAAGGAGGCCCAAGAATTAGCCGCGAAGCATTTCTATCGGCCTTCGGACAAAGCCATCCTTCAGGCGAATGCGTCAAAGTTTCCAGCCATACAATTATTCAAAATTGATGAGGTTTTTGGCTCCTGGGACAAGGCTCAAACCACCCATTTTGCAGATGGTGGGGTCTTTGATCAGATTTATGGCGTGAAATAGGTTTTAAGGCATGGGGGAGCCATCTCTTATTGGGAAAAAAGGGTTCTTGACCCGATCACGCCTGATTTTGGGAGACTCCCCCATGGCATCTTCAGAAAACCTCATGGAAAAGAGCAACAGAAAGGCAGGTGATTTTGAAGGGGTGAAGGGTCAGACCGAGGGCGGGCAACGCCCTAGACCATCGCGTTTAAGCGGTCGATGTTGGTGTTTTTAAAAAGGATCTCATCGCATCCACCCCCAACTTAATGTAAGAGGTTGACCATGCCACTCCAACACCTGATCGACAGTTTTAATGACCGATTCATTGCCGAAAACCACCTTAAAAATAACCCCCTTCGCTATCTTGATGGCAAGGTTCACGGCGTTTTTGGGCAACTGACCTTTGGCAGCGACTTAAGACCCGTTCATTTTTTTTCAACGCCTGAAAGGCTTTCAGGACATGATGCCGCCCCGGTCCCTTTCGTGACGCTAGCACCAGGTGAAAAGCCTTCCTTTTCAGAACACCAGACGCCGAATATTGTGAGCCTCGACCGTTTAACCCGAACGGTCCACATGCTGAATTACCTGACCTTGAATCAGGAGGAAGGGCATCTTTTTCTGGACGTTCACCCTCGTCACGTGCTGACCGTGCAGCAGGACCATGGCGCCTATTTTGAGGACATTATTCGTCGTTGTGGCTTACCCCTAAGGCGTATCGTGATCAGCCTTGCGATCAACCGGTCTCATGAACACCAGATGGCCTTACTCCTCGAACGCCTTAGAAATTACCGTGATCGTGGTTATTCAACGGCGATCAGGTTCGATGATGAGACACCCCTCGCCTGTGTCGATCATTTCAAAGCCCAATACCTTCATCGTTTTCCCCCAGATGTGATCCGCTTTAGCAGCCTCTTTTTTCACCGAAACTACCAAGAACCGGGTGGTTTAAGGCGCCGAAACGCCCTCCTCGCTGCCCTGAGGCAAATCGATACGGAACTCTTTTTAGATGCCATCAAGGATCAAGGGGATGCCGACCTCGCCGAGGCCATCCGCCCAGATCATGCCCAAGGGCCCTGGCTCGATGCTCAGCATCGGGTGATTGAGCCTCTTCTAAAGGCTATCTGATCCTTGAGGCCTAAACCTTAAGCGCAGGAACTCAGATTATTTGGCCAAGGAGAGAGGTATATGAGGACTTTGAGGGTTGACATCGACGGTCTGGCGCGCGGGGATGACCACGAGATCCATGTCTTCCATCGGGATGGCCCCCAACAAAGGCTCATCGCCGAGAACCATGGCTCCGGTGAAGCACCGGCGATTTTTGAAGTGAATGTCCACTGGCCCACAATAGGGAACGGTGTTGCGGTGACCATTCGCTAAAGTCACCTCACGCCGCTCCAATTCTAAAAGCCCAAGCTGGATCGCGAGATGCTCCGGAAGACAAAGATGGAGGGCTCCGGTATCAACGAGCGCCGTCGCGATAATCGGGGCCAGATCTTCCTTTGATGGATTGGAAAATCGAAACTCCGAACGAATGATACCCATACATTTTCCTTTAAGAATCGGTAAAAAAAGCATTGAACGACACATGGATTTGACATGACACGCTGCAAAAGAGACCTGGTGTTCCTTATTAGGCTGACGTTTGGCATTAGCCTCCTGACCTTACCCGCCTATGGTGACATCACCCATCAAAACGACCCAGAGGTTCAGACTCCCGATACCCCTGAAGTCACCGATGACTGGACCGGAAGATCTCTCCCAAAAAGTGAAACAGGCTTCATCGACATCATCAGAAAGGCTCAAGGGGCGAGTCTTCAGGGCCTTGATAAAGATACGGTCAGGCGGCAACGCCAAAAAGCCCTTGAGGCCTATCGCGATGATCGAATCGATCACTGGATTGGGCTTTTAAGTCACATGCCCGATGATGGCGGCGATGGCCATATCTCCATTCGCATCACGATTGCGAAGGACATCACCCTTGAAACCGATTTCAATATCGCTCCCACCTCCGCTATTTTTAAGGTGGCGAATCCCCTCCCCTATGGCACCATCGTCGAAGTATCTGGGCAGTTCATGAAAGACCCCCAGCAAAAAGATTATTTTGAGGAGACTCGCATCACGGAGTTTGGTGGCCTTGAATCGCCGAGCTTTAAAATTCAGATGACGTCGTTCAAGGCGCTCGATTAATCAAATGATCCTTCATCAATCGTAAGGGCGATACCGATTAGCTTGGCCGCTCAGGCCTAATTAACCCTGATCCTGTAGAGGTGTGTGTAGAACGCGATCATGAGGGATGAGCGCAGCCTCATGCCCGCCTGCTCGTCGGGGACATCCCCGATAGCGTCCCAGATATTTTTGAATAGATCTCTTTCCATTTTTGAGTTCCCTAAAGCCATTGCGCAACGCTGCCAACGGAGAAGACTTGCGCCGCTTCAGCCATGAAGTGTTTTAAGAGCCAAATCCGGTGCTGTCATGACTATTTTTAACAGCGCAGCCGCCGGCCCCGACGGATTGCGCCGATGTTGCTCCCAATTTTGAAGCGTCTTAACGCTCACTCTCATCAGCCTCGCAAAGTCGCTTTGAGATAAACCGATTTGCTCTCGAACTGCTCTCACATCGGGTGGTGATACCTTAAACCTACGGGCAGCCAACACCTCACCACTCGATATGGATTTCGCTTCCTTCAGGCTTTGCATCAAGTCATCAAACAAGTCTTTGTCCATACTTACAACTCCTTCACAAGCTCCCGTAAGAGAGCGGTCTCCCGATCCGTCAGCGTGTCTTTCCTAGATTTTGGGTAAATCAATAACAAATAAATCTGGCCATCGTCCCGCAGCCAGTAGTAAATCACTCGGACCCCGCCACTTTTGCCACGACCAGAAAGTGCGTAGCGCAACTTTCGTATTCCGCCGCCACCCCTCACTAGATCTCCCCGCTCGGGGTTTTCAACAAGAACTTGTTGCAGTAGGGCGTACTCATCGTCTCCCAGTAATTCAAGCAGCAATCGCGTAAAGGTCGGGGTTTCAATAAATTCCATACACGGAATAGTATCCGCCAATGGCGTATAGATCAACTGTGATCTACAAGAGAGCCATACATCCTTCTTTGCCCCTTCGCAACCCATAATGGGATGACACGCCGCAAAAGAGACCTGGTGTTCCTTATTAGGCTGACGTTTGGAATTAGCCTCCTGACCTTACCCGCCTATGGTGACATCACCCACCAAAACGACCCAGAGGTTCAGACTCCCGATACCCCTGAAGTCACCGATGACTGGACCGGAAGATCTCTCCAAAAAAGTGAAACAGGCTTCATCGACATCATCCGAAAGG
>Ga0209499_1000604_pt1 | contig 26389 bp, 20 predicted proteins | sample C_130208_EF_Meta_FD_187306 | JGI IMG/M metagenome (GOLD analysis project Ga0209499, IMG submission 187306) | Freshwater microbial communities from Lake Croche, Canada to study carbon cycling - C_130208_EF_MetaG (SPAdes) (version 2) | ecosystem: Environmental > Aquatic > Freshwater > Lake... | reverse complement strand
CGGCATTTGGCTTTTCAAGTGGAGAATTTGGACAGTGTCGTTCAGGAAATTCAGGAAAAAAATTGTCTAATTGAGCCTATACGTGTAGATGAATTCACGGGCAAGCGATTTACATTTATGGCAGATCCAGATGATTTGCCCATCGAATTTTACGAAATATGAATCGAATAGATAAAAAACCACTGTCTCAATTGGGCTTCGCGTTTGTGGGCGAGGAATTCCTACTTCCCGGTCAATCGGAATTCGATCATCGAAATAAAAACCTGCATCTTTCCGACTACCGACCTTTGCAAGAACGGGAAATTCGGATTTTGGAGGCTAATTTAAACGAAGCGGAAAACTGGAAAGACCTTCAAGTGAAAGAGGGTTTTAATCCCTATTTGGTTAAAAATTGCCGATTTTTCGGAGTCAACCGAATAGGAATTTTAGAGAGTTGTTACCTTGAATTTAAAAACCTACGTATGCCAGTAGGTTTGTATAATAGCACCTTGATTTCCTGTGATTTTGGTGATAATGTAGCCATCGACCGCGTGAATTTACTGTCTCATTATCAGGTAGGAAACGAAGTCATGATTCTGCAGGTCAATGAATTAGCCACCACGGCCACTGCGAAATTCGGGAATGGAAATGTGAAGGATGGCGAAGAAGAACGCATTCGGATTTGGATGGAATTAGGCAATGAAAATGCCGGTCGGAAAGTCGTTCCCTTCGTGGGTATGCGCCCGGCTGATGCCTATTTGTGGATGCAAGACCGAGAAGATGCCGAATTACAGCGTCGTTATTTTGAAATGACGAAAGCCGAATTTTCGAGTGTGCGAGGTTTTTACGGGCAAATCGGCGATCGAACGGTAATCAAAAATACGGGCATTATTAAGGACGTCAACATGGGCTCCGACACCTACATCAAAGGAGCTAATAAACTCAAAAATTTAACCATCATTTCCTATCCCCATGCCTCCACGCAAATCGGAGAAGGCTGTGAAATCGTGAATGGGATCATTCATGAGGGTTGTCGGATTTTTTATGGGGTGAAGGCGGTACGATTTATTTTGGCGGCGCATTCACAGTTGAAGTACGGCGCCCGGCTCATCAACTCCTTCCTAGGAAGTAACTCAACCATCTCCTGCTGCGAGGTTTTGAACGCCCTGATTTTTCCAGCGCATGAGCAGCATCACAATAATTCCTTTTTATGCGCGGCCGTCGTCAAAGGCCAAAGCAATATGGCGGCGGGTGCGACCTTGGGTTCCAACCACAACTCGCGCGGGGCCGACGGGGAATTACAAGCCGGTCGGGGATTCTGGCCAGGACTTTCGGTGGCGCTGAAACACAATTCGAAATTTGCATCCTTTAATTTGATTTCAAAAGGGAATTATCCGGCAGAAATTCATAATCCTTTGCCCTTTTCTTTATTGGGCAATGACGAGACTTCCGGAGGCCTATTGATCATCGCAGGTTATTGGTTTCAATATAACATGTACGCCTTAGCCCGGAATGCCTGGAAATTTGCGGCGCGGGATGTGCGGACGGATAAAAACATGCTGCTTGAATACGATTACCTCGCGCCTGATACGGTATCGGAACTATTACAAGGCTTACATTTATTGGAATTATGGACCGGCCAAAGCCTAGCGGATGGCGAATTGCGAAACGAAGCAGAAGCACGAAAAGTCGGTAAAACCTGGCTTGAAAACCCGGAAAATGCCACAAATCCATTAGCGATTTTTGCACAGGGCATCGAAAATTCAAAGCGCCCAACGCGCGTAGCCAAGGTGCATAAAGCATATCAAATTTTCCGGGATTTATTGTCTTACCACGCGGCCAAGGAGTGGTTGGCCACATCGAAACGAAACCCTTTGGCAAAGCCCCTTGGTTTGCTGAAATCAACCTTAGCAAACGCAACGGCGATCCAGCAATGGGATAATGTCGGCGGCCAAATGATTCCAGCTGGTGCGATCACAGAATTGAAATCGGCGATTCGAACAGGCGCATTTACTCGTTGGGCTCAGGTCCATGAATTTTACGAAAAACAGGCCGAATTATATGCGGATCAGAAATTCGAGAACGCACTAAATGGATTATTGACCATCACGGGCGGCGACCTCTTAAACCCAGATTTTCAAAAAAACTGGATTTCAAGGGCCATAAAAACATCTGCCTATTTAACCGAAGGCATCGAAAAATCACGTGCGAAAGATTTCCAAGACCCATTCCGTATAGCCATGTATGGCAATGAAAAAGAAATGGAAAAGGTCATCGGCGACTGGAGAGACAATGAATTTATCTTGGAGGCGAAGAAACAGGGGGCCAAGTTTCAGGAGGATGCCACTGAATTACTTTAAATCCAACCGGTCTTTTCTTTAGAATTAAATTGAGCCGAATATTAAATTATTTGGCTCATAATTTTTATATATTTGAGCCGAATAACCATGAATACGCTGACAATATATTATAAGGAAATTAATGAGCTTTGTGTGAACCACAAGGTTAAGAACTTGTATGCATTTGGCTCTGTTTTAAATGAGAATTTTACTAGCACAAGCGACATTGACCTAATTGTAGATTTTAAGGACGTGGACGTGGAAGATTATGTAGACAATTACTTCGATTTTAAATTCTCCTTACAAGAAATATTTAATCGTTCAATAGATTTACTCGAGGAACAGTCTATTAAGAACCCATATTTTAAACAAGTTGTAAACCAAACCAAAGAACTTGTTTATGAATCATTAAATAAAGGCTTGGCTTTTTGATATTCTGAATGCCATCATGGAAATTGATAGTTTTTTTATCGATATTCCCAAAGATTTTTCAACCTATCAAAAGGATCTTCGAACAAGGAGAGCTATCGAAAGAAATATCGAAATTATTGGAGAGGCATTAAATAGAATCACTTCAAAAGATAATTCTATTCAAATTTCAAACGCTAGAAAAATAGTGGATACAAGAAATCGGATCATTCACGGATACGATTCTGTGTCAGATGAAATTATTTGGGGCATCGTTTTGAATCATCTACCCATACTTCAAACTGAACTTAGTGAGTTATTAGGCGAATAGTTTCAAAATAGGACATTAGTAAGAAAAATGCCAAAAAAAAGGACTCACGTTCACCGCAAGTCCTTTTCATCCTATATCCCTAAGGCTTATTCGAATCTACCTTCAAGCGCTCATCGCGATTCGCAATATCCCAAGCCATATAAAATACCAAACGGCCTACTTTTTGAACTTGATCAAATTCGATTTTTTCTACATCATCGCCCGGTTGGTGATAATCCTCATGAACCCCATTAAAGAAAAAGGCGACAGGAATACCATTTTTGGCGAAATTATAATGGTCCGAACGGTAGTAAAAACGATTTGGGTCATTCGGTTCATTGTATTTATAATCCAATACTAAGCCCGTATGCTTCTTGTTTTGATCCTCCAAAACCGCACGCAATGACGAGGATAATTTATCCGAGCCGATCTCATAAATGTAATCCGGCGTTCCTTCATGGTCCACATCCCGACGACCCACCATATCAATATTTAAATCACAAACCGTATTCGCCAATGGAAACAATGGGTGCCTCGTATAAAACTCAGAACCCAACAGCCCTTTCTCTTCCCCCGTCACCGTCATAAACAATATACTCCGACGAGGTCTTTTACCCTCCGCCGCAGCCTTGCCAAATGCCTCCGCCAATTCCATTACCGTAACCGTACCCGAACCATCATCATTCGCTCCATTATTAATCCTTCCATCCATCGAAATACCAATGTGGTCATAGTGCGCCGTAATCAACATAACCTCCTCTTTTTTATCCGTTCCTTCCAAAAACCCAACCACATTATACGTATCCACCGGTTTTTCGGTGCGCTCAATCGTTAATTCGATCGATGAGGCCTTGAATTTAGATGCAATGGATTTTTTTTGCGCAGCTAATTCCGCCTTAAAGGCCAACAAATCAGCTTCCGTTGTTCCAAGTAATTCTGCAGCCAAAACCGACGACACCATCAAAACGGGCGCTTCATTGCCCCCCTCCGCTTGATCCGTAAAGACCATGCGCTCATTGGAAAAACGCTTCATCATCACCTGACGCTGGCGTAACATATTTCCAAAAGCCTTCTCATCCCGGTCTGAAATCAAAATCAAACCTTTAGCACCAGCCGCCTGCGCGCGCTTTAATTTCTCTTTCCAACCATCCCCTTTTCCAAAAATCGAAGGGTCTTTACTTCCTGAAAGCACATAATTTCCCGAAGCATCTTTGGCCTCCCCTTCGAAAGCGAGAACGACCGCACCTTTGGCTTTTAGATTTGTATAGTCGGCATAGCCAGCTTGTTGGACTCCAAACCCTGCAAAAACCACAGGAAATTTAGAATTGGCCGCCACAGGCGCTAAGGCAGTCGCCATGAATTCACCCATGTAATCGAATTTTTTACCTTTGGATGCAAAGGAAACATTCGTCCAAGAACGATTCACCAAATCCACTTTTTGTAAATAAGACCCTTGCACGGGTGCGAGGCCAGCTTTCTTAAAATGATCAGCGATATAATTTGCGGCCACTTTTTGTTCGGCAGAACCTGTGTTCCGACCCTTCAAGCTATCCGAGGCAATAAACGTTAGGTGTTTTTTTAAGTCTTCCGCCTTAATCGTGGCGGCATAAGGCACCGGGTTTTGCTGGGCCATCGACCCAATAGACATACATGTAGCTGTTAAAAACAGGGCTACACCATAGATTGTTGATTTTTTCATTTTGTAAAACAAATTTTGACTTGGCGAAGTTAACAAATCAAAAATAATTCCCTAAAAAAAGATTATTTTTGCCAAGTTTTTCAACCAACATTCATCACAATTCTATGATTCCAAATTTCAAATACCGGGAAGATTTTTCATTGCGTCATACCAATGCAGATCCTGCTGATATATCCGCCATGTTAAAGACGATCGGGGTAGACCAATTGGACACCTTAATCCAACAAACGGTTCCTCAAAAAATTCGTTTGGCACAAGCTTTGAATTTACCCGCACCCAAAACGGAATTTGAATTTTTGCGTGATTTTAATAAAATAATGGGCCAAAATAAGGTCTTCAAAAGCCACATCGGCCTCGGATATTACGATACCTTGGTTCCCTCCGTGATTTTACGGAACATCTTAGAAAACCCAGCTTGGTATACAGCTTACACGCCTTACCAAGCGGAAATTGCACAAGGACGTTTGGAAATGTTATTGAATTACCAAACGATGATCATCGACCTAACCGGCATGGAATTAGCCAATGCCTCACTATTGGATGAAGGAACAGCGGCCGCAGAAGCGATGACCATGTTATACGGCCAAAAACCAGCAGAAAAAGGAGATGCGATTTTTATCTCTGAATTATGCTTGCCCCAAACGATTGACGTATTGAAAACCCGTGCGGAACCGATCGGTATCGAGGTGGTAGTGGGTGATCACCGCAGCATTGATGTGACGGATGCACGTTATTATGCAATCTTATTACAATACCCGGCGGCGAACGGCGAGGTGTTTGATTATAAAGCTTTAGTGGAAGCGGCGAATGAACAAGGTATCCAAGTGGTCGTTGCGGCGGATTTATTAGCACTCACTTTATTAACGCCTCCAGGAGAATGGGGGGCGGATGTCGTGGTGGGTTGTTCACAGCGCTTCGGTGTTCCGATGGGTTTTGGCGGTCCTCATGCGGCCTTTTTTGCAACAAAAGAAAAATACAAACGCAGTATTCCAGGTCGACTGATTGGTGTTTCCGTAGATGCAGAAGGTAATCGGGCATTACGTATGGCCTTGCAAACGAGGGAGCAGCATATTCGGAGAGAAAAAGCGACCTCAAACATTTGTACGGCCCAAGTTTTATTATCCATCATGGCCGCGGCCTATTCCATTTATCATGGTCCGGAGGGCTTGAAAAAAATTGCAGGACGGGTGTATGGACTCACGGAATTGTTGGCCGCAGGCTTAAAACAACTAGGTTTTGTATTAGAAAATCAAAATCATTTTGATACCCTAACCGTTTTTACGGGTGATTTGACGGAAGAAATCCGAGAATATGCGGAAGAGGCGGAACGCAATTTCCGATACTACAAAACGGATGGAGAAAAATTAGGTATTTCCTTGGATGAGACAACTTCCGAGGATGATGTGGTGGAAATTTTGGCCTTTTTCCAAAGAGCCAAAGGGCAAGGCATTGGTGGCGATGAATTAACGGTGGCTTGGCAAATTCCTGCGGCCCTAACGCGTACGAGCCGTTTTATGACGCATGACGTGTTTCATAAATACCATTCGGAACATGGGATGTTGCGCTACCTTAAATCGTTGGAATCCAAAGATTTATCTATGGTACATTCCATGATTTCGTTGGGATCGTGTACGATGAAGTTGAACGCTACGACGGAAATGATTCCTGTGACTTGGCCTGAATTAGGCAAGATTCATCCTTTTGCACCGGCCTTTCAGACGAAGGGATACCAACGGATGATCATGGAATTGAATGATTGGCTTTGTGAGATCACGGGTTTTGCTGCGATGTCGATGCAACCGAATTCCGGTGCGCAGGGAGAATACGCGGGCTTGATGGTTATTCGAGCTTATCATGCTTCGCGGGGAGATCATCACCGGAATATAGCTTTAATTCCATCATCCGCACATGGAACGAATCCGGCTTCGGCGGTGATGGCGGGCATGAAGGTGGTCGTAACCCCTTGTGATGCGAATGGAAATATTGATGTGGCGGCTTTGAGAGCCAAAGCCGAAGAACATAATGATAATTTAGCTTGTTTGATGGTGACTTATCCGAGTACGCATGGCGTGTTTGAGGAAACTATTATAGAGATTTGTGACATGATCCATGAATTTGGGGGTCAGGTGTATATGGATGGGGCCAATATGAATGCGCAGGTGGGATTGACTTCTCCGGCGCGGATTGGGGCGGATGTGTGCCATTTGAACTTACATAAAACCTTTTGTATTCCGCATGGCGGCGGTGGTCCGGGTATGGGGCCGATCGGCGTGGCGCATCAATTAGTTCCCTTTTTGCCCGGTCACGTGATGACGGATTCGATTCCAGCGGATGCGCATGGCGCGATTTCGGCAGCACCGGTGGGATCGGCGAGTATTTTGGCGATTTCGTATGCGTATATTGCGATGATGGGTGGCGAGGGATTAACTCGGGCGACGGAAACAGCAATTTTGAATGCGAATTATATCAAAACAAGGTTGGAAAAAGAATTCCAAATTTTATATACAGGATCTCAAGGGCGTTGTGCGCATGAGATGATTGTGGATTGTCGGCCATTTAAAATATCGGCTGGCGTGGAAGCAGAAGACATCGCCAAACGTCTGATGGATTATGGTTTTCATGCGCCTACCCTATCCTTTCCGGTGGCTGGGACTTTGATGATTGAGCCAACCGAATCGGAGAATAAAGCGGAATTAGATCGTTTTTGTGATGCCTTACTGAGCATCCGAGCGGAGATTCGGGAAATCGAAGAAGGCAAGGCGGATAAGGCCAATAATGTATTGAAACATGCGCCGCATACGCAAAGTGTTGTCTTGGCCGACGAATGGACGCGTCCATATTCGCGGGAAAAAGCGGTGTTCCCATTGCCCTATGTGAAGGCAGGGAAGTTTTGGCCAACGGTCTCGCGTATCGATTCAGCCTACGGCGATCGAAATTTGGTATGTGCTTGCGAGCCGACTTCGGGTTATGCTTAAATGATTTCTTGTATAAATAAAAAATCCACCTAAATTGGGTGGATTTTTTTTGCTTAAACCTAGTGCCTACATTTAAATTTAATTCGAATTGATTATCTTGAAATTCTTTCCAAACCAATATTGATAGTATCATTTGATACTATCAAATGATAAAAATCACATGAAAAAACTAAGCACATACATCGATGAATTAGCCAACTTCATTCCCGATATGGAAAAAAGAAATGAAGGAATTAGTGCGAGCAATGTGGGTTGGCAAATCGAACATAGTTTATTGACGATTCGTCGGGTCAGCTCAGGCATCTTGGCCTCCGACCCCCAAACCTATACTTGGTCTCTTAATTTCACCAAATTACTCATATTATATTCAGGGAAAATACCCCGTGGAAAAGCCAAGGCACCCAAATATGTGACGCCCGAAGATTTCAACCAGGAAAGTTTACAGAAACATATGATTAAAGTAAAAGAGGCAATAGCAGAATTGGGAAATGCTCACCCGAATCAATTTGTGGAACATCCTTATTTTGGCAAAATAAATAAAAAGGAAACCATCCGATTTCTCGGAATTCATACCTTACACCATATCAAAATCATTCGGGAAATTGTCGCCGCTGAAAATTCCAAAGCTTATCCAGCCTAAATTCCTTTTGAACCCTTGAAAATTGATTTTTATCAACAAAATTTAATTTAGTATGCTTGCATAACATTTTAAATAATCCGTATATTTACAACCCACACAAAAAGCTTACGCATGAATCGTTCCATTAAAAAAGTAGCCATCTTAGGCTCAGGAATTATGGGCTCTAGAATAGCCTGTCATTTCGCAAATATCGGCGTCCAAGTGCTCCTGCTCGACATCGCCCCTAAGGAATTAAGCGCGGAGGAAGTTGCCAAAGGCCTGACATTAGAAAGTCCGGCGGTTCGCAATCGGATTGTGAATGCAGCGTTCCAACAAACCCTCAAATCCAAACCCGCTTCTTTATATCAGAGCGGATTTGCTACGAATATCCAAGTAGGAAATTTCGAAGATAACCTATCGAACATCAGCGATGTCGATTGGATCATGGAAGTGGTTGTGGAAAATTTAGCCATCAAAAAATCACTATATGATCGTGTGGAGCAATTCCGGACACCGGGAACCCTTATCACTTCAAATACCTCGGGCATTCCAATTCATTTGATGGCCGAAGGCCGATCAGCTGATTTTCAAGCTCACTTTTGTGGCACGCACTTTTTCAACCCACCCCGCTATTTGCGCTTATTAGAAATCATCCCGACTCCGAAAACGGATCCATCGGTGATCGAATTTTTATTGGCCTATGGGGAAACGCAATTGGGCAAAGCAACGGTCCTTTGCAAGGATACCCCCGCATTTATCGCGAACCGCATCGGCGTATATTCCATGATGCAAACGATGAAGGTGGTAGAAGAATTAGGCCTGACGGTAGAGCAAGTGGACAAATTAACATCCAAGGTCGTAGGCCGACCGAAATCCGGCACTTTCCGACTTTCCGATGTTGTGGGTCTAGACACCACGGTCCATGTCGCGAATAATTTGAATGCCACATTGACCTCAGATGAAAGCAAATCGATTTTCGAATTGCCTTCGATGATGCAAAAGTTAATCGATAACAAATGGCTCGGCGATAAAACCGGCCAAGGATTTTATAAAAAGACCAAGGACGACAAGGGCAAAACGGTCATCTTGAGTTTGGATTTACAGACCTTTGAATACCGCGCGGCTCAACGTGTTTCCTTCGAAACCCTCGAGCGATCGAAAGCGGTGGACCAATTAGCCGACCGTTTTGCTCTTTTATTAGCTGGCCAAGATTTAGCCGGTGAATTTTACCGCAAAACGATCCTTGATGGTTTCCGCTATGCATCGAATCGCGTACCTGAAATTGCAGATGATTTGGTGAAAATTGATCAGGCGATTTGCGCGGGATTTGGTTGGGAAATGGGAGTATTTGAGACTTGGGACGCCATCGGCGTCGAAAAGGCGAATGCGATGATGGCGGACATGGGCCTTACACCAGCGCCTTGGGTACAAGAAATGTTATCCCTCGGCCACTCGACCTTCTATAAAATCGAAGGAGGCAAACGTCTTTATTATGACATTGCGAGCAAAAGCTATCAAGTTATTCCAGGCCAAGAAAAGCAAATTTCTTTGCAAATATTAAAACCGACCAACACGGTATTTAAAAACGACGATGCCCATATCATCGATTTGGGCGATGGCATCGTAGGTTTGGAATTCCATTCGAAGATGAATACGATGGGCCAAGGTGTCCTCGAGGGACTTGCCTATGCTATCGAAACGGCGGAAAAAGATTTCCGTGGTTTGGTGATTGGAAATGAATCAAACGAAGCATTTTCGGCAGGTGCAAATTTAGGCATGTTGTACATGTTTGGGATCGAAAAGAAATTCGACGAAGTGAATCACATGATCGCTACGTTCCAAGAATCCATGATGCGCGTTCGCTATTCCAGCATTCCGGTGGTGGTGGCGCCACATACCTTGGCGCTTGGGGGTGGTTGCGAAATCAACTTACATGCCGATAAAATCGTTGCCCATTCAGAATTGTATATGGGTTTAGTGGAAGTGGGCGTAGGACTGATTCCGGCTGGTGGGGGTACGAAGGAAATGGCTCTCAGAATGGGGGATGCGCGGAGAGCGGGGGATGTGGAGTTGAACCGACTCCAACAAGCCTTCATGAACATCGCCACCGCCAAAGTAAGTACTTCCGCACATGAGGCATTGGAAATGAACTATTTGCGAACTCAGGATCGCATTGTATTAAATAGAAGCCAAGTCATTAGCGAGGCGAAGAAAGAAGCCATCCTATTAGCTGAGGCGGGATATGTGCAGAAAAATCGTCGGAGCGATGTCTGGGTTGAGGGCAAGCAAGGCTTGGCTTTGTTTAAGGCGGGCATCCAGGGGATGTTGATGGGCCGTTATATATCGGAACACGATGCGTTGATTGCGAATAAATTGGCCTTCGCGATTTGCGGAGGGGATTTAGATGCACCTCAAATGGTGACTGAACAATATTTATTGGATCTCGAGCGCGAAGCATTTTTATCGTTGACCGGAGAACAAAAAACCATGGACCGAATCGGAAGCCTATTAAGTGGCGGAAAACCTTTAAGAAATTAATCAATTACGAACATGAATGCATACATAATAGCGGGATATCGTACGGCGGTAGCCAAGGCCAATCGGGGAGGATTTCGCACCATGCGGCCGGATGATTTGGCGGCGGAAGTGATTAAACATTTAATGGCGCAGGTTCCTTCGTTGGATCCGGCTTTAGTCGACGATTTAATCGTGGGCAATGCCATTCCGGAAGCTGAACAAGGCATGCAAATGGCGCGCTACATTTCTTTATTGTCGCTTCCCAAAAGCGTTCCTGGATTTATCATCAATCGTTATTGCGGTTCAGGATTAGAGGCGATAGCCTTAGCTTCTTCCAAAGTAGCCTCAGGCATGGCGGACTGTGTGATTGCCGGAGGAACGGAATCGATGACCTTGTTGCCGATGATGGGCCACAAAACGGTATTGAATTACGGCATCGCGAGCGAGCATCCGGATTATTACATCGGAATGGGATTGACGGCCGAAGAAGTAAGCAAAAAATACAATGTGACGCGCGAGGAGCAAGATGCATTTTCTTTCGCATCGCATCAAAAAGCATTAGCCGCTCAGAAAGCAGGTTTATTTACGGATCAAATCGTTCCGATCAAGGTATCCGAAAATTATTTTGATGCCAAATCAGGCACGAAAAAGACCCGCGAATGGGTTGTTTCTCAGGATGAAGGTCCACGTGCCGATACGACTTTGGAGGCTTTAGGAAAATTAAAACCGGTATTCGCCATGGGCGGTTCGGTAACAGCCGGAAATGCATCCCAAACTTCAGATGGTGCGGCCTTTGTGCTCGTAGTTTCAGAAAAATTTGTGGAACAGTATAACTTGAAGCCCATTGCCAAAATGCTTAGTTATGCGGCGGCGGGCGTGGAACCGAGTTTGATGGGTATCGGTCCGGTGGAAGCGATTCCGATCGCGCTGAAAAAAGCGGGATTAAACTTGGAAGACATCGATTTGATCGAATTGAACGAGGCTTTTGCGGCGCAGTCTTTGGCGGTGATTAAGACTTTGGGGATCGATCAAGAAAAGGTGAATGTGAATGGTGGGGCGATCGCGCTAGGGCATCCACTGGGATGTTCGGGGGCGAAATTATCGATCCAGTTGTTCCATGAGCTTCGTCGGCGCAATAAAAAATACGGTATGGTAACCGCCTGTGTAGGGGGGGGGCAAGGCGTAGCAGGTATCTACGAGATCCTGTAATTTCCTATTTATTTACATATAGACAAGGGCGCTTTAAGCGTCTTTGTTTTTTCCTATGAACGCAGCAGATTACATCGCAATTGAATCAGATTTTGGCGCCCACAATTACCATCCTATGCCGGTGGTTTTGGAAAAGGGTGAAGGGATTTATGTTTGGGATCTGGATGGCAAGCGTTACATGGATTTTTTATCGGCCTATTCAGCAGTGAACCAGGGGCATTGTCACCCTCGGCTGATCGAGGCGATGCTGAACCAGGCTAAAAAATTAACGCTCAGTTCTCGGGCCTTTCATAATACCCAATTAGGCCTCGCGGAAAAAGAATTAGCTACACGCTTTCATTACGACAAAGTTCTTTTCATGAATACCGGCGTGGAAGCCGGGGAATCCGCGATCAAATTAGCTCGAAAATGGGCCTATGAAGTCAAAGGCGTTCCTAGCAACCAAGCGGAAATCATCGTGGCGGAAGGTAATTTTTGGGGCCGGACCATCGCGGCCATCTCATCTTCGTCAGACCCGAACAGCTATACGAATTTCGGGCCCTTTGCACCCGGTTTTACTAAAATTCCATACCAAGATTTGGAAGCTTTGGAAATAGCCTTGGCGAATCCAAAGGTGGCAGCCTTCATGCTAGAACCTATTCAAGGCGAAGCTGGGGTTATTGTTCCCTTTGCCGGCTACTTAAAAGCGGCCTACGAGCTATGCAAAAAACACCGCGTTTTGTTTATCTCAGATGAAATTCAAACGGGATTGGGGAGGACGGGGGCGTGGTTGGCCTGCCAACACGAAGGGGTTCAACCCGATATTTTATTATTAGGCAAAGCCCTTTCCGGTGGTTTTATGCCGGTCTCGGCGGTGTTGGCTTCAAATGAAGTGATGCTCACGCTAAAACCGGGCGAACACGGATCGACCTTTGGAGGAAATCCCTTAGCCTGTGCATTGGCGGTAACAGCTTTGGCGATTATCGAGGATGAAAAATTAGTCGAAAATGCAGCGGCGAGGGGCGTACAACTCATGAATTTTTTACAAATTCTAAGCGAAAAAACAAGCCTCATTCGCGAGGTTCGTGGCAAAGGATTATTGTGTGCCATTGAAATCAATACGGACGAAGAAAGTCCTTTGGCCTATGACATTTGCTTGAAATTAATGAAAGAAGGCCTACTTATGAAACCGACGCATGGCAATAAAATTCGGCTCGCGCCACCTCTAACCATCACCAAAGATCAAATGGATGAAGCCTGTGCGCTCATTGAAAAAGTCTTTTTATCAATTAACTGATTTCAAAACAGCGCATGGAGATGCCTCCATAAACTAATTGATCAAACGTAAATCGCACTTCTTCTTGTTTTCTGGCTAGGGCCAATGAGTACAACATCGGTATGTAATGATCCGGCGTAGGCACCGAGCGCGCGCCACCAGGTGCCGAAGTATAGGCAATTAAATCCGCCAGATTTTTATCGACTATTTTTTCGGTCGACCAAGCATCGAATTCCTGTGCCCAATCGTAGGCAAAATCTTCCTCGCCCCGGGATAAATTAGCCACACTGGCCTGTAAATTATGGACGATATTCCCGCTGCCGATGATTAACACACCCCGAGAACGCAAGAATTGTAATTCTTGAGCAAGGGTCACATGATAAGATAAGGGTTGGCCATAATCGATCGACATTTCGAAAGTAGGGATATCATGCCCCGGAAATAAATGGCATAAAACCGTCCAGGCGCCATGATCTAAACCCCATTCCAAGGTCGTTTGAATTTTCTGAGAACCGGAAGCCAAAAGTTCGGCCGTTTCCGGACTACCCGGTGCGGGATATTGAAAGGCGTGCAAAGCCGGCGGAAAACCGCCGAAATCGTGAATGGTTTCGGGTTTGGGACTGGCTTGCACGAAAGTGCCTCCGCGGCTCAACCAATGTGCCGACACCACCAAAATAGCTTTGGGTGGATTTTTTTCCAGTGCCTGCTTGCCCATTTGGCCCAAAACCTGCGTAAATGGATTATCCATCAACGCGTTCATGGGGCTGCCATGACCGATGAACCAAACGGGTTGGAGTACATCCATCTTAACGATTCATAGAAACGAGGAATTCCTCGTTGGTCCGCGTACCTTTCATTTGTTGTTGTAAAAACTCCATGGCCTCCACAGAATTCATGTCAGACATATGCTTGCGCAGAATCCAAACGCGCTGAAGTACCGCCGGATCCATCAGCAAATCTTCGCGACGGGTTCCGGAAGCCGTAATATCGATGGCAGGGTACACGCGGCGGTTGGATAATTTACGATCCAACTGCAATTCCATGTTACCCGTTCCCTTAAATTCTTCAAAAATCACCTCATCCATCTTACTTCCCGTCTCCGTTAAGGCCGTGGCGATGATGGTCAATGAACCTCCATTTTCTACATTACGAGCCGCTCCGAAGAAACGTTTCGGTTTATGAAGCGCATTCGCGTCCACACCTCCCGATAAAATCTTACCTGAAGAAGGAACGACCGTATTGTAAGCACGCGCCAAACGCGTAATTGAATCTAATAAAATCACCACGTCGTGACCACATTCCACCATGCGTTTCGCTTTTTCCAGCACAATGCTGGCGACTTTCACGTGGCGTTCTGCCTGCTCATCGAAGGTTGACGAAATCACTTCCGCACGCACCGAGCGCTGCATATCCGTTACCTCCTCCGGGCGTTCATCGATCAATAAAATGATCAAATATACTTCTGGGTGGTTGCGCGAGATGGCATTTGCGATGTCTTTCAATAACACGGTTTTACCGGTTTTGGGTTGGGCCACAATCATGCCCCTTTGTCCTTTTCCGATGGGCGCAAATAAATCCAATATCCGGGTAGAATAATTATCTGGCGAAGAGGCTAAATTTAATTTTTCCTCTGGGAACAAAGGCGTTAAATATTCGAAATTTATTCGGTCGCGAATTTCGTCGGTTGTTTTACCGTTGACCGAATCGATTTTCAACAAAGCGAAGTATTTTTCACCCTCCTTCGGAGGTCTGATTTTCCCTAAAATGGTATCGCCTGTTTTCAAACCAAACATTTTGATTTGAGAAGGTGATACATATATATCATCTGGAGAGGCTAAGTAATTGTAATCGGAAGAACGCATGAAGCCGTATCCGCCTTCTTGCATGATTTCCAATACCCCTTCGTTATCGATTAAACCATCGAGTTCTTTGATGATTTGGTTATAATTCGCACGTTGTTTAAAATGCTGAGGCACTGGGGCGGGAGCATCTTCCTTGGGTAAGGATTGAGGATCCACGGGTGCGTCGGTAGGGGAAACTTTCGAATCCACCACATTGCTATCGTTGGTAATAAAAGAGGTATCCACGATAAAATCTTCCGCGGGAGCGATGGCTTCGTATTCGATAGGTGCCTCGGCTGGCGGAGCTATGTCTTTCTGAGCACGGAAATTCTTGGCTGGGCGACCTGGACGATTCTTAGGCTGAGCCACCTGATCATTTGCTGTTTCCTCTGAAGGAGAAGGTTCCGGGGCTTCAGGAGCTGTTGCTACTGGCGCTTCCTCAGCGGGCACCATTGAAATTTTTGGTTCATACGGAATCAAAGGCATTTCAGCAGGATTGCTAGAACTTTTTTGAATACGTTGACGCTTTGGTCGCTCAGTGGATGGTAAATCTTCTTCTACTTTTTTTACTTTTCGGTTGGGTTTTTCTTCCATAAAATGGGGAAATTGTTGTCATTCCAGCTCACATACATTTTGTAAAAATGAAGCGAAAACCTTAGGCAGGATTTGCTTTCAACGGATGAAAAGGAACTTGGAATATAATATTGACGTGCTTACGACATTGAAACACAGCACAATACTACATTACTTAATTTAGATTGCCAAGCCTTTCCTCATAATTTTGTAATTTGCGAGTACAAATCATGGAAAATTCCGCATTAAATCATCTTTCTGATCAATTAAACACCCGCGAAAGCGAGGGATTATTGCGCAGTTTGCAGTCCTTAGCGGACATGGTCGATTTTTGTTCCAATGATTATTTAGGTTTAAGCCATAACCCCGTGCTCGCTGAAAACATCGCGCAAGATCTTCGCCGCTGGGCCGAGAATGGTAAAGCTTTAGCGCATGGGGCTACGGGTTCTCGGTTAATTTCGGGGCACTCCCCTATTTTTGACGAATTCGAAAAAGCCTGTGCAGAGATGCACCGGGCAGAAGCGGCTCTTTTGTTTGCTTCGGGCTTTGATGCGAATGTGGGTTTAATCACTGCGCTGGCTGGAGAAGGCCAGGTGGTTTTTTGTGATCAATTATTACATGCGAGTTTAATTGACGGTTTACGGCTTGGTAAGGCGGAGAAACGAATTTTCAAACACAATGATTTGGAGGATTTGATCCAATTAATGGAACAATATCCCAAAGAACGCCCCAAATGGATTGTTGTCGAATCCATCTATTCCATGGATGGGGATGTGGCTCCTTTGGAAGAATTAGTCAAATTAAAGGATAAATACCAGGTCGAACTCATCGTGGACGAAGCCCATAGCGGTGGATTATACGGTCCGGAAGGCAGTGGGTTATGTGTGGAATTAGGGCTTGAAAAAGAAATTTTTGCGCGGATTATAACGTTTGGCAAAGCATGGGGAAATGCGGGAGCGGTGGTAGTAGGATCTCAAATTTTGAGGGATTTTTTGATCAATTTCGCGCGGCCCTTCATTTATTCCACAGCACCGAGTCCCGTACATGTACATAGTCTATTGTCGACGATGGCGTTTATCAAAAAACAAGACGCGCCGCGAGAAAAACTCAAGGCGAATATTGAATTTTTTCAAAGTCTTTGTTCGGGAGAAGCCTGGGGTAAAAGCCAAACGGCCATTCAAACCTTTTTTGTGTCTGGCAACCAGGCCCTTCGCGCCGCGGCGAAAAAAGCGCAATCGGCTGGTTTTGCGGTCAAGCCGATTGTCTACCCGACCGTTGCCAAAGGCCAAGAACGCATCCGAATTACCCTGAACGCACTCAGTAAACAAAAAGATATGCAGGCACTCATCCATACGCTCAACAACCATGCCTAACCAATTCATCATCGCAGGTATCGGAACAGAAATAGGCAAAACGCTTATTTCTTCCATTTTTAGGCAGGGCTTGCAGGCTGACTATTGGAAACCCGTCCAATCCGGAAATCCAGAAGAGGCGGATGCGCTGTTCATTGAACAAATGACCCGGTTACCTGAAGGAAAAATTTGGGATTCGAGCTATATGTTAACCCAGCCCCTATCTCCGCATACGGCGGCGGAAATTGATGGCGTTCGGATATCATTGGATCAGATTCAGCTTCCTCAAACAGAACGTTCATTGATCGTAGAATTAGCGGGAGGCCTAATGGTGCCTTTAAACGAAAGCGAAACGAATCTTGACCTTATCGCGCACATCGCTTTGCCAGTGGTTTTGGTCAGTAAAAATTATTTGGGGAGTATTAACCATACCTTATTGAGCTATGAAATCCTAAAAGCCAAACAGATTCCCATCGCGGGCATCGTCTTTAATGGGCCTACAAATGCGTCGGGGGAGCGATTTATTCTCCAACATACAGGCCTGAAGGTCCTATTACGCGTCCCAGAATTAGCCCAAATTAACCCCGAAATTATTCAGGAATATGCCCAGCAAATCCAGTTCTAATATTTCCCAGCGCGATGAGCAGGTGATTTGGCATCCTTTCACCCAGCATCAGATCGAGCCACATTCCATCGCGATTACACATGGCGAGGGCGTGTATCTATATGACGAAGCGGGAAAAAAATACATCGATGCGATATCGTCCTGGTGGGTCAATTTACATGGGCACGCACATCCCTATTTGGCCGAAAAAATTTATGAGCAGGCCTTGAAAATCGAGCAAGTGATTTTTGCCGGATTTACCCATGAACCTGCTGTGCGTTTATCAGAACGGATTTTAGGTCTTTTGCCTGCACATTTTCAAAAAGTATTTTTCTCCGACAATGGCAGTACAGCCGTAGAAGTGGCTGTGAAGATGGCCTTGCAATATTTTCACAATCTAGGAAATACCCGCAAACGTAAAATCATCGCCCTGGCAGATGCCTATCATGGTGACACCTTTGGCGCGATGAGTTTGGGGGCCCCGAGCGCTTTTAATGCACCCTTTCAGGAAATGCTATTTGAGGTAGAATTCATTCCGAGTCCGATGGATCCGGAGGCCTGCTTGAAAGCTATGGAAGAAAAAATGCAACATTCAGAAGATTATGCAGCTTTTATTTTTGAGCCCCTTATTCAGGGCGCGGGTGGGATGGTCATGTATACTGCTGAAACACTCGATTCGCTGATTGCCTGCGCGCAGCGCCATCACGTGATTTGCATTGCGGATGAAATCATGACGGGATTTGGTCGGACCGGCAAATTCTTCGCCATCGACCATGGAATCCAAAAACCAGATATTATTTGTCTTTCCAAAGGCCTGACCGGAGGAATGATGGCCATGGGCCTAACGCTTTGTTCGGATGAGATTTTTAATGCTTTTTTATCTGCCGACCGCCATAAAACTCTTTTCCATTCCCATTCTTTCACAGCGAATCCCCTCACTTGTGCCGCAGCGAATGCGAGTTTGGACTTGATGGAAGTGGAGGGTTTTTGGGAAAAAATAGAGGCAATTCGGGCTTCACATGCCCAATGGATCCAGCAAACGAATCATCCAGCTCTTAAAAATATTAGACAAGCGGGAACGATTTTGGCCTTTGAACTTGAAAACGGCGAGGCAAATGACTACATGAATCCGATTCGAGGTCAGGCTTATGATTATTTCATAAAAAAAGGGGTCTTGCTCAGACCCCTTGGAAATACGATTTATGTGTTGGCTCCCTATTGCATCAGCCAAGCAGACTTGGATTACATATATACATGCATCCAGGAATTCGCAGATGAATTAGTTCGGTAATTTCGTTGATTGCCACGAAACCATTTGCCAGCGCTTGCCTTCGAATACCCAAACATCTGTGTAACGAAGGTGATTAAAGGTGAAGTTCCCTTCTTTCGTTTGATTTTTTATGGTCACAATTCCATTGATGATTCCTGTTTTTCCGTAAATCCGAGGTACTAATTCTTCGGATTCAATTGCCGCATAAATCGTTTTTTTCGAAACGATGGAATTGATATACGTTTCTTTGGTATCTGTCGATGCGCTTGAATGAGTATAAAATAAATCATGATGCAACACGGCTTGTAAACCAGCCTCATCCTGGGCAACCATCACTTTGAAACGATTTAATTCGGCTTCTTTTAAGGAAGCGACATCGGCTTTTTGCGCCATGACACCTAAGGTTGTCAACATGAGTGAGAGGATTAAAGTAATTTTTTTCATTTTTTTTTGTGTTTAAAACACCAAAGTAGTCAATCCTTAGTCATTATTCAAAATTAAATCCGCACCTTTTTCTCCAATCGCCATCACGGCTGAGTTCGTGTTTCCAGAAACTAAATCCGGCATAATCGATGCATCGATTACCCGCAAACCTTTCAATCCCCTCACCCGCAAGCTTACAGGATCTGTAACTGCCTCGGACCCAATACCCATTTGACATGTCCCAATAGGATGATAGACACATTCTGTAGCCATTTCTATGTGCTTCAAAATCACCTCTTCCGTCAAATCCTCCGCCGGGTAACGCAAGCGATTTCCCTTTCGCAGGGGATCAAAAGCTGGCGACAATAAAATTTGATGTGCCATTTTAACACCACGAGTCAAAGTTGCCAAATCCTTTCCATCGGGATCGGTCAAGTATTGGGGATCGATTTTAGGGGCATCCCATGGTGAGGACGTATGCAAAGCTACATATCCCCGACTGGCGGGTTTCAATAAAGTGGGTAAACACGTAAATCCATCACTCAAAGGCATTTTTTTGTAATTATAGATATCCAAAGACCAAGCAGAAGAGAAATGGAATTGCAAATCCGGTTGGTCTGACCCTACCTGTGAATCCACAAAGGCGCAGCCTTCCAGTGGACTCGCCGACAAAGGTCCGTTTTTGTTCCACGTATATTGCGCAAAATTAGGTGCTGAAATGGCTGAATTAAATGAAATATTGTCGGTGGAAGCCTCCGCGTGCATATTAACAAATAAATGATCAGACAGATTTTGTCCCACGCCGGCTAAATCTAATCTTGATTCGATGCCAAATTCTCGCAAATAGTCCTTTGGCCCGATGCCCGAGAGCATTAACAATTGAGGGCTCTGAAATGACCCTGCTGACAAAATCACCTCTTGAACTGCGAAAAAACTTTCCGCAGATTTTTTTCCGGAGGACCAACCTTTAATTCCTCGCACTCGGTCCCCTTCGAACAATAATTCGCCAACATGAAATTGGCTCATCACCTTCAGGTTTTTCCGCTTCAGCACTGGATAAATAAACGCTTTCGCACCAGAAACACGTTCGCCATTTTCTATGGCGAATTGGAACATCCCTGCCCCGATCTGCCGGGCCCCATTAAAATCCGGCGTTTCAGGAATACCCACCTGCCCGCAGGCATCTATAAATGCCTGCCCAAAAGGCGTTAAATGCCGCGGATCCGAGACTGTCAAAGGACCGCCTTGCCCATGGAACTCATCCGAAAAGCGCAGGTTATTTTCTGATTTTTTGAAATATGGAAGGATATGATCATAGTCCCAGCCGGTACAACCTCGTGCAGCCCATCCATCATAATCCGCCCGATTACCACGTATATAAGCCATGCAATTGATAGCACTGCTTCCTCCCATCGCCTTTCCGCGGGGTTGGTAAATTTTTCGATTGCCTAATTTGGCCTGAGGCTCGGTGAAGAAGTTCCAGTTGAGATAAGTGCCATTTAACAGCGGATAGGACGAGGGCATCGTGATCCGTGGGTCCCGACTATCCATGCCGGCCTCGACCAATAGCACTTGATTAAGCGGATTTTCAGATAAGCGATTGGCCAGCACACAACCGGCTGTTCCTGCCCCGACAATGATGTAATCAAATTGCATAGGAAATTTGCATTTATGATCTAAATTTCAATAAATTTACGCTTAAAGACAACCACTATGAATAATTTTACCAGCTATTTGATTTTAGGTTTACAGCACATATTAAATGTTCAAGCTTACGATCATTTATTGTTCCTCCTTTCCATCACCACCGTTTACCGAATTTACGATATCAAAAGGTTATTTTTTTTAGTAACCGCCTTTACCCTGGGTCATTCGCTAACCTTAGCTTTGGCAACTTTACATTGGATTGATTTTTCCGCCGCTTGGATCGAATTTTTAATTCCCTGCACGATTTTAATTTCCGCAATTGGGAATATATTCAATCAGGAACTGAAGGTTAAATCCAAAAAAATGCCTTGGATTTATTTCACATTGATCGCTGGTTTTGGCTTAATCCACGGATTAGGATTTTCGAATTATTTACAGAGTTTGCTGGGTAAAGAAACCTCAATCTTAGAGCCCTTATTTGCATTTAATGTAGGCTTAGAACTGGGTCAAATCGCGGTGGTGACAGTCTTTTTATTGATTTCAACCTTCTTGTACGAAGTTTTTCAAACCAAAATTCTGTATTATGCCTTGGTGATTTCCGGCATAATCATCGGCTTGGTGTTGCCGATGATCATTGAACGTTTTGCCGCTATAAGTTTCTAGAAATCTTCATCCATAGAGAATGACATGGAATCCTTGTCAGACATAACACCTGATTTCTGATATTCTGCTACGCGTTTTTCGAAGAAATTTGTTTTCCCTTGTAGTGAAATCATTTCCATGAAGTCAAATGGATTCGTCGCATTGTAATTTTTCTTACAACCTAAAGAAACCAATAAACGATCCGCTACAAATTCGATGTATTGACACATCAATTCCGAATTCATTCCGATCAAGGAAACTGGAAGTGCCACCGTCACAAATTCTTTTTCAATCTCCACCGCGTTTAAGATGATTTCATAAATACGATCTTGGCTTAATTGATTTTTGATATGGTCCGTGTACAACAAACACGCAAAATCGCAATGTAAACCTTCATCACGTGAGATTAATTCATTCGAGAATGATAAACCTGGCATTAAGCCACGTTTTTTCAACCAGAAAATGGAGCAAAAACTACCCGAAAAGAAAATTCCTTCTACCGCCGCAAATGAAATCAAACGCTCCACGAAATTGTCACTTTCAATCCACTTCAATGCCCAATCTGCCTTTTTCTTTACGCAGTCGATGGTTTCGATAGCGCGCAATAAATGATCTTTTTCTTTAGGGTCTGAGATGTAGGAATCGATCAACAAGGAATACGTCTCCGAGTGAATATTTTCCATCATGATTTGAAAGCCATAAAAACATTTCGCCTCCGCATATTGAACCTCCTTCAAGAAATTATTAGCCAGATTTTCATTCACAATCCCATCAGAAGCCGCAAAAAACGCCAAAACATGAGAAATAAAATGACGCTCCCCGTCATTCATTTTTTTCCAATCAGCCAAATCTTGTTGCAAATCGATCTCCTCCGCGGTCCAAAAAGAAGCTTCCGCTTTTTTATAAAACTGCCAAATATCATCGTGTTTAATGGGGAAAAGAACGAAGCGATTGGGATCTTCGATTAACAAAGGCTCTAGGAAAGTAGATGTAGACATGTGTATGAGATGATGTATATGATATGAACTCGAATTTACAGATTTAGTACGTATTTTTTGAGGTTTTGATTGATTATTTTAAAAGAAAAAACCGCCTACTTGGACAACAAACGCTGAGCCATAAGGGGAAGCTTTTCCTGAAGTTGCTGAATAGTTTAAATCATACATGAGCGACAAATTGATCCCTATTCTCGAACCAATTCCGATCCCGACCAAAAAGGGATTGGAATAGCCTACACCTGTGGTTCCTGCGGACATGTCATTAAAATTTTCTAACTGAGCGGTGAGGTAGCCTTGCCCGAGCAATTGAGCTAACATAGGAATTTGCTGACGTAAAAAAATACGTTCACCTAACAAATTGCTCGTTGCCCGATACCCCGAATAACTCAATGAATAATATTGATAGGTCATCCCCACCCCTAAAATCGTATTGTTGGTCAATAAATAGCCGGCCATAGGTGAAATACCGATACTCGTCGGATTTCCAAAACTCAAACCTGACAAACCACCCCCAAAATGCAAACGTTCGCGAAAACTCAATTCACTCACATCCGGCTCCACATCTAAATCCCCGCGAGCACCCTCCTCTTTGATGATCACTTGTTCATCCTGCGCCAATAAGCTCGGTGCACAGGCTAGGAAAATAAAACAGAACAAAATGGTAATTTTTTTCATGCCTTCGATCAAATTTTGAATTTTAACAAAACTAACAAAGTGTATCAATTTTACATCCAATAAATCGATTTTAAAAATCTTGAAATTGATAATTTATATTAACCTAAAAGAATTAATTTTGTTTTATGAATGATTTCCAATCGACTACGATTGACCCCAAAACTCACATCATCATAAAAGGTGCTCGGGTTCATAATTTAAAAAATGTGGACGTAGCGATTCCACGCAATCAATTGGTCGTCATCACAGGACTTTCGGGCTCAGGAAAATCATCATTGGCCTTTGATACCTTGTTTGCAGAAGGCCAACGTATGTATGTCGAAAGCCTCAATTCCTACGCGCGCCAATTCTTAGGTCGTATGGAAAAACCGGCCGTCGATTACATCCAAGGCGTTTCACCCGCCATCGCCATCGAACAAAAAGTAAATACAAAAAATCCACGGTCCACCGTGGGAACCAGCACCGAAATATACGATTACCTCAAATTACTCTTTGCCCGCATTGGCAAAACCTATTCGCCCGTTTCAGGAAAAGAAGTCAAAAAAGATTCCGTTTCAAGCATATTAGACTGGGTTGCTACATTTCCAGACCGTAAAGTCCTCATTCTAGCACCCCTAGTCCCACATGTGGATCGCAGCTTACGAAATGAATGTCAATTACTCATTCAAAAAGGCTACACCCGACTTAGTGTTCAAGATGAAATCATCGACCTGGAAGAATTGATCGAGGACGCCGAGCGATTAAAAAGTCTAAGCAAAAAAGCGAAAGACATCGCCATTTTAGTGGACCGACTCATCTCAAAACCCGAAGACGAAGAAACGACCTTTCGCCTGGGCGATTCAGTACAAACAGCTTATTTTGAGGGCGAAGGAGTTTGTTGGATCGACATCGACGGACAAAAAAGGGCCGTTTTTTCCAATAAATTTGAACTCGACGAGATAGTTTTCGAGGAACCGAGTCTCAATCTCTTTTCGTTCAATAATCCCTACGGCGCTTGCCGGAATTGTGAAGGCTATGGAAAGGTATTAGGCCTAGACCCTGATTTGGTCATTCCGGATCATGAATTATCCGTATACGAAGGGGCGATTGCACCGTGGCGTTCGGAACGCATGAGCGAATGGTTGCACCCACTTTTACGGAATGGGATACATTTCGACTTCCCCATTCATCGGCCCTATAAAGATTTGACAGCGTCAGAGAAAAAATTGCTTTGGAAAGGAAACAAATACTTTGGCGGACTAACCCAGTTTTTTGATCACCTCGAAAAAGAAACCTACAAGATACAATACCGCGTTTTATTATCCCGCTACCGAGGAAAAACCACCTGTCCGGAATGCCAAGGTTCCCGCCTTCGTGGCGATGCGGCCCATGTGAAAATCGGTGGGGTGTCCATCATCGATTTGGTGCTTTGGCCTATTTCAAAAGTGAAAGCTTTTTTCGAGCAACTCGAATTAAACGAACATGACCATTCCGTAGCCCGACGAATCCTCATCGAAATCAATAACCGTTTAGACTACATGAACCGTGTGGGTTTAGGTTATTTGACCTTGAATCGACTAAGTTCAACGCTTTCCGGCGGCGAGTTCCAGCGCATCAAATTAGCCACTTCCTTAGGCAGTGCCTTGGTGGGATCTATGTACATTTTAGATGAACCAAGTATCGGTTTACATCCAAGAGACACGGAGCGTTTGATTTCGGTGCTCGAGATGTTGAAAAAAATGGGCAATACGGTGATTGTGGTCGAGCATGAAGAAGACATTATGCGGGCGGCGGATCAAATCATCGACATCGGTCCAGACGCCGGAAGACATGGAGGTCAATTGATTTTTCAAGGAAACCTGGCGGACGCTTTGGCAGATAAAACGACCGACAGCCATACGCTTCGTTTTTTAAATGGGCAAGATTCGATTGAAATTCCGACCTTTCGCAGAAAGCCTTTGGCCCATATTGAAATCCTAGGTGCCCAGGAAAATAATTTAAAAAACGTGGACGTGAAGATTCCCTTAGGAATTCTGACCGTGGTGACGGGTGTCAGCGGATCAGGGAAATCGACGCTGATTCGGAAAATTTTGTATCCAGCGATGATGCGGAATTTGCAATTAGGCACGGAAGAAACCGGCAAATACCGGGAAATTAAAGGCAGTATGTCGAAAATTTCGGGGGTGGAAATGGTGGATCAGCAACCGATCGGGAAATCCTCTCGCTCGAATCCGATTACCTACATCAAGGCTTATGATGCGATTCGCTTATTATATTCTGAATTGCCAGTGGCCAAAAGCCGTGGCTACAAACCCGCCCATTTCTCCTTTAATGTGGAAGGGGGGCGATGTGAAAGTTGTCAAGGCGAAGGCGAAATCACGATCGAAATGCAATTCATGGCCGACATTAAATTGACCTGTGAATCATGCGGCGGCCTTCGTTTCAAACAAGAAATTCTCGACGTTAAATTCCAAGATAAATCCATCGCCGAAATTCTGGACATGACCGTGGAAGAAAGTATTCCCTTCTTTCAAGAAAAAGTTCCTCGGATTGCGGAGAAAATTGAGCCCTTGTTCCAAGTGGGACTCGGTTACATTAAACTAGGACAATCGAGTAATTCGCTTTCCGGTGGCGAGGCGCAACGCGTTAAATTAGCCAGTTTCTTAGGCAAAGGGAATTCAAACAAAGGCAAAACGCTATTTATTTTTGATGAACCGACCACCGGTTTGCATTTTCATGACATCAAAAAATTATTGAAGGCCTTGAATGATTTGGTGGAACAGGGGGATACGGTGCTGATCATCGAGCACAATATGGAAGTGGTTAAATGTGCGGATCACATCATCGACCTGGGGCCGGAAGGCGGAGAAAATGGGGGAAATATTTGTTTTGAGGGGACGCCGGAGGAGATGGTTGGCCTAAAAGATAATCCTACAGCCTTTTATTTAGCCCAAAAATTAGAACTTAAAAAATCATACATTCGTTCATGATCTTAGCTGATTTGCTTCCGGGAATTGCTGGCCGATTGGATGGAGTCCTTCAGGGTTATGAATGGATCATACCCGAATTGGGGAT
>Ga0209499_1000600_pt1 | contig 26500 bp, 31 predicted proteins | sample C_130208_EF_Meta_FD_187306 | JGI IMG/M metagenome (GOLD analysis project Ga0209499, IMG submission 187306) | Freshwater microbial communities from Lake Croche, Canada to study carbon cycling - C_130208_EF_MetaG (SPAdes) (version 2) | ecosystem: Environmental > Aquatic > Freshwater > Lake... | reverse complement strand
CGGCCTGTTGAAAGGGTGCTTCTTGAACAGTGTAGGAATCTAGGGCCTGCTGGGCCTCACCTACCGTCACCTTGCCTGTGCGACTGATCCAGTCGACGCTTGGCAGCTTGCCGTGCCTCTCGACCACTAGCCGGATCAGGCTTGTCAGGTCAGTCATAAATCCCCCTAAAAAATGGCCGTCTGTTCCGGCCTGTCACCCTCCCGAGGTTAAAGCGGATTGAAATATTCAGGAAACAGCTCGTGCAAAGTCATGCCAGTCACCAGCTCGATGCGGGCCAGCAGAGGGATGCTTCTGGGTAACACCCCGGCCTCCCATTTGTACACCGTCTTAAACGTCACACCAAAAAGCTTGGACGCTTCAAGCACGGTCAGATTCTTGGACAGACGCCAAGCCTTGAGGGTGGGCATCATGACAACACCTCGGAAACAATCTCAATGTGGTTGAGCCGCTGAAAGTCGAACGGCGTCATTTTCGGCCTCACGATGTACCCCATGCTGGGTGCCAGCACCGGCTTGTCTTTCAGCAGCGCGTAGATCACCTGGAACTGCACGTCGCTCAGTCTGACCCGCGTGTAGTCTCGCCATGCGTCCCTGTGTAAACTCTGAATCATCATTTAAAAATCTCCCTTAACTGCGCGGTGTAGGCCGTGTTAAACACGACCGTGATGACAACGAAAAATGCGCCCACCGCTAAAATTGCAAAAATACCCGCCATGTCTCTGTATTTCATAATTTCCCCCTGTACTTCAGTATCGGCAGATTGACCTATAAGTCAACACCTTTCCTCGGCAAAAAATCCCCGGCCCACGCTTGAAACGCCTCGGCCCTTGGCATCGACTTGGCAACAAATACAAAACTCTCCACCAACTCATGGCACCCAGTGCAGAGCAGCCGAAAACGCTCTGGCTCCAGCAGGCTATAGACCGCCGGGGTAAGGTGATGCAGATCAAGACCTCGGGACGTCTTCGTCCTTCCGCATAGCTCGCACCGGCACCCTCTCGCCTTGATGATCGACGACCGGAACGTTCGCCAGGTGGCCGTCCTGCGGAACTTCGTTTTGCTTTGCCCTGTCATCTGCTTCCTTCCTCATCCAGTCCACTATCGCTGTGCCTTGCTTGCGGGCTTTTCGTCTGTCGGTCAAAGCTCGGTTGCGGGCTTGTTGCTGCCAGTGTTGCATGGTTTCTCCAATACTCTGATAAAATCAGAAGTCCAATAAGCTTGATTTGACTCACTTACAATGCAAACCTTTTCTTTTCTGGGCCATTGAGCTGTACAAAAATAATGAGCAACATTTAGCCAATATTTTTGATAAGAATCAAATCCATTATTACACTTTTGGTATTCCCAAATAATCTTGCCAAGTTCTTCTGTGTCATAATATTTTCCATCTTCAACTATGTCGGAAAAAACCCACCACCTATCTAAATGGTATTCTTGTTCGCCTGTTCGAAACACACAATCTACACCCATTTTATTTCACCACATGTCTTGAAGTGTTTAAAACTGCTTTTACCCAAGGCCCAAATCCACCATCAGGATTTAGAACTGGTTTAATCTCTTCAGCTTGGACATACTCAAAAGACCCGGCCCATTCATCAAAATCAAAATGTCCTTTAGAGTTCCATTTCATTGGCCCTCTCCATACTCCACGATTTTTGCACCAATACCAAACAGGTATTTCTTCCCACGGAATCAAATCTTCTTTTTTAATTAATCCAAAATAATTCATGCTATCAACTCCCTATAAAAAAAACCGGTCGAGTCACCGGCAAGACCCGCGCACCTGCTCCCCGGTGCCAAGGGCTAGTTAACTAGAAAGGAATGTCGTCCTCAAAATCATCGTTGGCGGTCTTGCCAATCTGGCTCCCAACTTTCGGTTGCGCCAAAGATGTCGTACCACTGCTGAAAGTAGGAGGCGACAAAGGGGCAGTGCCATTCCTTCGTGCGTACTCAGGGCTTAAGTTGATCTTCATCTGGATGTTTCTCCAGAGTCGGCTTGAGTAAATGTCCAGCATGGATGGCCAGTCTCCAGCATCAAGGTCAAAGAAGAAACACTTGGTGCCAGAATCATGCAAAATGGACTTGCCTTCGGAGTCTACCGAAAGCTTGCGGGGAACAGGGCCAATACCAGCACGGTTGGCGTACACTTTTGTCCCGTCAGCGGATGGCCTGTGGGCTACAGAAATCAAAGCAAACTTGCCCAGCATACGGCTAAAGTCAAAAGGATAATCTTCCTTTCCCAAGGGCTTGCCACGCCAAGCAGTGATCAACTTGGTTAAATTAGATTTCTCGGAAAGCGACGAAGTAAACTCCTCGCCGATGGTAAAGTATTCGTTGGCTTGGGTCTTTAAGACGTTGCCTTTTTCATCTTCTGGGTAAACCTCAAACTGCAAGTATATTTTTTGGCCGGTCTTTTCTTCGTTGGCATATTCCCAGCGTTGGGTGCCTTCGTCGATAATGCCGATCAATTTGGCAATGTGCTGGCCCTCAGGGGCTTTTTCGTAAGTAGATGACGTTTGTGACTCAAAAGGTTTCATGTTGCTTCCTTAAAAAATTGGGGTTTGATTTTTGGCCGCCGTCTCCTGTCGGCAGTCCATATATTTGGTCTCAAAGCGGAAATCATATTCCGCAATCTCTTCTTCGGTGTACCAATACAGTAAATGGATTTTGCCGGTAACATCATTTGCTACGGGTTTTTCAAAAATCCAATCGTCTGACATACACACCTCACTTGTCCCATAGTATAAATGATTTATACCATGCGTCAATACAAAGTTCAAAAACTTCTTTCAGAATAATTGTGCGCCGGATTGTAAGTGCTGGACTGCTTCACTGGCATATGAAAGCCCATTGAGCGGTTAGCCATGTAGCCAATCTCGATGCCCATCGATCTGAGAGCCTTGGCAATGCCTCGGCTATCCTTGTGTCCATTCATTTTACACTCGCACTGACGTGCAACTTCGGTGGCCGACATCAAAACGGTTTTACCGCCAAGAGCTAAGGTTTCAAAGTCAAAGTGTATTTTAATCAATTCCTGGTATGCGTCGACTTCCTGAAATTGAGAGTTGTTCAGGGACAAAGCCTCACGCTCGCCGTCTTTCAGCCACCACTCTTCCCCAGATCGATAGTACTCAAGGGCCTGTGACCAAAGCCCGGCCACGTCCATACTGTGCTGGTAGTCGACAGACAAAACCGCCAATACCCAGAACCGGCTTGATCCGGTTGGGTCGTTCAGAAACGCTCCGTCATTGGCAGAAGCACAGAAATTAGTGCGCCTCTGATAACTCTCGGCCTTCGGTTCATAGGGTAAGCGCAGCACATCCTCGTCGCTGGTAAGGAAGGCTTTCAGGGCCGATTGCTCTTTCTGGAAAAGGCCCTCAATTTCTCCAAGCTCCACCATCCATCTGGAACAGGCGCGGTGTACCGAATCCCGGTCTTTGGGATCAACGTGCAGGCCATCCTTGAACCAGTCGGCGTAATGCTCCTTGGGCATGATCGAACGAAAAAAGGCAGTCTTGCCGATTTCTTGCTTGCCTTGAAAGGTCAACACTCCTCTGGATCTGAAGCGAGGTTCTAGCACACTAGCAACGCAGGCAATAAAAAACTTCCGCAAAAATAGCATAGCCAGATCCCGGCTGGTCTTGGTTTTATCAAGCACAATTACTTCGTCAAGTAGCTGCTCAATGCGGTCAACCTTGTCCCATGCAGGAAGTACCTCAAGCCAGTCTTTCACCGGATGGTAAGAGTTCTGATGCGCAATCTTGATGATGTACTCTTTAAGTTTTTCGGTAGGAAAACCGTTGATGACGCAGATTGACAACAGATCAGCAAAGGAAGCGTTCTCGTGCTTTCCCTCGGCCTTGTCGACGCCAGGTATTACGGTTTCGACCTCATGCTTCATCAAGTTCTCACGCACCGAGATACCGTAAAAGGCCAGCATGGCCTCGAGGTTGGCAAGGGTGGCCAATGGCTTGTGAGTCTCGTACATCTGGCCGGTCTCGGCGTTTTTCTTGCGCGTTGTGATCAAGTGAGGCTGATACCAAGAGGTGTGGGGCATAGCCAAACGCAAGGAAGCTTTGGCTTCGCTCATGACAAAGGTCTCCGGTGAATAGGCTGACAAAGCCGTCCTCTTGGTCAAAAAGCCGGGAGAAAACTGCCGTGCGTAATGGATCAGTGTCCCGCGTGTATGCCTGTCGGCCCGGAACCCGTTCCACCGGCTCCGGTTGTCGGCAGATGGTTCGCTTTCCCAAGACAACGACATCCATTGCTCAAAAGAAAACCCAGCAGCCTTGCAGGCCATCCCGCAATCTATCCAAGCCTCACGCTCATCAAAGGCCCCGGCCTTGCTGGCCTCTTGTAGTACCTCAAATATTTTGGCGTTTAGCTGGTCATCGTCTTCGTAATACTCAACTTTTTCCATCGCATGAAGCCTGCTTTTGGGCTTTGTGCTTGCTTGGTCTGGAGAAACCATAGATGCTATGCTTGTGGGAGCCGGTTGAACGGGTGCTGGCAATGGCTTTGCTTCAGGCAATACCGGCTGCTGACGCGGAACGATGGTCAGGGGCTTTCCTGGGTTATAGAAAACTTGGGTTTCTTCATAGCCATAAAAAAACCTTGCGCCATCTTTGGCCCCGGCGTCGATAGCAGGAAACTGCTGTATCAAAACCTCAATTCTGCCACGATAATCTGCTGGGCTGGTAATGGCCTCGGCCAAAGGAAAGCAAACGTGGTAACGGTCAGCCGGTGGGCAAAGCACCTTCTTGCTCATCTTGGGCTTCTGGTGGCTTTTGCTTGTCATGATGTAATGCTCAACGCCAGCAAAAGCCAAACTAAACTCAAAGATTGACATCTGGTCTAAGCCGGTGTTGTCGACATCAATGGCCAAGGTCAATGCCTCAATGAAGTTCTCGCCTTTGCGAATGCCGTCCCGAAATATGATTGGAGACCAATCCGACTCGGAAACAAGTTTCCGCAGCTCCTCTGGCCCCTCCGGAAACTTAGCTACAAAGCCACCAACAACGGTTTCTTTATGTAACACACCATTTGTGGAAATAAGTACGCCCATGGCCCCTCCCCAAAAGAAAAAAGGCTTTGAGGGAGATGCCCGGGTGGTGAACCCGTTTCCCCTTCGCATAGGGGGCATCTCTCTCAAAGCCTCTTGATCATATACCCCAGATGCGACCGGAGTCACCCGACAGTCACCAGCTAACGGATGCAAGTATTATCCGTTTTATAGTGCAAAAGGTCAACACTTGCCTCATTTTCTTCAAATAATCATTTCACTCACGTCACTTTTGGCTCTTCATTTCATCGATCATTCCATCTAATTCCTTACAATGTAACAAGTGGCGTCACTCATTCCATATTACTCCTATATAAGGTAGATAAATTATTTTATAAGAAGATAAGGGTGTATAAAGTACCAAGAGAGTAGGAAAACATGAAATGATTGGCGTGAATGGAGTGATCTCTTTGCACGGTAAGTAATAAAGTGAAACGAAGATGAAATGAAGATGACGCGAATGGAATGATGACTTGACCACAGGTCACTGCAAGTCGTAAACTGCTAACAGAGGTGATTCAGAAATGCCAGCACCGCTTTTCGAAAAAGGACAATCAGGTAACCCCAGCGGACGACCCAAGATGCCGGAGGAGTTGCGCGAAGCCTTTCGAGCTGCTGGCCCGAAGGCACTGGCTACCCTGGTCAACATCGTCGACGGTGGCAACAACGCCAAGCCGTCAGACCAAGTGAGAGCTGCCGAGGTGCTGCTCAACCGGGGCTACGGTATGCCGGTGCAGGCCATCGAGGCCGAGATTGCTGACCTGCGCCCCATCGTGTTTGCTCCGGTGCTGGGGAAGTTGGTGGAGGCTGACAAGTGAGCGACTACCTGACCAACCTGATCGGCCAACAAAGGCCCAAGAACACGGTTCCGGTTCCAACGCAAACACAAGGCCCCTACGTTCCACCATTTCCGACAAAGCCTAAGTTTAAGCTTTTGCCAGATTCTCCTCAGGACGCTTTGCGTGAATTGGGAGAAAACTTTGGTGTTGTTGGCAGAGGACTTGCGCAAGGGGTTGCTGCTCCGGTTACCATGATTGCTGATCCGCTGACGGATTTTATAAATCAAGTTCTTCCCAAGGGCTACAAACAGACTCGTCCCGGAGAGGCTATTGGCCAAGGACTAGATGTCGCTGGGGTTCCTCGCGCCACCACTGATGCGCAAAAGGTGCTTGAAGCAGGAACTAGTGGGCTTGCTGGTGGCGGTGCTATTGCCAAAACGGCGCAACTTGCTGGCAAAGGTGCGCAAGCTTTAAAGGGGTACCTAGATACCATCGGCAAAGACCTAGCAGGCCAGATGACCTCTGGGTTAGGCTCCGGTGCCGGATCTGTTGGAGCAACTCAAGCTGCTACTGCTTCGGGTGCTTCGCCTGTGGTTGCCCAGCTGGCTGGACTCGGTGGCGGGATTGTGGGTGGTGGGGCTAGGCCGGTTGGGTTGAAGGAAGTCAGTACTTCTTCGGTCATATTGGACTCAAAAGGATCTCCATTGACGGTTTACCATGGAGCGCCAGACATTGGTGGAATAAAAGAATCAGGATTCAAGAGTCAGAAGGAAAGGCTGGGAATAGGGTCTGATATTGGTGTCCACTGGTTCACCCCAGACATGAATACTGCTAAATCCTATGCTGACCCGACTAGAGCATTTGACTATCAGAATGCACAACCCGGAGTTATTGCCGCTGAACTTGAGATGAAAAACCCATTAATAATAGACGGTGGTGGTAAAAATTGGAGAGAGGCGCAAAGAGTTGGGAAGACAGGGGATTTAGTTACTGAAGCGATAAACGGTGGACATGATGGTATTATAGTAAAAAACGTCATTGACCCATATAACATGAAGCAGTCGAAGAATCCAAAGATCACCGACACTTACGCTGTGTTTTCAAACGAAAACATTAGGATGAAATCCCCCAACTCCGGCCTGCCGGTAAGATCTGCTGAGTCTGTTGGTGGTAAAGGCAATTTAATTGGGCATCGCCCACCAGATATGGAAACCGGGGCACCTATCCACGACTTAACTGCAAATGGCGTTTTTACCGAAGATGTTTATAGCAAAGAAGCTTTGCAGTATTATGGCGGTATGCCATCTGATGATAAGTCTTTAAAGATAGCAAAGATAGTTAAGGGCAAACCTGAAGCCAACGTAAAGATTTATAGAACGGTAGAAAAAAACGGGCCAGATGAGATTATGCCCGGAGATTGGGTGGCTATTGATCCAGCATACGCTAAAGAACACGCAGAGAATGCGATTGGTGATGGATATAAACTGCTTAGCAAAGACGTACCAGCCAAGCACATTTATGGTAATGCAGATTCTTTGTCGGAGTTTGGTTATCATCCGAATAATAAATGACTCTAACCCCTAAGCAGGAACAAGCTGCTGACCTGCTAGCTCAGGTCACCAACCTTCTGCTATTTGGCGCAGCAGGATCGGGCAAGACGTTCTTTGCACTGACAGTTCAGGCAGCGATAGCGTCGAAGACCACGGCACGGTGCCTGACCACCAGACGGTACGCCACCGACGTGCGGGCCAGCATCTGGAACCAGACGCTACCCGCAGTGTTAAGGGGCCACGGCTTTCGACTGGGCCAAGACTACAAGCTCAACGAACAGCAGATGACCTGCACGTTCCCCTCCGGCGGTTCCATTACTCTTGGTGGCCTTGATGACAAGGAGCGGGTCGACAAAATTCTTGGCCAAGAGTACGCTTTGATCTACGTCAACGAGTGCCAGGATGTGCCGTGGGCCACGGTCAACATCTTGAAGACCCGGCTTCGGCAGGTTGTCACTGGGTTCAAGAACAAGTTCCTTGCTGACCTCAACCCCACCACCGACGCACATTGGAGCTACCGGCTTTGGCTCGACGGAGTGCATCCAGAAACGCGGGAGCCGATCAAACGGCCAGAAGACTATGCCTACATCCAGATGAACACCGTTGACAACGCTGCCAACCTTGACGCCAGCTACATCGAGGAACTGGGCAACCTTGTCGGCAACGCAAGGCAGCGGTTTTTTCTTGGCGAGTTCCAGTCGACCACCGGCCTGCGGGTTTTCAATCCAGCGGGACTGTACGACTGGCCGGAGTTTGTCAGCTGGGCCGAGACCCGGCAGGGACAACTTAGGTTCACTGCGGGCCTTGACCTCGGATACCAGGATGCTGACGCATTTGTGATCTTTGCTTATGTCCCGCAAGAGCAAGAGGTCTGGCTGATCTATGAACACAAGGCCAGACGAGAAACCATGGACGAGCTGGTGGTGGCCATCAGAGATGGCATCAACTGGGTGCGGGCCAACGTCCCGGCCCGAGACCACAACCTGCAAATCTATGCCGAGACCGCAACCCTCCGCTACGGCCACGAAGGCGACGAGAAAAAGACCGCCTCGATGCTTGCCGAGGTTTACGGCTTACCGATCCAGCGGGCTTACAAGCGGGACAAAAAGCTGGGCATCGAACTGCTGCAGGATGTTGTCAACTCAGGCCGGTTCCGCATTCCTCGAGGTGGGCCGTTTCATGACGAGACAGAGCAGGTTATCTGGACGCGGGAGACCGACGGCACCATAGTCCGCAAGATCGACGACGAAAGCTACCACCCTGACCTTATGGACGCGGTGCTGTATCCGTTCCGGGAGCTGTGGAGTTACGGCGACGATGTACACAAGGCCCTGCCTGCCAAGGGCGAGCCAGCACCGCCTCCGACCGTCGACGAAACCTTCCTTGCTAAGTTCCACGAGTACAATGACAGAAGCTCAGAAGTATGGTAAAACATACACTGTCAAAAAAAGTAGACAGTCACTTGACAAAAGTGTCTACTTTCATAGACACTGTATTAGAAACCATACACCGGGGGGTGTTCTATGACAAATGAAGAGAAGATAAACGACCTGATGACCCGAACCCGCGACGAGCGGATCGGCAGCCAACGGGGCGAATTGATGGACGCAATCAACAATCAGGGTGATCCCTACAAGATTGCTGAAGCGTTCAAGGAGATGACCGAGTTTGAGAAGTCGCTTGGGAACCTGTACGGCAAGCTGATGCTGGCCCGCGGGAATGCCCAGACTGACTCGGCGTTCATCTGGTACGAAGAAGAGTATGGATCGTTGCTTTCAGAGAACGGTGGATCGGATGGAAGATTCACTGAGTTGCAAAAGAACTTGATTCTGGTTTACGTCATTCAGCAGATTGTCGGGGCCTCGGCTGAAGGCTACCGCGTTCTGCGTCAGATACTGGTCAAGCTGAACCAACAGGGCAAGTAGCCCTGGCGATGCTGACCTAAAAAAAGGAGCTTCACATGGCCGTCGCAGTACCCTCGACCAATCCGATTTACCCTTCCTCGACGGAAGGATTGATTTTCAAAAGCAAAGCCGGAACCCCGTTTCTTATCAGCGGTTCCCAATACGTCCAGTACGGCGCAGGCACTGCCTACGGCACCTCGACGACTGAGACCTCGTTGTTCGCTGGTAACACTTCTTCCTTCGGCACCCTGACCTTTCCCGCCACGGGACTGACCAACGACTGGAACCTGCCCAACGTGGCCGGTGCCGGTGCGATTTACCGATTGAAGGCCGGTGGTATCATTACCAACACCTCAACTCCCAACCTGACAATCCGTTTGACCATGACCAACACCGCCGGTACAGTTTCGGAACTTGCCACCACTGGCGCACTGGCCACGGTTGCCATTACCGGAACCGCCAACTGGTTTCTTGAAGCCATGATTATCGTTACCGCCTACTCGTCCAGTGCTGGTTCATTCCGCACCTTGGGTCGGTTCGACTACGGCCAGACCACCTTGCTGACCACGGGCCTCAACATTCCTTCGACCTCGTTGGGAACTGTAGACACCACCAACCCCTTCACCCTTGACCTGAAGGCTACTTGGGGAACCAGCTCGGCGTCCAACACCATGACGCTTCAGTACGCCACCCTTGAGGCGATGAACTAAATGGACTTCGGCCAGCTGCTTGAAAAGGCAAAGGCCGGGGAAAAGGTAACTCGCCCCGCGTGGGGCGGTTCCTTTGTCTCCTACGTCGAAGGCGGGGACACTCACCTCGCCTCGGCGCAGGTGGCGGGAGAGCTTGGAGTGAAGACCGGTGCGCCCCTAGTGGGATCGGCCTACCTATCCAAGGTTGACGAACTGGGCAACGTCCAGGTGTTCCTTCCGAATGCCGAAGACCTTCTTGCCACGGATTACGCTCTGCGGAGCTAGGAGAAACAAATGATTGTATTTGACAATGACGCTTCGACTGAGGCTTTGGTTGAAACCATTACTCAGGGTGGCAATGCTTTAAAGGCCGGTGACACTGGTATTGTCTACCAGCAGTACAAGGCCGGTACGGCTCTGGCTAACTCAACCACCGAGACCAGCCTTTTCACCCTCACCTCAATTGCTCCCCAGCTTGTCGGCAACATGGCTCAGGCTGCGGTTGCCAGCTCTATTGCGATTCCTTCGATTCCCGGTGGATTCCTTGCCCTTGGAACCGGATTCAGCGGTAACCTGTACGGAACCATTGCCACGACCGGCACCCCCACGCTTCGTGTTCGGGTTGTCCTGAAGAACTCTGCGGGAACTGTTGTATACACGTTGGCCGACTCGACTGCCACTTCTTTGAGTGCGATCACTGGCACCACGGAACTGGTTGTGAACTTCGATGCGGTTTGCTCGGCTACCGGTACAAGCGGTGCAATGATCGGACGGATTGCGGTAACCTACGGAACCTCGGCAACCGCCAACACGGTCATCAAAGCTGTTGCGACCTCTGGAGCCGTTGATACCACACAGGCTTACTCGCTTGACGTGCTTGCCACCTGGGGAACTGCTTCGGCTTCCAACACCTTGAACACTCTGATCGGTACGATAGGAGTCTACTAAAATGGCCAGCGTCTTCACGACCAGAAACGGCCTACAGCCTGCCAGCAACAACTCAGACAACCCCCAGACCGGGGGCGGTCAAGGGCCGTGGAATATCTATTACAAAGTCTACACTTCGGTCACCGGAGTGCAAGACTGGATCTATGCTCCCGATGGTGGAACCTTTGGCGTCAACTTGGTAAACACCTCTGCCGGAACGGCGCACTTGGATTACACCTTGGCCCCTCCCTCAGTAATTGAAGCTGGAACCCCAGGACACTTCTCTAATACCGATGTTACTGCTTCGACGTATTATGCTCCTGTCGGCGTCACAGCTATACGGGTCAACATCACCAGCGGGAACTGGAAGCTGCAGGTAAGATGCTAATGAGTATTTTCGGGCAATTCGCCAAAGCTCTCAAACTCGTCAAGAAGACTCAGGCCGAAGAACAGGCCGTGCAGTCGATTCATGATGACCCGATATCTGTCGAGCTTATCAGGCGCATCGCCCGGGAATACGATTATCATTTTGAAATTGTGCAACGGGACGGAACCATCCTGCGGTTTTTCAAGGAAGGCATAGAGCCTTCCAAGGACATCAGCCAAGGGGCCTACTGGTGACACTAGCAAAGGTTCAGGAAGACGTAAGGCACCTCTATTCTCAGCTATCCGCGCGAGAAGGCAAGTACGTCCGCAACATGAACCGCTACATGAACAATGGTGTGCGCCGCGAGTCTCTCTGGACAGTCAACACCGCACCGCAGGCATACGTCACCCCGGCCCAAGGCACCGATGGCACCCAGACCCAGATCAATTTGATCAAGTCTTGCATTGACTCTGTGACCAGCCGTATCTCGCAAGCCAATGTTCGTCCCTTTCTCACCCCGGTCAATGGAAACTTTGACACTACCGATGCAGTGCATACAGCGCAGCACTTCTTTGACCTTTGGCTTGATGAGCAACACGCTTACCCCAAGTCGGTTATGTGCTTTAGGGACGCGGGAACCTATGACATCGGTGTGATGTACGTCAACCCGATGAGCAAGTCGATTGCTCGGATTGCCCCGTGGGAATACTTTGTCGATCCGGCAGAGTACTACCATGGTGCCGTTTCGCGTGCAATGGTGCTGAAAAAGTATTTTCCTATTGCTCAAGTGGCTACTTGGAGCGATTCTGCCGACATTAAAAAGCTTTTTGAAGAAAATCCGCACCAACAGGGTGAATATGCCACCTACTATGACCTTTACAAAGGCGAAATATGGCAGTTTTACGACCATTTGCAACTCGGCGAGCCTGTAAAGGTTGATTTTGAACAGTACGGGGGCCTTTATCGGCGTCCTTTCGTAGAAATGTTCTACACAAAACCGATGCGGGGCCTTTATTCGGTTAGTTTGGCCGATGATTTGTACCCAATTCAGAAACAAGTCGACGAACTGGTGCGCCGGTTGGACAATGCGTCCCGAAAAGCCGTTCTGAACCTCATCATGGTGCCAAATGGCTCGGGATTGAAGGCATCCAACCTTGAGAACGGTGTTACGGCCTACCAGTACAACCCCGGCCCGGATGGTGGAGTTCCCCAGGTACTCACGCCTCCCGCTATCAACCCTCAGTTCATTCAGTTGCTGGAATTGTATATGGAAAAAGCCTACCAAATGGCTGGCATAAGCCAGTTGTCGGCTCAGTCGCAGAAACCTTCTGGCCTCAACTCCGGCAAAGCTTTGCAGACCATGGAAGACATCGAGTCTGACCGGTTCAACACCCAGCTCCAGCAGTTCACCCACTTTCTTGTGGACGTGACCCGCGTGGCCATTGACTGCTTTCCTTCCAAGGATTCCATGCTCCCCTCCGACATTGGCCGGGGCAAGTTAACCTGGGGCGACTTGCGAAAGCAACGCGACCTATTCACACTTCAGTTCTCCGCAGCGTCCAGCCTGTCCAAAGACCCAGAAGAGAAACGTGGAGAGATCCAGTTCCTCATTGACTCCGGTCTGATTGACAAGGGCGATGTGTCGCGCTTCTACCAGTTGCCAGACCTCGAGGGTGCCTACACCCTGGCTGGGTCGGCTCAGGAGTACGTTGAGCGGATCATCAGCAACGCTATCAAAGACGGCGACATTGACTATGCCGAGACCATTGACCTGCAACTGCTGAAGTCCAAGGCTCTTGCCAAGCTGAACCAGTTAAACGCTGCCGATGATGATGCGGTGTATATTGATCGGCTGACCGAGTTGCTTTACAAGGTGATGGCTGACATCAAGAACGTCAGCACCCTTATGGCACCGGAGCAGGCTCCCCCGCCACCTCCGCAGCCCTCTGTCATGGCACTCGACGCGGGACAGATCACCGCCCTGTCGGCCCTTGCAACTGCGGTTGCTCAAGGTATGCCACCGGCTTCCGCTCGGGCCATAGCAGCCCTTTCTTTCCCGTCTGCTGACCCGCAGGCACTTGATGCAGTAATTCAAGGGGCATTGCCCCAACCCCCGGCACAACCGATGGCGCAAGCCCCGGCTCCGGGTATCCCTGTACAGAATGGAGGAATGCAATGACACCCGAAATGAAAGCGGCGATCATGCAGATGCTTCAGGGCGGGGATTCCCAGCCCTATGTGCATCCTGACGCCCCGCAAGACCGTGAGCAGACCATGCAAATCTTAGAAGAAAAGCTGGCACCTGCTTTTGAGATGATTGGCAAAAGGTTCCGCGAGCAACAGTGCGAGATTGACGACCTCAAGGATATCGTCTACAAGATGGTAACAAGCTTCTCTGATGCAGTCGGTGGCTATAAACGCCAAGGAATGCAGTCGACGATCATGAGCCAGTACGGCCCCGATTTGGAAGCTCTGAAGCCGGTTTATTCGGACTTCAAGGGAAGCGACATTGTTGAAGACCTGATTGATGCCTTGATGGGCCAAGAAGGCGATCCCTCTGAGATGGCCGGACAGTTTATCAGCGCAGCCAAAGACAAGTTTGGCAAGTACCTTGGTGGCGCACCGGCTGCTGGAAAGGAAGTCTCGGTTCAGATGACTGCTGAACCCAGTGCTGAACCTTCTGCTGAAGAGGATGATGCCATGCAGGCATCGAAGCCCGACCTTGGTGGGGAATCGCAAGATCCCGCTATGAAGATTTTGAATCAAGTGCGATCCCTTCGTGGCGCACGGAAGACCGCCTAAATAAAGGCAAAGGAGCATTATCATGGCACTCGGAGTGACTGCTGATACCAACGTATTAGCTATTCTCAAGGAGTACTACGGAGTTCAAGACGTTGAAGCTCTTGTCTTCCGTAACTCGCCCATTCTCGGAAAAATCCGAAAGGAACGCGTTGGAGGTAAATACATTCCTCTGCCGATGGCCGTTTACGGCTCGGGCGCGGTGACCTCTGACTATACCCAGGTGACCGCTCAGGCCGCCAACAGCTACACCGGCATCTCGATGCAGGTTACCCCCGGACGCCTGTTCGCTTCGTTCGTCCTTGACCCCGAAGAGTTCTTGGCTTCGCAGGGCGACCGCGCTGCGTTCATCTCGGTGTTCGCTATCCGCGCCATGCTTGCCATGGACGACTTGCGCAAGACCTTGGCGACTTGTTTCTACCGCTCTGGCTTCCTTGAAATGGGGCCTGTGCTTGCGGTTGACTCCAGCCGTCTGTACATCGACGTTGATCCCTCGACTGCCATGGCGATCAGCCCCCAGTCTCAGGTCTTGTTCGCTGCTAGCACTTCTTCTGCCTACCGTGACGCCAACGCTGTGATCGTTTCCTCGATCCAGACGGTGCAGTCCTCTGGCAACGTCCGCATCACTTTCACCTCTGCTTTTGTAGCCACGGTTGCCGTGTCTGACCAGGTTATGCTTAAGGGTGGCCGGGATGCTTCGCTCAATCCCAACGCTCCTGTGGGCTTGGCTGGCTGGCTTCCTACGGTTGGCAACCGCACTGGCGCAGCATGGACAACACTTATTGGTACTAACTTTTTTGGAGTTAACAGGTCTGTGGCTCCTGACCGCCTCGCGGGCCAGTTCGTCCAGCGCAACTCCGGTGCCAACGAAAGCTATACCGCCGCTCTTCTTCGGTTGGTGAAAGCTTGTCGGCGCGGTGGCGGCGTTCCAGATATGATCGTAGTGAATGACGACGATTTTGCTGTCATTGTGAACGACGCTCTTGCCAACCGAACCTTCTACCAAACCATCAACGGTGGAAATGCTTCAAAGGGCGAGAACAATGTTACTCAGGGAATCACCCAGTTCCAAATGAACTTCAGCACCAGCTGGATCAATATGGTCTACGATGATCCCTACTGCGCAAAGGGTGTTGCTTACGTTCTTGACACCGCTTCGCTTCGCCTCTTCGGCTTGAGCAACGCTTCTCCTATCGTCGACCCGATCCCGACGAACAACGAACCCGGTGCTCCCAAGGCTTCGGGCCAAGCTGAACCCACCACGAACTTCCAGTTCCTGGTTGACGATATGTACACCACCAGCCCGATTGCCTTGCAGTCTGGCATGGGGTTGCGCGTTGACTTCCAGTTCTACGGTAGCTTTGCGGTTCTTGCGCCCGCCCACAACGGCGTCTGCGTGTTCTAGTCCCCCTCTCGACAAGCCCCTAGCAGTTGCCCCCCGGCTGCTAGGGGTTCCTTTCTAGGGGAAAGGGGTAGAGTTATGCTTGTTTCAACGATCATCAGTAACGGGCTTTCGATAGCCGATACCCCTAACACCAACTTCTTTACTGCTTCAGACCAGTTGTTTGCCGTTCAACTTTCCTACAAGGAATTGTATGCCATGCTGGCCGAGGCAAACGACGATTACTTTGTCACACAGTTGTATGTGCCTTTTGCCTCGTTCACGGCAGATGCTAACAGGCAGTTTGTCTACAACTATACTTTGCCCACCGACTTTTACAGGCTCCGGTTGCTTCAGTTCCTATCTGATGGGCCGATGTACTTTCCTGTTGCCAAGATGACCATTGAGTCTTTTGGCAACCTCCAAAACGGCCCCGGCTACCGTTTGGTTGGCCAGAAACTTTCAATCTTCACGCAGGTGTCCTATTCCACTTGGGCAATTTGGTATTACCCTGCTCCAGTCACCTTGACCACTTCAACTGACATTGTGTACCCCAATAGCCTGCTCCCTGAAATTATGAGCTACCAGCTTGCAATTGAGATCCGGCGCAAGCAAAACCTTGACGTGGCTGACAAGGAAATGCGGAAGATGCAGTTGATCCAGACCATGCTCAAGCAGATCGACCGCGACGAAGCTAGGGCAGAAAGCCCCCGCAATTCATTCTCCCAGGGCTTCAGCCCGTACATCTAAGGAGATTCCATGGCGACTTCGCAGCAACCGATGCCCCAAGGGACTCCGTTCCCGGTCAAGTTCAACACCTCAATCAACCTCGACAACGTGAACGAAAATGTCTACGGCTTTGATGACGGCACCGCTCCTGCTCTGACCAACACCGGCATCCTGCGGGACGATGGCGTTACAAACTTGTATGAAACCACGTCAACTTCTTCGTTTTCCAATACCTTCTATGCTCCAAACGGAAAGAAAATTGAGCTTTCCTATTCAGATCAAATTGCCTATGTCGACGGTTCCAAAGTAGGAAACATTGGGCCTTACGGCGAATCCAACCGAGTATCTGCTCCTCTGGGTGCCATTGATATGGCGGTTACCTCAACGGATACCTGGTTGTTGTTGAACAAAGCTACCAATGTTGGATTGGGTGTTGCAGCTGTTACAGGAACACCTGATCCTGTTAATGGTTGGAAATCAGTTGCTTATGGAAACGGGGTTTGGATTGCAATTGCTGATACAAATTCAACAACTAAAGCAATCATGAGGTCAACTAATGATGGTGTTAGCTGGTCAGCTGTTACTGGAACGCCCCTTCCTGGTGCTAATTGGGCATCTATTGCTTATGGCAATGGAGTTTTTGTTGCAATTGCTTCAACAACTTCAACAACAGCAGCAGTAATGCGGTCAACAGACAATGGTGTAAATTGGTCAATTCCAACCAATCCTACACCTGCTCCTGCTTCTAGTTGGCAATCAATTGCTTATGGAAATGGAGTTTGGATTGCAGTTGCTTATACACTTTCGACATCTCAAGCGGTTATGAGGTCGACAGACAATGGAGTAAATTGGAATATAATTACAGGGACTCCTGCTGCTGGTGTTTATGGTTGGGTATCAGTTTCTTATGGAAACGGAGTTTGGATTGCGGTTGCTAATACAACCTCAACAACTCAAGCAGTTATGAGATCGACTAATGATGGTGTAAGTTGGTCAACTCCAATTAATGCTACGCCTACTCCTGCCCTTGCTTGGAACTCAATTGCTTATGGAAATGGAGTATGGATTGCAATTGCTTATACAACTTCAACAACCGCAGCTATTATGAGGTCAACAGACAATGGTGTAAATTGGTCAATTCCAACCAATCCTACACCTGCTCCTGTTAATGGTTGGCTTCAAATTGCCTATGGAAATGGAGTTTGGATTGCAGTTGCTGGTACAGTATCAGTAAGTCAAGCCGTAATGAGATCAATTGATAATGGATTAAATTGGTCAGCTATTACTGGAACGCCTACTCCTGCCGGTAATTGGGCATCTATTGCTTATGGCAATGGAGTTTTTGTTGCAGTTGCTTCAACAACTTCAACAACAGCAGCAGTAATGCGTTTTTCAAACACTCCTCTGCGTTCTTACATTGTTAGAGAATATAACCCAGTCACAAATCTGGTTATCAACACCACAACGCTAATCACATCAATTAACAATCTTCCTGACTATGCTTGTCTGGTCAAATCGCATCAAATGACCTTTGCCACGGCAGACGTGGCCTACATTTATTTTTCTGGGTCTACTGTTACTTGTAATGTATTTGTTTCTTCAGTATCAAAATCAATATTCAGTGCCGCAGGCAAACCCTACAACTACACCGGCATCAGTGCCTTTAAGAATGGTGGCACATACATAGTTGGAGGTGTTCCAAACAACACCACCATGCCACAGAGCTACTACAGTGCTTCACCCTATACCGCATGGACTGCCATAGCTGAAGCCAGTTACCTTGCCAACTACGAAGAGTTTAATACTTCGGCAAGCCTTGCCTTAAACCTCATAGCCACACCTTCCAGTTTGTCTTCGGCAAACTGGACAACCTTTGGCACCAAGGTCAGCATCAGCACTGCGGGAGCGGTAACTACAACCACAGTCACGCAAGCTGGCCTTACCATCGTACCAAATGACACTTATTCTGGTTTCGGTTGGTCATCTGGACGGTACAAGTCTACCGCAGCAACAAAGTTCTCGCCCTTTATCCTGAACGGTGCAGGAACGCCGGTCACAATCACCGAAACGGTGACAGATTACGGCCAGAAGCCAATTCCGGTGTGTTCATTTGGTTTAACCACAGACCAAAAAGCATACCTATACTGCGCTCCACCAAGTGCAACCCTTGCCGGTTCCACGGGAGCAAACGCCCGACCTGCACAGGTTGTGTGGGGTGGAACTGTAGGTGCCATGCCTTTGGTTGAGTACGGCAACGTATCTCCTGCTTCGCCGGTCTGCCAGTTCCTCAATTCTTCTGGTGTCTACATTGTCACCGTTCCCGGCCCCCAGTTCAGCCCCGGAACAGGAACCATCACGGTTTCAACCATTGGTGCAAACACCTACCAGATGAAGCCTATAAGCAAAGACGTGGTTGCACTGACCGATTCCTATGGAACCATTATCAACACCGTGACCGGTATAACTGAGGTCAACCAAGGTGCGATGTGTCCTGGGTTTGTCTCTGACATTTATCTGACCGGAACCAACCTAGTCAGCTACCAGACCATTGCCAAGTATTCCAACGCGGTCGACCTAGGAACCAACACTTTGGTGGTCGGCCCAACCAAGACCTCATCCATGACCGCTACCAGCATAACTGGTGCGGTTTTGCTTCCGGTGGTGTTCTACGTTGGAGCCTCGGCACCTCTGTATGCCGTTGGCCTTCTGTCGGGTGGTTCTCAGGTTGCTACTGACACCACAGTGGCCTACAGTGCCAACTCCAACCTGCCCCCGCCAGTAGATGCCATTTATTCTGGTGGTGGTGTTCAGCTTCTTGGATCAAGCGCACTACAGACCGTTGGCGAGGTGGATGCTGACGGATTCTCGCAATACTACGCAGGCTATACTTTGGCCAACCAATTGCCAGTCAGCTACCAGTTCTTTAACCTCTTTGGGCAGATCTACGGTTTCGACGGCCAAAAGATCTTCCGGGTGCCGGTCAGCGGTGCCACGGTAGGAACCCCTGAGCAGGTGGCTCTTGCTTCCGGTCTGACCTTTATTGCCAACTCGCCTACGGTGGCATGGTTTTATTCAAGCTTTGACAACTGCTTGTATGTGTTCACCGGCGGGCAGAAAGTGGACAAATGGCAGGAGATGACCGGCACGGTTGCCACAACTTCTGGATCTTACAGTGTGCGTGAGAATACACTCTACCTGCAACTTTCAGATTCCACCACGCTGATGTTCCGCGACAACTTCGCAAACATCATGACCAACGCCTATCCAACCCAGACTATCTACACCACAGATACAGGCACCTACTTTGTCAACACGGTGACGCCATCCTTGTCTAAACTGTGGACGTACTACTCCGGTTCCGGCACACCTATTACGGTGACTTGGCAGTCGGGGTTCTACGGCCTTGGGCGCAACCAGTACTGTCGAATCACGCAGGCGGTGATCACGGTTAAGGTTACCGATGCAACCACCACGGCAATTACGATCAACTATAAGTGGGTTACTGCCAACGATTCTGGGATTGAAACTGCGACTTACGCTGCTAACACCTACCAGGTATCGACCACCGGCTACGCTCGCTTCCAGTACAACCCCACTCAGTCCCTTGTTTATGGGGCCTCGATTGGGGTATCTTTCAGCAAGAAGGCAATTCTTTACGACGCGGTGATGTATTACACTGACGGCGGTGTTGCCCCGGTGCCTAACAGGCTACCATAGGAGATATGAATGTCTGACTACACTGGCTACTATGGATCAAGGCGCACCGCAGATACAGTTTCTCCCACCATTCCTACCAATGCTGCTGGAGGAGGTACTGCACCTCCCGGTGTAGCTAATCCTGTAGCTAGTCGTGGTGGTAGTAGTGGGGCTGCTCCAGCACCCCCTCCTAAAGCAGCCCCTCCTCCCGTTGTAACACCTCCTCCTGTTGTAACACCGCCTCCTCCTCCACCACCTGCGCCTAGTGGCCCAGCTACTAATCCTTTTAATGTTGCTGACCCTACTTACGTTCCAAAAGGTCAAGAGATGTTAGCTGGGGCAGAACAATCCTACGGAAAAAACGCCACTGACACCCTTAATATGGCTACGGCTGCTGGCAGGCAGTTTGGCGACATCGCTGCCGGTGAAGGTGGAAGAGCTGCTACCGGATACGCTCGAGCTTCTGGACTGTCCCCTGCACAAGCAGCTCTGCTTGCCGGTCAAGGTGCTGAGGGTGCCTATAGTGGTGGCCTTGGTCAGGGTGTGGACAAGTATATGGGAGCTGCTAGAGACATCAGTTCCCTTGGTCTTGCAGAACAGGGCCAAGGGCTTCAGAAGTACGGACTTGACCTTGGCAAGTACGGCACCGATGTTTCTTCGCAGGGTAACAAATACGGAACCGATGTTGGTGCTGAGACCCAAAGGTACGGTATTGACAAGGGTGTCCAGACACAGCAATCGAATAATTTCATGAACTTGCTGGGTACTGGACTTTCTGCTGGTGCTGCACTTCTTCCCCTTGCGTTTTCAGATAAAAACTCAAAGACTGACATAAAAGACGGATATGGAATCCTTGAACAGGTTATGAAATCGGTAAGCCCAAAAATGTTCAAGTACAAAGATGGTTTTGGAGAAGATTCAAGCAAGCCCCGTGTTGGCGTGATGGCTCAAGACCTTGAAAAGACACCCCTGTCTTCTACGGTTGTCACTGGCCCAGATGGTTACAAAAGAGTGGACACCGGCCAGCTTACTCTTGGCAACACGGCCATGATCACAGAACTCTCTGACAAACTCGACAAGGTATTTCAATACCTGAAGGCGCAATAAATGGGTATCCTAGATTTGCTCGGCGGGCAGAAGGCTCCGCAACCGGCGTATCAACCACCTGCGGTTCCTGCTTCTGATCCCACTACCTTTGCTTTGGAACAGTTTACCAAGGGCAAAGCAACGCCAGAACAGAAGCAAATGGTCAGCAAGCTACCGGCTCAGGTAGTTTCTGATGCGGTATCCAAGCGTGATGCCGAAATGTTCAAGACAGAAGTGCCAGACGCAGCCATGCCTCATGATATCTTTGACCAACAAAGAGCTGCAAAAACCCAAGCCATGGCTAGGACTGCCTCGGCTCCTGTTGCCGTTTCCGCGCCGGTAGCCATTCCCCAGGTTAAGACTCCTATGGTGACCAATCAAGCTCCCGTGGCCCCTGCTAAAACTTCTTCTGTGACTCCTTCTGTGACTCCTTCTGTGACTCCCCCCGTGGCCCCTCCTATGGCTTCAACAGTTCCTCCGACAGTAGTCTCTGGTGCCATTGTTCGTGACACTGCAACCAAAGCTGGGCCAGAAGCTGCCAATGCAGTGGCGCAAACTATGGACAAGCCTGTAACCAAAGAACAAGCAGTGGCTGCTACTGATGCCGTGGACAAGTTTCTAAAAGACAATCCCGACGGCGGTACTTTGGCCAATATCCTTGACATCGTGGGAGTTGCCTTGTCTGCTTACGGTGGAACCCAGAGAGAAACCATGCTTCAGCAGAAGAATAAAGCTAGAATGGCTCTTTCTCAGCAACAGGCACTTGCAGAACAAGCTTACAGACAACAGGAAAAGATGGCTGGGATTGGCCAGACAAATGCTTTGGCTCTTGCAGAACAAAATCTAACAAATGAACTTGCTATCGTTGACAGAAATCTTAGCAATCAACAGATTATGTCAGATAAAAATCAAGCCAATTTACTGCTAGCTAAAAAGCAAGATTTGGAAAATCAATTAGCTTTAATTGAACCTCAATTGAAAGCTGCCAAAGAATTGGCTTTGGCAAACGCTGCGTCTGGAGCAACAAATTCAAGCGGTGGTCATGCTGCTCGTGTATCGAACTGGGTTACCCCCGGAGGCATTTGATGAGTGATCAAAATCTTTTTCCATACAAAGCCCCCGAAACTGCTGGTGCTGGATATAATCCAGCAAAAACTCTTGAAGGTCTTGGTGCTGGTGCCTTGGGTGCTGGTAATGCTGTTTTGTTTGGTTTGCCAGAAGCTGCACTTAAAGCTCTTGGTGACGAGAAACAAAAGCAGATCATTGAAGCTTATAAGGCCGCGCATCCTGAATATGGAATGGGTGAAACAGTTGGAACTATTGGATCAGCTCTTATTCCAGGTGCTGGACAATTAGGAACGGTTGCAAAGATTGCAGGCAAACTAGGAGCTAAACCTGTTGCAGAGCTTCTTACAAAAGGTTCAGAGTTCCTTGCCAAAAAGGGTGGCAATTTAGGCGAAATGGCTCTTCGAGGTGCTGGAGAAGGTGCTGTTCAAGCAGTTCCACGAGCTTTTGGGTCACAAGCAGAAGGCCAAGATTTAACTCAAAGAATTACTAATGCTTCAATAGGAACTGGATTAGGGGCTGGAGTTGGAGCTTTTGGGCGTGGTTTGACCAAAATAGGTGAAACAGGAGTTGGAAAGACTGTCAAGGATGAAGTTGGCAAATGGTTTGAAGATGCCGTACTTTCCAGTTCCGATGTCACTAGGGCAACATTGACAAAAGAAATGAACGAGACCGCACGAAGGCTTGGAATCAATCGCGTTGGTAACACTTTCAATAACGCAGATGATCTTAAAAAACGAACCGCAGACTTTATCATAGACAAAAACCTTTTCAACAAATTAAAACGAGAAGATCTTTTGTCAGACACTTCTCCCCGATGGCAAAAAGCAGCAGACGATTACAACAAGAACCCGGTAGATTTTACTGATCAATCAATTATAGACAAGATTAGAAACGACCCGGCAGTAATAGAGTTTGCCAATCATTCATCGGTTGGTCAAAACGGCGTTGATGATACAATTCTTGAAATGATAAATAACCTTGATCCTTACAAAACATCTTTCAACAATGCCAAATCTTTTCTTCAAAAAGAAGCTATGCGTGGCAGAAAAGCTGAAGATGTTAGGGGTGAAGCAAAAACGGCAATTGCCAATACCATGCACGATATTATTGATGATCATGCACTTACAATAACCCCAGAACTTGCAGAACTTAGATCGGAATACCCAATTATCAAATTGCTTAAACGAGCTTCGGCTACTGAGAAATTGGGTATTGATGCACCAGCAACAACAGGATCAGAAACTTTTGCCAGACTAGGAGCTGGTGGGTTGATCGGACTTGGAGGAGCTTCTCAAGTACCAGAAGATCAAAAGCTTCAAATGATAGCTGCAGGAATGGCTGCACCATTTGTTGCCAAAGCTGGTGGAAAGCTGACACAACAAGCTCTCGGTAGTTTGGCTGGAAAAGTAATGCGTGCGGGTCAATCTGGCGCACCATTAAAATTGGCTGAAAGTCAGGCTGGTATATCTCCCACAATCGTACAATCATTTATGGCTGGTCAAAACCAAACTTCCCCAACTATTTTTGAACAGATGACTCCAATGCCTGCTCCTAATTTAGTTCCAAGCGTTGACAATGTAACTCCAAAAGTAGAACCTCAAGCCACAAAAGCCAATTATTCGGCACCAGCAGAAGCACCAGATCAAGCACAGAAAGCTTTACGCCAAGGCCTTGAAACCGCATGGAGCATAGAAGATCCAAGGGGATTGATTGAACAAACCCAGCCTGGAAGCAAAGAAGCGTTTTTTAATGATGTAGCCAAAGCTATAACAAATGAACATGGTTCAATAAACTACAATAGAGCTGCCAAGATTCTTTTTCCTTTGAATCCTGATGAGCAAAAGCATTTTTCTGAATCTTACCAAACTTTGAGCAAGATAAAAGAAGGAATTGCCGATGTTGTTAATCCATATATAATAAACGATCCAGCGGCTCAACTTAGAAAAGATACTGTTCGCAATGCTTTGATCGAATACCTCAAATCTGCTCCTCAATCTAAGTTTGATCAAAAAGGCGCAGAATCAGCTGTAGATAACATTTTAGGAAATGGTTTAAAACTTGCTGAAACGTATTTTCGTAGCCCTCAACAAAAAGCTTTGTTGATTCAAAAATTGCTTGAAACGGCTGATCCAGTTGCTTTTGGAGAAAACGGATTACTTAAACGCGCAGGGGTGCTGAAATGAAATCGTCAAAAGACAAGAAAGCTAGAAAGCCAATCAACCTTGAACTGGCTGCTGCGGCTCAGATGGCTTATGCCCAAGAACACCAGCAGGAGAAGCAAGCCCAGCAACAAGGCCAGCCTTTGTCACTTAATCCTGGTTGGGGTGGAAAGGGCCGATGAGCAAGTTCCAGTCGATCTCCCTGCCAACTCTAAGCGACTCGGCGACCATGAAAGAAGTGGAAAACGAATCTCGTAAGATGGGCCTCGACATTCTCAATAAGCTCAACACTGTTGATTCTGGCGTTGTTCATACCACTGGCAATGAAACTATTGCCGGAACCAAAACTTTTACTTCTTCAATTGTTGGCAACCTGACTGGAAACTTCTTAAACACAAATGGAGCCAATGTTGCTAGTGCATCTACAATTAGCACCACTGGTTCTGTTTTTCATGTGACCGGAACTACTGCAATAAATACAATTAACATTCCTTATACCGGGTTCACTGGAAGTATTACCATTATTCCAGATGACGAGTTTACTTTTGGAACTTCTGGCAACATTGGTGGCGGTCAAACTTATTGTGCTATTGCAAATAAACCAATAGTTCTTACTTATGATGGAACAAAATGGTGGCCTGTTGCAACTCAAGATTCTGGTTCAAATGCTAATGGTTACTATATCAGGTACTCGGATGGGACAATGATGTGTTGGTACAACACAGGATCAACTGCAATAGCAGTAACTATTGTTGGCGCACAAAAAACATATACGTTTCCTATTGCTTTTATATCATTATCAAGTTTGTTTGTTGCAGGAACAGGAAATCCTGCCGCAGACGTCAGATGCTCTGTTACTGGTGGAGTATCTTCAACAACAACTTGCAACATCTTTATAACCACCTTAAGTAACCAAAACTTTAATTATTTGGGATTTAACGCAATCGGCAAATGGAAATGACAAACGCAACTCAATCATATAGGATGACAAAATGACACCAGAATGGATTTTAGCAGTTTGTGCAGTACTCACCATTGCCGGTGCTTTGGTTACCGTGTTGTGGAAGTTCACTGTGAGCATTGACCGGATGTCAGTTTCAATCGAAAAGATTGAAAAGATCATTGAAAAGTTCGACGACAACTTTGACGACCACAGTGTCCGCATCACCAAGCTGGAAGCTTGGAGGGAGGAATTAACCAAATGATTTTTCAGATTCTCTTTGACAAAAAGGCCGTCAAAATGACCGCCTTTGGTCGGGACATTACCGTGACCAACAACGTCAGAAACGAGCTTAATGGCCTGAGAACTTCAAGCGAAGTGGTTTACTCCACCAATCAGGATGGTAAGAACGGAAAACTTTACTATCCCCGGCAGTTCCCTGCGGGTCAATGGTACATCACCGATGTGGTAGCCCACGACAAGAAAAAAACCGATGGCACGCCAGAGGAACCATACCTGTACCCTTTTTTCCTAGCCACCAACGCTCATCAAACAGTTCCGGTTTACAAACTGGAAATAGTGAATGATAAACCTAAAATTGGCGCACCCGATGGGACTGCTGAGGATTGGGGCTACGGCCTTCATCACTCCACCAGCTCCACCACCCTCGGTTGCATCAAGATCGTCAAGGAAGACGATTTGTTGTGGCTTGTGGGGCAGATCAAAGCTGCTTGGAAAGACAACGCAATTGTTCGCATGGATGTAGTTTGATGGACTGGCTCAAAGATGTTTTTGGTGGTGCCGGTGGAGTCAGCGAGATTATCAAAACAACCGGCAATGCCATCGGCCAGTTTGTCACCAAACCGGAAGATCAGTTCAAAATGCAACAAGCTATGGCCGAGGCTGATCTGGCGGTACGGAAACTGGCGTTTGATGCCCAGACCAGTTATATGCAAGACCGTGCCAGTGCGCGGGAATTGTACGGCAAAGACAATTCAGTGCAAAAGGTCTACGCTTTGACCTTCTTAATCGGATACGTCGTAATTACATTGGCTCTTCTGATCGTAGTGGTAGGCTGGATCGGCGCAGCCGGTGTTGTGATTCCTGACTGGGCCAGCCTGTTGATCGGTACGATCTTTGGTGCTATGAGCCAGAAGGTCGGCACGGTGACCGATTTTTATTTCGGCAGCTCGCAAAGCTCGAGCGACAAGACTGACCAGGTGCAGCAGGCCATGTCTAGGATTCCTAAAAGTTGATTATAGCGGGGGAGAGGCACGGTGACCTTACTGGCCCCATAAGCCAGAGAGAGGCGGTTCGACTCCGCCTCCCGCAAGCGTGGCCCGAAGGCCACAAAAGCCAAAAGA
>Ga0209499_1000599_pt1 | contig 26513 bp, 39 predicted proteins | sample C_130208_EF_Meta_FD_187306 | JGI IMG/M metagenome (GOLD analysis project Ga0209499, IMG submission 187306) | Freshwater microbial communities from Lake Croche, Canada to study carbon cycling - C_130208_EF_MetaG (SPAdes) (version 2) | ecosystem: Environmental > Aquatic > Freshwater > Lake... | reverse complement strand
ATAAGAAACTTCTAACTACCTATTTGATGCCACTGACTTTTCTTAACTACAAAAAACAGACTCACAAACTGAACCCCGAAAAAACGACTCGTGGATAGAGTAGGATTCGAACCTACAATAGTACCATACTTTTTCACCTGCCGGTTACTTCAAGGACTCGAACCTCATATTCCGATGCCTCGGACGCTTTACCATTTACCACCTACCCATTTTGAGCTTCCTGTCAGAATCGAACTGACTCTATTCCGGGTTACAAATCCGGTGCACCACCATTCGTGCGTAGGAAGCCTGTCGCAGAGCATTTTTTTTAAGTAGAAGTCAGCTCTGTCTCTTAAACTACTATTTTAACATCATCACTTCGGCCACATTGGGAGAACCGCAGTTCCCACGTTGTTTAAGGAGGTAGTTGGCGGTGTATCACACCGAGTTATGATAATGTATTGTACCTCAGGAGGGAATCGAACCCTCAAAATCTTGTTCCTAAGACAAGCGTGTCTACCGTTCCACCACCAAGGCAATTGTTGTACCCTCAATAGGACTCGAACCTATATCAAAACATTAGAAGTGTCTTATTCTATCCCTTGAACTATGAAGGCAATTTTGAGTAACTAGCCGGTCTCGAACCGGCCTTATTCCACATTGGAAGTGTGGTGCCATACCTACTAGGCGATAGTTACATTTTAAACTTATACCTTGAAAATAAATTTAAATTTTAAATCTATAAGTTTATACTTTTGTTTTAAGAGTTTCAATCTCTTTGTTGATTCTCTTCTTATCAGAATCAGTTAATGGAACTTTCACATCTCGTGTCCCTTTTTCGGTTTTTAAACCATTTTTTAATTGTTTCTCCAACATTTCAAGAACTCTTTGTTGTCTTGACCTTTTTGCTGCTGTTGCCATACGGATTTAGTTATTAAATTAGTTGCAAATCTCAGGAATTGAACCTGATTAAGTCAGCTTATGAGACTGATGAGATACCTTACCTCCCGACTGCTGTGTATTCTTCTTTGTAGCGAAGTGCAGGTACCGCCCCTGCCTTATGTCAAGTTTATGAGACTTGCGGAAACTCTATGCCCCCCACTCGCGATGTATTATTTTTCGTAATTTTTTTTCCATTTTCTAATAGTATTATCACTAACACCATATTTTTTTCCACACCCTCTATAACCTAAAGAATTAATTTCATCAATCAATTGAAAGTAATTAGGTCTCTCAACTTTACGTTGTTTAATTTGAGAACATTTAACACAATTTTTATTTTTTTCAAAAGTTGGATTACCACATTCACATTTATGAATAACTTTATCAAGATGTTTCACATTTCTACCTCCGTGAGTAGGTAATCCTGCATTACAGTTAGGACAAACAATTCTTAAATTTTCAATTCTATTGTCATTATTAACACCATTTATATGGTCTAAAATTAAACTAATTTTATTACCCATCCAATTTTCATCTTGACCACAAATTTCACAACATTTTTGTTTTAATTCTTCTTTGTAAAGTCTCTCTTTCAAAATAGTTGTATTTAAGTATAATGAATTTTCAACTAAAATATCAACTAATTCTATTTTTTTCTTACCTTTACCACCGGATGATGTTAGTCTAAAATGATTTGTCGGAATTTCAAATAGATTAATATATTTTTTAACTGTTTGTCTATTACCATAAAATGGTTGTAAACCTAATTTCTTTGTTACTTCCGAATAATTGTTAGATGAATTAACAATCTTTTCTAAAATTTCTTTTGAATATCTCATAATCTGTCTTTTATTATAAATATCTCGAACTCTTAAAAAGTGACAGAAATTTATATTTTTTTTTGCGGTCCCGGAGGGTTTCGAACCCTCATTTTAGAGCAGTGACAGTGCAATTCCCCTACCAATGGGGCTCACAAGACCAAAATTTCAATTCAAAGGTGACAATCCTATAACAATTGAAGGAGAAAGAACCGTGTTTCCCGGGTAGTGACTTCCCGTATTCTGTCTTTCTGTTTTTTGTGGAGATATAGGGAATTGAACCCTAATTTACGATTTGCAAAACCATTGTAATAGCCGTTATACTATATCCCCAATTGTAGCCCCACCGGGAGTCGAACCCGACTTTTTTGGATGAAAACCAAATGTCCTAACCGATAGACGATAGGGCCGTTTTATATTACCAATACGTCAATTAACTTGTTTCAGTTTGATGGTACAAAGATAATACTTTATTTCATTATACCAAACTTTTTTTATCCTTCTCTATCCTCAATAGAAAACCCTGCACTATCGTATTCAGGTCCTTGGTCTTCTTCCGGAGTGACATTTACCAATCCGTATGTTACACCTAAAATGGGAGAATATTCCATCCCTAACTCTTCATTCATCGTTTTTTTGTCCGACATAATAATTACATTTTTAATTCGTTACAAAGATAATACTTTATTTCATTATACCAAACTTTTTTACAAAAAAAAATCCACCTTTTTTGAAGATGGATTTTTGAATATTTTTTTTACTTAAATATATATCATACCATCTGCTTCCAAGTTGTATCTCTACCCTCAGTTCCTGCTATCGTAAGTAATATGTTTAAAGTTTGCATTTGTTGTGTTATTGTAATTTCTAATAAATATATACCTTTTTATAAAAGTGTCAAGTATTGGTAAGATTTATTTTAATTATCCCAAATATTTTTATCTTTATTCCTTTTAAGGGATTTTTTATATTCAATAACTTTCTTTGGATTTATGAATCGAACCCCATTATAAACGAACGAGTGATTATCAATTAAGTCATCAATATCGTATTTGGGCCAATTATTGAAAAATTCAATATCTTTGGTTCTATATTCACCTTCATCATTAAATTCCCATTTTGATGGTCGTATAATCACATCTAAGTCATTAACATCATCAATCATACCGGTGATTACTAATGGCGCGGAGCCAAAAACCGCATAATCCTCAGAATCTAAGTTATAGTCCTTGAGTTTATCCATTAAAAATTTAAAGTTTTTCATATTGATAAATATAAAGAAAAAAGTTTAACAACCCCGCCCTCGGGTCGTAGCGGGCTACAATGGGAATTCCGGAATTGGTCGTGTTCCTCACCGGCGTACCAGTCCTTATCTATCCTTTACCGTATTTCTACGGTGCTACTGTTGGGAGGTCACCCCTATCAACACACCTAGTCCATTAATTTTTTAGAGTATGGACACTCCGGTTGTTAAACTTTTTTATTTCTTCAGGAGAGACCCTCAAGGGATAACCATAATGGAATTACCCTTGACTCACTCTCCGTCTTCTGCGCAAATGGTAGGAGTCGAACCCACTCGGAAACCTAAGTTTCAACATAAGATTTGGAGTCTTACCGGCTACCTCAGCCTCACTTGCAAATAATAACACAATTATTTTAGTCCCCTGCCGGGTGACTCCCCTACTTTTTCACACAACCCGGATGCCTCCAAATCTAATTTTCTCTCTTTCTCCCTAGTAAGAAACGCGTTTTCTATTCGGTTGGTCAAGCCCATTTTCGTGGTTAAATAATTATGTTATTTGAGGTCTCGGTGGGAATCGAACCCACTCTGTTAGTTTTGCAGACTAACCGGTCACCACGACCAACAAGACCATTTAATAAAAACAACACATCCACCAAGTTGGGATAAGTATGTTTTGGACTTTCAACCTTCTCTTACCTTACTCAACAAAACATAACACTTCTTGGGGTGTTTAGAGTCGTCACAATATAGGCTAATGCTATATCGGGGCGTGGACTAACCAATTTATTCCTCTATTGTCCGTTTTTCTATGTGTTGTTTAATCTAAACTACTTGGTAAAAAAAGTAGCGTGGGATTTTTTTTCTGGATTTCTACGTCCGGGTAAAGTTTCTTAAACTCAATTACATTGAACTTCCCGGTGATTAGGTGAAAACCATTTTTGGTTGGAATCACTTTTTCAATTTTGTTACCCACCGGTTGGATTTCCATTAAATCCATTGTAATGTCTCTCAAGAATTGTTTATCCTTTGTATCAACATCCACAATCCATCTTTTTTCTTGAGTTTTGATTTGACCCACAACTGAATCAAATAAACCTTTTTGGTTTTTCACACCATTCTTAATTCTCTCAGCTAACGACATCATCATATCCAAAGAAACATCCATATGGTTTTGTTTCTGAACGTGGATGTAAGCTCTTGCCTTGAACATCTCACATAGTTGTTTGATTTCATCGTATCTCTTATCAAGATGTTCAATACTATCAATACAATATGTTTTGATTGTTCTAACCGATTGGTGATTATCTCTCTCACCTTCAGGTTGGTCTTTCTTTCTCTTGAACACGTATAACATATAGAAATCGTTTTTGTCCGAGAAATTTAACAATTCTTTGATTTCTTTTATATTATCTATCATTCTTGATTATTATTATAGTCAATCATAAATTTTTTACACTCATCCATCGTCCCAATGAACATATTTCTATCGTAATCCAAATCTCTTACAAAAAATAAATTTTGTTCTTTATCCCACTCGTTAATTATCATATTTTCTAAAGTATTAAATCAATTAACATTGAGCCGTAAATACATCCTGACGCAATAAAACCAAAAAAACCTATAAATACTGATAGTAACATAACACGGTCATCATCAAAGAATTTGACTTGTTCTTTGTATAGTTGGTAACCTATGTTACCAATCAAAAATAAAATCCAAGGTAAATGTATCATAATTTCTAATTTTTTTAAGATTATCACTACGGGATTCGAACCCGTATTCGATAACGAATTAAGAGATGCTATCTCAGTTACCATGCTACCCAAGGTGGTATTCATTCCCACTTACACCAAGTGATAATCTTTAAATCCCCCACATAAGTGAGAAATATTATTTTCTTTTTTTCTTAGGTAAAGATTTGTTCTGTAATTCCAAGAATTTTCTTGTTTTACGACACATTTTTTCCAAAACCTCCAACGATTCAATATTCTTAAAAAGAATGGTTACAACCTCTTGTGATTCTGATGATAAACAACTCTCACCAATTACGTGTGACTTTGATAATTTACTCAACCCGATAAAAGGTGTTTGAGTTATATTCTCAACTCCCATTCCAAAAGCTAATTCACCCATTCCGGCAACAACTACATTTCTTCTCATAATTTTATGTTTTAAATTTCAACAAAGATAATACTATTTTTTAATCTACCAAACTTTTTTAATTATTTTTCCAACCATCTAAATGCCGCTTCTTTAAGAACTCCAAGTTGAACCATCAATAAGTTTGATGAAATATCCATTTTTGTGATTTCAGATGTTTTACGACAAAGATTTCTAATCTCACTTTCTTCTTGAAACACACCGGTTTCTTCGGACTCTCTAATTTCTTTAACCAAAACTTCTAATTCAACATTTGTTAAATCTGAGTATAATTGTTTTATTGGGTTCATATCTATTAATTTTCTGTTTTTTCAAACTCATCACCGAATCCGTACCAATTCTCTTCACCTTCCTCATCATCATACCAATATTGATATTCCAACTGATATTTATTGTAATCAACTCTTGTTATTTTAACCTTATCACCACCATCTTTAACTCTAACTATTTCTCCCACTTGAAAATCTTGGGGGTAGTAATCTAAAAAAGTTTCACTTTGAATGGCAAGTTCGTTAATTGAACTAAATTGTTTTGTTTCGGTATTTAAACACTTTCCATCACCAACTAGTTTCCAATTGTTATCGTATAACCAATTTGTAAAATCTAATAATTCTTTTTCTAATGTCATATCTATTAATTTTCTGTTTCTAATCGTTTAATAACATCCTTAATATTAATATATGATGTAATAATTACCGGTAACCCAAGAAGAGCGTTACAGAAATCAAACATATATCTATATGTTGAAAATACACTCCCCACACTCACCTTATTATACATTACGTAGTATGTCAATAATGCTGTCACACTTCCATATACAATTGCCTGAATCCAAATTGAAAACTTGGAATCCACGACCGATAATTTAATTGATAATTTTTGACCTCGTTTGAGTAGGTTATTAACGGATGATATTTTTCTTGTTCCGATAATTTGAGTTTGTTCTTCAGATAAGTCGTTATTTAAACTTGTTACCGCAGCAATCTTTGGTGAATAATATGAACTAACCCCCAAGATTAAAACCGCACTAATCATTAAGAATCCAACTATCGTTAAACTAACCATAGATAAGAAGTAGATTGCTCCAACCAAACCAATAATTGTTTGTAATACGACCAACATATCTCTCTCAAAGAAATGAACTATATAATTCATTAATGTTAATCGTCCGTTAATCTTGGTTGTCTCAACACCACTCTCAATTTGTTTGTGGGTTTCAAGTGACGCAAATCTTCTATATATCCCGGAGAATACCCTAACATCGTAAATTCTACTGATGTATCCGAAGAACATAATTGCAACAAACGTTGAGACCAAATACCAAATGTATGAATAATCTTTTGCAATCAAATGGTCAATTGAATTACCCAAAACTTTGGGGTAAATTACCATCAGTGTTGCATTCACTATAAACAACGAATATGAAAATATAATTGATTTCCAATTCTCCTTAAACATTACTTTTAACTTATTCATATCTCTATCTTTTAATTTCGACAAAGATACGAATAAGTTTTAATCTACCAAATTTTATTACCTTTTTTAATATTATCTATTTTCCATAAAGGTTGGAGATTTGTATAATGATTAAGTAAATATATTTCATTTTCATCTTTTGCTGAAGATATTGGTATTATATGGTCTATCTCCCATTCACCATAATTTTCAAAAGACATACCATCCAAAAATAAAACTTTAAGATGATTAATTAAATCAGAAATAGAACATCCTAAAATATTCTCAGTTTTCTCACCTTTAACGTATGTACCGTCACAAGCCCTCTTAAACGATGAACCAATTAAACTTCTAATATTATTTGAGAGTTTATATAATGGGTCATTTAATTTTCTTTTTTTATGGTATTGATTAAAATATTCTCTTTTATTTAATAACCACTCATTGTTAAATTCTAAATCAATTAACCTTTCTTCTTTTATTTTTTCTCTATACTCTTTATTTTTAATATATAAAATTTTTTTATTTTTTTCACGATAAATTTTAGTTCTTACCTTATCGTAATCCTTTTGTTTTGTTTTTAATTCAGTTTTTATTATATTCTTACGACGTTTTTTATCGTATTCTTTATAATAATCTTTATTTTTTTCACGATATTCTTTATTATAGTTAGAAACTTTTTCTTTATTAACTAATAACCATTTTGTTTTATTATTGTTACGACAAGATTTACATACATAATCTGAATTTGTATAATGAGATTTACAAATATTTTCACCAACAATTAAATCAATACTACAGTTTTTACAATTTTTCATATAAAAAAATGGAGAAATTAAGAGTAATATCTGGTACATACTAACCCTTAAAATCTCCGATAATTTTTTTATTAAGTAGTACCAGTACTTATATTAATAAATACTTTATTTATTAAAAAAATAAATATGGGTGCCATTCAGATGGAATGTAATGAACTTGTTTCATCAGCATCAAATAATGTGGTCTCCTTGGTTGAGGTATTTCTTTACCATACTCCTCCAACGTCAAATTGGACTTCTCACTGTTACATTTTCTACAAGCGGTAACCAAGTTGTCCCAAGTGTCTTTTCCCCCCTTAGATTGGGGAACCACGTGGTCTAATGTTAATGTCTTACGGTTATAATCACCACAATACACACACTCAAAATTATCTCTACGATAAACATTTTCTCTAGATAAAGGGACTTTTTGAATTACCTGATTAACATATTTATAAACCCTTATAATTGAAGGTTTCTTAATGTCTAATTCAGGATTTACTAATTTGAATGATTCCGGATGTTCCTCTACTATATCAGCATTACCCTTATAGGTAATGACAAAAGCTCTATCGGTATTGATTATAGACCTTGCCATAAAACTTGAATCCAAAACCAAAGTTTTTCCGTACTTATTCACGACTTTTGATTTTTAATTAAACATTCTTTTTTTTGTGACCCCGGATGGATTCGAACCATCACTCTACGCATTAAAAGTGCGTGGCTTTGCCAGTTAAGCTACAAGGTCATTATTGAGCTCATTATACTTTGTTATTCGGCTCAAATTATAACTAATTTGAGTTTAATAATCAAACTTTGTGAGCCACATTTGTCGGTCAGGTAGGTTATGCTCCTACTACCTTTCACGTATCAGGTGAATGCTCTACTGATTGAGCTACTGACCGAATTTTCTAATTCTACGCTTCCCCCATACTGTTAGGGTTCTATAAATTAGTAACAATCTCCCTCGTCGGGGTGAGAAGAGTTGCACTTCCCGCTTCCTACGTCCAAGGTAGGCTTCTCACTCCGAGAATACACCCCGTATTAATTATTTTTTCTGTGGAGAGCAGAATACTCGAAATCCATCCGTTTTACCGAACCACTCGCTTAGCAGGCGGTGACAATACCCTGATTGTTTTACTCTCCATTTTTTGTGTCCCCAAGAGGATTTGAACCCCTATCTCTGATGCCGTAAATCAAAATTCTATCCGTTGAACTATGGAGACAATTTGAGGTTGAGAACTCCTCTGTGTTGTAGCACGGGTCAGTAGTACTATTCATCCACTTTCCCATCTCACGGGAACAACACATTTACCATTACTGATAGTATCTTTATGTAAATTAAAGTATTAGTACTATAGACATATTATATTTAATTGACCGTTTCACCAATTTGCACAAGGGTGACTTTAATTTACAAAGATACTTAACATTTACCAATTTTTACTTCCACTGAGTTTTTCGGTTATACTTCCAAGTTTTATGTTCTCTATATTTACTAGAAAATTGTCCTTTTCTGTAATAAACACCCTCATCCCAATAGGTCGGGTATTCAAACTTTAGCCAAATCACTCTGTAATCTTTTGAACAAGTTGCCTTCTTCAATCTCATTCTGTTTGTGTTTACACTCATAATCTCTGAGTCCGTTGTTTAGCAGACCTCAAAGATTATCTAAAACCTTTTTCATAACAATTTTAATTTTGGGAGTTAGGACGGTACCGACCCGTCTTCTTTGGTACCACAAACCAACGCTTCACCATTAAAGCTTCAAACTCCATATATTTTTATATCTTTCTCAAACCACACAATTAAACGATGACCAAGATTCCTGACAGATTCCCACTTCAAATAATCATTTTCAACAACTCTACCTTTAGTTTCTAAATAATAAAATCCTTCATCATCAAATACTTTAAAATCCATTAAATATGTTGAAATGTCACCATCAGTATTTACATAACTAAATCTATCTGATGTATATTCCCAATCATTTATTTTATTTTCAAATAACCACCTATCTAATACTTTACAGGCAATTTTTTCATATGAACCTTGAACTTTAATAATTCCTTTAGATGTTTCAACATCAACCCATTTAGTTCTACCTCCATAAACGTCTTTACCTTTTCTATATTGTTCTGTGACTATTTTAGACATTTTTTCTCTATGTTCTACTGATTTTTTAGAACAACTTAACGAACAATAATTTTGATTTTTATATGGATTACATAAAAATGTTTCATTACAATTTTTACATATTTTTTCTTTTGGTAGTTTACTATTTTTTTTAAAGTCATACACACCTTCTTTCCATTTTTGTTTAGTTGCCACACTTTTTTTCATTATGGATTCTTCAGAAAATTTACGACTATTTCTACATTCTAACGAACAATAACTTATTAAACCCTTTTTAGGTTCAAAATTCAACCCACATTTTTTACAATTTTTCATAACAACTCTTTATTATAAATATCAAGTCGAACCGAAAAAACCTTGATGTAGATATTATTTTTTTTAACCTATAAAATGTGGGTTTGAGAAGTACCCTTTTCAATCAGCTTTCACACCCATCACTCCTTCACATAACGGGAGCTGTCAGTATCTGATACCACATTTAAGGTTTTGCGGACTTGGGGAATTACGATATCCCGACCCTTCACTTAACAGGTGAACGCTCTTCCTCTGAGCTACAAGTCCAATTTTGACTACTACCTGACTATTTTCGAACTTTGCAGGCTCGTATCATTCCTTAATAGTAGTCATTTTATTTTACCCCCCTTCACCAGCTTAATGGACTGGCTGCCATATGGGAGTGGGGGGTTCCTGTTATATCAGGACTCCGTGGGGACTACCGGTTACGCTCCGGTCTCCTTGATTCTTCAGACCAATGCTTTCACTAGATTAGCTTAATCCCCAATTATAATAATGTTGGAGTACCCGTTTCGCTCCAATCTTAAGTGCTTAATCGTAGTTTTACGAGGACCTCGGCACATTCCCTTTCGGGGGGTGATGATTTCTTGAATCCATATTAAATTGTCGACATCCAATATTAGAGAAACCCATTATTATAGTGGGATAGGTTGGAATCGAACCAACTCGCAGAGGTTTTACAGACCTGGCCGGTACCTTACCTGTCTATCCCAAATTTAAAATTAAGTTGCGGGGAACCCATCTTCCGCTTCTTACTAGATTCTTACAGTTTACTTACTATAGTTCATACCGTTACTGTTAGGGAACCCAACTTAATTTTTGTACCTCGTAGTGGAATCGAACCACTTCCCTTTGCATGTAAAACAAATACGCTTCCGTTACGCCAACAAGGTAATTTGTACCGAGAAATGGTAACGCTCCATTCTATAGTCGGATATGAGCCGTCTATGGTCCTTGACCTCTCGACATTTGTGAATGTGGTAGGGTATTCTCCTACAATTGTGGTGGTTAACTATTCCCATACTCCACACCAGTTTTTCGTCTGGCACTGTTGTAGTTTATCAGTATTCACACATTCATTTTGGTGGACATAGACTCATCACCTATTCTTGGGTTTCCACCGAACCCTTCGTTACCCCCAATGGAATCGAACCACTTCCGCGTAGACCAAAACTACGTGTACTAACCGTTATACGAGGGGGCAATAATATTTTTAGTTAATGAACGATTACCACAATTACGTTCGCCTCGGCCTCACGCCGAACATTCTCTTTTGGGTGTGGATTAAACTATTTAACTAACCCGAAGAGAGCGTGAGACTCGAACTCACAATGGTATTACCCATTATCACTTTTCAAGAGTGACTCCTCATCCAGCCGGATGCTCTCCATTTTATAAACCTCGATAATATTTTGCTCTTGGTCTACCATTTTTATTTGCTCCCTTATATGTTGATGTTAATGAATGACAGTTTGGACATAACAGTTTTAAATTATCAATTTGATTATTTGTAAAATCACCATCAATATGTTCTAACTCAATTGGTATTGAATTAGTGTGTTGATTTTTTTCACACCAACCACATTCCATACATTTGTTCCCATTAATTTTAATTAAATACCATTTAATCCATTTTGAGGTCGCTGTTTTACCTCGTACACCGTCATTTTTACCTTCAAGCCATAAATTAACTTTTTCCATACGTTGATAATCTTGTTGACATTGAAATGAGCAATATTTCAACCCATCTTTAATCACAAAATCACAATTTCTACATTTACACATAATTACTATTTATTTATAAATATACAGTGATTTCAAAAACCACTACTCCTTTTTTTCTTACCAATATTTCAAATAACGTGTTCCTTTATTTTGATGGGACAAAGGTAACCCTTTTTTTATAACTTCCAAACTTTTTTTAAAAAATTTTCAAAAAAAAATCCTGAACTTTTTGAGTTCAGGACTTTATCTTGTGTTGTTGGTTTAACTAAATTATATTGTTGTTAAATCACTTGATAAATCATCTGAACTTGTATGCGAGATACGCGGATACGAACAATTACTAAATTGTTGTTTCCAAATTGAGACGTTCATATGTTTATTAGTGTTTTTCATTTTTGTTTTTTTTGTGGTATCTCTACCTGTGTTTCTTATAATTATATCAAACTTACGAAAAGTTCATCAAAAGTCAAATATTTTTTTTTATTATATCAATTTTTTTGAAATCTCATTTATGAGATGTTCATCTTCATTTGATAAGAGATGTCTTGAATTTCTAATCTTCATTAGTGATTCATCCCACTCTGAATCCATCACACTAACACCTTCTTTTTTTGGTGTTACTTCCCCGTTGAATTGTGTCAAATGACCGTCTTCAATTAAAATTTCAATTAATTTGTTAATTTCACGACGATTACACTCTGAGATATATTCCCAAGGTTCAATGTCAATTTCTGTACTAAAATCTGGCATAATTTATAAATTTTCTAATCTGTTAATAATTTCTGTTACTTGTTCTTTTGTGTTCCACCCTGAAACAGTACCCCCATCAGGAAATTCAACAAATTTACCTAAGGTTATGTAAAACGCGGCAACCTCAAAAGATGTTACACCATTCCCATATAATCCAGAACCACCAACCACAGAAACTTCAATATCGTTTCCTAAGTCTAATGTTGCTTGAACTCCTTTACGTAATTGGTGTGGTTTAAATACTAAATCATCAAATGTTTTCATTGGACAAAGGTAATATAAGTTTATTTATAAATCAAATTTTTTTTAAAAATTTTTTTGGGCAACAAAAAGGTGTCTCACGACACCCTTTTGCTAGAATTTGAATTTCCCCCCTTCTTTTTAGATGGTTAATCCCGTCCGGATTCTACTCCGGAGGTACAATTAGGCTTGTACGGCCATTGTTTTCATTTTATTAGCTTTATCCTCTAATTTTGTTTTAACACCACTAAGTGCCGGACAAATTAGTTTTGCTAAACCTGTTTCAAGAGATTGAACCATTTGACTATTATCAATCGCACTAAACAATCCATTTCTAACTATATCTGAAATACCACCATCATATCCTTTATCGTGTTGTATTTTACGTGCAATACCTTCACCGATAGATGATGCCAATTTTTTAGTTAAGAAGTTACAATCCGTTAATTTAGATAAATCATCGATGTGTAAGTTACCAATTGCTGTAACAATAATACTACCAATCCATCCGTCAGGGTTTACCGGTGTAAGTTTTTGAAGTAACCATTTACCCATATATTCTTTGAACGTTCCAAAGATTGCCTCTGAACCGTGTTGACCAAACATCCCTTTTATTGTATCCCAAAACTCTTCTTTGATAAGTTGTTTATCAAAACCTTGAGATTCAAGATAAATTGCTTCCGAGATAATTTCATTAAAGAATTTTTCTCTTGGTTGTTTAAATTTAAGGATTCTATTTTCAGTTAAGATTTTAGCTCTATTTTGGATAATTTTAGTTTCCGATAATAAATTATTATTCTTTTCTTCAGATAATTTTTGTAAATTTTCTTTAATCAAATTGTCTAATTTTGTTTTAGATTCATTTGTAACCTGTCTATTAATGATAAACGGTAAATAAGGGTTGTTACCTGCTGGTAAGCTAGAATCTCTACCTGATAATAATTTATAAACATTTCTAATGTTTAAAGTTTTACCTCTCCAAAAGTTGAATATTTTGTGTTGAGGATTAACGTTTGGTAAATCTGTTGGGACAATTGTAAGGTCTTTATATATACCTGAACCATCACAACCTTTTATAAATTCTCTATTTTCAGCACTGTTAATTGTTTTATTATCACTCTTATCTTGACGTGTTTCATATCTAATTGCTGCCGCTAAGTAACCTTTAATTGCAGTATCACAAGAGTTTTTTGAAAATTCTTTGTTTTCTCCACCTGAAATTACCGGAGCTTTATTACTAGGAAATAAAATTTGAACATCTTTGTCGTTATAATTTAAACCATAGTTTCTACCATTAATTGGCATATATTGAGCTAATTGACCTCTATTAGTTGGTGGATTTAATGTCCCACCTGAAGGTGGAACTAAAGCATAAGATGCGTAATCATTTGGATGGTAATATCTTAACATATCATTCCAACTTTTAAATACTGTTGATACCGCACCTTGTTTAACAAGGTCTTTTAAATCTGCACTAATATTATTAATTAAAAAATATGGGTCAGTGTCGTAATTTTTAGGGTCAATACCAAATTTTCTTAAGATGTCAGTATATTGTAAATCTAAATCATAGAATGTCATTCCCGCAATTTTCATTGGAGCCTTTGTATTTGGATTTAAAGCATATGTGAATTTACAATCACTACCCGTTAAAATCATACCATCATATGTTAAGTAATATGGTGTTGTCGTATCACCTTTTTTAAACGCCTTTTTAGCCGCGTAATAGATTTTACCATTAACGTTAACCGGTTTTGATGTTCCATTATTAGTTCTACATAATGCAGTTAAAGTCCCTTTATCTTTTAAAAATGGGCTAGTTTGTAAAATATCTAATTCATCCTTAGGTACTTGAACAATTTGTTGTGTTTGTTCTGTTATAAGAGTATTAACCTCATTTATAATATTTTCTAAATTATCCATAATTGATTCATTTTGATTTAATGTTGGTTGAGCATCACTTGATGATGAAAAATCATCACCGTCTACCCACTCAGGGTCAAAATTTTTGTCCGGAAGTTGTGTTTTCTCCGGTGGTATTGTCCATCCTGAACTTGTCGTATATACTATACCATTTTCTAAAACAATCACTAAACCATTGTTTTTACAAGACCATTTACCATATGTTTTATTACCATTTTTATAGACATATACAAACGAATTATCTTTCCAAAAATAACCTTTATCCTCACCAAATGGTGTGAAAACTATTTCTTCTTGACTACCATCTTGAGTCACTTTAATAGTTTTAATGGTTTTGATACAATCTACCCAATCAGGTAAATTAACCGTTGATACGTCACCAACTACCGGAGATTTATCATCTACTTTTGGTTTTGACTTATTACAATCTTTAATTGAGTTTGGATACTTATCATTTAAAATATCAACAGAACTTTGATATTTTGGGTTATCACTAATATTAAATTCTTTATTTGTCTTTGTGTTTTTAGCAATCCATTTACAATCTCTAACTTGATAAACATATTTTTTGTTTCCCGTTGGGTCTGGTAACCAATCTGTTGGTACAGATGGTGTTGGTACAGATGGTACTGGTGGTGTTACTATCGGACTCGATGTTTTACAATATTGTGTGGTTTTTGCCCAAGGTAAATCACAAACATAATCGTGATAAAACCCTGATATTGTTAAAGGTTGATTATTTGAGTCAGTTATTTGTAACTTAGATAATATAAAGTTATATAATTGTTTTACATCATTAGAATTAGTGTAAAACTTTTCATACTCACTAAATGTCGCTAATTTATTGTTATTATTTTTTAATAACTTTTTTTTAGTTAATTGTTGGTATAACCAAACTCTTCTTTGTTCTCTTGTCATAATAATTTAATTTATCTTGGAGTATGTAATACTTCATCATCACTTGGAGTTGAACTACTTCCATTATCAGGTGTTGACCCACCTTCGTCATGTGTCATATTCCAAACACCGACAATTATGTCCCATAATTGTAATCTATTTGTCGCTAACGCCCAAACACCAATCGCTCCCGCTCCCAATAAAATTCTTTTAGTTGTTATATTTTTTTTAAGAGTTTTCCACGCTTTACGAGAACTTTGACTTAAATTTTTATTATTTATCCATTTATCGGAGATATCAATAATATCCTCAAGTTCGTGACCTTTTTCTATATTTGCGGTAAGGTATTGTTTAAATTCTAATTTTTCCGCAGGTTTTAATTTATTATATATTTTTACGGCTCGAGCATCTGATTTAATATTTCTTAAAATATTATCAAATATTTCAGAAACAACTTTAAATTTACCACCACTTTTGGCGTATCCATTTATAATTTTTTTTGTGGTTTCCGTACTATAACCTTTTCTTGTTAATTCAGTAAAAGCGTCTTTAGCGGTTAAATTAGAATATTTAATAATAAACCCTTCGGATTTAATCATATTATCAATTAAACTATTAACAACATTTTTATCTTTAGACGTATTTATTAGGTACGTTTTTAAGTCTTTTATTGTTTGTTCAGATACGCGTCCAATCGATAAAGCAGTTTCTAAATCTTTTACCTTAGTTATTTGATTACCTAATTCATCATATATTTTCTTAATAGTTAAAAAAGATTTTAACTCGTCTTTTAGAGTACTTGATGTGTGTAACAATGTTTTAACTAAAGTTTCTATTTCACCCCCAATATTTTCACTAATATAGATTTTATTTTCAGTTAATGTTTTTGTTGTGTTATAATCAGTTAATAATTTAAACTGATTTATTTCATTTAATAATTTTTTTTCCATATCTATTATTTTTTTTACTTATTAATAATTTGCCGTAACATTACTGGTTTTTGGGTTATCCAAAGTATTAACCAATTGTTTATTTTGATAATTCTGATACATTTCAGTTCCTTTATGAACACCCGTTTCAATACCTTTAGCCACAACCCCAGCAGTTACACCGTGTTTAACACCTTGTTTTATTGTACTTGTTCCCTTTGTGGACATCTTACTTAAAATGTTCGTAATTTTAGTTGGGGTTGATTTTAAAAATGATATAATCGAGTTTATTCCTGTTTTCAGACCTGCTGGTACTTTGGGTCCTAAATTTTTTACAAACCATCCAATCATTTCGCTTATTTTAGAAGTTGCGACACCAATTGAATCTCCGATTTTTAAAAGTGACGGATAAATTCTTTTCCATACACTACTATTTTTCAAATATGTTAATGCCTTTTCAATAGTATTAAACCCTTTACCCGCACTTTTAATAATTGGTGCTAACAATCCTGAAATTTGACCGGAAGTCAAAATCCCAAGTAAATCAAATATTATATACAACCAATTTACATCATTATTATTTATCGCTAAATAAACATCATAAATTAGTAAGGATATATACGATGAAATTACCCCTATCGACCCAACACCGGTTGATGTAAAAAAAGTTTCAATAGCGATACCAATAGGGCTATATAACGCATCTCTAAAATCTTCCATAAATTCATCAAAAGTCATATTAACAGTTGATGGTTTATTATATTTTCTCATTAATTCTTTATTGTATGGTGTGTCAGATTTTTCTTCCGGTTGTTCCAAAACAACATTTTCTGATAACGTTTTACTCATATCATAATTCATCATAAGAAGAGCCCTATTTAAAGCATCATTTCCTTCGGTAAGTGTGTAAGTTGCATTCATAATCTATAAATATAAGTAAATCAGGAATTATTTTTAAGGAACGGGATTTGCGTGACCACGAGCTAACCCGGTTCCCCACTTTTCACCTTTTAATCCCAACATATTCGCTTTACCTCTTGTTAGTCCGGTTTCCCATTTTCTACCTCTAGCGTTTGTATTTCCTCCACCTCCGGAATCCGGTGATGATTCTTGTTCACCCAACTCACCATCAGTTTTTGGGGTATATTCCTTCATTAAGGAAATAATATAATCAATATCTGTTCTCATAATTTATAAATATCTTTTAAAAAGTAAAACCCCACTTGAGGGTGGGGTTAATTTTTAAAATAATTGGGGGTCGGGTAATCTATTTGGGTAGATTAAATAATATTCATTTAAAAACGATATTATTTCTTCTTCATCCGTATCGTATTCTTCGTTATAGGTATCAAAATAATCTTCATCATCCTCATCGTCCCAAACCTCATCATTTTCTTTTGTAAAAAAATTATAACCAAATGTTTTTGATTCTTGTAAATCAATTTGGTCAGTTCTTATTTCGTCGTCATTATCGGATAAAATCCTAAATGTTACATCTAAAGTTTGAGATGTTTCATTCACATAAAATGACTCTAACTCTTTAATTTCCATTTTATTCTATTTTTCTATTTCTTTATCAAAAGCGTTATGGAATTTTCCACCGTGTTTATACATATTTCTATTAGAAACTTCACCTCTCCAACCTAAATACTCCGAAGTTGGTTTAAAATTTTTGAAATGTCTTGGGTGTTTTTTAATTTCCGGATGTAATGAGTGTAATTCTTCATCGGACATATCTTTAAAATTCATTCTTTCCTCATCCATTGGGAATGGTGATGCGTCTTTATTAAAAGTTGTTGGTTTATTAGTTCTAACATTTGTGGTCATTGAATTAATTGTGTCCATAAGTCTTTCACATTCAACATCAGGTTTAGAACCTACCGTATACCACTCACCTATTTTATTTTTACCAATTCGTTTTAAATTAAAGTTAGATATCACCTTACTAGTTGGGTTTAGAACATTTAAAACACAGTTACCCCCATTTAATTCAAAAAAGAAATTTCCGTATCCCTCAATTTTTTTAGATAGAACAGTTTTACCGTTTCTATTTTTTGCGTCAGTATATCCGTTAGTTCTTAACTTAGATTCTAAGTTAGACGATTGTTCTTTAATGACACGTTTAACGATATTCATTAAATCACTTTCTTTTAATTTAATCACTTTTCTCATCTTAGTTATATTTTGTAAATCGTTTAAACATATCTAATGATTCTCTTAAATCATCAAATAATCCTTCAACTTCTTCATCATCAATATCAGCTTCATCGTCAAATATTTTATCACCAACGTTAAACACTAATTCGTCGCCATCTTCATCACCGTAATATGGGTCATACATACTTCTGTCTTTATAATCATCTGACGGTGACCCAAAATCATCGTCATCATAAAAATCTCTTCCCTCACCTGATTTTCTACGTAGATATTCGTCGTCAGAATAATCTTCATCATCGTGTCCAAAAACACCGTGTTCTAAATCTTCGTCACCGTCACCAATCATATCTAGTTGTTCACCTAATGAAACATAGTATTCATCATCTTTATCTTCAGATTCAAAAGATTCTTCAGGTTCAAATTGACTACCCGGAGATATGTGACCTTCCTTTGGTTCTTCCTCAGAAAATAATCCGGTAGATTTACCATCGTGTCTCATTTCATTGATACCCATATTTTTATATGCCGATACAACACCTTTATTGTTTACGGTAAGACCTTCTTTATCGTTAGCGTAACTTTGGGTATATAACGGTTGTTCTTTTGCTGGTTGTGCGTAACTTGTTACGTATCCATCATAAATCGCTTTATGTTGGTCAAGGATGTTAGTTTTTTCCTCGTTTGTCATTTTAAAAAAATATGCGTTCATATTGTTTGTTTTGTATATAAATATATTTGTTTATTGAATTATCCGATGTGCATATAGTTCTGAACTATTTTAGTGGCAAATCTTCTTAGGTATTTATTAATATTATCCATAGTTTCTTCAATACCTTCACTTTCTAAATAATTAATAACACCATTAATCATTTCAGATTGAGCTCGGTCTGACATATCAACCATTGCATCAAACGCTTCTTCGTTATGAATATCTCTATATTTAAATTCATGTTTAATTCTTTCACTACCAATCCATAAATAAGGTGGTGCCTCAAACATATTAACAATACTAGCCTTTCTAACTAATAATAAGTATTTGTATAAAAATCCCATCTTAAAAAACCGGAATACATCGATATTTTGAAATAACACATTCATTCGTTCGACTTCATCTTCTTTAATTTGTTTTTTTTCTAATTTCCAAGCGTCGGTATCGGCCAATAAGGCTAATTTACTTCCGCTATCCCAATGCACACCATATTGTTTATCACCAAAGATAACATCAACACTAGTTACTGTCCCACTATCTCCGGGAAACATAGAACTTTCGTCTCTCATATATAGTAGAGTTATTCTATCACCTTTTTTTAATTCTGGATTCATATTTTTTTTAAATGTTATATAACAATAAATATAATTAAAGTATTTATTGTTATGGAAATGAATATATTAATTACCGAATCTCAAAAAAGAATGATTATTAATGAATCAATTGGTCGTGAATTTGGTAGCATTTTAAAACGAAATAGTGATGTAGGTAAATTAATTGCCTCTCAAATTAAAGAAATAATGGGTGGTGATAAAGTCGCCTTAATAACATTTGGTGCATCAATTGGTGGTCTTATGGGACCTGTCGGTGATTTCCTTGAAGGAAAATACCCATCAATGAATGATGTTGAAATTAGTTTATTACTTACCGGAGCAATTGCAACATTCTTCTACAATAGCCCGAAATTAGTTGAAAGGGTTAAATCTAAAATCAAAGAACAAAATTTAGAATCTGAATTTGAGGTAACATTATCTAAAACTAATGAATTAAAAGAGACATTTTTTGAGTTTATGGAAAGCCTTAACATTACTTTATTTAGAATAAGTAATGTATTAGGATTTGCGTTTTTAATACCGTTATTACCATATATCCATCAAATTTCCGAGGGAAAATTATCAATTATGGATATTAATAAGATTGTTACAATAATATTATCATATGGGTTTATCACAATTTCAAGTTCAACCTTAAAAGAGATTATGGTTAAACTAATTAAGCGATTTAAAGGTCAATAATCTCCGGAAATAAAATCACACATTTTACTTGAAAATGTTGACTGATTTATATAATTAAAATCATCAACTTCTATATCACCAATATTTCTAATATATGTGTAAGTGTGTGTCCATATCTCACAATCTCCTAAACTCATATACTGAGTAATATTATCCCAAACAATCTCATCCAAATCTTCTCTAAGGTTGTCAATCTCACCCATATACCCAACAATAGTTTCTGCAAGGTCTTGTGTTATATTTTCAAGAGGTTCATTGTCAACTAAAACTTGACTACAATAAACTAAGACATCTGTTGTTATACCGTCATCCACATAAACATCTGACAATTCATAATCAACATTCAAAGTTAATATTTTTGTCTCACTACCACAATAAAAGTGTGTTTTAATTTGTTTTGTACCTAATTGTTTTATGTCTTTTAATATTTTTTTAATAAATGATTGGGGTATATTTCCTCCATACCTATTTATTTTTTTACCGTCATAATAAATGTTATTAGTAGTAGGATAAATATTTCCAAAACTAATACTAACCATATCGCAACCTTCTTCAATAATGTGTTTTGATTTACAACTAAAAAAATCCCACAAATAAGGAATATCCGATTGTTTGGGAGTTATTTCTAAGTCATAGTTAAGGTTATAACTAGGTTCCATATTTTTAGTTACTTCGCTAACTTTTACATTAACAAATTTAATCCTAAACTCATCAACAGTATGAGTTAGTTTAGTTAGATATGATACAATACCTCTTATTTGACCACTATTTTCCATTAATAATAATATGAATCACTTTTTTCACTTCATCGTCTGTCAATCCGTGAATATCTTTATGGTCTTCAAACCAATCTTTAACCACACCACTAAATGGTAATTTTCTTAATTTAGCCACTCGTCTAAATCCAACTCTTTGAGCATCTATTTCGTGAGCTTGAGTGTAATACCCAAATGACTCTGTTGGTGGTTTTTGATATTCCATCCCCTCGGTAATATACTGAAATCCGTGTTCTAATTCGTGAGCAACAATATCGTTTAATTCACTAATTATATTGTAGAAATTTTTTCTTAATGTTTTTGGGTTATATCTAGCAATTACCTCAATAACGTCTTCATCTGAAACAAAATTACCGTCTATTTGAAACCCATCCAAATTATTATCGATTTCAAGAACTAATTCCACAGAATAATCAAAAGGTAGATTTGTAAAACTGTATACGTCACTATCCTTGTTGGATAAATAAAAAGTCCCTGAGGTTTCTTCCTTCAATACATTAACAATATCTTTTACTGTAGTTCTAACTGCGATTTTACTAATTCTACTCATTTTAGATTCTAATACATTAGTTGCAAATATACGAGATTTTTTATTGTTTTCCAAGTTTAATTTTGAGTTGTCTTCGGGTGTTTGAAAATCAAAACTTAAATCATCAATTGTTGTTCTTACAAATTCTTCTCCGGAATCATTAAAATATTTCAGATATTCCATAATTTCTTGATTTAAACTTGAGTAAAATCTATATAATTGACTCTCAAACGCTCTAGCAACCATTTTACCTGTATCCGTTGGTTCAGGTGTAAAGATTAATTTACTTACAGGGTCGTGAACGCCTGTAATTACAACTTTAAGTAATAGGTAATCATAATATTCTCCAACACTCATCATTTTTTTATGACCGGTTATTGTAAATTTATAATCAATATCCGCAGGTTGGTCAACACCGTGGATTATTTCACCTGTGTATTTGAACGTATCTTTAGACGCAATTTTATTTATTAATTTTACTTGTTTTTCACTTATCATAACTATAAATACTTTTATAATGGATTAATATGTTTTATAACTAAAAATTTATTATATTTGCACTATGGAATTATTAAACACACACCCAATTAAAAAATCCGATTTAGGATTTCACGGAAACCTCTTTGGGGGTAAATTACTCGCATGGATTGATGCTGCTGCGGCAGGATACTCAATGCAATTATGTGATACACCAAGAATGGTAACAGTAATGATTGACCAATGTTTCTTTGAGAAACCAGCTAGAGAAGGTCAATTACTTAAAATTTATGGGTCACCATCAGCAATTGGGACAACATCTGTTACCTTATATATGGAGGCAAGAGCACATAACGTTTATACCGGAAATCAAGTAATTGTTTTAAGAACAAATATCAAATTCGTTATGATTGACGAAGGTGGAAACTCTATCCCTATTGGGGATAAAGGTAGAAAAAAAATAGAGAACTTAATTGAACTAAGTAAATAAATGTAATTATCACTATATTTATAGAATAAAACATTTCATTTATGAAAAAGATAGTAATCAACGAAAAAGACCTTCGTCAATCAATTAGAAAACATTTAATTGAACAAGACTCTGAAAAAGACCAAAAACCAAGATGTGTTGCGGGTAACGTAATTCCTTTGGATACAATGATTGGACCATCAGATAATTTTAATAACTACACTTCAAGCGTATTAAAACGTGATGGTGGAATTAACGGAATGGTGGATACATTGGATGTGTTGAGAACATTAAGACTACATAACGGTATTGATGATAACGGAGAACACTTGGCATATAACTTAATGAACCATATCAACACTTTTAGAAACAAAAATTATTTTGATGAAACAAATAATGAGTGTCAAAAAGCTATGGATAAAGTTATTGAGTTATACAAAGAAAACGAACACGGGGAAGAACTTGTTAAAGACATTGAAAAGGTGTTGGGACATCCTGACCCCTCCTCAAGAGCTAAAGAATACCTTAAAAGATGTTTAATCTTAGTTAAGGAAAAATAAACCCCACTCTGATTGGGGACGTTTAGGACCGTTATCAGTGATGGTAACAAATTAAAAGGGGAAGTTCGCTACTATCCCCTTTTTTATTTGTTGATATTTATAAGTGAGTAAATAAACTATAAAATCACTTAATTATGAAAGAATTTTTTTATGATGAAACCGGTAAATTATCTATGAAAAGAGTATGTGGATTATTATGTACAATAGCACTTTGTGTTACTATGTATCATAATTCATTTTCTCCAGCAGAACAAAAACCGTCGGATGTTTTAGTTGAGGCTGTAGCGGCGTTAGCGTTTGGTTGTTTGGGATTATCATCTTTTGATAAATTTACAGACAGAAAAAACAAAACTGAAGAGTAAAAAATAACCCCCTTGATTGGGGGTTTTTTATTATAAGTTAAAAAATTCTTTTAATCTTTTTATTTCTCGGTCATTTAATGTGTAGGCTCTCCAATTCCATCTAAAATGTCCTTTACCCAAAGAACCTCTTTCTAATTCTGAATTACCTTTTTTATTTTTAAACCTGTATTGTGTTTTAATACCATTATTAACGATAGATTGTAACATAGGTTTAATTGAATCACCTTTTCCGGTATACATCATATGGGTAATTTTTTCAGCTAACGCATCTAAATTTGATGAAATCCCTGAAAGGTCTTTAATGCTCCAATTATTTTCTAATTCTGAATATGGTTTAGTTCTTAAATGTATTCCAACCTCCTTTTCGTTTCCGGTTGTAACATTCGGTAGATTTTTACGGATATTATGACCAATACCTTTGTATTTGTTCCAATGAGTGTCAATATAATCTAAACCCCCATTATCATTTAATTTTTCAAATTGGTCTTCTGTAATTATTATTTTCATTTCTTATTTTTAATCTTATTTTTTAATTCACCCAACGCTGATATAACAATATCTGTATTATCAATTTGAATTACTTTAACCTCATCTCGGGCAAGACCATCGTCTTCAGGTTCTTTTACCATTGCTTTTGGTCGAACACTACCTCTTAACATATTTTGTAATTCATCAATCTGAGCAATTATTTCTTTCTCTCTTTGAATCCTTTTATGAGAACATTCGGATTGTCCGTTAATCACTTCCTGAGTCAAATCATCAACTCTAAGGGTCAAACTATCCAATTGTGTGTTTAGAGATGTAATTTCTTTTTTTTGTCTCTGAACCACTAAATTCTGTTGGGTGGGGTCAGGTTTTAATGTGTCAATAATATCTGAACCAAATGTTATAAAAAATACGGATATACATAAAATAATCAAAGCCCAAATACGTTGGGCTGTTGAAAATGTTTTAAGGATTTGACTGAAGTATTGAACCATACTGATAAATATCAGTCATTCAAGTATTGTAACAATTTTTCTTTAACACCGGATTGTTTTATTCCCTCATTTTCTCTCGGTGTATGAACGAAGTTGGATAAACCCCACTTTTGTTCTCTGTCTTGAGTATCTTTTTCACCTAGTTCTAAATCATCGATACAAACCCAATGTGTAACTTCGGGGTGGTCTGTTAGATATTGATGAACTTCTATACATCTTTGTTGTTCGTACATTGTTCTTCTTGTCCATTCAAACTCATCCGGTTTATCACAACCGATGTATCGTTTGGTGAATGCGATTGGGGCTTTTAAGATTCCTTTTGATAGGTAATACTCACCAAGTTCTTCTAATGTGGCAAATAATCTCCAATCAGAGGAAACAACGATTTCCGCTCCGGTTTCTTCCAATACCTCATTCAATACCTTAACAGCTTTCTTATCAAAGTCGTCAAATCTAATCTCAACGGGAGCCATAGTATCACTAGTCACCTCCGGATTAAGTTTTTTATACTTACTCCATTTTTTTGCTCTCCCACCCCAATTGTTGGAGAGACAGATTACCCCATCATTATCCAAAAACAATATTTTTTTAGTTTCCATCTATTTCTCCAATTTCTCTTTTCCAAATATAATTTTTATACTTAGGTATTATTCTTATTTCATACGGAATCCTTAAAACCGCCAATCTAACATCCGAAAAATGGCTAATATAATCTTCCATTCCTTCAGGAGACAAAGGTAATGATTTTCTTCTACGTTCCATCAACCATTCTAATTTATGTTCCTCAATACAGAGATATTTTCGTCTTTCAACTAAATCCCACAATAATTCGGGTGTTAAAAGACCCAATTTTTCTAATGTAATAATTGTCCGGTCGGTTAAACTATTCAACCATTTAATGTTTACACTCTTCCCCTTTGCTCGTTTATAATTCAATTTTTTTAATGAATCAAAATTTCTAACTTTTATAATCCCTTTCATTCTTTATTTTTTTTAAATTGTTCAAACCACCCCTTTAAATCAAAAGTGTCCCCACCAATAAAATAAGACGCCAATTCATTACACATATTCCAAACCTCTTCCTCATCATACTTACTTTTAATGGTTGAGTCCATATCTTGTATAAGTGATTTTAGAGTAGATATTTCAAATTCTAAAACATCAACATTAGAGTTCTCTTGTTTCCATTTAACACCTTTATTAAACCCCCCCACAAAACTATACATTTGTACATCTTGATTAGACTCAAAAAACTCTGTATAAGCTTTAAATCTTACATCCTCAATTGTTTCTTTATTCTTCATCATTATATTTACTTATTTCGTCCCAAATTTCTTGTGATGTTGATACTTCACCCATTTCCATAGTAAAACTCTTTAAACCTCTTCGGTAATCGTTACTAAACCATTTCCCCTCACCATTTAATCTGACATAGGTTCTGAAACCATTTAAGTTCCAATGTGGTTTAATTTCACTATTTGGGTTATGAGCACAATCACCATACCATACATCAATACATCCTTCCACACAGGGAACTCTACTGAATTTAACCCACCCTTCTTCTAAATGTTCAGGATTTACCATTATTGATAAAATTTTATAATTTCATCATCATCTAATTCATCCCAATCTTCTTCTTCCTCTTCCGGTTCATTTGCCTCAAGTATTTTTGAGACACTTAAATTGTAAAGGACATCACCCAAACTATCCTGTGATAGGATATACTTTTTAATCTCGTCTATTGTAAATGTGTTTTGCATCTTTATATATAGGTATTAACTTTATACGCTTCGTAATCATATAGATTTGTGGAGTAATGTGAATATTTTGGGTCAACCAAATATTGGATGATATTACTCGTCTTCAGATTCTTACTTTCCCAAATGTATTGACCGGTTTCATTTAATGTCG